>Ga0116185_1000711_pt1 | contig 36915 bp, 33 predicted proteins | sample AD_JPNNA7_MetaG_FD_89754 | JGI IMG/M metagenome (GOLD analysis project Ga0116185, IMG submission 89754) | Active sludge microbial communities of municipal wastewater-treating anaerobic digesters from Japan - AD_JPNNA7_MetaG | ecosystem: Engineered > Bioreactor > Anaerobic > Digestate | place...
ACTCATATTGACCAGATTAGTGCGACTAACAGTTTTAAAAGTAACGTTTTTAAGCCATAATCAAAACTTTTTTGCCTCTTTTTTTAATTGTCACAAGTCAGGAGCTTATTTTTTCTCAAACAATTTTACTTTATCGGCAAACTCGCTTGCAAAATCATCAAACATTTTTGCTGTCTCATTATCACTTGTTGATTTTCTGTAAGTCTCGCCAAGCTTAAGCATCATCTGATAAAAATGCATATTCATTTCATTAACCAGCATATCTTTTGTCCAAAGATCAATTCCGAGCGTAAGACTATCATCTTTATCCCATAAAGCAAGCATCATTGTTTTTGCTTCCTTCATTCCTTCAAACTCAGCATCATCAGCCTGCCATAAAATTTTTTCGGGCATTTTCTTCTCATCAAGTTCAACTACAAATTTTATTTCTGATTTTCTTGTCATTATTCTTTCCTGATTTAGTTAATAATAAAACTCTCTTTTATTTCTTTCATCCTTTTGTTTTCTGTTTTATGAAACTATTTTAGAACCATTAAAAATTAAAGGAATGTTTTTGAAACTAAAAATCTTTTTCACAGCAATAATAATGTTTTCTTCTTCCCTTTTCTCACAAACTGATTTCAGTATTGGCGGATTTGCCGGAGGCGGTTCATTTAAAGGTAATTCAACATCTGTTGGCGGTTTTACAACCAGTCTTTTTGCAGAAGTAAACCTTCCGCTTTTTCAGGAAGTGTTTCCACGATTAAGTTTTATCTTTGTAAAAGATTTTAATGCTTTGTTACCAAACACTAACCAGCCATACAATCCTTATTTATTAGGTGCTTCATTTAAAGGTGTTACTACTCAGTATTTTGATAATAAAATTTTTCTTGAAGAAGGTGTGGGACTTTTAGCTCTTAATGACAGAACTTTTAGCGATACTGATATTTGGGATTACGGAATTGTTCTTTCTATTTCAGTTGGATATGATATCAGAAATTTTGATTTGAAAGGATTTAAAATCAGTGTTGGTGCAGAATATGGTTTAACTTTTTTTCAAACACTCCCGCAATATTCATCTGTTCATTTGCTGATTCATTACACGATTTAGCTTCTGCTGCGGATTGATTGAATACAGAAATTAACAGTCTGCTATTCTTCTCATTTAAAACCCGTTAAAAATTTTAAATAATTTCTATCTTCGTTAAACGGGGAATTATATAAACACACAATTGTTAAGCAGATTGCATATACAAATGCAAACTTGCACATTATACTTTCTATTGCTGAGATAATTGAATAATTATTAAACAACATTAAGGTAAATCCCAGTAACGCCGGCAGACTAATAAAGATAACCCCAAATAATAATATTCTTGCAATTATTTTCTTCCTTTTTTCCTGAGGTTTTGAGATATATCTGATTAATAGAACAATAGAAATCAAAATCGGCAGGTAATAAAAGAATCCATATAAATCACCAAGCGGATAATTATAAGTTGCATATAATACAGTGCAGCTTGTTACCGCAAATTCTGGAATTACAAATGTGTAGTAAATCGAAAATAATATTGCAGGAAGAAAAATCAGCCAGCTTTTCAGATTAAGCTTAAGATTGTGAGTAAGAGAAAGAGTAAGAATTAAATTTAAAGACGGAAGAAAAGAAATAATTATAAAAGCAAAATACGGAAAGAAAGAATTTTGTAACTCAATCTGACACATCAGAAATTCCATTGCCTGATATCCGGCGAGTAAAGCTACAATAATTAAAGCTATGGTGTTTGTTTTATCTTTTTTAACAAACACCAATAAATTAAACAGCAGCAAAAACTCAATACAAGCAAGAAGCAGAGATACTGTTCCGTTCCAGTTCATATTCATCTTTCACATTGTCATTGCGATCCCGACTTCAGTCGGGAGAAGCAATCTCAAAACTTATTTAAAGATTGCTCCGTCGTTTCACTCCTCGCAATGACAAACTCAAATTACCCTTTTGGTCCGACCATATTTTCCGGTCTTACAACTTCATCAAATTTTTCAGGAGTTAATAGACCAAGTTCAACAGCAGCTTGTTTCAATGTTGTATTTTCTTTGTGTGCTTTCTTTGCAACTTTGGCAGCGTTATCATAACCAATATGCGGGTTCAAAGCAGTAACAAGCATTAAAGAATTTTCAAGATGTTTTTTAATATTTACAGTGTTTGCTTCAATTCCAACTACACAATGATCTGTAAAGCTTTCGCAAGCATCAGAAATTAATCTTATTGAATTGAGAACATTAAAAATTATTACCGGTTTAAAAACGTTAAGTTCAAAATGCCCTGTTGCACCGCCAAAATTAACTGCAACATCATTTCCAAACACCTGTGCACAAACCATTGTCAAAGCTTCACTTTGTGTTGGATTTACTTTACCGGGCATAATTGAAGAACCTGGTTCATTCTCAGGTAAATTCAATTCGCCTAATCCGCAGCGCGGACCAGATCCAAGGAATCTTATATCGTTTGCAATCTTCATCAAAGAAGCAGCAAGGGTTTTTAAAACTCCACTAAATTCAACCAATGCATCGTGTGCTGCTAATGCTTCAAACTTATTTGGTGCAGAAACAAATTTTTTACCTGTTATTTTTGCAATATGTTCAGCAGATTTTACTGCAAACTGCGGATGAGTGTTTAATCCGGTTCCAACTGCTGTTCCACCAAGAGCTAATTCATATAATCTTGGTAAGGCTGCATTAATTCTGTCTAAACCGTTTGATAGCATTTGAACATATCCGCTAAACTCCTGACCAAGTGTTAACGGAACAGCATCCATCAAATGGGTTCTGCCGATTTTTATAATATCTTTAAATTCTTTTTCCTTTACTGCAAGTGCATCACGAAGCTTTGTAACCATCGGAATTAATCTTCTGTGAATTTCTTCAACAGCAGCTATATGCATCGCTGTTGGAAAAGTATCATTTGATGATTGAGCTTTGTTTACATCATCATTCGGATGAATTGGCTTTTTACTTCCCATTTCGCCACCGGCAATTTCAATTGCACGATTAGAAATTACTTCATTTGCATTCATATTGGTTTGTGTTCCGCTGCCGGTTTGCCAAACTACAAGTGGAAAATGTGTATCAAGTTTTCCTTCAATTACTTCATCAGCAGATTTAACAATCAGATCAGCTTTATCTGCCGGAAGAGTGCCTAGCTCTTTATTAGTTAGAGCTGCAGCTTTTTTCAGAATGCCTAGAGCACGAATAAGTTCACGCGGAAATCTGTCTCCGCCAATTTTAAAATTCATTAATGATCTGGCAGTCTGTGCGCCGTAGTATTTATCTGTGGGCACCTGAATTTCACCCATTGTGTCTTTTTCAATCCGGTAATTCATTTTTAATCTCCCTGCTAAAATATTTTAGAAAAAAAATTATTTATCTGTTAGTTTAAAAATACTACAATTTTGTTTCAGATATACTCTTAAAGACTTCAGGAAATTTTTAAATCGGATAAATATGTTCGTTTTTAAGTTGTGAATTTCAATCAACTATTTCACGTGGTATATAACAATTTATCTGATCTTTACAGTGTAAAAACATAACCAGCAAAACATCCAGGGACCTCTTTAACAAACAAATCATTAAATATCTTTTTATAGAACTGAGATTAATAAAAAAGCAGATTGGAGATTGGATTTTTGGGATCTATGTTTTTTTAAGTTTGATAACATTCTTCTTTTTCCAATTGCTAAATAATGTCTTTGTTTGATTTGATAATTAAACGCAATTTAAATTTTAAAATTATATGGACATCTTTTGACTTAATCTTAAAATGTTAAGTAGTAATTAAAAAATAATTCGCGTAAGAAAAATTTTTATGCCAAAGAAAATGGAAGATTTTTCATATCTATCAGTAATTTATAGAAACATATTTACCTGCGATTAACCATTACCAATTATTAAAAATATCAGTCTAAATCTTTAGCTTACGTCTTATAAATAGAAATGTATTATTTCTCTTAACTAGTTTTGAGATGATTTTATGTGTGAATTATCAAAGTGATATAATTTTGCATAGCTTTTTATCTAAATAATGATATTTTAGTATTGAAATTCTAAAGGCACAAAAATTGAGAGGTTGTATTAATTATTTCTACTATCTAAAAATTATTTTATAGGATGAAATGAACATACCTTTAATTGACCGAAGCAATTACCTCAAAGGCTTATTAATAACAGCCAGACTTGATAAGGAGTTAAGTTCAAAAGAAAAGGAAATGTTAAAGACCATTTCCGAAAAATTAGGATTTGCCTCCGACTTCTTTGAAGAAACAATCAAAAATTTACTGACAAACAAATACATAGATTCTGATCCGATTGTTTTTTCTGATCAAAGTATTGCAACTTCTTTTCTAAAGGATGCAATCAGTTTAGCCTGTGTTAACAATCTTATTACAGAAGAAGAAATAGAGTGGTTAAAAAGTGTAGCTTTTGTAAATGATTTGAACTCAGACTTTATTGAAAAACAAATTAAGCAGCAAGGAAATACTAAAGGATCGATTTTAAACAAAGAATTCGCTTTATTTTCAATAATCTGATTTGCTCTCTGTAGTATAAATTTAAAATTTTCCTTTGTCGATTATTAGTCTAATCTCTAATTTTGGTTAAATATTTTTAAATAATTTAATCATTATTAAATGCCATTTCTTTAAGGACCTTACCATGAAAAAAATGAAAGCTCTTGTAAAAAAATATGCAAAACCGGGTATCTGGATGGATGAAGTGCCCGTTCCGGAATATGGACCAAACGATGTGCTTATAAAAATACATAAAACTTCAATTTGCGGAACTGATATACATATTTACAATTGGGATGAGTGGGCACAAAAAACTATTCCTGTTCCAATGCACGTTGGACACGAATATGTCGGCACTGTTGAAGCATTTGGCTCAAATGTTCACGATGTAAAAGTTGGCGAACTTGTCAGCGGCGAAGGTCATATAGTTTGCGGAACCTGCAGAAACTGCCGTGAAGGAAGAGGTCATCTTTGTCCAAATACAAAAGGAGTTGGAGTTAATCGTCCGGGATGTTTTGCTGAGTATCTTGTAATACCTGTTTCAAACATCTGGCATTGCGATCCCAAAATTCCAAAAGAGCTTTTTGCTATTTTTGATCCTCTCGGTAATGCAGTTCATACAGCATTATCATTTGATGTTCTTGGTGAAGATGTTTTAGTAACAGGTGCCGGACCAATAGGAATAATGGCAGCAGTAATTGCAAAACACTCAGGTGCAAGAAATGTTGTTATCACAGATATGAATCCTTACCGTTTAGAGCTTGCCAGAAAAATGGGAGTAACGAGAGCTATTGATGTAACGAAAGAAAAACTGCCTGATATAGTTAAAGAACTGGGTATGGTTGGTGGCTTTGATGTCGGACTTGAAATGAGCGGAAATATCCGCGCACTTAATGATATGATCGATGTAATGTATCACGGCGGAAAAATTGCTTTACTCGGACTTCTTCCGGAACATTCAGCAATTAATTTCAGCAAAGTAATTTTTAACGGATTAACATTGCGCGGCATTTATGGAAGAATGATGTTTGAAACCTGGTTTAAAATGCAGGCAATGGTTCAAAGCGGATTACCAATTCAACCGATCATTACTCACAGATTTAAGGTTGATGATTACATTGAAGGATTTGAAGTAATGAAATCAGGCAACTCTGGTAAAGTTATTTTGAATTGGCTGGAGGATTAAAATACTTAATTTGATGAACTTGCAAGGGTTCTTAGTGTTATTTAAAATTCATAAGATTTTTCAATCTTGAATTCTAAAATAAAGCAGGGATAAAATCTTTAAATTGATTTACTAATAGTCAGAAATTTGGTTCACAACGAATAGGTTAGTTTTCTAAAATATCTTAAGATTAAATCATAATATTTTCAATCTATTACATTTACTCGATGCCTAAGAATTCCCTATAACTTTCATTAGTGATAACTTCAGAATGTTTTGCGGGATAGGCATTCAAAAAAGTTAAAGGGATTTTCTTTTTTTTGTTTGTCTTATAAGAAAACTCGTAAGCGTACAAATCATTTTCTTTTCCTTCGATATAATCAATCTCTTGCTGCTGTGAAGTTCTCCAGAAAAAAGTTTTAGCATCAATGTTCAAATAAGAATTCATTTTAAGTTTTTCGGATATAAGGAAATTCTCCCACAACGCTCCTTTATCATTCCTTGAAGCAAGAGTATTAAAATTCGATATCAATGCATTCCGAATTCCGGTATCGTAAAAATAGACTTTTCGCAGTTTAGTTATCTCTGTTCTGATATTCCGACTAAATGGATGAAGCCTAAAAATAACAAAAGCCTTCTCTAAAATATCCAGATATTTAGTAACTGTGTCCTTATCAATACCAACCGTTCCTGCAAGTTCATTATACGAAACCTCACTTCCAATTTGTGCAGCCAAAGCAATAAGAAGCTTATCTAACACTTCGGGTTTACGAATACCCTGATAACTTAATACATCTTTAAACAGATAGCTCTTTGTAAGATCTTTCAACAAATCTTTTTTATTATTAGGATTAAGAACAACATCAGGATACATACCGTATAATATTCGCTCTTCCAAAAGTCTATTAGTTTCAAGCCAGCCAAATTCACTGCTCAATTCTCGCATTGAAAATGGATAGAGAGTATATTCAAATTTTCTTCCGGTTAATGGTTCGTTGATTTCGTTTGATAATTCAAATGAAGATGAGCCGGTTGCAATTACTTGAACATTCTTCAGTTCATCAACAAAAAGCTTTAAAGTGATTCCAATATTTTTAACTCTTTGTGCTTCATCAATTAACACAAGTGTTTTTTTACCAACAATATTTTTTAGCTTTGTAGAAGTTGCATCTGTTAACAATTCTCTTATATCAGGCTCATCACAGTTGAGATAAATTTCCTGCCCAGAAAAATTTTTACTAATTTCTTTTATGAGAGTAGTCTTACCAACTTGACGAGCACCGTAAATTACAATGAGCTTTCCCTTAAATAATCTTGATTCTATTGAATCTTGTATTTCTCTTTTTATCATTTAATTTCACTGATTTTCACAACAAACATAAGATTTTTCGATTACGATCGCAAATTCTCATAAGATTTTTCGATTATGATCGCAAATTCTTATGAGATTATGCGATTTTGATTGTTTATCGTTATAAATTCGTCAACTGGGTAAATTGAAAAGAGGAAAAATGATTAGTAGTTTATTTTGATTTTAAGAAATTCAGTATACAAATACGATTATCATTATTTTGATTTTTTCTTATTCTCCAAAGAATTCAGTTATATCAAACCAAAATTCTTTTATATCACCGTTTCGCAATCTGATTTTTAATAAATCATACTGTCTATCATCTTCATCTATCAGTAACTGATCAATCAGTTCCCACTTTTTATTTTTTCGATTATTTTTTTAATCAATTATTTTTTTCTTAATTCAATTTGTTACTCTAAATATTTATTTTACAGCTAATATTAAACTTTTATAGAAAAAGGTATTAAAATGAAAACCAAAACAAGATCACACTACAAAGAAATTTTAAACAACATTGAAAAAGAAGGACTATACAAAAAAGAAAGAATAATCACTACACCTCAAAGTGCACATATTAAAGTAACAACCGGTCAGCAGGTGTTAAATATGTGTGCAAATAATTATTTGGGTTTAGCTGATAATAAAGAAATTATTCAGGCAGCTAAGGACAGCCTTGATAAATGGGGATTCGGAATGTCTTCAGTAAGATTTATTTGCGGCACTCAGGAAATCCATAAAGAATTAGAAAAGAAAATCTCTGATTTTCTTGGAATGGAAGATACAATACTCTACACTTCCTGCTTCGATGCAAACGGCGGATTGTTTGAAACTTTACTTAGCGAAGATGATGCAATTGTAAGCGATGAATTAAATCATGCAAGCATTATAGACGGAATAAGATTAAGCAAAGCTCAGCGTTACCGTTATAAAAATTGTGATATGAATGATCTTGAAGAAAAATTAAAGGAAGCAAAATCAAACAATGCAAAAAATATTTTGGTTGCAACTGACGGTGTTTTCTCAATGGACGGATTTGTTGCTCCGTTAAAAGATATTTGTGATCTTGCAGATAAATATGATGCGATGGTAATGGTTGATGACAGTCACGCTGTTGGATTCATGGGAAAACACGGAAAAGGAACTCACGAATATAATGATGTAATGGGAAGAGTTGATATCATCACCGGAACACTTGGTAAAGCACTTGGCGGCGCAAGCGGAGGCTACACTTCTGCAAGACAAGAAATTGTTGATCTGCTTCGTCAGCGGTCGAGACCATATTTATTTTCAAATACAGTGGCTCCGAATATTGTTGCTGCATCTTTAAAAGTTTTTGATATGTTAAGCTCAACAACTCAGTTAAGAGATAAGCTTGAAGACAACACAAAATATTTCAGAGAAAAAATTAAAGCTGCTGGATTTAACATCAAAGAAGGCATTCATCCGATTGTTCCGATTATGCTTGGTGATGCTGTATTAGCTCAAACAATGGCTGCAAAGATGCTTGAGAAAGGTGTTTACGTAATCGGATTCTTCTTCCCTGTTGTACCAAAAGGAACTGCAAGAATAAGAGTTCAGATTTCTGCTGCTCATTCAAAACAAGATCTTGATTTTGCGGTTGAAAAATTTGCTGAAGTAAAAAAAGAAATGAATATTTAATCGGATTGATATATGAATAAAAACACCAAAACTATTTTAATAATTCTTTTAACTTTTACTGCTTTATCCTGTTCAAAAGAAAGTTATTATACACCGGAATCTGTTATCGAAGCGAATGCTAAATATATGAATGAAGAAAATTTTGACGGAGTTATGAATACTATTCATAAAGAAAGTCCCGATTATCCGGCAACTGAAGCAATGATAAAGAAAATTTTTGAGGTTTATGATCTAAGCTATAAAACTGTAAGTATGAGAGTTATTGAAGAAACTGATACTGAAGCTAAAGTTCAGTTTGAACAAATTACTACCAAACTTGCCGGACCGGAGTTTAGAAATAATGAGATAAGCGGAATACATACATTAAAAAAAGATGGTGATTCCTGGAAAATATATTCAACTCAGGTAAATGATGTTAAATATGTTGATTGAAACTAAGATAATTCCTGTGTCACGCTGAGTTTATCGAAGCGTGACCTACTGAGAAGTATTTTATAAATAATAAGACGATATTTCTACGCTATAGAACAGACAATGAATCTTAGTAATAATGCCGTCTTCGACAAGCTCAGACTGACAGATAATAAATATCAGAGCTGTGAAAAGAAATTGGTCATATTTCTAGTTCGCTCTGTATGATTATTCGGTTGCACCGAAAGCTTATGATTTTTTAACAGTCATTCTGACGAAAGTCAGAATCTTATAAGTAGAATTTATTTTTACAAACTCCAGAATAGTCACTCTTCGACTCGGCTCAGAGTGACAAATGGTAAAAATTCGAAAATAAATTAATATCAATTTGAAAAAGGATAACTAGCTTTATAAATTATATTAAAGAACTATGAACAATAAAATAGAAATTCATAAAGGCGATATAACAAAATTAAAAGTTGATACGATAGTAAACGCAGCTAACACATCATTGCTTGGCGGCGGCGGAGTTGATGGTGCAATTCATCGTGCTGCAGGTCCGGAATTGCTTGAGTTTAACAGAAAACTTGGCGGCTGCAGAACCGGTGAAGCAAAAATGTCGCCCGGATTTAATTTACCCGCTAAATTTATTATTCATACTGTGGGGCCAATCTGGAATGGCGGGAAGAATAATGAAGATCAACTATTAGAAAACTGTTATAATAATTCGTTAAAAATTGCTGCTGAAAATAATATTAAGACAATCGCGTTCCCTGCTATCTCAACCGGTATTTATGGCTTTCCTTTGGAAAGAGCAACAAAAATTGCAGTCAAAACAGTTAAACAATTTCTCAAAGAAGAAAGCTCAATAGAAAAAGTAATTTTCGTCTGTTTTAGCGAGCACGATTATAATGTTTATAAAGAAGTGGCAAATTTATAATAGTTGTTTTTCTGGGGAATATTTTAACTGTTTACCAAACATAACTTTTGTGCTCAATTCAAAAAGTTATGCTAAAACTCTGAAGACACCTTAACAGAAAAATCACTAAGATTATTTTTAATTAATATATATGACCGAAGTTCAGATAGAATCCAATTTCATTCTTGTAAAAACCTGCATCAGCTCGAACAATAAAATTATCCATATACAATCTAAGTCCGATAACAGGATTAATTATCCAGTCTATTGTATTCTTTGGGTATAAATCTTTATTTGCACCATAACCAATATCAACTCCGCCGATTAAACCAAAACGCCACCAAAAGCAATATCTTAATTCGATGTTTGAAAGAAATACTTTTGTTAATCTGAATTTATCCACTGGAACACCACGCAGAGTATTGTTCCCTCCAACAGGTATAGTAAGAAATGGTGAGGAACCGGATTCAGGAATTAAGATCTGCTCCATTACTCTGCCGGCAAAAATAAGATTCCTGAAAAATATTTCCTGAAAATAACGGGTAATAAATGCCTGTCTGAAAAAAGAATTTCGATTACTAAAAACATCCGGAGCATATTCAAGCTCCATTTCTAAAACATACCCGTTTGAAGGATTGATATAACTGTTTCTTGTATCCCATTTGCAATTTAAGTTTGTTGATAAATATTTTATTGAAGGAATTTCATTGAAAGGATTTTTAATTTCTTCAGAAGAACTTATCCTGATATCTCTTTCATAATTATATGTAGATAATGAAATAAATTTTAGCCCAATAAATCCTGTCAGATTTTTTCCGAATGCATGATTTACCAGAATTCTTGAATCAATAAATTCATATATACATTTATCTTCGTATTCTACTGAAGTTTGTTTATCAGAGGTTGGTCCTAAATCAAAATAATAAAGATCATAGTTTTTCCATTTATCATACTCAACCATTATATCCAATGCAAATGGGAATTCGGTTCCCTGCCGGCTTTCAAAATCAGGAGCAGAGAAAACAAACTTATACCATTGTTCACCACCGGAACTATTAAAAAGCAAGACATCAAAGCTTTCCTCTGTTTTAAACTGATCATAAAAGAAGGTTTTTACACCATAGCCTAATTTTGTATCAGTATCGTAGCTCAAAATAGGCAGAACTTCAATACCTGCACGATCGGATGAATCTGATTGAGCAAATAAATTAAGTGATAAATTGCAGTTAAAAGAAATTATCGTTGATAATATTTTAATTATTAATGACTTCAAGATATTTCTCTCCTATTATATTGACCTCAATAGAAAAGATTTAAATAATTATCTTCGGCATTATAATTAATTCACCGGTTAACAAATCATTAAATGAAACTATACTTTCCCAATCACTTTTGCCATCCATTTATAATTGAAAATCAAATTGAACTGAAGGTAAAAAATACATTTGTTTTGAATGTGTTGCCAACACCTCATAATTCATTTTTGCTGATAATAAAATTCTGATCTGTCTGTGCAGACTAATACTAATACCCGGATTTAAATAAATGAATCCGGTTAACATATCAGATCTTTTATCCACTTTTGTGTAACTTCCTAAAAAAGGAAATATAGGATATGAAGTTGATCCTGGTTCAAAGCCTAAAAGATTTTGTGTGTAAAATCCACCTATAACGAACCAATTAAAAAAACTCGAGTCATACGAAGAATTTATAGTCAAAGTTCCGAACGGATTGATATTTGTAGAGTTTCCTCTATCACCGTAAATCCCCCAGTCTTCATCTACCCCGAACATTGAGGTAGTTTTCGTATGAACAATTGTAATTGCTGAATAATCATAGGTTTGAATTGTAATTCCAATGTCTAATCTAACTATCGGTTTAATTGTATGGCTGTGGAATCCAATTCCTACGTTTCCGCCAAGTAAGCTTGTTTGTTCGCCACTTGAATAGTTAAATCCGCCAAAAACTGAAAAACCTTTAGTTACTTTAAAATCAACATCTAATCCAAGTGTGTAATCGGATAGATACCAGGATAGATTGTTTTTTTTCGCACGGTATGTAGAGTCATTACTAAGACGAAAACTGGAATTGTACCGGTCAACCGTTCTGCCGGTAATAACAGAACTATTGGTGTTAACAGAAATTCTTGGAGTTATAGTAATATCACCAACATCCTTGTTTATGTTAACATGAGTCGGCGGAGGACAAATTGGAGCCGTAACCTCAACATCACCAAGATAAATAGTTTCTTCGACTGTCATACAACCAAAAAAAAGAAAAAGCTGACTTGCAATAATTCCTATACTGATAATATTTAAATATTTCTTTAACATAAATCCTCCATAATTATTGACGAATAATTAACCCGCCTTAATAAGCAGCTTTGTTTATTTTAATTTAAGTAAAATTGTCATTTTGCTTTTAATATAATTTTAAACTTTTATATCGAAAATATATCCTAACAAAAAAATGAGCATCATTAATAAAGATATATACATCATTAAATACAGTGAATTGTCCTTTTGCTTTTCACTTTGCATTTTTTCCATCCTCCAAGGTTAATTATTTAGTTAACAACATTTTCTTTGTTTCAACGAATGAACCTGCCCGTAATTGATAGAAGTATACTCCGCTTGAGAGATTCTGACCTCCGTCAGAATGACCGTTGAATTCAACCTCATAACTTCCGGCAGGTTTGTATTCATTGACTAGTGTTGCAACTTCATTCCCAAGAACATCATATATTCTTAAAGTTTGATAACTGCCTACTGGCGACTGCCAACTGATCTTTGTTGTTGGATTGAATGGGTTGGGGTAGTTTTGAAATAATGAAAAACCTGTAGCTAAATAACTTTTCTCTGAGTTAATTGAGACAATGGGACTTGATGTAATAAATACGCCACTATCAGATCCAGCATAAACATATCCATTGGAACTTCCGCAAAATGCATTAACATAAAAATTCTTCAGTCCGTTATTGATAATATTCCAGTTATTTCCATTATCCGTTGATAAAAAAATTCCTTCTCCTCTGCTGCCTGCAAAAATATTTTGACCATTTAAAATAAATATGACACCTACCCAAACTTGAGAGATCGATAGGACTTGATCCCAGTTAATTCCCCAGTCGGTGGAATTGTAAACTCCACCCGTGACGCCAACGAATAATTTTTCTGTTTCAGAAATAGCCAAACCCACAATTTGATTTTGATTTAATCTCTCATTGATTGAAGCCCAGCTATCACCTTTATCAGTAGAAATAAAAGGTCCATAATTAAATGTACCTGCTACGATCGTGCTATCATCATAAATTTTTATAACCCAAACAAAACAACTGTCCAAACCAGAGAATGACCAGTTGGCACCAAAGTTAAACGAACGATAAATACCAGAGTAAGTTCCCGTAAAAGTAAGACCGTTGTTATTTACAGCTAAAGATTGATAATTGCCGGCTGGAATGCCTAGATTGAATTGAATCCAGGAAAGACCCTCATCAGAAGACCTAAATAATCCTGAAGATGAAGAAATATAAATAATATCATTTGAATCAATTGCCATATAGGAAATTATACTATTAATAAATAAAGAATCGCTACAGTTTAACCAGGTTTCACCCATATCAGTAGACTTATATACCCCACTTTGATTCGTTCCGGCAAAAATGTTGCCATTACTTGTTGAGCCAACAGCAAATACATTGAGATAATCACCAAAATTATTTTTAGGACCGTTAGTTAATTTCCAGCTAATCTCTTGCGGGAATGAAAATCCTTTTAAAAGAATTACTAGAGAAATTCCGAGTAATATATTTTTCATCTTTGCCTCCTAAAGAGATTTATTATCTTAATAACATCATCTTCTTGATTTCACTAAAGCTGCCAACCTGTAATTTGTAGAAATAAACTCCGCTTGAATATTTACTTGCATCCCATTCAACTTCATAACTTCCGGCAGGTTTGTATTCATCAACAAGTGTTGCAACTTCATTTCCAAGAACATCATATATTTTTAAAGTTTGATGACTGCCTACTGGCGACTGCCAACTAATTATCGTGCTTGGATTAAATGGGTTGGGGTAGTTTTGATTCAGAATAAATGCTTGTGGAATATTTTCTGTTTCTGATTCTTCGACAGATACAACTGAAAGAGTGTCGAAATTGCTATTGTAAAGTTTTTTTGATGTTACGGCAGAAACTCTTCCTTCAGTAATTGAACTAAGAGCGCTAGTTCCCTGACCAACACTATAGGCTACGAATATTTCATATTCTTCATCTGTGTCAAGTTCAAAGGGACCAATGTTTTGCATTTGTCTTTTATCACCAGCAAATGTACTAATCCATCCATAATTTGTAACCGGATCCCCCGAATACCAGAAATAAGGATTAACTTCGGAACAATTTACACCACCGCGAACCTGTCCGTAAGTCCAATTGCAAGGATCAGGGAGTTGACCAATTCTATTTAACCCTAACATATAATTCCGGGCTTCGAATGCAATAATTGGATCCATAAGGTTAGGATCACCGTTAATATATTCAATAGAAGAAGAAAGAGTCTGATTTTTAGCACCGGGATAAATTGTTACACCAATTTCCTGTCCGTGATGTACAAACGCAGTATCGAGTGGTGTATCAATTCCTTCATCGTAAATTCCATTCCCATTATTATCTACAAAGGTTTCACCTGGAATATAAACTCTTGGACCTTCAAGAAAACTTTGGAAAAATGAAGGGGGATTATTTCCGTAGAGTGGATCTGCACCGTCGTTATAAGTAAAGCCGCTTTGCAAAAGTGTATCACATCCAACAAGGTCATCCTGAGCGCCTCCTAAATCAGGGTCATCCCAAACTCCGAAATAAACCTCATTCATTGTGTCCGCAACCATACCAGTGTTTTTTATTCTGTACCGAATGAAAATGATATCTTTCAGTTCATCAACACTTGAATACACAAATACTGTTTGTCGTATTTCAATGCCTTGTGGTTCTACAGTATTCCATCTTCTTTGGCTGGAGGGAACACCATCGTGGTAAACACACCATAAAGTTTCATCTCCTAAGATGTCAGGCCGATCTTCCCAGGAATCCCATTGACCATTCATTGGTTCACCATTAGGTCCTACTTTATCTTCAGGTACATAAATACCATTTTCATCTCCGTCATAAAAATCTGCACCAAGAGTAACAGCATCACTCCAGTCCTGCCAGCTTTGACCAAAGGGAGGATCATCACTTCTTAGCTTATACAATTGAGCATCTGGATTATATGGATTTCCAAATGTTCCCTGTAAATAATCTTCGACAAGAGAAGCAGATGCAACTGCATTCGCCCAAAGCTGTCCGTTGCTGTAACCGCTTAAGAAAAATCCACCGGAAAAAAGAAAAACATTTCCTGCAAACTGTCCTCCAGAACCATTAGGCGGAACATTAACAGCTGCCAGTACACCTCTTCCGTTCAATGGCATATATACATTATTAATATCTAATGCATAGGCATCACCCATTTTCTGGGGAAACAAATCTGTTGAACAGCAAAGAACTGCAACAATTGATAAAATTTTCAGTCTCATTGTAACCTCCGATAAATATTTTATTTTAAACATAAATGACTATCATAATGACAGTCCAAATAAATTTTTTATCTCATTAAAATCATTTTCTTTGTTTCAACAAAATTTCCTGTGCGAAGTTGATAGAAATAAACTCCGCTTGAATATTTACTTGCATCCCATTCAACTTCATAACTTCCGGCAGGTTTGTATTCATTAACAAGAGTTGCAACTTCATTTCCAAGAACATCATAGATTTTTAAAGTTTGATGACTGCCTACTGGCGACTGCCAACTGATCTTTGTGCTTGGGTTGAAAGGGTTTGGGTAGTTTTGGGAAAGATAAAAATGAACCGGAAGCATTTTATTGTTTTCTTGAATACTTGTGTTCGAATCATAAAACTTAAATATCCTGCCACCATAACCAACAGCCCAGCCGTTGTTTTGATTAGTAAAAAACATTTTACTTATTGAATATGGATAAGCTAGTAGTGACCAGGTTATTCCTCCATCGAAGGTAACATAATTTTTATAACCAAGACAATAACCCTCTGTGTTTCCTCTGAAAATAATCTGACCTGTCCCGTATTGACCACTAAATGTTAGAGTATCCCATGTAAGACCTTGATTTGTTGTATGTGCTATCAAATTAGTGTAGGCGCCTGATGAATATTTGTTTCCATAGACCCAGCAATCATTAGATGACCGCAGAAACACACCGGTTAAATTGTAATGAATCCATAATTGGTTTGGGTCAAAATTTCCCCAGGCAACCTGCCAATAGTTTCCACCATTCGTTGTTTTTAATATTGTCCCGAAGTTACCAACTGCAAATCCAATTTGATCATTATAAAAATGTACGGTTTCCAATTCGGGACCGTTGTTTAAGTTCATATTTGTCTGCTGCTGCCAGTTGTTTTCCGAATCTGAAGATTTATATATAATCAGATTAAAATCCTTCTCACCTACAATCCAACCACTATATTGATCGGCAAAAAATAAGTCATTAAATCCACAGCTATCATAATTTGTAAACTGCCAATCATTACCTCCATTTTGTGTCTTTCCAATAATGCCGGAATAAGTAAAGGTAGAATAATCATAAAATTTATAGATAGAATTACCTGACTGCAATGAAGTGAAATCTATATTTATTAAATTCCTTGAGGCTGTATCTGAATAAATAACATTCCAATTTTCACCGCCATCAGTTGTTCTGAAAATTGAGTTATCTTCCGAAGCTAACCAGCCATTGTTGCTATCTACGAAGTCAACATCAATCAGATCATCTTTTGTAATGGAGCGACTTTTCGCTGTCCAGGTATATCCGCCGTCAGTTGTATAATAAATTGAGCCACCATCAGCCACAAGCCATCCTCTAGTTTCAGAGATGAATTTAATTTTACCAAGTTGTAAATCTATTTCTTCGATTTGGGATAGTTCGGTCAAAGTAACTCCACCATCCGTAGTTTTATATATCTTAGCTTCATAGCCATCAGAAACTGCTAACCAGAAAGTAAAGTTATTCTGAAAAAATAGATCGTAACCAAAAATACTATAGAAGTCGTCAGAGATTATTTCATTCGACTGCCAGTTGATTCCTCCATTGGTAGTTGAGTATAAAATTAGATTATTGCTAGTTGGGTAAATGGCTTTTTCACCAATTGCAAATCCATACTTTGAATCATAGAATTTTATGTAGGATAATTCATCGAGAGTATCAGTAAGCTGAGTTTCCCAGTTAATTCCGCCATCAGTTGTTCTAAGAATTTTATACATATTATTAAAATCGCGGATGCATATCCAACCGGAATCAATTGATGAGAAATGATTAGCATTCAATCCTTCCGTAGAACCATTTATCGCTGAAGACTTTTCTGCCCAGTTATTGCCGCCATCAGTTGTACTGAATATCTTGAATAATTGCTGGCTATTTTCGGACTTTTGAGTGAGGACTATTCCTTTATTATTGTCAAAGAAATTTAAATAAAGTGGTAAGAAAGAGTCTATTGAGAGTTGTTCCACCCAGGAATAAGCAAAATCAGTTGATTTAAATACAAAGCCGTAATCAGCATTCATTCTACTACCAACAAGCCAGATTGAGTTTTGTTTCATTTCTAACGCTGTGACTATAGTGTCATTAGCAAAATGTTTTATGTTCCAATCTATTCCCTTGTTAGTAGTCCAAATTAAATCACTAAATAGTGTATAGAATGAAAACAATTTAATTCCTGTTGAGATTACAAAGTTATCAGTTCCCTCCAGATCGATCAGGTAGGTATCCGTGGGATATGGAAATTTTAATGTCCATCTCTCATTATTAAAATTAGCAAATGAACTTTCACCCGATTTAAATAAAGCATCTTCAGGGTTCAACTGTTCTTTTCGAGGGTTTTCTTTGTTGTTAAAAATGGAATATTCTGTTCTGTTAAAAAACCATTTTTCATTTCCGTTTATTTGCTGCATTTTATAGAAAGGAGAATTCTGTGCAGTGACTGTTGACACACCTATCAACAGAAATACAACTATTATGATCAACATTATTAAACTTTTCATTTTAACCTCCTAAAAAATTTTTTGTTACTTATCTCATCAAAATCATTTTCTTTGTTTCAATAAATTCATTTATTCGAAGTTGATAGAAATAGACTCCGCTTGGATAATTTCTTGCATCCCACTCAACTTCATAACTTCCTGCAGGTTTGTTTTCATCAACAAGAGTTGCAACTTCATTTCCAAGAACATCATAGATTTTTAAAGTTTGATGACTGCCTACTGGCGACTGCCAACTAATTATCGTGCTTGGATTAAATGGATTAGGATAATTCTGTTCAAGTCTAAACTCAACCGGGGTAAATCCATTATCAATTGATTCTAAATTTGTTACTACATTCCCTTTGTATTCCGGCGAAATTATCTGCTTATAGATAATATATTCAGTTAAAACCTGAAATTCACAAGAGTCAGCGTATAAGTATGGATCTATAATATTGATGTTTGTGCCGATAATAAAAGGGTTACTTAACGCATAATAAAGGAATTCATTTGTTGTGATTGAATACTCTGTCTGGAGATCAAGCGGCGCCCCTCCGACTTCTGCACCAATAATTCTTTCGCCAACAGGTTTAGACAAATCATATACATAGCTCATCCCAGAAACCTGAGGTAATAGTTCATCATTATACTCTGCATTTGAAAGACCGAACTCTAACCCCGCAACAAGATCAGCACCAGTAAGTTTTATTTTAACAATCCTGTATCCAAGTCCGTTAACAGTGTTGAAACCATAGCCTACAACTCTGAAAGCATCTGCGGCAACAAGCGGACCCTCATAAATTGGCTGTGCAGTCAATCCGCCAACAGTAATTCCGATTTCTGTTCCGGTTTTCCATCTGTATGCATCAGTTACAAGATTTCCAATAGGTGTATCGTGTGCTCCTTCTTCACCAAGATTTACAGCAACCTCTTCAAAGAAATCTGTAGCAGTTCCGATTTGCTGAGAGTAAACAGGACCCCAGGTGTTCTCAATCTCAGTTATCAATCCATCCACTGTGGCTTTAACAGTTGGTTCTTCAGGAACAGATTCATCCAGATTGATTAGTTGATAGTCAAGCAATTCCATTCCGCTATTACTTACCGATATTTTCATTTTGCCAACGCATTTGTAGAAGGCATCAGCCTGAACTATGTACGTTGTGCCGCCAAGTGGATCTGTTACTTCAACAGGCTGATCAGTTCTTAGATGATCGTGAGCACTTATGATAATATTAATCCCCGGAATGTTGGAAGCCAAATCCTGATCATAAAGAATTCCAAGATGTGAAAGACAAATAATCAAATCGCAGCCAAGCGAATTCAATGTATCAATCATTGCCAGGGCAGTTCCGGCAATATCATCACTTATTACTGCCGGATCGGGTAATGAAAAAAGATTTGTTTCGGGTGTAAGCAAACTGAAAATACCGACCTTAGTATTTCCCAATAGCTTTGTAGTAAAAGGAAAGATATAATCTTTTAATGGCTGCACAGTTGGATCATCTAGATTCAGATTTGACGAAAGTAATGGAAAACCGCTGCCGGGTGGAAATGAATTACGCAAAGCAGTATCAAGCATTGCAGGTGTTAAATCAAACTCGTGATTACCAACAGCCATTGCATCAAAACCAAGTGATGCCATAAGCTGAAATTCAGGAACTCCGAAAAATTTATTAAAAAAGAAATCACCGATAAAAAGATCACCCCCGTGAAGTGTTAAAACATTTTGCTCACTCATCTTTGTCATTCCGATGATTGAAGCTGCACGGCTAATACCGCCCTGAGTTCCTTCTAAATTCAGATCTCTTGTACCAAGTGGTGCCAAACAGGAATGAGTGTCGTTAACGTGGAGAAGTGTTAATGTGTCCTGGGAATAGTTTTGAACATTTATCAAAACAAATGCGATAATGAACCAGAAAATATTTTGCATTTTTGCTCCTTAAATATTTAATTGAATTTCGAGTTAAAAGTACAATTTGCTTTTTGGGTGTTTGTCATGAAAATGTAAAAAGATCGTAAGTCGTTTTAAACCCATCCCATTTTAACATACCATTGGTATGTATTCATAAAACCTTCGTACAATGAAACCTTTTGAGTAAAGCCCAATTCCTGCTTTGCTTTTTCAATTGAACAATTCCACATTGCTTGTGTAAGTTCCCTTGCTTTCTGAATATTCAGAAACACATCGTTTTTGAAGATTTTACCAGCCAATTCATTAATTCCGCAAACCAGATAAATAAAACAATGCGGTATGTACACGTTTATCGGTTTCTTATTAACAATCCGGGCAATAGTTTCACAGATTACTTCGTTAGGATAAGCGACTTCACTTCCGATAAAATACACCTGTCCTTCCGCAATACTTTTTGTTGAAGCAGAAATTATTGCTTCGACAAGATCTTCAACGTAAATCATATTGGTAAATTTGCTGTTCAATCCCATACAAAGATTAAACCCCCGTTTTATAGACTTGATTAGTAAATAGAAATTACGTTCACGCGGACCATACACAGCAGACGGACGAAGAATTGTAATAGGAATTCTATCTTTATAAGCAAGCAGTTCTATTTCAGCAAGCATTTTACTTTTTCCATAATCGGAAACAGGATGGTATGCAGTTGTTTCATCAACCGGTTTGCCGTCTATTGACGGACCGACAGCAGTAAGACTGCTCAGATAAACAAATCTTCTTAAGTTGCGGCAATGAGCTGAACAAGCTTCAACAAGCTTTTTAGTTGCCAGGTAATTTCGTTCATAATATTCTTTATAGTATTGAGCTTGAGTTACCCCGGCAATATGATATACAATATCAACATCACTCAGAATATTTTCCCAATTAAGATTGTCATTCAGATCTTTTATAATAATTTCTACATTCAATGATTTTAATTCTTCAGTATTTAAATAGTCTCTTGAGATGCATCTTACTGAGAATCCCTGCTTGCACAATTTCTCAACAATATGGCTCCCGATAAATCCTGTTCCACCTGTTACTAAAGCTTTCATATTAACCTCACTGATAATTTTGTAAAACAATTAATAGATCAAGTGTAAATCCTATCAGAACATGAAGTATAAACGGATACAAAATTGATTTTGATTTTAAGACCATTAAGCCGAACAAAATTCCGCCAAAAATTGAAGCAAAAATTTCCCCAGCAGGCATACCTATATGCCACAGGCAGGAAGGAACAGTCTGGATACATATTGCAAGCCAATCACCCATATATTTCCGTAGCCCGAACAGTATAAAGCCACGGAAGAAAAACTCCCATGCACTATAGAAAAACACCATACGTATAACTTCATATCTGAGAAAAGAAAAAACTGATTCACCCGCAGCTTTGTCGAGCGGATAGAATTCCAGCATCTCACGTGTACCTGATGAAGGATATAGCAGCAGAACAGCTATTAATGGAAAGATCAACAAGATATACTTCATACCGGTTTTCAGATTTCCGAAACCTAATCCATATTCCGATAGTGATTCTTTAAAGGTGATTTTAATTAATAAAAGAGGTATGATGCCCAGCAGAAAAAATGCTGATGCAAACATGTATACTGAAGCTTTGAATTCGGAAGCTTCAGGATAATTGTTCATTGCGAATTCAAAAGAACCGATATATCTGTGTAAAGCCGGAATGAAAGCAGAAGCGAGCAATATGATCCCTGGTTTGATTTCGGTTTTCTGTATTGCAAGGCGCAAGTCAATTATATCTGATACTTTCATTTTATTTTCTACTGTGTTTGTTGCTGTTAATCCAGTTAATAGTTTTTTCCAAAGCATTACTGAAGGGCGTGATCTGATAATTAATTTCTCTGATTGCTTTGTTGCACGATAAAGCCCAGTTCATTGAAAAGATTTTAACCCAGCCCGGAGTAATTTGAGGATGGTAATTGAAAACACGGGCAGTTGCTTGCATCAAACTGCTGTATAGTAAGCCTGCTGTTTCAGGCACGTAGATCATAAAATAATTCTTACCTGTCTGTTGTTTAATTAATGAAAAAAGCTCATTGAAATTGAGATTTTCTCCTCCGAGAATATATTTCCCGCCATTTTTCTCGTGTCGCATTGCTGAAATACAACCGGAAGCTACATCTTCTACAAAAGCATAATTACCTATTGCGTTTCCATCGCCAAGAATGAACCTGAACTTTCCATTTAAATACAAGTCAATCATTTTTGTAACAGAATTTCCTTCGGAAAGTAAGCCGGGTCCAAATAAACGAGTCGGATAAACTGTAATTATTTCAAGACCCCGGTTTAAATAGCTGGATATAATTTCTTCAGCTTTAATTTTTGAAGCTTCATAATCGGTAAAAGCATCAACTGATCTGATTGTATTTTCATTCACTAATGAAGAACCGGATGGTCCGAAGATTAGGCTTGTTGATGTAAATAAAACCCTGTTCACTTTGTATTTTAAAGCAGAATCCAAAATATTTTTTACAGCAATGCTGTTGTGGTTAAAAAACAAAGCTGAATCCTTTGCCCAGTTTTTTGCATAAGCTGCCAGATGATAAACCTGATCACATCCTTTAATACAATCTTCAATGCTTTTACGATCAGTTATATCACCTTTGAAGATTTTGATATTTCCGTTTGAGGCAAACGATATATCGGATGAAGGTCTGCAAAGAGCATGAATTTGAACATTCTGTTTCAGTAATTGTCTAAGCAAAACATTGCCGATAGAACCCGTTGCACCGGTAATCATTATCTTCATTTTCTTAATTTCCTTTCATTTTTTCTTTTTATCTATTCATCTGATAGTGAACCCGAAACAGTTACAGAGTTCATCAGACTATTGAAGAAAACAAAAATATTTTCGGTAATTTTCTTAAAAGCCGGCAGAAGTTTAATGAGCAATATTGCGAGAAGTATTCCAACTATTCCATCCCAGATATAATGATATCTTCCGTACACTGTTGAAATGTAAATCATCAGAACAACCGGAAAAAAGAAATAGTAAAGCTTGCGGTTTACTTTATTTAAAGCGAATAACATTATCGTTGAAGCAGTGCAATGAGGGCTTGGTAAACTTCCGCCTGGGAAATGAGCTTCATTTCTTAACAGTTCTCCGAGATATGCAAATATCCCTCCCTTAAGTGATACAGAATATTGTGCCGGATTAAAGTAAGTCTGACTTGCAACAGGAAACAGCATAAAGCCGATAAAGCAGAAAAAATATCCCAGACTCAGTATAAACAGATATTCACCTAATCCATCTTCAGATTTACTTTTATATGAAACAAATGCAACTATCGCAAGCAAAGGAATGTAAACAATATATACAAACATCATTACTTCAGTTAAAACAGGAGTTGTTATTTTCTCCAGTATCAATGAGGTTTCCGAACCAAGAATTGAATGCTCGATTGTCAGTAATTTGTTGTCCTGCCACTCATTATAAAATATTAACTGAAAGTCTGAGGTTTTACCAAAGAAAACAGAAAAAAAGGCCAATACAAAAACAGTCTGCATTAAGGCACGGAATGGCTTGCTGTTAATTCTGCTTATTAATATTACAGCAGTAATTGAGATTATTCCGGTTATTATTAAATCCTTTAATGTTTTTAAAGGATCATTAAACCTGAACGGAACAAGAAGAACCAATACTGTAAAGAGAGATAACAATGCAATTATTACAGCATTAGCAGGCAAATATTTATCCTGCTTTTTCATTTTAGCTCCTTAACAGTTTTATAACTTGTTTTATTTCTGATACATTCTTCCAATTCAATTTTCAAACTGCCCAGCAATACTTCTACTTCAGCATAAACAGGAATAGCCGCGTCATCGGCTGTAATCCAGCCTGTAAAATCACCCGACATCCCCTGCGATGTTCCTCCTTCCCATTCTGCAATACCATAATATTTTCTTGTCAAAACCGGTTCAGGGAAAGCATCAACTGTAAGTTCTTCCTTTGTATCGGTGAAGACTATTTTTGTATTTTCAATCGCTCCCTCAATCATGGTAGGTACATTAAAAGTTCTTCCGGCTTTTGATAGAGCGCGCGTAAAAAAGAAAAGTGAAGGTCCTTCAACATAGCGAGGAGAGTTGTAAATAGTGTCGGAAAAAATCTCTTTTTTGTTAACATCATCAATGATTTTTACAGATGCAGTACCTGTAGTCTGATTATAAGAGGTAAATATTTTGGTTTTTTCACTGCCGTTTATAAAGTCACCGTAATACGAAACAGACATACAATTCCTTACATCAACAATCGACTCATTATATTCTTTAATATTAATAAAGAACAATCCGGGGCTAGATTCAACCAGCATGCTTATTTTCACATAGTCAGAATTTCCGTCAATTGATTCTGTTTTTATCGTAATGGTTCCAAGACGGATAAAAGTCCACTTAACTTTATAAATCAGTGTTTCCCCCGGCTGGAACACATTATAATTTATTTTTTCGTTTTGTGTATATCCTGCAGAAAATAAGAGCACAAAGAAAATTGATGCAATCTTTATAATAGTTTTCATCTTAACACCTGTTAATTACTTTTTCGGAAAATTCTACTCAATGATATTTTTATTTTTGTAGACGGTTGTCAGGGAAATGTCATGGTAAAGTAAAAGTTTCTGCTTACTCAAAATGTATTTGGTTGATGTTCCGGAATTTGTTAGATGAGTTATTAACAGAAAGAAGAATATTATAATCCGAACCCGGTGTTTTCAGTTATATATATTCGGGATTAATCAGAGTAAATAATATAAAATGTATCAAATATTAACTATTAAATCTTAAGAATCAGCAGCAGATACAGTTGATACATTATAGTGCCTGGATTTAAGAATAATATTTTTTAACCTTATTGCACTTCTCGATATTAAAACTTAAATTTTTTGCAGCATCTTTTTATACAATAAGTTAACCTGAGTAAATCCTTTAATTTTTAGGAGGCAAAATGAAAAGTGCGCTTAATAAAAAGTCCGCACTTTTACTGATTGACATTATCATTATAATTGTCTGCGCCGGTGGATTTTATCTTATTATTGAAAAGCCAAATATTCCTTTTGGATTAAACTTAGTTAACGATCACCTTACAATTACAAATTTTAATGAAGGTAAAACCGAAATCGAAGATGGAAGTATTCTTTTGTCTGTTGATAACTACGAATTTAATGATTGGGAAGAATTAGAACTCTACTTAGACGGTAAGAGGATCGGCGATATTGTTAATATTAAAATTAAAACTGCTGATCAGATAAAATCTGTTCCTGTCTCACTTATAAATTATTACGATCTTCCTACTCTGATAATTATAGCAATTGTGGCATTAGTTTTTATCGGGATGGCAATGTTCGTTAGAATTGTATCCTGGGAAAACTACTCAGCAAAACTCTTTCACTGGGCAAGTGTTGGGCTTGGAATTATAATAGTAAACACAGCCGGAATATATCGCACAGAAATATTCAGCTATGGGTATATAAACCGGCTGATCTGGTTTTTTGCTTATAGTTTTACTCCTGTTCTTTTTATTCACTTCACTTCTTCATTTGCAAAGAAAAAAGTCCGTGGAATAAAGTATATACTCTGGTTTTTTTATTTGAGTGCATTGATTAATGCATTAATTCTCAGTTACCTGTTTCTTAAAACAACGCTCGGCGGTGATTTGGAATATGGCAGATATTATGTGCTCTTCTTTGATTCGTTTTTCCGATTGTTCTTAATTACCTGCATTATTATATCAATCACAATCTGTATTTATGCATATAAATCAACAAATGATATTGAAGAAAGAAAACGACTCCAATGGCTGCTGCTTGGATATTTTATCGGACCATTAAGCTTTATAATTTTTTGGGTTGTTCCCATATTCCTCAATGAGAAGGGTCTTCTTCCTGAATCTTTTATTCTGTTATTATTTACAGCAATCCCAATAACATTCAGCATTGCAATTGTAAAATATCATCTGATGGATATAAACTTAATAATCAGAAGAAGCGTTGTTTATTCAATAATATTGATTTTCATTGCTGCTTTCTACATTGGTATTTCAACACTAGTAGCTTTTTTTATCCGCGGAATGAATCCGGCATTTCCAACAATAATAACTGCAATTCTTGTTGTGTTTGGATTACAGCCAGTTAAAACAAAAATTCAGAAGTTTGTTGATAAAAAGTTTTTCAGAGTTGAGTATGATTTCCGTGAAGAGCAGAAGAAATTTTTAGATGATATAAAAGCCTCTGTAGATATACAAACTCTTGCAAATAAAATTGTAGCTCAGGTTAATTTTTTAATTCCAACAGATAAAATCGGATTTTTTATTTTAACTCACCCCAATAACAAAATAAAGTTGATTGCAAATCAAGGATGGGATTTGCTTAAAGGAAGAAGCCTGCAATTCGATACGGAGAATTTAAAAACCAACTTTTTATTCCCGGTTGCTATTACTGATAAAGTTGAATCCGGTATAAAAATAGAATCAGCAGATATCAGAGTTTTTAAAAGATGGGGAATGATTCTCGTCTTCCCTGTAAAATCTCCAGCGGGAGGTGTGCTTGGCTTTATAGCTTTAGGTTCAAAAAAATCCGGCTCAAGATATTTTAAAGATGATATTGATCTGTTAAATACAGTGTCGAATGCTTCTGCCCTGGCAATTGAAAGGATAAGATTTCAAGAAGAGCTGATTCTCGAAAAACTTGAAGCAGAAAGACTGGAAGAGCTAAATGAATTAAAATCGTTCTTTATGCAAACTATTACTCACGAACTCAAAACGCCACTAAGCTCAATTAAAATGTTTGCAGAGAAATTGCGTGATCACCCATTACTTACTAAAGAAAAATCGGATCTTTATTTAAAGGTGATTGATGGAGAAAGCGATAAGCTTAAAGGACTTATTGATAATATTCTGGACTATGCAAGAATTGAGAAAGGAATGCAAACATATCATAAATCCCGGATTGATCTGATCCCCGTCGTTCATAAAGCAGTTGATTCAGTTCAATATCAGTTTATGATGAAGAAACAAAAAATAGAACTTATAATTATTAACGATACAATAAATATTTGTGCAGACGAAACAGCTGTTGAAAGAGCTATTTTGAATTTACTGACTAATGCTTCTAAATATTCCTGTGAAGGAAGTTCAACCACCATTTCTGTATCTCAAGAGAATAGTTATGCAATTGTGCAGGTTACCGATGAAGGCTGCGGCATCTCTGCAGAAAGCTTAAAAAATATTTTTGAGCCCTTTATAAGATTAGAAGAGAGTCTCAACAGGAACATTGAGGGTACGGGACTTGGACTTGCAATTGTTAAGCATATTATGGATAGACACGACGGAAGAATTGAAGTTAAAAGCGACGTGGGTAAAGGAAGCTGTTTCTCATTGTTCTATAAAATAGAAGAATAATATATTTTTTAACCGGAATGAAAGACTACAAGGAGGCATAATGAAAAAAATATTAATAATTGAAGATGATCCTGCAACTTTGCGCGGGCTTGAAGAAACTTTTTCTGAAGAGCATTACCAGGTAACAACATCTATGTCTGGTCAAATGGGTTTTGATAAAGCAATGGAAGAAAATTATGATTTGATTATTCTTGATTTAATGCTGCCTGATAAAAACGGGATAGATATTTGTAAAGATTTAAGAAATAAAGGAATAAATACACCTGTTCTGATGTTAACAGGAAAGAAAGAAGAAGTGGATAAGATTATAGGTCTTGAAATTGGAGCTGATGATTATGTTACAAAACCGTTCAGCGTAAGAGAAGTTGTTGCAAGAGTAAAAGCTTTATTACGGCGTCCACAGGAAATAAGACCGGAAATTGAAGATTACTCATTCAATGATGTTTATCTGGATTTCAAAAAGCAGGAAGCAAAAAAAGGAAACCAATATCTTGAATTTTCTGTAATGGAATTTAAACTGATGAAATATTTTGTTCAGCGGGAAGGAGAAGTAATTGACAGAAATCAACTGCTCGATGAAGTCTGGGGATATGAAAATTATCCCTCAACAAGAACAGTGGATAACTTTATCCTTAATCTCAGAAAAAAGATTGAGGACGATCATTCGGACCCAAAACACATACTTACGATTCACAGAGCAGGCTATAAGTTTGTGAAATAAAGATTTAATCAATAAAATTTTAAAATCACTTACTCCGGAGTAATGTTATATGGCTTAAGTTGGCTTAAATCAATTCCATCAACACCTTGCGGAAATCTTGCAAATTTTTTCACTTCATTCCAATATATCTCATCCGGATATTCTGCTTCATATCTGTCTCTTGAAGATTCAAGAATTGTAGTTGGTATTCCAGTAACAAGCCATACGGGAGCACTAATAATAAGAAAAAATCCGTGTGAAATTGTAGATACTATACCACCAGCCGTCCAAAGCCCATAACCTGTAGCATTTTTACTGTCTAATTCAAGAATACTGCTTTTTATTTTATTCTTTGGTATTTGATAAAGAGTATCATACAGCAAAAAAACTGTTGAACTGTCTTCTGCAATAAATTCTCCGCTGTATTGCATTCCCAAATCTTCAGAATCTAAGCTGTTAGTCTCTGTAATTATCGTAATCCAGCCGCCATAAATATTTTTAGGGATGTCTTCTGTTTTGGGCAACCAATCTGCTGGAGCATATGTAGTTGCACAACCGATAAAAATTAAGGCAGATATAACTACTATAATGTATAATAATTTATTATGGTAACACATATTTACTACTCCAAAAAGTCTCTTCCATCTCAGCTTCGTTTTTTTTGAACTGAGGTGCAAGGTCTTTATAATATTGTTGTGGATTAAATAACATTTGAAAAACCTTGTCAGGGTTTTCTTCTCCTAACCATTCATTTCTCATCCATTCGAGATAATATCCTTGGCTCTCTAAAAATAATTCATAATTATTATAATCTTCGGGCAATATGTAATTAAGAAAATATTCATTCCCCGGATATGTTATTAAAACCGAATCAGGATTTATCAGAGATTCCACTACATTACTATTATAAAAAGATGAAGGTGTAGCAGAAGATGGTGAAATAATTATCGGTTCAACTTCATTACCAATATCTGCAATTGCTAAATAGTCAATCCGCCAAAGCCCTTTAGCCATTTTTAATTTTACTTTTGCTGATGAATTTTCAGATGCTTGATACATATTTTTGTTTAAAGGAACTATTTTAATTTCCGTAGCTATTGGACCGGTTTCGCCGACTTCACCAACTTTTTCCCATTCTCCGTTTTTATTTTGCATTAATACATCAATATTGCCCAGAACTGAACGCGGATTTTCGAGTAGTGATTTGAATTGTGTTCCGCTACGTTCAACATTAGCAAGCCATTCGCCAGCAGAAGATCCTAAGTAAGACAGCGTCTGATAAAATAGAAAAGTTGTTAGCAATGTTTGCCGTGCAGCTATAACAATCCCGACATCTTTTGATTCCTTAATTTGGAAATCAATTTCAATAGTTTCTCTTTCAGCCAGATTGTTAGAATCAGCTACACTGAATCTTTCAATTCCATCAAATGAGCAAAGCTTTTCTGATATATCTCCTTCAGAAGCAATGATTGAATTAGGTTCGCGTAAATAAGTTGCCTGTAAAAATTTTCCATCTTGTGTGGAGAATACTCTTCCCTCATCAGATTTTTGTAAAGCTAATAAGTTAGCTGATCGAATTATATGTGTTTCGTATGCTTCGTTCCTCAATTGAATTGAAAAATTTCGGCTATTTGGTTTTATGCGGTATAATGCATCTATGTCTTTTTCTTCTAGAGACGGCAAAATACTTGAAGAGAACCCTTCAGCCTGAACAATGTAATCATTGCCATTGAAAGTGTAAAAAGTCGGACAAGAGCCAAAACAAGCTTTTGGATTTGCCAAACAGATGACAGTAACTATACCTGATATCACTGTTATAGCAGTAAGAGCCCCCCCCATGGATGCACCGATTTGATTAGTTTCAGCTAAAACAATCTCCTTCATCGGCAATTTATAATTGTTTTCAGCGATTAATTCTCTCTGCGGATTAAAGAGTTTACCAATACCTTTAACAGAGTCTTTCTTTGAGTTTATCTCCCATTTTTCAAGAACATATACATCACCATTCTTCATATGCAGTTTAATATATGGTAGATTTTCAGAGCTTTTCATGATATTAAATTGTTCGGGAGATTCAGAAATTCTTTCTATTCTCGAACCACTGCAATTGGGGTGAAATATCAAGCTTACAGAAATAAGCAGTAGCAATATCCTGGCAGGAAGAAATTTTAATATTTTGTTAATAAACTTCATTTTATTCTCCTTAATTTTTTTTAAAGTAGTATTAAAAAACCAAGGCATATCGAAAAACTATTCATAACAATTTCGGTGTTTCTAGTACCTGTCTGATATGAATAATCATAAGAAAACACATAAGAACCAGAATGATTACTATAATTTATTTCTAATCTGATAGCTGTTTCGGAAGAATAAAAATATTTTAATCCGATACCAGCATTAAATACTTTGGTATTAAAAGAATTATCAGATTTTTCAGTGTTAGGCCCATAGTTATATTCAGAGTTGGGTGAAAATAAGTTGCTCAGCCCATAGCCTGCCTTCAAAAACGGAATTACCCTTTTACCGGGAATGACAAAGTTGTACAAGATATTTCCGAGGATTGTTACGGAGATATCATAATCGGTTAAAAGATTAAGATCAAATTCAGGTTCAAATTCCAATCCATCAATTATACAATAAGCAACTGAAGCTGTAAGAATCAAATTAAATAATCTGTTATCAGAGCTATAGGATGACTTATGATATAATGAATCATCATAAGATAAATTACTAATCGTAGTATTTTTCTTAGGAATGCCTAAACCAATATTAGTACCAATATTAAATTCAAAATCACCTTTTTTTAAAAATGATAAAGATTTAATTTCTCTAACCTGGGGATAAAGGTTAACCATTAAAATTATAACTATAAAAAATATTTTTGTTTTCATTTCAAGCCTCACGTTTGTTTAGTTAAAACTTAAGAAATTACATTTAACTAATTGTCAAACTGCTGTAAAAACTTTGTAAGTAAATTGTAAAAACCAGATTAACTTTCACCCACGAAATATTTATTACAAATTAAAATCAATCTGTGCCATCGGAACAATTAACAAATTATTTGATGGGTCATTAAGTCCAAATTCATAAAATGCTCTCACCCCGAACAGGATTCTGCTGTATTCATTAATATTGAAATAGACTCCGGGTGTAAAATGAATAAAACTCCCCGTTGTTTCACCACGATAATCATTAGTAATGTTTTCATTGAATATAAAAGGAGGGAAAAAGAACCAATCATAGTCTATTGATTGCGGTTCAAAATCCAATAAGGATTGAACGCTGTAACCGGCGTTTAAAAAGAAATTCAATATCCAATCTTTTTTAGCTGAGTTAAGTGTTAGGTTTATAAAGGGATCGAAATATACTTTCTCGTCAATGTCGTGATAAAACATAACATATTCATATGAATCGCCCCAAAAACTAGTTGAACTTACTTCAGCAATTGTATGTGCATCAAAACTAATATTTTGAATATGAAAACCAGCATCAAGACGATATCCAAATCCATTCTTAAAGCCGAATAATCCGATTCCGCCGGTACCACCTCAAAGTGTTTTTTTATTTCCACTAGCGTAATTAAGACCACCAAACAGAGCAAAGTTTTTTGAAAGTTTCAGATCAAAATCAATTGCAGCATTTACGGATGCAAAATTCCAGGTTAAGTTTTGTCCCTTATAAGCATAGCGGTTATTTGAATTTTTCTGATAGCGAATGGTTCCATCGGGGTTATATATAGTATCCACCTGGTAAACACCCATTTGGTTTACCTTTGGTGTTCCTTCAGTTCTCGCCTTGATTTCTTTTTTAGGATTATAAGCAAACCTCATAGAAACTGAAACTGATGGCGTTTCGGTACTATCAGTAATATGAACCGGTGATTGATTTATTGGGGCTTTTACTTCAACATCCTGCAGGTAGAGAGTTTGGACTGTAGTGCAGCCGGTTAAATATAAATAAAGAATGAAAACGATTGACAGATAAATGTTCTTTTTCATAAGACACCTTTTTTAATCATGATTAAATGCATCTGAAATAGATGCTGAAACTATTAATGCTGCGGTAACAAAACCCACGGCAGCTACTCCCAGCACAAGTCCGATAGTACCTCCAACATCAAGCTTATCCTGTTCGAAACTTAATATATCATTCATAGCAATCTTACCCGTATAAGTATTGCTTTTCCCTAGTTTTATTGTTCTTCCTTCCCCTGATAGAGTATCATTTTCTATTTGATAATGACCGGGTAAAAAATTATAGTTGTTATAATCTACGGTTGTGATATTGATTTCGCTGTCGAAATCTATCCGGGCAAGCCCTTCGTTAAGATCTTTCCTGCTGATGACTTCTGAAGAATAGCATCCTAAGAAATTCAGCATCGATAAAATCAGAAAAGTGATAAAACTTTTATTAAACATTGTTATCCTCTTTTTTTACTTATAACATAAATCCAAAACTTATTCCACCCGAAAGAAAAAATTTTGACTCTGCTGAACTATTATAGAAAGGAGTAAACAGAACTCTTAAAACAAATCCGCCCCGGCTTGTATATCTGTATCCAATAATTCCGGTTAACGCCACTGCAGATAATTCTCCTGCTTGTAAACCAAACACCTTAATATCACTTCCGGATAAATAAACGGCGCCTAATCCAGTTTCAAATTTTGATCTTGCTCCACCGATAAGATAACTGACTGTAAGCGGAATATGAATGAAAGTACCTTCTACGAAAATCATCCCCGGTGTAATACCAATGCCTGCTCTTAATGTTAGACTTTCTGTCAGCAGCCTTTCATAATTAAGTGAATAAATAATTCCATTTCCGCCAAGTTCAAAATATAACTGGTTTTTCTTATTTGCTTGCTCAGATAATTGTGCATAAGAAGCGAAACTTGTTAATAAAATACTTATCAGTAAAAGTGACTTAAAATTTCTTTGAGCCTTCATTTTATACTCTCCAGGAAAAAATTAATGATATTTATTTATAAATTCCTCTCAGATCGCCAATTGCAAAGTTCGGGTAATCATTAACATTTACGTTTGAAGAGGAATAATTTATTGTCCATAGAGCTGATTGCCCCGATGATAAAAGAACACCGATTTGAGTATAGTTGCCACCGAGCTTTGTTGTTTTTGAAGAATTTGTATAAAACTGACATTCAACATACCAGGGAGAAGTAACCTTTGAGCTCCCATTGTTTTTTACAGATCCTTTAGCAACTAATCTGCTGTTTCCAGCATCCAGATATGTTGTATCAACCTGGAAAAATAAGTTTGGAATTGTGCTATCTGAAGTTGAGCCAACTACTTGTTCACCCTCATCACAAGAGTAAAGTAGTAAGGCAACTATTATAAATATAAACAACTGTAAATATTTCATTTCGCCTCCAAAGCCTTTTTAATTTAATAATTATTGTTATCTCACAGCAATAATAACGTGTCAACTTGCTTTAATTGTCATGATATTGTCAAAAGAAAGTCAGGCTTATGTCAATAAGAATAGTGGTTAAGAATTTATAACTTCACAATAGTTTGTAAATTTATCGAATAGAATACTTTATTGTTTATTATTCTTTTATTTTACAAATTAAAATCAATATCCATTTTAATTATACATGAGTTAATAAGAAATTACAGGAATTAAAAATGAAAGAAATAAAAGCTATAATAAGACCAATTAAATTATTGGAAGTAATTGAAGCGCTGCAGAAAATTGAAGGATTACCCGGAGTTACAATTTCCGAAATTATCGGGTTTGGTAAAGGCAGAGCTAAAGAAGCAAATGACAAAATGCTTTATGAAAAAGTCGAGTTTGTTCCCCGTACAAAAATAGAAGTAGTTGTAGAAGATAAAATGGCTGAAGAGGTTGTTAATGCTATTCTGAAAAATGCCAGGACAAATAATCCGGGTGATGGTAAAATATTTATAACCACTGTTGATGATGTTGTAAAAATCAGAACAAATGAACGGGGCAAAACAGCGGTTTAATTATAGAAATATTCTTTTCGATTGATAAAAATCTTTGCGATCTCAGCGAAAAAGCTTAGATAACTTTGCGTGAATCATCTTCTTGGTTTCAACAAATGGACCTGCCTGTAATTGATAGAAATACACTCCGCTTGAAAGATTCTGACTTTCGTCAGAATGACTACGAAATAAAATACCCTTCGATCCGCCACTGGCGGATTCAGTGTGACGAGACTTTTAGTGTAATTCCCTTGTCACTCTGAGCTTGACGAAGAGTGACTAATAAGTTTATTATTTTATTTTTTTTGTCTCCGTAATAAAAGGTCATACTTCGACTCCGCTCAGTATGACATTGGATTTATCTTAACAAAATCATTTTCTTCGTCTGGCTGTAAGAACCTGCCTGAAGTTTATAGAAATATATTCCGCTTGCCAACTGATGACCGTTGACTGATGACTGAAATTCAACTTCATAATTTCCTGCGGGGCTGTATTCATTGACTAATATAGCAACTTCATTTCCAAGTACATCATAGATTTTCAGAGTTTGCCAACTGTCTATTGGAGACTGCCATCTGATTTTTGTGTTTGGGTTGAATGGATTGGGGTAATTCTGTTCAAGATGGAAATCAGATGGTATTTCGTTAAAACATATTATCATTTCTGGCAATGACCTCCTCCAGACACCACCATAACCAGTCCCCGCAAAAATATCTTTACCCGATATTGTAAGAGCATTAACACGAGTGTTTGTTAGGCCTTCATTGATCTGTGTCCAGCTTGTGCCGTTATTGGTTAAAAGAAAAACACCACTACCAGTAGCGGCAAAAATATTAGTGTCTAAAACAGCAAAAGCATTAACACGAGTGTTTGTTAAGCCTTCATTGACCTGCCTCCAACTTGTACCGTTATTTGTTGAAAGAAAAACACCACCTTCAAAAGTACTAACAAAAATATTAGTGCCTGATACTGCTAGCGAAAGAGTAAAATAGTCTGTAATACCGTTATTGACTTCTATCCAATTTGAACCGTTATCGGTTGAAAGAAAAACACCATAATAAGTACCAGCAAAAATATTAGTGCCTGAAATAACAAGAGACCTGATATGATAGTCTCTAAAGCCTTTATTGACTCTTGACCAGCTTGAGCCGTTATTGGTTGAAAGGAAAACACCACCATCAGTACCAGCAAAAATATTATTACCTAAAATAGCAAAAGCGTTGACCTGTCTGTTAGTCAAACCGTTATTGACTTGTGTCCAGCTTGAACCATTATTTGTTGAGAGGAAAACACCACCATTAGTACCAGCAAAAATATTTGTGTCTGAGACAGCAATAGAATTAATATTAGTGTTTTTCAAGCCATTATTGACTTTTACCCAGCTTGTGCCGTTATTTGTTGAAATAAAAACACCACCATTAGTACCAGCAAAGAGATTTGTACCTGAAATAGCAAAAGATTTGATATAAGTGTTAATCAAGCCGTTATTGATTTCTGTCCAGCTTGTACCGTTATTTGTTGAAAGGAAAACACCGCCAGTAGCAGTTCCAGCAAAAATATTTGTACCTGAAACCGCGAGAGACCAGATAATATCGTACGTCAAACCATTATTAACCTTTGTCCAGATTGTACCGTTGTTGGTTGAAAGGAAAACACCACCATTAGTACCAGCAAAAATATTTGTACCTGAAATACAAAGAGCGTGGACATCGGTGTTCGTCAAACCGTTATTGACTGCTGTCCAGCTTGTACCGTTATTTGTTGAAAGAAAAACACCACCGCCCCAAGTACCAGCAAAAATATTAATGCCTGAGACAGCAAGAGATCTGACATCCATACTCGTCAATCCGTTATTGATTTCTGTCCAGTTTGAGCCATTGTCCGTTGTTAAGAATACACCGCCATAAGTACCGGCAAAAATATTATTACCAGATAAAGTAAGAGAATAGACAATAGTATTTGTCAATCCATTATTTACTTTTGTCCAGTTTAATCCGTTATCTGTTGTTAGAAATACACCACCACCACCAGTGCCAGCAAAAATATTATTGCCTGAGACAGCAAAAGCATAGACATATCTGTCTGTCAAGCCGTTATTTACTTCCGTCCAACTTGTGCCGTTGTCTGTTGTTAGAAATACACCATCACCACCAGTGCCGGCAAAAATATTATTGCCTGAGACAGTAAGAGCATAGACATATCTATCTGTTAATCCGCTGTTAACTTCTGTCCAACTTGTACCGTTGTTTGTTGAAAGAAAAACACCATAATAAGTACCAGCAAAAATATTTGTGCCTGAAACAGCTAAAGTATAGACAGTACTCCCGTATGGTCCGTTGGTCTGTATCCACTGAGCAGGAGAAACTGAATGCATTATAAGAAGAAGGCTTGCACAATAAGCAAATTTCAGAAAGATGTTTTTCATAACCACAACAAAGAAATTAGGAGTTAATTATTATTTTTATTTTAAACCTGTTCTATGGGATTTTCTGTTTCTTCTTTCAAAATATCAACTGTATTTTAATTATAATAAGTAAGAATGTAAATACTTAAGTTATGATTCTCTTATTAATAAAATCTTAATGCTTCCAGATTTTACGATGTCCATTATTTGTACAGATATTATCCTCTCAAATTATTTAAAGTTTAGGTCATATGACCACAGGAGACTAAATTTATGTAACAAATTCAGAGGTCTCCTATGGATAAAATTCATAATAATGATGCTTACGGTCTTAAGCGTCTCGAGTCT
>Ga0116185_1000717_pt1 | contig 36869 bp, 21 predicted proteins | sample AD_JPNNA7_MetaG_FD_89754 | JGI IMG/M metagenome (GOLD analysis project Ga0116185, IMG submission 89754) | Active sludge microbial communities of municipal wastewater-treating anaerobic digesters from Japan - AD_JPNNA7_MetaG | ecosystem: Engineered > Bioreactor > Anaerobic > Digestate | place...
AGTCATGCGTGGACTGGGGGGCCACGAAACGAACAGATCCCAACGATACGACCTCAGAAACCGAAGATAAGTGAGCCAATACACCACTCAACGCTGGTTCGTGACTCGACCGGAAGGGCGAAGCCCTAATCTTCCCGTCGCACCAGGAAAAGGCGGTCCCCGACACCTCACACGAGCCGAACCGGCCCAGGCGTTGCTGCTGACGCGAGTCCCGGCCTCCCGAGCCCCGGGCGCGTGCATCCGCATGACGCTTGCGCAACGCGAGGCCCGTTTTTCTTGACTTTGGGTCGGTTCTTGCGCGAACAAGGCCTTGCACAGTTGTTGCATAGGCTTTAGAATGAAGATAAGCTGCGAGCCGTGAGATGACGCGCTCACTCGAAGGAAGCGAGCAACGCTGCTGAAGGAGCGTGCGATGGGCTATCCAGCCCTGCATGTATCGCTTCGCAGCGCGGTTACTTCCCGGGCATCGAGGCTCGAGGTGAATCGGCCGCAAGCCTAGGGCGAAAAAATGGAACGCTCACACCCGCACATAGCGACGGCTTTTGTGTTGGATTGGCACGAGCAAGCGCTGCGCTTTGCGGGGGTGGGCGTCTGCCGGTGCACGGTGAGGGGCGAGATTTGCGATATAGATTCCAAAGCCCTGGAAATCCTGGGGATACCCCTGAGCGAGCAGCCGTCCGGACCGTGGCGAGAAAAGACCTTTGATTCGCTGATATCGGAAACCTTCGAGCCCAAGCCGTTGTTCCAAGTTCTGACCAAAGCGCCCGAGGTTCGCGCTTTTGAGACGGTCCGCGCGGCGCCCCATCTCCCTGCGCAATGGCTGAGATTCGACGCCTACACGTCCGCGGATTGCGCAACGGGCGAATCCATGGTGTACGTATTGGTCCAGGACATTACGTCTCAGCGGCGCACCGAGGAAGCCCTGCGCGCGAGCGAACGCCGTTTCCGTCTGCTGGCCGAGAACATACCCGGGGTTATCTACCTCTGCAAGAACGACGCCCGTTACACGATGCTCTATCTCAACGATCAGGTTGAGGCGGTCACCGGCTACCCCAAACAGCGATTTCTGAGCGACGAGTTGAGCTTCGCGGAACTCTATCACCCGGATGATGCCGAGGGTATCTACAAGCGGGTTGATCAGGCACTGGAGAAGCGTTCCCCGTTTCACCTTGTCTACCGTATTCGCCATCCTTCCGGTGAGTGGCGATGGATCGAAGAACACGGGACCGGGGTGTTTGACGACGAATCGGGAGAACTGCTGTTCCTGGAGGGATTCCTGCACGACATCAGTGAACGCCATCGCGCCCAGACGGCCCTCCAAGAGAGCGAGGAACGCCACCGGTTCCTCGCCCAGAACTCTACCGATATCATTGCGCGATTGAACATCGACGGGCGGTTCGCTTACGTATCGCCTGCCGTAAAGGCCCTCCTGGGACACAGCCCAGAGGAAATGGTGAACCGGTCGGTGTACGAATTCGTCCATCCGGAAGAGGCCGTCAGAATGCGGGCGTTTCATCGCCGGATTCGGGACAAGACTGGCCGCTACAATCTCGAACACCGGTTCCGCCACGCAGACGGGTCGTATCCATGGCTGGAGACAAGCCTCCACGTGATGACCAATGAACTCACGGAAGAACGAGAGGCGATCGCTGTCATGCGCGACGTTAGCGAGCGCCGCCGTATGCGTGAGGAAATCCGGAGGCACGCGGAAACGCTCGAAACAACCGTTGCCCAGCGAACGGCGCAATTGCACACGCTCGAAGCCCAAAGCGCCGAAATGGAAAAACTCGCGGCAACGGGCCGCATGGCGGCGGGCATAGCCCATGAAATCAATAATCCCTTGACGGGTATCCGGAACTGCCTGCTGATTTTGGCTAGGAATGTGCCCGAAGGGCATCCTGACCGCCACTTTGTCGAATTGGCCCAAAGGGAAATTGAACGCATCACCCGAATTGTTCGTCAAATGTACCAGTTGTACCGTCCGGACGGCATCAAGCCGTCTCAACTCCGGATCGAAAACGAAATGCGGGATGTCTGTATGATGCTGGAACGCACGTTTGCCCGAAAGCATCTTGACCTGCGCCTGATGGTATCTCACGATACCCCTGACGTGACCCTGCCGGCAGGATATCTTCGTCAGATTCTCTACAACCTCTTGCTGAACGCGGCGGACGCTTCTCCCGAAAACGGCGTGGTCGAATTCCGCGCGAAGACGGTAAACGCCACTATCGAAATTGAAGTTGCCGACGAAGGCGGAGGCATAGCCGAAGATGTTTTACCTCGAGTATTCGAGCCGTTCTTTACGACCAAAAGCGGCCATGGCGGCGGCGGGATGGGGCTGGGCCTTTCAGTCTCGCGCAGTCTGGCCACGGCCATGAACGGGGAACTCCGCGTGGAAACGTGCGTTGGGCTTGGAACAACCTTCAGATTGGTGTTGCCCGTCGACGCGGAAGTTTCACGAGATGGCGGGATTAGACCATGAGCCAACCTGATGACATCATGATACCGGACATGAAGTGGCCGCAAGACATCTCCCTGAACCCTGCAACGTTCCAGGAACTCTTCGACCGGCCCTTCCGGGTGCTGCTTGCCGACGACGAGGAGACAATCGTGGTTTCCTCCCTGGAACTGTTTCGGCAAGAGGGCTGGGAAGGCGACGGCGCTTGTTCCGCCGAAGAGGCCCTGGAACGCATCGAGGGACAGGAGTTCGACGTCGCCATAGTGGATTACAAGATGCCCGGGAATGAGAACTTGGCATTGCTTCAGCGGTTGACCGACCGGTATCCCCACCTGCCGGTGATAATCATCACGGGGTTCCCGTCCCTCGAGTCAGCCATTGTCAGTGTGCAGCAGAAGGCGTTCGACTACGTCACGAAACCGCTTGACATGGGCTATCTGCTCAGACGCGCCCGGGAAGCTGGGGAGTATTGCCGGCTGCGAAAAGCCCTGTTTCAAAGCGAACAGCGTTACCAATCCCTCATCGACGACGTCTTGGAGGTGTCTCAGGTCGCCCTGATGATTGTGGACGCGGAGCACCGCGTAGCCTGGATGAACCGCGCCATGGAACGGTTCTTCAGTTTCCAACGCCAGAATACCGTTGGCAAACCCGTGAAAACGTTCATTGCTGAGGAGTTCAAACATGTATTCGAGAACCCTGAAGAGTTTCAGCGGGTGATGCTCGCGGCTTACAAGAACAATGCGTATCCCGAACATTTTGAATGCCAGGTCGTGGAAACGGACGAACGCAAAGCCCGGTGGCTGGAACATTGGAGCCAGCCCATCGTGTCCGGTCTATATGCAGGCGGACGGATCGAGCAATATGTGGACATTTCGACCCGCAAACGCGCCGAGGATGACTTGCGGGAGAGCAAAGAGCGGTTCCGCCTGGTTGCCGACTTTACCTATGACTGGGAGATATGGCTGGGGCCCAAGGAGGAGATCCTGTACATATCGCCTTCGTGCAGGCGTATCACAGGTTACGAGCCGCAGGATTTCATCAGCGACCCTTCGCTGCTGGTGCATATCGCTCATCCGGAAGATCGGCCCGCCCTCGAAGAACACTGCCGGACAGCTTCCCGTGCGACCGAATGTCAGACCATCGAATTCCGGATCGTTACGAAAGACAAGCGGGTTCGGTGGCTGAATCACGTCTGCCAGCCGGTGCATGGAACGGACGGACAAGCCCTGGGCAGACGCGCAAGCTTTCGTGACATCACGGCGAAGCATGAAGCAGAGCAAGAACTCCGAAAGCGCGAAGCCATTCTTGAAGCCATTGGCTTTGCGGCAGGACAGTTCCTTCAGGAAGAACGGTGGGAAGATACGATCGAGAAAGTTCTCGAACGATTCGGCGCCGCTTCGGGTGTAAGCCGCATCACGATCTTCCAGAACCAGCTGCGTCAAAATGGCGAGTATTTCATGCAGGCCCGGTTTGCCTGGTCGGCCCTGGAAATGCGCGGCGCCATAGACACTCCTCCGTTGCAGGGTCTTCCCTATCGCGAGTCCGGTTTATCCCGATGGGAATCGCTTCTTGCCCGCGGGGAATGCGTATTGGGAAACGTGCGCGAATTCCCGCCGCAGGAGCGGCGGCTCCTCCTGCAACAGGAAGTGGCTTCGATCCTGGTGATACCCCTTTTTGCCGGCCGGCAATGGTGGGGGTTCATCGGTTTCGAAGAAAGCGTCTGCGAACGGACGTGGACGCGTACTGAGGTCGAGGCCCTTCGCGCGGCCGCGGATACCCTGGGCGCAGCCATTCAGCGTCAGCAGACCGAGGATGCCCTCCGTTCCCAAGAAGCCTTTATGCGCCAGATTCGAGAAGCCACGCTGGATGCGGTGGAAGTAATAGACACGAATGGGGTGATTGTTTGGCGCAACACTGTGGCGGGCGAGCTCTACGGGAACGAGGTGGGCTCAAAGTGTTACGAGAACCTCAAACGGGAAAGCCGGTGCCCGGACTGCGCCCATCTTGCAATTCAACAAGATGGGGTACCCCGCGACTACGAATGCACGGTGGTCGATAGGCGCGGGCGGACGCGAACCATGTGGGTTCGGGCTACGCCCCTGCTGGACGCAAAGGGCAATATTACCGCCGTGGTCGAGATCAGCCGCGACATTACCGAGCGCAAACGCATGGAAGAAGCCCTCCGCGAAAGCCAGGAACGGCTGACCCTGTCCCTCGCGGGAAGCGGCTTGGGCCTGTGGGATTACGACCTCAAAACGGGGCAGGTGTACCGCGACGAGCGCTGGACCGCCATTTTAGGGTATTCGAATGAGGAATTGCTGACGCACCGTTTTGACACCCGATGGCTTCTCCATCCAGACGATATTCCTCCCCTTGAAGAGGCATGGTCAGCCCATCTCGCCGGCCAAACCCCTTTCTGCGAAGTCCAGATTCGCATGAAGCGGCAGTCGGGCGCCTGGCGCTGGATGTTGATGCGCGGACAGGTAGTGGAACGGGACGACAGCGGGGCGCCGGTACGTGCTGCGGGCAGCATCCGCGACGTGACGGAAATAGTCAACGCCGAGCGGGAACAAAAACGATTGTCCGACCGGATGCGGCAGACCCACAAGCTTGACAGCCTGGCCGTGCTGGCGGGGGGAGTGGCACACGATTTCAATAACCTCCTCATGGGAATAATGGGGAATGCCCATCTCGCCCTTTCCGAGGCGGCGCCAGGCTCTCCCGTACGGCGTTACCTCACCGAGATCGAGACCATTGCGCGCCGGGCGGCGTTACTGGCGAACCAGATGCTTGCCTATGCCGGCCAGGGCCAATTCACCGTGCGAGCGCTGGATGTATCGGAAATGATCCAGGACATGGCGCCGCTCTTGACCGCATGCGTCCCGCGGCGCGTCCATCTCCGGTATGATTTGCGCGATGACCTGCCTGCCGTGATGGCGGATGACCGCCAGTTGCGGCAAATGGTTGTCGCCTTGGTCGACAACGCCCGGGAAGCTATTGGCAGCCGCTCGGGTGAGGTCAGGATTCGCACCGATTCCATAGAAGCCGATTCGACCTACCTTGCCAACACCTACGTTGATGATGAGCTGCAGCCCGGCGAATACCTCTGTCTCGAGATCGCCGACAATGGCGAGGGAATACCCGAGGATGTCCTTCCGAAAATATTCGACCCCTTCTTTACAACCAGGCTTGCAGGGCGCGGACTCGGCCTCAGCGCCGTGTTGGGAATCGTCCGCGGACATAACGGGGCCATTCGGGCAGACAGCCAGCCCGGCGTTGGCACCAGATTCACCGTGCTGTTGCCCGGCAGCCGCGTAAAGCCCAAGACCGCCGCCCCTCCGCCTGCAGGGGCCGGTCAATGGCGCGGAAAGGGCATGGCCCTGCTCGTGGACGATGAAGAATCCGTATTGCGGGTCGGCGAAGGATTGCTGAAACGCTTGGGATTTGGAGTGTTGAAAGCACACGACGGTGTCGAGGCACTGGAGGTCTTCGATCGCCATGCCGATGTCATTGCGTGCGTCATACTCGACGTGTCCATGCCTAATATGGGCGGCGAGGAGGCTTTCCTGAAACTTCGCGAGCGCAAACCCGACCTGCCCATTGTTATTTCGAGCGGCTACATGGAGCGAGACGTGGCGGAACGCTTTGCCGGCCAGAAACTCACCGCGTTTCTCCACAAACCTTATACAGGCGACGAACTTCGCGAGACATTGCGCAAAACTCTCGTCGAATGAACTGTTCGGTGTCCCCAGGGAGATTTCAGAGAAGAAATCTTCCCGCCCCATCGGCGGCTGAAGACACAATGCCGTCCCCCCGGAGACCGGTGCGTGCGAAATACTCCTGCAAGAGTGTAGCCGTAAACGCAGAGACTTCGGCTTTGTCGACCAGGCTGACCGTACACCCCCCGAAGCCCGCCCCGGTCATGCGGGAACCGAAACAGCCCTTGATGCCGCGCGCGATCTCGGTCATGGCGTCGAGTTCGGGACAGGTCACTTCGTAGTCAGAGCGCAGGCTCTCATCCGAAGCACTCATGAGGCGTCCGAGTTCCGCCGCGTCGCCCGCGCGCATGGCCTCGCAAGCGGCCTTCGTACGTGCGTCCTCGGAAATGACATGGCGGGCACGCCGGTACGCGACATCAGACAGGCGTCCGCGCGAGGATTCCAGGTCGTTCAGGGTGAAATCCCGCAAGTGGGTCCCTTCTTTTCCCAGGCATCTGCGCATACCATCGACGGCGTCGCGGCATTGGGAAACGCGCTCGTTATATTTCGACGCGGTCAGTCCTCGCGATACCCCCGTATTCGCAATGACAAAACATGCATCTTCGAAAGAAACCGAGACGAGCTCGTAACCGAAGGTCCGGCAATCGAGGAACAGCACGTGGCCGGCTTTGCCCATCCGCGAGATGAATTGATCCATGATGCCGGTATTGAGACCCAGAAACTCGTTTTCGACCCGCTGGCCCAGGCGCGGGGCTTCAGGGCCGTCTATGGCGAAGCCGCCCAACGCTTCGAAAAGGCACAAAGCAGCCATCTCGAGGCTTGCGGAACTGCTCAGACCGCACCCAACGGGCACGTCGCCGATTATCATGATGTCGGCGCCTCGAAGTGGCTTGCCCAAACGGTCAAGCTCGCGCGCGACGCCCACCAGATAGTCCATCCAGGGTTCGTCGGGGTTGCGCTCGAAACACGCCAGGGGCGCCTGCGCCGTGCGCTCGAGATTGGCGGCAAAGACGCGCATCTCGGGCTCGTCTATGGGTTTCGCAAGAAGGACCGTCTCCCGCTCGATCGCCATGGGCAGGACGAAACCGTGGTTGTAGTCCGTGTGCTCGCCGATGATGTTGACCCGCCCCGGCGCCCGAACGCCTATGGTGGGCATCGCCCCATAATGGCCTCTGAATCTCGCGGCCGCTTTCTTGCGATCAATGCTCACGGCAGGGCTCCTCCTTCCGTTTTCCAGAACAGCTACTCGATACGATCAACGGTATATTCCGGGGATTGGTCCATTTCCAACGCAGCGTGGGTGTAGAACGGGTACACGCTCCATTCGACACACGTGAGCAGGTCCGGCAAGCCGTCTCCGTCAAGATCTCCTGGCCACGGATGCGGCCCATGGGCGGTGACGCTGATTGGCCAGCCAAAGCATTTGAGCGTCCGTGGTGCATCGAAGACGGGCGCCGCGGACGTCCCCACATTGCGCAAGAGATAGATGCTCCCCTTTGCGGCGTCGGTTCCCGCACACGCATAGACAACGTCGAGCAGGCCGTCCCCGTCCCAATCGACGGGGCGGAAACTCTCGGTCCAATGCGACCCGCGTTCGACAATGGCATCGTCGATGAGCCGTCCGTCAGCCAGGCGCAAAGGCCCTTCCTTCTTGAGCCTCAGCGCGCCCGTTTCGTCCTTGTACCGTGCGAACAGGGTGAGTTTCCGCGTGAATCCGTCGTGCGTGGCGATATCGGTCAGGCCGTCGCCGTTCCAATCGGCCAGGGCCGCGCCGGTACGCCAGAAAAAGGGCTGCTCTTCCTCGCGCGGATAGGTGGGGTCGGCGTCACCAAGGGCGCGTTCGGCCGAGAGGCGGCGCAGCTCCGGCGAGTCAGGAAACCCTTCCGCCAGGATTTGGCGGCGTTCGCCGAACCGGGGCTTCTCGCGCGACCCGTCATTGCGGTACCAGAACAGCCGGTTGGTTTCGTTGGGAACAACCAGGTCAGGCAGGCCGTCCGTGTCCCAGTCCACAAGAACCGGATACGGATAGCCCATGTTGTGCCAGTGATGCGGCTCGCCAAGAATCTCGTTGCGCAACAGCTTGATTGGCTGCCCCTCCGACAGAACCGGGCGGGGTTCGGCAAAGGCCGGACGTTCCTTCGAGCCTTCATTGATAACGACCCGGATCCAGCCATACCCGCCGCCAATGAGAAGATCAGGGTCGCCGTCGCCTTCCCAATCGCAGACGCAGGGCCATGCTTGGTCGCTCAACGACATCACGGCGGAGAGGGAGCGCGCATCGTCCCGGCGCGTGAACCGGGCGGGGTCGTCACCGGCGGGCGTATGTTCCCAGAACGTGATGCGCTGGAACACGTCGTGCAGCACCAACAGCCCCCGGCGCGGACCGTCGTCCACGGCGGCCAGTCCGCCAGGGTAATGAACGCCGATGCACGCGAGCGGCTGCGGTTCGCCGAATGACGGAGCCGAAGCCTCGAGACCCTTGCGCCAGACCACGCGTTTCTCGCCCACGCCGCCGTTTTCGAGGTTCGCGAGACCCACCGCGTCCAGACGGCCGTCCTGGTCAATGTCAAGGAAACAGGCGTGCTCCTCGATGCCAAGAGCGACAGGAGCAGTCGGCTGGAAAGGCCAACGGTCCGTATTGGTGTTGCGAATGAAGAAGACCTGAGCGGACTCCGGCTTGTCGGCGCTGGCCACTTGTCCGGCCACGATATCCATGACGCCATCCCGGTCCAGGTCCACGGCGCGGCAAGGATTCCAAGCGCCTCCCGGACGCGAGATCGAGCCGTCGGGCACGAAAACGGGCATGCCCCCGGCATCGCGCCGGCCGGTGTTGCGGTAGAATTCGATGTTGTCCCCGCGGCTTGGCGAATATATGAGGTCCACAAGCCCGTCGCCTGTGAAGTCCGCGAAATCGCAGGTCATGTACACCGTCGAGAAGTGTTTGAACTCGTCGCCTTGTGCATACCGCACCCGCAGGAGGTCAGCGAACGTGAATGTGGTCTCATCGACCGCGGGGTAACACACGATGCCGTCCCATGGCCAGCCGGGGCGGTAGGCATAGTTCCAGGCCCCAACCAGATCGCGCTGGCCGTCGCCAGTCAGGTCCACCAGCCGTCCTAAATACGCCACGACGACAGGACTCGGCGCCCCCGCGTTGTAACGCAACAGGTCGCCTACGCCAATCAGGGGAGTGTACGCGGCGGGCGCCAGCATTCGTCGTTCGTTCGTGGAGGAAAACCGGATCACGTACGCGATATGCGTGGGGTCGGTGATAACCCACTCGACGCGGCCCTTGTCTGCATACGCGAAATCCTCGTTGATCGCGCAAGGAACCTTCGCCTGACTCACAACATCAATTACCTCGATTGAATTGGGGTCGAGCGCGTTTTCATCTCCTGCTTGCCGCAGCAACTCGCCCAAATCGAGCACAGGCGCCATGGGCGTTCGGGGAAATGCCAGCGGCGACGTAACCGTGACGCGCACCGAGTGTTCGCCGCCTACGGCCATCGACGTCCAGCCCACGGCGATTGCCATTGCCGCCAACACCAGCCTGCCCCGCCTCATAACGGCCGCCCTACCCATGCCTCTGCTCCACGGCGGTCAGCATATCGTACGCCTGCCGCGCAAACCCCAGGCACCCTTGCGTAAGAGTCTCGGCCGCGGCATCCCGGCCGTGGGAGTGGTATACGCTGCGTGCCTGAACCTCAAGCTCCTGACGGTCCGCCTCCATACGGGCTTCAAACGCCCCCACGTCAACGCCCGATGCTCTTGCCCGCGTTTCCAGACCATCCCCGCCGGAGGCGGTTGCCGAAAGGCGCGACAAAGAGCCATTCACGAGCACCGCGGGCGTCGCCGTCACCCCCAGATACAGGGGAACGTACACGGTATCGGCCGCGTGCGATACCGCGACGTAGGCGCACGTGAAAACGTCATTCTGGCTGGCCGGAATCACCGCCGAGAACGAAGAACAGTTGGTTTCGTGCAGGACAGGTTTCTGGCGCGCCAGACGGTTCATTGTCAATGGCGTCAGACGCCCCCGCTCGCGCGTGAGTTCGCCGCGCACCAGTTCGCCGCGGGGGTCCGCATCGCGCATGACCAGGCACGAACCTTCGCTCCTCTTCATATCGAGGCGCTGCACGAACTGGTACACCCGCAAAGATTCGCCCCGCGCGTCGGCGAACATCCAGTTCGTTGCAAGGTGTCCTCCGGCACACACGCCGTCCGACTGCAGTTGCTGCAGAAACGCGAGCGCCTCGTCCACGTCGCTGCATTGCTCGAGCATCAGGCGCATCGTATCCGTGTTCATCATTCCCTGCCAACGCGGATGAGGATCCGCTGCGCCGGTATCGGCGGCGATGGCAAGGCCTCGCTCGTTCACGCCGAACATGGTGCCCATGTCCATCGTATCCCCGCTGGCCAGGAACCGGTATAGGCGCTTGCCGGCGACCTTAACGGCCTTCACGTAGGCGCACTGGGGTCTGCGCTTGTTGTCGCGATTCTTGTGAAACAGGCCCGCGCTGCCGCCGCACCAGTCCGGAGGGGCGTACCATGTAAAACATTGGGGCCGGTTAATCCCGCGGTATTTTCCGCCCTGGTACGTGATGTAGCGGTTCGCGTCAACGCTGGCGGCTTGAGCCAGAGCGTCAGCCTCGTCGAGCCAATGCGGCGCATAACGCTCGATGAGGGCGGCGTACCCCTTGCCCGCTGCCAGAAGCTGTTCTTCGGTGAATCCTTCCGTCTCCCGGGCTTCGGTGAAGAATCGGGCCACGTCCTCGCGAATATCCTCCGCGTTTGCGCGGCCGAACGCCGTCCCAATGTCGCGGGGCGGCCCTTCCAGACTAATCAGGCTGCTGTGACTTTTCATGTCTTCGGCCCTCTGATGCTACGGCGGCAATGTCAGCGGCGACATACCGATCAGGGTCGCGGCAATTCCCGCCAGACCCCATTTACCCAGCCGTTCAGGCCAGATTACCGCGCCCGCCACAAGCACCGGCGCCCGGACCGATACGGCCGTGATCGGAAACACAATGATACCATCAAGACGCGCGTGGCGCGGAACTGCGGCTATGCGTTGGGAAGACATAGGCGGCGGTATCCGGTGGAAATGTGCCGCGCCTTCAGCGCGGGATGTTGGAGGGCGCGAGGTCCCTGGCCCTTCAGGCCAGGCTGGTATGTTTCGCGCCGTTGGCGCTCGGGAGGGCGCATGCCCCGCGTCGGCGCTCCGGAGAACCCATGTTTCGCGCCGTTGGCGCTGGACTGCGCGACGGCGCTTTTCTGCCATGCTCGCGGCGGGGTCTCCTCTCGCTGCGGCGCGGATTCCCATCCCTTCACACCCTTCACACGTTCACACTCTTCACACACATCACTTTCTGCCCCTCCCGTTGTGGCGCGGTTTCCCGACCGCGCCACTCTTGCGACCGCAAGGTATCCAATACTCTCCCGCAACCATGGCAAACCATTCGCAAGATGCTCATGCCACATCGAAGAAGGCCGGCGAGCGGGGACCAGCCTGCGATTCGCGCGGCAAACAGGGGTCCGGCCCAAGCGTCATCGTCTGCCGCCTATTGATGCGCAGCGCGCCTTCGCGTAAGATCATCGTCAGGGCGCAGGAGGGTGTTATGAAAGATGCAAAGCTGGCGCTGCTGGGCGGGAAGCCGGCGGTTCCGGATGGCGCGATCCGGAAATGGCCGCCCATCGATTCGAGCGACGAGAACAGAGTGCTGGCGTCGCTCCGGGGTGAGAATCATGCCTATGGCCCCAATTGCCAGGCGTTCGAGAAAGAGTTCGCGGCTTGGAACGGCAACCGGTTCGCCATCACCACCAACAGCGGCACCGCGGCGCTGCACATGGGCGTGGCCGCCTGCGGATGCGGCGCGGGCGACGAAGTGATCGTGCCCGCATACAGCTGGTCCTCTTCGGCAACCTGCGTTTTGCACCACAACGCCTTGCCCGTCTTTGTCGATATCGATTACGACACGATGAACATCGACCCGGGCAAGATCGAGGCAGCGATCTCCGAACGCACGAAAGCCATCATCGCCGTGCACCTGCACGGGCTTCCTGCCGACATGGAACCTATCCTGGCGAGCGCCCGCAAGTACGGATTGAAGGTGATCGAGGACTGCTGCCAGGCGCATGGCGCCGAATACAAGGGTACCCGCGCCGGGCGTTTCGGCGAATGCGGCGCCTTCAGTTTCAACCAGAACAAATGCCTGTGTTCGGGCGAGGGAGGCATGTTCGTCACGGACGACGAGGAGATCCTGAACCGCGCGCGCATGGTATGGTCGTTCGGAGAAACGCGCACGCCCGCCGAGGACCGCGATTACCACGCCTATGCGCTGGGATGGATGTACCGCAACAACGATCTGACGGCCGCATTCGGCCGCGCCCAGCTGGCCAAGCTCGACGCATATCTCGAGACGGCCGCGTGCAACGCGAAGGTTCTTATGGCTGGCCTGCGCGATATCCCCGGCCTGCAGCCCCCTATCGTGCCCGAAGGACACAAGACCAACTGGTACAATTTCACCTGCCACGTTGACGGGACCGCCTACGGATACCAGGGTCCGCCCGCGCGTTTCCGAAACGCCGTAATGAAAGCCCTCCAGGCGGAAGGTGTGCCTGTGGGGATCTGGCAGGAGTTCATTCTGCCCGAGATGACCGTGTTCCAGGCGCAAAATGCTTATGGCCATGGCTCGCCGTGGAACTACGGGCGGGAATTGTCGTATGAGCCGTCCCTATTCCCCATGGCGCGCAAGCATTGCGACACCCATTTCGGAATGACCGTCCCCCTGCGCGCGCCCAACGATGAATCCGTGGCGAAACTCGTCAGCACGGGCTTCCAGAAAGTGTTCGAGCGCATCGGCGACCTCGATATCGACGCGCATGGGGCATGACGCTGGCGGTTATCGCACCGCTATCAGGCAGTAACCCAGTTTCTTCTCGAGTTCCTGCAGTTTGGCCAGCCGGTCCGCGCCGATCATGTCCGGATTGGTCTCGACGGCCGTCAGTGCCAGGATTTTGAGCCCTTCCTCCCGCTCGAGCCGTTGAATCGCCGCCAATTGCGCACTATCCAGTTTCGCAAACGTGTACAGCATAGCGTGACCTCCCCGCGCAACGCGTCTGTCCCGAACTTAGCTTATCCACGCCTTTTCGCCGCGCAAAACCCTGGACCAGTCCCGCCTCTTCGCTCACCCCAGCCCCTCGATTTGCCAACCTTCGCGATAGGGCGTTCGCAATAGTCCGTTGGCTTCGGCCAGATTGGTCACACGCAGGTTTGCGGCGTCCCACTCGATGGTCTGGCCGGCACAGCGATTCGCCACGTCGCCCAGCAGCACCGTCTCGGCCAGGGGGCCCGCATACGAGAAGTTCGAGGTCGCAGTGTCCGTGCCCAGGCAAGCGTTGACCCATTGGTGATAGTGATTGAGGGTGGGCAACTCTGGTTGTTTGAAGTCCTTGAACTTGTCCGCGGGATACAACAAGGCCGGCTTATCGCAATGGGGCAGCACCATCGCGCCTTCTTCGCCCACGATGACCGAGCCCGCATCAGGCAGGACCGCGTCCGCCGGCAACCCCATTGCCTCGGGTCCGGTCCGCTTGCCGCCGTCGTACCACGTGGCGCGGACGGTGTCGCCAGCGGTCATTGCCGTGCCGGGAAACTCGTAGCGGATGATCTCCCAGTACGGCCATACTTCCTCATTGAATTCCGGCGCCTCGGCCGTGATGCGAAGCGGTGCGCCGATGCCCAGCCCCATGAATACGGGGTCAAAAATGTGGCACGCGAAATCGCCCAGGGCGCCCGTCCCGAAATCGCGCCAGTCGCGCCACCGATGGGGGTGGTAGAGGGCTGTCTTGAAGGGGCGGTACGGGGCCACGCCAATCCAGAGATCCCACTTCAGAGTCTCTGGGATAGGATCCTCCGCGGCGGGACGGGCAAGGTCCTTGCCGCCGTACCCGTTCGATATCCACGAGTGCCATTCCTTCACCTTGCCGAGGACGCCGTCCTGCATCATCTGGGCGGCGTTGCGATAACAGGCGTGAGCGTGGATCTGGTTGCCCATCTGGGTCGCAACTCCCGCGCGTTCAGCGGCAAGCCGCAATTGCCGGGCCTCGTACACCTCCTGGGTCAGGGGCTTCTCGCAGTAACAGTGTTTGCCCAGCGAGATGGCCGAATACGCCATCGGCGCATGCATATGGTCAGGAGTGCCGACACACACCGCGTCGATGTTGCCCGCCTCCTTGTCGAACAGTTCGCGCCAGTCAAAATACTTTCGCGCTTCCTTGTAGGTGGCCGCAGCCCCGTTCAATGTCGTTTCATCCACATCGCAGATGGCGACAACATCGACTTTGCCGCTGGAGAATACGGCGGCTAGGTCGCTGCCTCCCTGTCCTCCCACCCCTATCGCCGCAAGCTGAAGTTTGCTGTTGGGCGATTGGCCAAGGCTCACCCGGGGAAGGATGAGCGGAGCTGTAAAGGCAAGACTCGAACGTTTCAGGAACGTGCGGCGTGATACCGTGGAAGGCATAGGGTTTCTCCTGCGTTGACGAATTGCGTTCCGCGAAGTATAGGACGGCCATGGTCGCCGTTCAAACAGCTTCTCGCCGGGGGCGAAGTCCGGCCGGGCTCTCAATTCCCGGATGGGACCAGAAAGATGGTCCCGCGAATCCCACTGGTCCGAAAGGCCAGGGAATCGGTTTCAAAACAGCCAACAGGGCTGGAGGCGCGAAACATAGATGTGCTTAGAAGACGTTCGCGACAGGCCCCGGGGTTTTGCTTCGCAAAACGCGTGGTCCGTCTCTGCTCTCGCCCATCTCCGGCAATAGCCGGGCTTCTTCAGCCGCTTTGCCTCCCCGGGGGCGCAATCTCCCTTTGGTTTGACAGGGCACTTCGGCTATGGTAGACACGCTTTCGTCACCGAACCGAGGGGGACCCTGATGCCATGACGCGGCGCGAGCGATTGATGAGGACGCTGGAGGGCAAGCCGGTCGACCGGCCGCCCGTTTGTTTCTACGAAATCAACGCTATCGACGAGGACCCGGACGACCCCGATCCGTTCAACGTGTTCAACGACCCCTCCTGGCTGCCGCTGCTGGATCTTGCCCGGGCGCGAACCGACCGCATTGTTCTGCGGGGCGTTCCTTTCGTGAACGCGCCGCCGGATCCCCTCGAACCTCTCCGCGCCTTCGAGAGATGGGAGGAGAACGAGAGCCGGTTCGAGCGCACCACCTTGCGCGCCGGCGACCGGTTGCTCACCACTATGAACCGCCAGGATCGCGCGGTCTATACGATCTGGACGGTCGAGCACCTCTTGAAGACCGTAGACGATTTCAAGGCGTGGCTTGATTTGCCTCAGGAGGAGTTTGGCGGCACGCCAGACACGACCGAGGTTCTCGCGGTCGAGGAACAATTGGGCGACTCGGGGATTGTCTGTATCGACACCCCCGACCCGCTCTGTCACGTCGCCCCCTTGTTCGACATGGGCACGTACCTCATCGTTGCCATGACGGAGAATGCGCTCATGCACCGCGCCCTCGAGAGAGTCGCCTCGCTTTTGTTGCCGCGCGTGGATGCCGTAGCCAAGGCGCTTCCCGGGCGTTTGTGGCGCATATTCGGTCCGGAATACGCCTCACCGCCTTATCTGCCGCCAAGCTTGTTTGAGGAATACGCGGCCCGTTACGTCACGCCCATGGTCGAGGCAATCCAACGGCACGGCGGCTATGCGCGTGTTCATTCGCACGGGAATTTGCGCGACATACTCGACCACATCGCGGCCACGGGATGCCGCGGCCTGGACCCCATCGAACCCCCGCCTCAGGGCGACGTCACCCTGGCCTATGTTCGCGAACGTTATGGCCAGCAGATGGCACTCTTCGGCAACCTGGAGGTTTCCGACATCGAAAACCTGCCTACGGCCCAGTTTGCCGAAAAAGTGGCCACGGCACTGCGCGAGGGAACGCAGGGGCAGGGCCGGGGACTCGTTGTGATGCCGAGTTCCGCCCCTTACGGCCGCAGCATCTCCCCGCTGACGCTGCGGAACTACCAAGAGATCGTGCGGCAGGTGGAGGCGTTTTCAGGCGCATAGCAGCATGGTTTCAATCTGAAAGGACACGGTATGCCCGAGAACTCCAATGCCGGCCGTGACAAGCTCAAAGCTTCGGCGTTGCTGCTGGCGCTCGCGGGGTGTGTCGCACTCGTAGCATGGATGCAGATGCCCCCCCCGGCGTTGCCGGATACCGCGCCGCCTGAGGCGTTCTCCGCGGCCCGGGCCTTCGTCCACATCAAGGCCACAGCACAGGCGCCCCATCCCAACGGTACGCCCGAGAACCGGGCCGTGCGCGACTACCTCCTCAAGACCCTCGAGGAGATGGGCGTGCCGGCGGAAGTCCATCATTGCGTGCGCGACTGGGGCCGTCATGGGACCTACGGAGGCGTCGGGCGCGCCGAGAATGTCCTGGCGCGCATACCGGGCACGGGCAGCGGCAAGGCCTTCGCGCTGATGGCGCATTTCGACTCCGTACCGTATGGTCCCGGCGCGGCGGACGACATGTCGGGCGTCGCAACCATGCTCGAAGTTGCGCGCGCGCTCAAAGCCGGTCCGCCTCTCCAAAATGACGTCATCTTCGTGTTTACCAACGGCGAGGAAGGCGGCCTGCACGGCGCCAAAGCGTTCAGGGAACACCCCTGGGCCCAGGAAATCGGAGTGTTGCTGAACATGGAGGCGCGAGGCACGCGCGGACCCTCCTACATGTTCGAGACGAGCGCCGAAAACGGGTGGCTCATCGCCCAGCTTGCGGCGGCGGGCGTGCCGGCGCGCGCAACGTCGCTGATGTTCGATGTGTACCGGCCGCTCCCGTTCTCGACCGACTTTGACCCGCTGAAAAAGACCATCTCTGGCCTCAATATTGCGTATGTCGACAATTTCGTGTACTACCACACGCCCAACGACTCGCCCGAACGGCTCAGCCTGAAAAGCCTGCAGCATCACGGCGAGTATGCCCTCGGGTTGGCGCGCCATTTCGGAAACACGCCGCTGACGGATACCCGCGCCCCCGACGCGGCCTACTTCGACCTGCTGGGCCGGAAACTCGTCCACTATCCCCTCTCATGGAACACGGGACTTACGGTCCTGGCGCTGGGCTCGTTGTTTCTCGCCGTCTTGGTGGGGTTTGCGCGGAAACGCCTCACCGCCAAAGGGCTGATTCCAGGCGTGCTGGCGTTCTTGCTGGCCGCTCTGGCGGCGTGCCTGGTGTCCGCGGCGCTGCTGGGAATCGCGTGGGTGGCGCGCGGCGGATACCCGCGGATTCTATACGACCAGAATCTGTACGGCGCCGCGATGGCCCTCGCGGCAATAGCCGTGTTCGTATTCATCGAGTGTATAGCATTCGGCCGCGTGACCTGGGAGAACCGTCTGACGGGCGGACTCTTCTGGTGGGGCGCTCTCTGTGTCGTTCTCATCGTGTACTACCCCGGAGGAGCTTACTTCGCCCAATGGAGCCTGTTCTTTGCCGCGGCGGGTTGTGTCGTGGCCTTCTTCATCGCGCCGAAAACCGAAAGCGGGGTGGCCACCGCGGCGCTCCTGGCCGCCATCTTTGGACTGCCCGGGCTTGTTCTGCAGGTCCAGTCTCTGTTCGGGTTCTTCTCAACACTGACACTGTTGTTCTCTCCGGCGCTCATATTCCTGTTGGCATTCCTCCTTGTCTTGGTGCTCCCGGTATGGGATTTCGCAGTCAGGGCAACCCACGGCCGTTGGCTGGCCGCCCTGGCGGCGCTGTCGCTGTTGCTCTTCGGCGCAGCCATTGCCATCAGCGGCCCCTCCCGGGACCGTCCCGAGTGGGTCTGTCTGTCATACGCGCTTGACCTCGACACGTCCACGGCTTGTTGGATCAGCAGCGACCCCGAACCCCACGAGTGGAACAGCGTCTGCTTCCCCGAGCCGCGGACACGCGCAACGATTCAGGAATATACCCCGTGGGACAAGGCCGAATACATGAAAGCGCCGGCGGCGGTTGCCGCTCTCCCCGGCCCCGAGGCCGAACTGTTGAGAGACGAACAGGAGAACGGCGCCCGCGTCATAACGCTCTTCGTGCGGTCACCCCGGCAGGCGCCTGCGGTGACGCTTTCCACCGAAAATACCATCCTCTCGGGCAAGATCATGGGAATCGATGTGGAAGGCAAAGAAGGCGGCTGGTGGCGCACCATCCACATCCTGCCCCCGGAAGGGGCCGAGGTCGTTCTCCGACTACCCTCATCCTCCCCCCTGCGGCTGAAGCTTGTGGAGCGGTCATATGGCCTGCCGCCGGTTGAGGGATTGCCGCCGCGTCCCGACAGCGTCGTCGGCGAACCCAACACCACGCTGGACCACCACCGCCAACTGCGCGGCAACCATGTGTTGATTGCCCGTACCTTCGAGTTTCCGCCAGCAGCAACCGGCGCGGCGGGGCGGTGAGAATATGCCCGAGTGAATGTGTATTGTTGGGGCGTATCCGTCTCGTGGGTTACAATTCGCAGAGGGTGTTCCGCGGCAGCCAAGACGGTCTTGTATCCAAACAGGCCTCTCAGCACGACCTGGGGAGCACTGAGCTGTGCCGGTCTCGTGTTTGCAATGCAACGGGGGCATATGGTAAGATTTTTTCCGCTCAACAAGACTGTCTACCCGTAGCTCAATTGGATAGAGCGCTTGGCTACGGACCAAGAGGTTGGGGGTTCGAGTCCCTCCGGGTAGGCCATGCCGGTTCGCGCGCAACATCTTCGTAGAAAGTTGTTGCGCGCTTATTTAACTGTCTTCACCTTGAATGCTCTTTTGCGTAGTATGGTCGCGTGGCCGGGGTAAAACCAAGGTATCGCGAAGCGGAACGGCGCGGTCTGTCTCCGGCCAGACCCTGAGGTAGGTACGATGGATTGGGCGGAATTGGCGGAGTGGGTGAGCCGGGTGAAGGAGTCTGACCTGCCGGCGCCTCCAATTGCCCTGACCTCAGCGATTCGAATCCATGACGTAAGCCGCTATCTCGCAGCACTGCGCGGCGAGGTGGCCAAGGGCGCCGATACCGCCCGCGCCCGCACGGGCGCACTCGAACGCGAAGTCAGCCGCCTCATGAAGCTCGCCAGCACTCTCCCGAGCGCGCCCATCGGCAAAGCGCCTGCCGAGGCCATCCAAGTCCGAGAGCCTTGCAAGCCCGATGCTGATTCCCCGCCCGGCCCTTCGGGATCGGTGATTGTGGCGTTCGATTTCGAGACCACCGGCTTGTATCCCGACGAAAGCGACATCATCGAGATAGGCGGCGTGAAGTTCACCCCGACAGGCGAGGTCGCCGGACGGTTCGAGCGGTTTGCGAATCCCGGCTGCGCGATCCCGCCCGAAAGCTCCGCGGTCTCGGGAATCACGACCGAGATGGTGGCGGGAGCCGAACCGCCGCTCACGGTGCTTGAAGCCTTCATCGAATGGGCGGGACCCAATGCGGTCTACGTGGCGCACAACGCCGCGTTTGATGCAGGGTTTCTCGAGGCCACCTACACAAAAGCGCGGCGGAAATGCCCCCCGCTCAAGGTGGCGGATACGCTCGAGTGGGCGCGGTCTCTCGGCCTGAGAACGCCAAACTACAAGCTCGGCACGTTGTTGGACTACTACGGCAAGAGCACGGAGGGCCTGCACCGCTCGATGGCCGACGCTCACGGCGTGATGGAACTCGTGCTGCAATTTATCGAGGGACACTTGACCCCGCTAGACGAGGTCCTGCGCTGGGCCAAGCCTCTTCCGCTTCCGGCCGCCTGGCGGCGATAGGTCAGGGCACTGTCAGTTGACGCCGTGCCGCGTACGGCAACGCCCCCGAAAGAAGCGCTCAGAACGGCAAACACCCACGGATGTGAATTCAGAAGCGTTGTCGCATGCGGCGGGCTATGAGACCGCCAAGTCCCAGACCCAGGAGGCTGAGCGATGTGGGCTCAGGCACGATCGGTTCGCCGCACTCACACCATTGCCAGCCCGCAAGGTCTCCCATGAAGGCGTAGCCTTCGACGTAGGACGAGTCGGCCAGATAATTGTATTCGTCGAGATAGACCTCTTGGGAAGTCTCCATGTTGGCCCAGAAAAACGGGTAATTGCCGAAGTAGGTATCGCCAGACAACTGGGCAAACACAGCCGTGTCGCTGTACGATGCGTAGGCCGGATTGTCGCTTTCCGTTGGACTCGCCGCAAACAGCTCGAACGACGTGTAAGCGCCTTGGCACCCGTTCGCGTCACCGCGCAGCAAGACGCTCGCGGATGGACGCACATAGGTGTAGCCGCCGGTGAAACCCGCGGCGGTATACAGTTCCGTAGAGATCCCGTCGTCAACTTCCCACCATACGACGCTCCCCGACCCATACAAATCGTACGTGAGCAGCGCGGGATCTTCGGTGTAGAAGAGCGTATCCAATTGAACGCACACCTGAAGAGTAATGTCAAACGGGTCGCCTTCTCCCCAGTCATACTGCTGCGTATCCGGGTCGTGGAGGGCCCAGTTGAACCATGCCGAACCCTCAAACGTGAGAAGAATCCCCTCGGCATAAGCCCCCGATACCCCGAATGCGAGCACCAAGGCTGCAAAAAACGCTACTCCGCGTGCCATAATAGACTTCCTCCGCTTGTGAATCGCCCCTACTAACGAGAATAGACCACCACCGTTGAGATAGGCAAGTACTGTGCCGAAACATGCGGCGCACGCTAAGTAGTTGTTTTTAAAGGGCTTACGGCGCGATGGCCCATGCCCTCGGCGATTGACATGTTGTCCCCGCAGGATTAAAAGTTATGCACTCTTGACCAATTAATATACAGCGGCCGACCGCTCTTCCGGAGCCACGGGAAATGGTTATTCTGGGTTCTTGTACGGCTTGCAGGCGACCCTCGCCTCGCGAGAATGCGGGTGATAGACTTGTCTCAAATCTGCAATAGTCCGAGGAAGGAAGCCCATGGAGAACAAGCCGCGGGTAACACAAGGGGATATCCTGCGCGGACTGCAGGAACTTGGTATCCGGCCGGGGGACGTGGTGTACGCGCATTCGTCGCTGAACGCGTTCGGCTATGTCGACGGCGGGGCGGACGCGGTCGTCGATGCGTGGTTGGCGGCGGCCGGGCCGGAGGGCACGGTTGCATTGCCTGCGTTTACTTGGGAACGCAACCACGCCAAAGCGGTAGTGGTGTTCGACGTGGCAAACGACCCCAGCGAGGCGGGCCGCATCACGGAGGTGTTCCGGCGGCGTCCCAGCGCTGTCCGCAACGAACACGTGTGCCATTCGACTGCGGCGCCGGTTGCGTCAAGCCGGCATAAGGGTCCTGATCGCTGGACAGGAAAGACCTCGGTGGAGGGATCTTATTGTCCCCATAGAGACAAGAACGAACTCACACGGAGACACATGGAACACGAAGATCGAATCCTCCGGAACAGAATGCGATAGGAAGCATCATTGTGGATTGCGCGGTGGCGCTTCATCGAGAGACGGGTCCCGGGCTCTTGGACACAGTGTACGAAGCGGTTCTTGCGCAGGATTTGGAGGCTCGGGGTCTGCGCGCGGCACGGCAGGTTCCCATCCCCATCGAGCTTCGCGGGACCCGGTTCGATGAAGGGTTTCGTGCGGACCTCATCGTGGAGGATACCGTTCTTGTGGAACTCAAATTCGTGGAGAAGGTGACGAAGGCACACCATAAGCAGCTGTTGACGTATCTGCGGTTGACGGGTATCAGACTCGGCTGTCTACTCGACTTCGGCGAGGCGTCGATGAGGAACGGCATTTCCCGCATCATAAACGGAGACGTCGCGTAGATTTCGCTTCCGCGCGCGCGCCATTTCTCCCATGTCCTTTGCGTTTTTGTGTGAGTTTCCCCAGTCGTCGTCTTTTCCGGATTAGGGGCCTGCATTTCGCTTGAAACCGCCCCAGCGGGATGATTACCATAACGTCTCCAGCGTCTCTTGTCGGAAGGTTCCGCCCTTCGCAGCCGTGATAAGGGCAGCGGGAATTACGAAGAGTTTTCACAAGTCAACGCTCAGCATGAAAGCCAAGGAGAGGAGTACTCATATGGCAGAACGAGTCTACAATTTCGCCGCGGGCCCGGCCGCTTTGCCCTTGCCGGCTCTCGAGGAGGCCCGCGAGCACTTTCTGGTGTTGCCGGGGGCCGGGGCGTCGGTGATGGAGATCAGTCACCGGTCCAAAGAATTCCTGGCGATCATCGAGCAGGCCCAGCAGAATTTCCGTACCTTGCTCAACATCCCCGACAACTACCGCGTGCTTTTTCTTCAGGGCGGGGCATCTCTGCAATTCATCATGGCCCCCATGAACTTCCTCCAGAATTCCGGCAAACCCGCTGATTACGTCCTTACGGGTTCCTGGGGCAACAAGGCCATGAAGGAAGCCAAACGCGTAGGCAATGTTCGCGTCGCGTGGGAGGGGAAGGCCGAGAAATACGTTCGTGTGCCCAAGCAAGACGAATTGGACCTGGATCCCGGCGCGGCGTATGTGCACTTCACGTCGAACGAGACCATTGAAGGCGTCGAGTTTTTCGAAGAGCCCGACACGGGGAGCGTGCCGCTGTTCTGCGACGCCTCGTCAGACATTCTGTCGCGGCCGATTGACGTTTCGAAGTATGGGATTCTGTACGCCGGCGCCCAGAAAAATGTCGGCCCGTCGGGTGTAGCCGTGGTTATCATCAGCGACGAGATGCTGGCACGCGTGCCGGAGAACCTCCCGGCGATGCTGGATTACAAGAACATGGCCGAGAACGCCTCACTTTACAATACCCCGCCGACCTTCACCATCTACATGGTCATGCTCGTGACCAAATGGCTCATCGAAGAGATCGGCGGTTTGGACAAGATGTATGCGATCAACAAGGAGAAGGCCAAGATGCTGTACGACGTCATCGATGGCAGCGGCGGCTTCTACAAAGGTCACTCGCAGGTCGATTGCCGTTCCATCATGAACGTTACGTTCCGCCTGCCCAGCGAGGAACTCGAGGCCGCGTTCATCAAGGAAGCCGGGGCCAATGGTCTTGCCTCGCTTAAAGGACACCGCTCCGTCGGGGGCTGCCGCGCATCCATCTACAACGCCGTTCCGGTTGAGGGCGTCAAGGCTCTAAGTGACTTCATGAAGGCCTTCATGTCCAGGAACGGATGATTTCGAGGGCGATTCTGTCGGTAATTCAAGCGCGCGGCGGCGTACAAGCCCCGCGCGCTCGTCTTATCACCAGCCGCTATGCTCCGTCTGGAGGCTTGTTCCCTGCCGCTGGAGCAAACCATTCGAGAGCCGGATCATCTGGCGCGAGACGGGTCACGTCCATCAGGTCCGCGATGAACTCGTCATTGTCGCCTGCCCGCTCGGGGTTCACGTATTCCCACACGATCTCTTTTTGGGGGGTGACCTCGAAGGCGCGGCCCCTGTTCGACTCCGTTATGAGCGTGTTGCCGTTCGGGAGCCGTTGGGCGGCTCCGCAGGTCTTCGTGAAGAACGGGTGCGCGGCGTCCCCCTCATATACCCACAACACTTCCTGGGTAAACGGATTCAGCTCGATAACCTTGGACGATTCGTCGGTGGCGAAGTTGTCGAATACGATGAGGTCGCCCTCGGACAGAAGCCGTGGATTATGCTGATGGCGCCACATGCTCGTCAGGCCCCACACCAGCGCCTGCTTTTCGGGCTCGAGGATTCCAACGAAGCTCTGCTCATGAAGGGAAATCAGGAGGTTTCCGCGTTTGAACGCGGACCCTTCAGCCTCAAATTGTCCGTCCAGCACCTGCAAATCGTTGGTGTGCAGGACGTCGATGGGCTGTTCTTTGCGTTTCAGCCATTCCGGCCGGATGATTTGGCGAAAAGGCGAGTTCATGACGCATTCGAAGACCGACACGCGGCGCAGCTCGGTTCCGTCGGGCTGCATGACGACGATGTCGTCGTCGTAACATGTGAGACTGGGGCTGATCTCGGGCAGAGTGCGCTGGTGTCGGCAAAGCGCAAGAACGGTGCCGTCGTCCCACGGCTTCGCCACGTGATGAAACATTTCGCGTTTTGCCCAGAGCACATTCGAGTCGCGATCGAGCTTGATCAGCCCCGAGTTCTCGAAAACCGCCAGAAGGTCCCCGTTGGGATACAGAAACGCACGGCGAAAGAAGCCCTGGTATTGAGACAAAGCCTCGGCGCCGGGCCATACCTCGTCGTACTTCTTCTGCCAGGCATGCAGGACGGTCCCGTCCATCGCCATGAGCGCGGCCTGGGCATCGTGCGCCGACAGAACCAGATTCAGCCCCGGCTGGGCGCGGCCGGCATCATGCACCGTCACGCCCTCTTGCGCTGGCGGCGCGGTGGACCCGCTGACGTATCCCAGCGCCATGATCTGCTGGAGCTGCTCTTCCTGTTCGGGGGATAGAACCGCGGCCCGATCGTTCGGCAACGGCCTTCTTATCTCCTCGCGCTTCGATTCGGCCAATTTCCGGATCGGCTCCGGTACCAGCTGAACCGCTCCCGCAAGGCCTCCCGCTTCCCACACCACCATCAGCGCCGAGACGAACCCTACCAGGGCTCCGATGAACAGAATGACAATCAGGGCGAGCACGCGCGTTACCCGAAACCGCGCCGGTTTGTCAGGAGCACTCTTCATACACGGTAGTCTCTTTCAACGGTTGTCGAGGCCCACACCGCACTTCAGAATATCATTGAATGTCCGCATTTTCAGCCGCGGGCCGTCAGGAAGAGGCCGCTGAACGCTATATAACAGCCCACGATGCCCACCACGAACAATGCCCACCAGAAGGCCACGTTGCGGTACCAGGGCGAACCCAGGTCCTTGAAAGCCGCCAGGGTTCGCCAGTTGATGGTCACCTCGTCCGTGGTCTTTTCAGGCGGCGCGGGGGGCGTGACCAGGCTCAACAAGAACATCAATAGCACGCAAAACAGCCAGTTGTACACCGAGCGCAGCGTGAATGCGGTTCCGCTCTCAAGCCAGTATTTGAACACCACGAATTCGAGAAAGAGCCCGAACGTGATTCCCGCCGGGATGGTGACCGTTGCCGCGATGGGCGTGGCCCGTTTCCACAAGATGCCGATCAGGAACACGGCGGCGAACGGCGGCGCAAAATACGCGTACAGGTTCTGAATATAGTAAAAGACTCCCTGGCCCAGCCACCCGATGAACGGCGCAATGGCCATCGCGATTACCAGCACCGCCGTGCTGACCCATTTGCCCATTTTGACCAGACTCTCCTCGGAAGCCCCGGGATTGATGAACTTCTGATGAATGTCCAGCGTGATGATGGTCGAGGTCGAATTGAGCACCGAGTCGATAGTCGAATTAATCGCTCCGAACAGGGCCGCCAGTAAGAGGCCTCGGGTTCCCGAGTGTAAGAGTTTGGTTACCAACACCGCATAGGTCTGATCGACCTGCAGCGGCCCGGTGACGCCGGGTTCCATCGCGAAATAGATCAACCCGGGGATCACTACGATGAGGGGCAGGAGGATCTTTATGAATCCCGCGAAGATGATGCCCATCCGGGCGTGCCAGTCGTTTTTTGCCCCGAACACGCGCTGGATCATGAACTGGTTGATGCAGTTGTACCAGATGCTGACTGAGAGCCATGTCAGCAAGATTCCCTGCCACGGCACCAGCTTGTGCGAAAACGGCTGAAAGACCTGCAGCCTGTTGTAATGGTCCCGGCCGACGAGCTCCTGCGCGGCGCCGTCGATGGCCGCTTTCCATGCGGCGCCTTCGCCCAGGTTGCGGGCGACCATGACGTCCCATCCCGCGATGAGCCCGTCGCCGTTTCCCAAGTACGCGAGGCCGAGGAAGGTTACCATGACGCCGCCGATGATCATGACGATGACCTGGAACAGGTCGGTCCACGCAACCGACCGCAGACCGCCGTAGATGGCATAGCTCCCGGCGATGACGCCTGTGCCCACGACGCACAGCACCAGCGTCGAAACCTCCACGCCCCCAAGGGCAACCGTATCAGGCCATGCGAACACGGCCTTCAGGCCGACCGCTGCGGCATACAACACCGCCGCCAGGAACGCCGTGATGTTGGCTACCACCGTCAACACGGCGAACATCAGGCGGCAGGCTGCGTTATAGCGCCGCTCGAGGAATTCCGGCGCGGTGAACACGCGGCTCTTCAACAGGAAGGGGATGAAAAACCATACGAGGACCGAAAATGCGAAGATGTTGCCCCATTCCCATTGGGCCACGCAGATTCCGTAGGTGTAGGCGGCCGCGACCATTCCAATGAAATGTTCGGTCGAGATATTGGCCCCGATGAACGAAGCTCCGACTACGTACCATGGCAGAGTCCGCCCCGCGAGGAAATAGTCCTCCGACGAACGTTTCTTTGTCGTACCGACGGCGAATCCCAACACGACGACCACCGTGAAATAGCTGACGATAATAAGGGTGTCGAGGCCCGAGAACTGTGTCATATGCCAACCATCCCGATTCTGGCATCTGCCGGGGCAGAGCTACCGAACATCAAACCGTTCCGCAATTCCCATGACTTCGTAGACTTTCCTGGAGAAGGCAAATTCGCTGCTTGCGGCATCCACCCCGAGCGGCTGATTTCCGTATCCGACGGCCTCGACAATAGCCACCCAAGCGGGGGCAGCCAATGCCGCGGCCTGCGCCACGTCGGCGGCTTTCAGGATATCGGGCACGCACAGCCACAACGGCTGGGGTTGGTCATTCTCGATGAAGAACCGGAAACTGCCCAGAGGTTTCACCGCGTCAACGTGCTCGAATCCGCCTCCCAACGCCGCCGCGAACAGTGCCAGGACCGCGGAAGGGCCGTTTCCGATACAGCGTAGACGCGCAGCGTCGACATCAGCACGCGATTGCAGATACCGCGCCGCCTGAAGCACGTCCCACACGCGTTGCGCAAACAGCGGCCGCCCCAGGTGGACGCTGTCGCTCACAATTTGGTTTTCGGGGTAGGAGCCCATGGTTTCGCCCATGCCCCGCGCGTCGAGGGCAAGCACGCGCCAGCCTTCATCCAGCAGCTTCCGGGCCCGTACGTCGTCCCGCACCTCGAGCTTGTTGCCCCCCAGGTAAAGCGCGGCCGGCGCCTTTCCGCTGGCCGTTGCGGGCTGTAGAAGCAGCGCAGCCACCTCGATGCCGGGCTCGGTCGCGATCGCCAGTGTTTCGACGCGGCGCCCATCCCAGTCAAACGTGCCCGCCGTGCGGGTCTCGGGCGCGGATTCCGCCGGACGGCCCCCGAACACCTCCCAGATGGCATTGCGCAGAGCATCAGCCTGCTCCTCCCACGCCGCGTTGTCACCGGGCGGCGTGTTGTAGGCCGCGCGCAAGGCCTCCGCGCGTTTCCGGTTCAATGTCACGACGGTCTCCGACTCCGCGGGAATCGGATTGCCGTCGAAACACAGCATGTCCGGAGATTTGGGGTCTTCGAGCTCGAATTGCGCCTCTTTGACGGGGCTGCCGTCGCCTTTCCCGAGAAGCCACTTGCTCATCCAGCCGTATCCGGCCTCGCGAAGAGGGTCCGACCAGCCGTGCCCCAGAGGCACGTCGATATTGACCATGCGGTCGGCCGCATCATGCATGGCATAGATACGGCGTGCGCGCTCGCACGTCAGCCGCACGCCCGCGATGGGGAAAATCTTGTCTTCTGCGCCACTGCCCGACAAGAACGGCCGGGGCGCGTTCAAGCCGATGATTTCGAATTCCTCCATGTGATTGAGGATGCCCGGCAGATGGTTGCAGATGCAGTGGTTGCCCCCGTCGCGAATCCAGTCCTCGTATGAACACACGAAACAGAAGGACGCCGCCGCGGAGAAGCGCTCCTCGAGCGGCATGGTATAGAACGTGTTTTCGCCGCCGCCTGAGTTTCCGGTGAGGCCCAGGCGCTTGGGATCCACGTCCGGCCGCGTCAGCAGGTAGTCCACCGCCCGCATGGTATCCCATACGATCATCCCTTCGTTGGTTTGTCCCACAAGCAGGGACCCGTACCCCATCAGATGATCGAAACCGGGCGCTTTGCGTTCGCCCTGCCCGATCGGGTCGTATCCAAGCACGATGCACCCCAGGCGCAACAGCCCGAGCTGGGCGCGCATATACAGCGCGTAGTTCTTGCCGTCGTCCATGGCGTGTCCCGGGACCACCACGATGGCCGGCGCGGGCAATTCGACGCCCTTGGGAACGTACACGTTCGCCGTCACCAGGAAGTTGGGCCGGCTCTCGAACACCACGTTCTCGATGAAATACTCCGGACGCTCCGCCCGCCCCGTTACCCGCGCGTTCAGGGGCGTTTTTTCCGGCATCGGGTCGAGCCCCAGCGCCCTGGCCAGTTCGTGCTTGACGCCGGACGCACGCGCATCCCACTCCGCCTTGTCCTTCGGGTCGGTGCGCTGCCGCGCCTTGGCGCAGCACGCGTCGATGACGAAGCGCAGGGCGTCGGCCTGTTCCGGGATTTCTCCGCCAAACACATGCCACAGGCGGTCCGCCTCGCCGGGAGCCCCAGCCGGTTCGTTTGCTGGCGCCGCGGCCTCCGCGCCCCATGCGCAGACCGACAGGCACACCGTTGACAAAAGCACACACGCCAGTCTCAGAGATATGAATGCAGACATCCCCAATGGCTTCCCTTCCACGTGCCCCCCGGGCTTATCGACGCTAATAGTAGCCTTTTCCCGCACCGGAGTGAAAGAGTGAGGGCCTGGAAAGGGATTAACCCCGGTGAGCAAAGCCAGGAGCGAGACGGGTCTGTCCCGAATCTCCGGCCACTCACCATCCTCCACATGTCTCATTCGCAGCATAAGCCCCATTGCCTCCACTTGAAAACACCCCGCGAAAATCGGGATAATCCTGGTATTACCGCCTTGAAGCGCCCTCCGGCGCATTTCTATAGACCCGAACACACGACGCTAAGGATAGTCTTTGTTATGAGCGACCATGCATTCGAGCCGGTGCCGTCCCCGTTCAACTTCTCGGAGGCCGAAAAGGATATCATCCGGTTCTGGAAAGAAAACCGCATCTACCACAAGAGCCTCGAGGCGCGTAAAGGGGCTCCCGAATTCGTGTTCTATGAAGGTCCTCCCACGGCCAACGGCATGCCGCATCCCGGCCACTGTCTCACGCGCACCATCAAGGATATTTTCCCGCGTTACAAGACCATGACGGGCTATTTCTGCGAGCGCAAGGCGGGCTGGGATACCCATGGTCTCCCCGTTGAAATCGAGGTGTGCAAGGAACTCGGTATCATCGACGGCGGCAAGGCAGCCATCGAGGAGTACGGCGTCGAGAAATTCAACCGCACGTGCATTGAATCGGTGTTCCGTTATCAGCGCGAATGGGAGGAACTCACCGACCGCATCGGGTTCTGGGTCGATCTCGAGCAGGCTTACATCACCTACCACCAGAGCTACGTCGAAAGCGTCTGGTGGGCCTTGAAACAGTTGTTTGACAAGGGTCTGCTTTACCAGGGGCACAAGGTGGTGTGGTGGTGGGCTCAGGGCGGCACCGCCCTCTCGGCCGGCGAAGTCGGCGAAGGCTATCGCGACACCGACGACCCCGCCATCACGGTCCGCCTGCGTCTGCCCAAAGCCAGCCGCAAGGCGCTGGGCATCGACAATCCGAATGCCAGCCTGCTCATCTGGACCACTACCCCATGGACCCTGTCGAGCAACTGCGCGGCAGCCGTGGGTCCCGACATTGAATATGCCGCCGTGAGTCATACCGCCGGGTCCGGCGAGGAAATCCTCATCCTCGCGCTGCCCTTGGTGGAACGGTATTTCGGTGAGCATGCCAATGTGGTCAAGATCTTCAAGGGACTCAACCTGCTGGGCCTGAAATACCAGCCCCTCTTCGATTACGGCATTCCGGCCACGGTTGACGGAAGCAAGGAAGCGGACAAGTATTGGGAGGTCATCCCCGGCGATTTCGTTGACCTTGAGACCGGCACCGGCATCGTCCACATTGCCCCGGCGTTTGGCGAAGATGACTACCGTGTCTGTCAGGAACTGGGCATCGGGTTCCTGTGTTACGTTAGACCCGACGGCACGTTCGATGAACGCGTCACCGACGTCGATCCCTACGACCAGACCCCGTTTGCGGGACAGTTCTGCAAGGATGCCGACAAGGGCCTCACCCGGTTCCTCAAGGAGAACGGCGCGATCCTCAAACACGAGCAGTACCGTCACGCATACCCATTCTGCCCGAGGGCCGATGACGACCCTCTGATCCAGTACGCCCGACGGAGCTGGTTCATTCGTACGTCGCAGTTCCGGGACGAGTTTCTGGCGAACAACAAGCGCATCTACTGGCAGCCGGAACACATCCGCGACGGCCGTTTCGGCAACTTTCTCGAGAATAACGTCGACTGGGCCATCTCGCGCGAACGCTACTGGGGCACGCCGCTGCCCGTCTGGGTCTGCGAGAAAACCGGCTATATGGAAGCCGTCGGCTCGTACGCGGAGCTGATGTCCAAGCCCGGCGTCCAGGGCGTCGACGTATGGGAAAAGGCCAAGGCCGCGAACCAGGGCCTGGTCGACCACCTCAAGATCCATAAGCCTTACATCGATGCGGTGACCTACCAGAGCCCGAAGGACCCCTCCGCGCGCATGCGCCGCGTGCCCGAGGTCATCGACGTGTGGTTCGACGCGGGCTGCATGCCCTTTGCCCAATGGGGGTATCCGCATGTCCCCGGCAGCGACAAGCAGTTCACCGAGCGGTTTCCGGCGGATTTCATCAGCGAAGCCATCGACCAGACCCGTGGATGGTTCAACGCTCTTCTGGTAATCAGCACCATCGTTCACGGGAAAGAGAAAGCGAACTATCCTCATCCGTTCAAGAGCTGCATCTGCCTGGGCCACATCATGGGCGAAGACGGTCTGAAGCTGTCGAAACGGCTCAAGAACTACCAGGAACCCAATCTGTTGTTTGAGAAATACAGCGCGGACGCTCTCCGGTGGAGCTTCTTTGCCAAGAACCCTCCCACCAGCACGGGCCGTCTTTCCGAGCGCAACGTTGAAGAGGCCCAGCGCGAACTGCTCATCCGCTGGTATAACGTTTACAGCTTCTTCGTCATCTACGCCAACCTCGATGGTTTCGATCCGTCAAACGCGCCGGCGGCGTTTCTCGAAGTCATGGACCTTGATCCCTCTGATGCGTCCGGAAACGGCGGAGATGCCCCGTATCTGCCTCGCGACGAGCGCGCCGAACTCGACCAATGGATCCTTCACGAACTCGATCGCACAACTCTCGACATCCGCGAAGCCATGGAATCGTACGGCTGCAACCCGGCCGCGCGCAGCATCCAGGCGTTCGTGGAAAGCCTTTCGAACTGGTATGTGCGTCGCAGCCGCGACCGTTTCTGGGCCAGCGGGTGGAGCGCCGACAAGGCTAACGCGTACTGGACCCTGTACGAGTGCCTGTTGAAGCTCGCGCAGTTGGCCGCGCCGTTCGTGCCGTTCTTCTCGGAAGTCACGTGGCGCAACCTGCGGAGGCCATTGCCCGGCGCTCCCGAAAGCGTGCATTTGACGTCGTATCCCCAGGCCCTTCGAGCCGCGATAGACCTGGAGCTTCTTGAGCAGATGGCCGCCACGCGGGAAGCCGTCACTCTGGGGCTCAGCGCCCGCCGCACGGCCAACATCAAGGTCCGGCAGCCGCTTGGATTGTGCGAGCTCGTCCTCAGCAGCGGCGAACTGCGGTCGGGCCTCGAAAAGCACATTGAACTCATCAAGAGCGAGTTGAACGTCAAGGAAATCGCCTTCACCGAGGATCCCGACGCGTATGTCTCGTTCGAACTCAAACCCAATTTCAAGATCCTCGGTCCCCGGCTCGGGAAAAAAGTGAAATCCGTCGGGAAGGCCCTTGCCGAGGGAGATACCGCTGCCATGTGCGCGCAGCTGCAGGGTGGCACGTTAACCCTCGACCTGGACGGCGAGCCCGTGGAATTGACCAGCGAGGACGTGGAGGTCCGCCTCACACCCAAGGAGGGGTTCGCGGCGGCGCAGGGCCGCCAAATGGTCGCGGTCATCTCGACCGAGATCACCGACGCCCTGCGCCAGGAGGGCTGGGTCCGCGAATTCATCCGCTGCGTGCAGGACATTCGCAAGGACTTGGGACTGGCGTATGACGCCCACATCTCCGTGGCCGTCAAGACCGAAAGCCGTGACCTGGCCGGCGTTCTGTCCGCGTTTGAAGACAAGATCGCGGGTGAAGTTCTCGCCGACACATTCATCGTCAACGCCGATTCGGCAGTGGATGGCAAACAGATCGAGATCGACGATTTGCCCGCCACTGTATCGGTCATCGGGCAATAGGTTCACTCAGAGGCCGATTGACAGGCCGCCAGTGCTGCGTATCGCCTCGATGGAGCGCCGTAGTCGGGGCCGGTTCCGCCGGATCGAGCCGGCAGCACCATGCAGCCAGCACTTTCAGCCCGGACCACGCCGCTCACAACCTGTATGCCCCATTCCGCCGGGTTGATGTTGCCGCCGTGTGTGCCTACACTACCTGTCCATGGGTGTGTCTGGAGCCGCAAGCGTGGGGAAGGGGGCGCTCTTAATGAAACCAATTGCGCGCATGATGGCCGTTCTATTGACAGTGGCGACGCTGGCGGCGCAGGCGCCTGCCCGTGAGCCCGAGTACGGCTTCGTGGTGCTCGAGAATGTCATGGCCCCCATGCGCGACGGCGTGCGCCTCGCGACGGACATCTATCTGCCCGCCAAGGACGGTCAACCGGTCGAGGGGAAGTGGCCGGCCATTCTCACGCGGACGCCCTACAACAAGAACGGAAACAAAGACTCGGGACAGTATTTTGCCGAACGCGGCTATGCGTTCGTGGCGCAGGATACGCGCGGCCGGTACGCGTCCGAGGGCGTCTGGCACATGCTCACCGATGACGGGCCTGACGGATGCGATACGGCCGCCTGGCTCGAAGCTCAGGCTTGGTCGGATGGCCAGCTCGGGATGCTCGGCACCTCGTACGTTGGAGGCACGCAGCACGCCATGGCCATGGCCAATCCACCCCAGCTTAAGACAGTTATCCCGGTGGACGCGATGTCGAATCTCGGCTATGCCAGCATGCGCAATGGCGGGGCATTCGAGTTGCGGTTCTGGAACTGGATTCATCTCAACGCGGCCCGGGGGAGCCGGCAGTCGCGCGACCCCGCCACGCGGGAGCTTCTTCAGCAATTGGCCGACAACCGCGTCGAGTATCTGTACAACATGCCGCTCCGCAGAGGAATGACGCCCCTGCGCATGGCGGAGGAATACGAGGACTGGCTGGTAGGCGCGCTTGAACACGGGGGCAACGTCGATTACTGGCGGCAGAACAACATCCGCGACTATCCCGAAACGTACAAAGACATCCCCGTGTACCTCGTGGGGGGGTGGTACGATTCGTGGGGAGGCAACACCACGGCGAATTACCGGGCGTTGAGCACTCATATCAAGGGCCCCGTCTACCTCATCATGGGGTCATGGATCCATGGAGCGCAGGGGAAATCCACCCACGGCCAGGTGAATTTCGGGCCTGACGCCGCCATCGCGGACCCGCTCGAGTGGCGTCTCGAGTGGTACGACCACTGGCTTAAAGGCCTGCAATCCAAGGTCACCCGAAAAGAAGCCCCGTTCTCGTCGGCCGTCCGCATATTCGTCATGGGAACAGGCAGCGGGGCGAGAGACGGGCAGGGTCTCCTTGATCACGGCGGTTACTGGCGCGACGAACCGGAGTGGCCGTTGGCGCGGGCCGTTGTTACCGCGTTTCACCTTCAGCCCGGCGGCGGTCTGGCCACGGAGGCGCCACCGCAGGATGGCGGCGCGACGAGTTTCGTGTTTGAGCCGCGCAATCCCGTGCCTACGATTGGCGGGCAGACATCGTCGGGCAACGACATCCTTGTTCAGGGCGCATGGGATCAGCGCGGCGGCGAGCATGTCTGGAACTGGCAGAAGCCCGTGCCGTTGTCGGCGCGCAACGACGTCCTCGTGTTTCAGACCGCGGCTCTTCCGGAAGACATCGAGGTGACCGGCGAGCTGGAGGTGGAATTGTGGATTTCTTCCTCGGCGCCGGACACCGATTTCACGGCGAAACTGTTGGATGTGTATCCGCCCAGCAGCGATTATCCCGACGGATTCGATCTGATTATCGGCGACGGCATCATCCGCACACGGTTTCGCGACTCGCTCAAGGAGGAGAAGCTCATGGAGCCCGGGACGGTCTATCCGGTCCGGATCGCCCTGTATCCCACCTCGAACGTCTTCAAGAAGGGCCACCGCATTCGCGTCGACATATCGAGCAGCAATTTCCCGCGGTTCGACGTTAACCCGAACACAGGCGAGCCGCTGAATCAGAACCGGCGCGTACAGCCGGCGGTCAACAGCGTCGAGCACAATGCCGCGCATCCCTCGCGCATCCTGCTGCCGGTTGTGCCGCCGGTCACGGGAGGCTGAATGCGCTCGCGCGAAACGCAATCGGTCACGAGATTTGGGCGCCCGTGCCGCACAGTGGTCCACGGAAGCAGGGGCTCAACATCAGGAGGTGGCGGAACATGGCCGGACATCGAGAAGTCGCAGGCATTCTGGCGGTTTTGGGGCTGTGCTGGCTCGCCCTTCAGGCCGTAGCCGGGGAATCGGACGCCCAGGGCCCGTACCAGCCCGAATGGCCGTCGCTTATGACCCACAGCGAAGCCCCCGACTGGTTTCGCGACGCCAAGTTTGGCATTTACTTCCATTGGGGCGTCTACTGCGTGCCGGCGTTCGGCAGTGAATGGTATCCCCGCGACATGCACCTCACCGGCAAGCCCGAGTACAGACACCACGTCGAAACGTATGGTGAACCCAGCGAATTCGGCTACCACGACTTCGTTCCCATGTTTAAGGCCGAGCATTTCGATCCCGAGGCATGGGCGGATCTCTTCCAGAAAGCCGGGGCGCGGTTCGCCGGACCCGTTGCCGAGCACCACGACGGGTTCTCCATGTGGAACAGCGCCCTTACCCCCTGGAACGTGGTCAACAAGGGTCCCCATCGCGACATCATGGGCGAATTGGCAACAGAGATCCGAAAACGCGCCATGCGCCTCGTGGTAACCTTCCACCACGCCCGCAACAACCAGCACATGGTCAACAAGGGCGGCAACCTGGTCTGGGAAGGCCACTATCCTCGAGTAGAAGGGTGGCCCACGGTCTCCGAGGACCCCGAACTCCGCCTGCTCTACGGCAACATCCCGCGGCGCCAGTTCCTCGAGTTGTGGAAGGGAAAACTGTTCGAGGTCATCGACAATTACCAGCCCGACATTATCTGGTTCGACTCCTGGCTTGACGAAATTGACGAAAGCTACCAGACACAATTCCTCGCCCACTACTTCAACCGCGCCAGCGAGTGGGGAAAAGACGTCGTGGTCACCTGCAAACAACGGGACCTTCCCCTCGAGGTTGCCGTGGAAGATTTCGAAAAGGGCCGCGCCGACCAGTTGACCAGGGAAGCCTGGCTCACCGATGACACCATCAGCTATGGCAGTTGGTGCTATACCCAGGACCTCAAGATCAAGCCCACTCGCGAGATTTTGCACGTCCTCATCGACATTGTCAGCAAGAACGGCCAATTACTCTTGAACATCTCGCCCAAAGCCGACGGCACCATCCCGGAGGACCAGCAACAGGTCTTGCTCGAAATTGGCGAGTGGCTGGGCCGGTTCGGAGAGGCAATCTACGGTACCCGTCCGTTCACCGTCTATGGCGAAGGGCCCACCCAGATGAACAAGGGTGGTCACTTTGTGAAAACCGATCTCGGATATGGTCCGCAGGACATCCGTTACACCCGCAACGGCAACACCGTCTACGCCATTGTGCTTGGATGGCCGGGCGCGGGCAAAGAGATCTCCATGACCTCGCTCGGCGAGAAAGCTTCAGACAAGCCCGTCAAGGTGACCGCCGTGACACTGCTGGGCGCCTCAGAATCGATGAAGTGGAAGCAGAAAAAAGACGCCCTGGCCGTCACATGTCCGGAAACAAGTCCCGACGGCCTGGCGATCGTCTTCAAGATCGAGACCGGCGGGCTGTAACCAATGTCTTCAGGGTCCGCCGGGGGCCAGCATGTTGAATGGCCGCCACGGCAGGTTTCGAGCTACGAAAAAGATCGTCAGCGCAATAGCGAGCGCGTACAAAGGCCATGCTGAACGGGGACGGAAAGCAGGGACCGAACGTACCCCGATGAGCTGCAATCCCCAGGCGGCATATTGCCAGACCAACCACGGGGCGAAGAATACGAAAAATGGATTGTATCGAAACGCCTTTGCCACATTGCCATGAAGCAGGTGATACAAGGCCCGGGTCGACCCGCACCCCGGACAATACAACCCCGTGAATTTGTAAAAAGCACAAACAGGCCCAAAGCGTGTGGTGTCCGGAGGAAACATCCACAGGTAGGCGCACGCTGCAAGCGCGCCCAGCCCCGTCAGCAACCAAAAGACCGCTTCGTGCAGTTTACCGTGTAGGGTCAAAAAACGCGACGTCCCTTACATGTGTTGTGCGCCAGCGCCAGCCATTATGGCCAAAATCTGTACAACGGCGACCCCAAGGTTAATCACGAGGCCGATGCCGAAACCGATCCAACAGAAGTGCGGTTACCCCCGATTTTAGGACCACGAGCATAAGTGGAATCTGCGTCCTTAAAATGGTAGGAAAGGACGCATGGACGTGGAAAAACAACGCAGAAAATTCACGGAGAAGTTCAAGGCTCAG
>Ga0116185_1000726_pt1 | contig 36527 bp, 35 predicted proteins | sample AD_JPNNA7_MetaG_FD_89754 | JGI IMG/M metagenome (GOLD analysis project Ga0116185, IMG submission 89754) | Active sludge microbial communities of municipal wastewater-treating anaerobic digesters from Japan - AD_JPNNA7_MetaG | ecosystem: Engineered > Bioreactor > Anaerobic > Digestate | place...
AATCAAAAAAGTCCAGAAATCCCCAGTCAAAACCGTTCCCAGTGGCTAATAGGCATAGACTCTACCGTAAGGGCGAGTGGTGGTTGGAAAAACCTTAACGAAGTCATCGCGTTTTAACTCAGGAATTTCTAAGCTAAGGTCAGCAGAAAATTCCTGAAGGTACAAATTGATTTCATCAAAATCTTCGGGAATCGGCTTTTCAATGCCGATTCCCGGACCAGCCTGTTCCGGTTGGAATCGCCCACGAATAAACAACTTCCCTCCATTCATTCCCGAAGCAATGAATTTCCCTACTGGGGAACAATTTGAATCGTAACCCAAGCCTAATACCACTATTAAACCACCGGCCATATACTCACCAAGAAAATCTCGGCTCGAGCCACCAATCATGATAACTGGATAATCGTCAATGATGGTGTCACCCGACATTCTCGATCCGTCTTGGTTGAGAATGCCAACCAAGGCACATCCGGAAGGTATGCGGTAAAGTTGGTCCTCTCTCATGATTTCTTCACCTCGATCCTTTTTAAAATCAGTGAACAGTGATGAGAAAAATTTCGCCCTTTCTTTATTTTTTCCCATCAAGGGAGAAAGAATTATGGTGTTGCATCATCCAGAGGTTTCGTTATCGTAAGCCGTGAGGATCTGCTCCCCATTTCCTCGGTTCTTCAATATCACCGCTGGTTAAAATTCAAGAATCAAGACCTGACCCCAGAAATTACCTCCTTTGTCGATAAAAAAAGGGCGCTTTGCTCCAACAACGGAGCAAAACGCCCTTGTCTCAATCTTAATGTCCAACACTGGACAATTTTTCTTTATAAAATATAAATAATTTAGATTTCTTGATAAACTAAAACGTCTTAATAAAATTGTAAAAAAATTCTAATAAAAGTGAGTAGTCCTGTCAATTGGAATAACTCAATTTTTTTAATAACGAGTCAGGCTTAAATAAAAACGAGTCAGCAAAATGCCGATATAAGCTAAAAGGTAGGTAATAAAAACAATATTAATTAAAAATCCGACTAGAGGGATAAATCGAATCAACCAAACCAGGAAATAACCAATCACTAATAATGCCAAGGCAAGGATGAAAAATGCGAATACTTCAGCCAGATTTTCATAAACCATACGGAAACTGGTTTTTATGGCACTAAAAGGGTCGTCTCCGCTAATCACTATTGCCGGTAAACAAAAAATTAATAAGAAAGCCAGAAAAAAACCAGCGAAAACAAACCAAACCGAAAAGAATCCAATTAATAATCCCAGACCCAGACAAGCTAAAAGAACATCCGAAAATCGGCTCTGGATAATGCGGTAAACCCGTCGAAAATCGATCAGATTACGGTATTGATAATCCCAGACCAAAGCAATAAGAAAACTCATCCCGAGAAACACGGTAAACATTCCAGCAATTCCTAAACCAGCCAGAGTAAATGATTGTAGGTAGGAGGATATCCATACCAACCGTCTCCCCGGGGTCATGTATAGTATAAGAGAAAAAATCAATGCCGGCGCTGCTGTGGTGAGAATAAACGATGGGCGACTGATTAAAAGACGGAAACTACTCTTGGCTTCATTCCAGAACTCTCGGCTATTAATCATGTTCTTCTCCTATGGGAAAATATTCGACTCAGTTCATATTACTATCATTCATGGGTCATGACAAGTTTTTTACCGAGAAAATTTGAGTTGATGGTATAATACCAAAAAGAAGCATGCCAACCAAAAAAGGGGGATGTGTTTTGAGAAATTTTTTCATGATTTGGTTTTTGATCTTAATCCTTCTTCTGCTCTTTTGTCCAACCAGCTTCGCTTTAGATGCTTTTGATCAAGCGCAAATTTATTTAGAAAGTGGGGACATTGACCGAGCCATTCAAATTTTGAAACCTTTAACCAATTCTTCAAATGAAGATGAGCTCTCTCAGGTGGTTGAGGTTTTGTATACTCTTTTCAGTGAAAAAGGCCAAAACCAGGACGCGATTCATGTTCTCCAAATTTTTATCGAAAAATTCCCCCGAACTCAATCAGCCTATTTGTATCGATATTGGATAGCCAAAACCGAAGAAGATAACAAAAAATATCAGGAATCTTTGAAACTTCTACAAAAAATTGTCGCTGAATATCCCACCGATATTGGTGATCCTTTTAATATCCGTCAGCAAGCGATGGAAGATATAGCTCACCATCAAGAAAATTATTTTGGAAACTACACTGAAGCTATCAACAGTTATTTAACTATTTTATCCCAATATCCTGATTTTGAAGAAAAATCGAGAATTCTATTACAAGTTGCTTCCTGCTATGAAAAAATGAATCAATTCGATAAAGCCATGGAATTCTATCAGAAAATTCGCTTTCAAGAAACCGATCCTTATTATCTTGATCTGTCTGAATTGAGAATTGAATATCTTCAATCGGATCCAACTTGGACAAGAAAAAATTCAGCAATTTTAATCAAAGAGCTTGGAGATGCTTTTGCTAAAAAAGACCTTCAGGCTATCGAAAGTTTAGCTAAAAAAGGCGATTTTTGGATGGGTCAAATGTTCAGTGAATTTGAAATTGTGAGATTTTCCCAAATTATTCCCTATTTTTCAACCTATTTAACTCAATCTACCCTCCAAATTCACCCGGCTGAAAAGAAGGAAAATGAGTATTATATTCTAAAAATCACCTCTTGGGGCGATCCTGACTTTCCAATTCTTTATCTCTATATCGAGAAGGGAATTTATGGATGGGAATGGAGCAAAATTGTCCTGTCCAATCCTGAAATCGAGTGTCAGGTAAACAACTTTGATGATACCTAACCTGAAATAAATTTGATATTATTCATTTTTTTTGTAAAATAGAAGGAGTAACTTAAAGTCAGCTAATAATTATAGAATACATATTGATTAGATAATGATATATCAGCCCTCGAAACACCAAGCTGAATCCTCCTCATGTTAGAGGAGTTGAAGGTAACAATTCCTCTGGGGGAGGTTTCATGCCACCTTCTGATTAAAAAAGGTTATTAACTTTAATATATTGTTCTATTCCACAATATACATATATTTATTACCAATGAGGTGATTTTGTGCAAAAACGAGAAGCCTTAAAAAAAAGGACAACCTTTGAAACCGATATTGAAATATATATTCTTCTTGATGGTCAGCGGCAAATCGAACTTGACCTTCCGATTCCTTTTTTTCCTCATTTATTGAAAAGTATGGCATTTTATGCTGATTGGGATCTCAATATAAAAGCTCGTGGTGATGTTGAAGTTGATTTTCACCATCTGGTTGAAGATATTGGGATTGTGTTGGGCGAAGCCTTTCGAACTGCGCTTGGGGAAACAAAAAATATTCAACGTTACAGTACTCAATTCATTGCCATGGATGAGGCTTTGAGTATGGTCTCTATTGATGTTGGTGGTCGATCCTTCCTTAATTACGATGTCTCAATTGGTTCTCAAAAAGTTGGTGATTTTGAGGCTGATCTGATAGAAGAATTTCTAAGGGCTTTTACCAACCACGCACACATTACTCTTCATGGCAAATCATGGTGGGGTAAAAATGGACACCATATCTTAGAGTCTCTTTTCAAGGCTTTAGGAAAAGCTTTTAAAGAAGCACTGATATTAAATGGTAATACAATTCCCTCCACCAAAGGAATCATATAGGAGAATATTAAAAATGATTGTTATTATTGATTATGGAATAGGTAATTTACACAGCGTATCAAAAGCTTTAGAAAAATTAGGGTTTGAAAACCAAATCAGCAAAGATCCGGATTTGGTTGAAAAAGCTCCTGCTCTTATCCTTCCTGGGGTCGGATCTTTTGGTGAAGCGGTTGAACAAATGGAAAAAAATAACCTCATTGATGTTATCTGCAATTCAGTTCAAAAAGGAAAGCCAATTTTAGGCATTTGTTTAGGGCTGCAATTGCTTTTTGAAAAAAGTCAAGAATCGACAAAGAAAAAAGGGTTATCATTCATCGAGGGAGAGGTACGGAAACTTCCTCCAACCAATAAAGTTCCTCATATGGGGTGGAATAAAATTCTTTTTACCGAAAACAACCCGCTCTCGGGATTGATACCCGATGGCCGTTTCTTTTATTTTGCCCATTCTTATTACGTCGTACCGGAATCGAAAGAAAGTATTGTGGGAATCAGCAATTATAACGTGGTTATTCCGGTCATTATCAACCAAGATAATATCTGGGGCGTACAATTTCATCCAGAAAAAAGCTCAAAGTGGGGAATCCATTTTCTTGAAACCTGGGCAAAGAGAGTTATCCCATGATTTTACCCATTCCAGCTATTGATATTATCAACGGGCAGTGTGTTCGCCTGGAAAAAGGCGACTACTCACAAATGAGTATTTACAGCGATTCCCCTCTTGACATGGCGCTGTACTGGGAAGGAAAAAACGCTCCGATGCTTCACCTGATCGATTTAGACGGTGCAAAAATTGGCAAACCAGTTAATTTATCAATATTTTCGAAGATCATTCAATCGGTTCATATTCCAGTAGAGGTTGGTGGTGGTATCCGTAGTCTTTCCACTTTCCTCTCCTATCTCGATGCTGGTGCTCAACGGTTAATCTTTGGAAGTGTCGCTGTCCAAAATCCCAAACTTGTCGAGGATTGCATCAAAAGAAGCCAAGAAAGCGTTGTAGTGAGCATTGACTCCCGAAACGGTTTGGTTGCCCTGCAAGGTTGGACCGAAAAAACCACCATATCCGCCGTCGATCTTACCAACAAGTTAAAAAATTTGGGTGTGATCAATTTTATTTATACTGATATTGAGCAGGATGGTACTCTTCAGGGAGTGAACCTCAACCGTATTCAAAAATACCTTCAAGAAACTGAAGTCCCAACTTTCATTGCCGGAGGAGTTGCCACTTTCGAGGATGTGTTACAACTTAAAAAATTAAAACCTTGGATAAAAGGTATTATCTTAGGAAAAGCACTCTATTCGGGTGCATTACAATTTGAAGAAGTTCAGAAAATTCTTCAGGAGGAAGAAAAGTGCTCGTTAAAAGAATAATCCCCTGTTTAGATGTCAAAGAAGGAAAGGTTGTCAAAGGAATCCACTTTGAAAATCTCAAGGATGTCGGCGATCCGGTCGAGCTGGCCAAACGCTACGAAGAAGAAGGTGCTGATGAATTAGTATTTTTAGATATCACCGCATCCTATGAAAAAAGAGAGACTATGGTGAAGATTGCTGAAAAAGTTGCCCAGAACATCTACATGCCCTTTACCGTAGGTGGTGGAATCAGTACCCACGAACATGTCAGCAATCTTCTCAAAGCAGGAGCCGACAAAGTATCTATCAATACGGCAGCAGTGCTCAATCCCGATTTGATATCTCAACTGGCTGAAAAATTCGGAAGTCAGTGTGTCGTAGTTGCCATTGATGTCAAAAAAACCTGGGACCGCATTACCCGCCGCAGCTATTGGGAAGTCTACATTAATGGAGGGAGAACACCAACCGGGAAAGATGCCATAGCCTGGGCAAGTCAAGTCGAAAGCCTGGGCGCCGGTGAAATTCTTCTCACCAGCATGGATACCGACGGAACACAAAATGGTTATGATTTATTTCTCACCAGGAAAATCGTTGATGGAGTAAAAATTCCAGTAATCGCTTCTGGTGGAGCTGGAAAATTAGAACATCTTCTGACGGTTTTTCGTGAAGGAGGAGCCGACGCTGCACTGGTCGCTTCAATTTTCCATTATAAGAACTTTACTATTCAGGAAGCTAAAGCCTTTCTTAAAAAACGTGGAATCCCAGTAAGGATTGAAGAGCCATGATGAAATCCCTGATTGAGAATCTTCATTTTGATGAAAATGGCTTGATTCCAGCAATCATCCAAGATGAAAAAAGTGGCAAGGTTTTAATGATGGCGTATATGAATGCCGAAGCTTTGGAAAAAACCATCACCACAGGTAAAACCTGGTTTTATAGTAGAAAAAGAAAAACCTTATGGAATAAAGGGGAAACCAGCGGCCATTACCAACTGGTAAAAGATATTTTTATCGATTGCGACCAGGATACTCTCCTGATAACGGTTGAGCAAAAAGGAGCTGCTTGTCATACCGGATTCAACTCTTGTTTCCATCGTCAGGTTTCAGAAAAAGGAATATCTTCAACTCAATCGGAATTGCCTCCTTATGCATTAGCATCATTCCCACAAGAACTTTTTGATGTCATTCAAGAACGAGCTAAGAACCCATCAGCACAGTCTTATACTAGTAAGCTTTTGCAATCGGGAAAAGAAAAAATTCTACGGAAAGTTTCTGAAGAAGCGACTGAAGTCCTGCTGGCTTCATTAGAAAATGATGAACAAAAAAAAGAACATTTACAATGGGAAATAGCTGATCTTCTCTATCACCTTTTGGTCCTCATCCAGCATGAAAAATTAAATTGGTATGATATTATGAATGAGCTTAAAAAAAGACGAAAGTAATCAAGAAAGAATTCAAATTTCCCTCCTCCCACTCGCTCTCGATCTTTTTCTCCTGGTGGGAGAATACTTTCTTCTTTTTTCCTCTCCCCTGGTGGGAGAGGATTAAGGTAAGGGGGAACTTGGATAATCTCCTTGAGCTATATTTCAAAACACTAAACCTGGATCTCAATCACAGGTCTCACCCTCATCCTGACCTTCTCCCATCAAGGGAGAAGGAATAGACAAAACAGAGTCTGAAGGAATTATAATATTAAAAAATGGAATATATAATTCATTCTTTAATCTATTGAATAGGTATCTCTTCTTTAAAGTTCGAAAATCTCTTGAATTGAAAAAAACGATATGATATTATGTATGCCGTCGCGTGGGTCCATAGCTCAGCGGTAGAGCAGTCGGCTCATAACCGATCGGTCCCTGGTTCGAATCCGGGTGGGCCCACCAATTTAAAAGAATTAACAATAACCCTATGGCAACTCTACAACAATTACTTGATTTTTTTGAATATCTATATCCGTCCCACTTTGCCCTGCCTGATGACCGAACCGGCCTTCAAATCAAGGGCGACCGGAGTCAAATTTCCCGAGTTTTAGTAGCACTGGAACTCAATCAGGAAGTTTTTCTCAAAGCCCTGAAACATCGAATTGATTTTTTATATCTCCATCACCCTCCAATCTGGAATCCATTGTTTACTTTAACCATTGATGATCCCTGGTGCCGGATGATAACTCGACTTTTTCACGAAGGAATAAGTGTTCTTGCCCACCACACCAACCTTGACATCTACCCTGGAGGAATTGCTGATCAGTGGGTATCGATCCTTCAGCTCCAAGGGAAGGTGAAGTCGCTTTCCCCAAAATCGAGCGCCAGCTTTAAAATCATAACCTATGTCCCACCTAATTATTTAGAAACTGTCGCTCAATCTCTTTTTCAAAGTGGTGCTGGGGTTATCGGTCAATATCGATCGTGTAGTTTTCAGATCGAAGGCATAGGTACTTTTCTTCCCATAGAAGGAGCTCAACCTTTTTTAGGAAAAGTTGGAAATAGGGAAAAAGTCAAAGAAATCCGGATTGAGGTTACCTTCTCAGATCCGAGACTCATCAATCAGTTGGTTGATGCCATTAAATCAACTCATCCCTACCAAAATCCGGTAATCGATATTTATCCACTATGCTCTAACAGTTCTGTTTTTGAAGGCTTAGGTCGTTTAGTTGTTTTAAATCAACCTTTAAAATGGAAATCTTTTATTAAGTACTTAAAACCGTTGTTAAAAAATGAGTCCTCTCTTTTCAATCGGAAAGATTTTGGAAACTCTACCCTTCAAAAAATTGCCTTATGCCCTGGTAGTGGTGGAAGCCTTCTTGATAAAGTGATTTTGGAAAAAGCGGAGGTTTATATAAGTGGTGATTTAAGTCACCATGAAATTGAAGAGTTAAAACTCTATCAAATTGAATATATTCCAGTTCCTCACGGAGACGGAGAAAGACTCGGGTTAAAGATGATCTTTGCAAATCTTAAAAACTCTGCTCTTGAGCACTTGCCTGAGGTAGTGTTTCTTTTTGAGGATGAACTAGACGGAGAAGACTCCAAAATCTCGGGTTAAATACGAAAACTTAATAGTAGTACCAGCAGTTTTTTGTAGATTTTATTGACAAAACCATAGATTAACCATCACAATAAAGGAAGATTTTTTACCTTAGGAGGTTGCCTTTGCTCAATATCTTCGAATGCCTAACTCATCTCCAAAATCTCGATGGAATTATCCTCAATCAAAAAAAGAAAATTACCCAAAAGAATGAAGAAATTCGAAAAACACAACAAAATATCGAAAACAAAAAAATAGAGTGGGAAGACTACCGAAAGGTATATGACAAAGAAAGAATTGAATTATCTCGGTTAGAGCTGGAGCTTAAAGATGTTGAGGAAAAATTAAATAAATCGCAAAATCGGCTATATAGTGGCGATGTTCAGTCTGGGAAGGAACTGAGCCAATGGAAGTCGACCATGGAAAACTACGAAAAAACCAAATCTAATCTTGAAGATTATGTCATTAATCAAATTGATAAAATCGAGGAAATGAGAATTAAAGAAAAGGAAAAAGAACATCAGCTTTTCATTCAACGATTTGAAAAAGATATTGTAAGTCTAAAAAAAGATATTGAGAAAATTAAATCTGACCTTGCCAACAATATTCAGCTGAGAACCGAGGCCATCCAGAATATCCCTGAAGAGGTCCTTTCTCTATATGAGGAGTTACGGAAGAAATTTTCTGATCCAGTTGTGGAAATGGATGGTGATACTTGCCGAGGATGTCATTTGGGACTTCCCTCCTCGGTTGCCAAGAGAGTAAGAAAAAAAGAAGAGATTATTCAATGTCCAAACTGCCAACGTTTAATTTTCTATAAGTAGTTTTTGAAGAATCCATTTTCTTTTCCGCTTAATCTCAAGAAAACTGGTTTGTCTATATTGATCATAAATTTCTTCTTCGATATAGTCTTGATATTCAAGAGAAACCCTCCTACCAATTGGTGGTATCAGATAAAAAATAAAAACATATACTCAATAACCAAATCCCGAACCATCTCCCTTTATCCAAAGGGAGAGATCTTTATGCGGATTTCTCTTTTTCGTAATTTCGTAATTCATAAATTTTATTCAACTCACGACTCACATCTCACGACTTAATGGATTTATGGATAGTGTATAATAATAAAGGGAAGGTCAGGCAACCGCAGGCGAAAAACCTGAGGAAAGTCCGAACTCCACAGAGCAAGGTACTGGATAACGTCCAGCGAGGGTAACCTCGGGAAAGTGCCACAGAAAAGCAAACCACCTTGGTTTTTTTACCAAGGTAAGGGTGAAAAGGCGAGGTAAGAGCTCACCGATAACCGGGTAACCGGTGTATCTGGAAAACCCTACCTGGAGCAAGGCCAAATAGGAAGGAATGAGGCTGCTCGCTGACCTTCGGGTTGGCTGCTTGAGGAACCGGGTAACCGGTTTCCCAGATAGATGGTTGCCGTTCTCTTTTGAGAATACAAAATTCGGCTTATCGATCTTCCCTAAAAAAAAGAGGGATTAAGTTATCAAAAAGATAACTTAATCCCTCTTTTTTTAAAAGTTGCCAATTAATAGTTATCTTTTTCGCAATATCGAATGCATAGCAATAGATACGATGACAATTAAACCGTATATCAGCTGGGTCCAGAATCCGGTCATACCAATAGCAATGATTCCTGCTTCTAAGCATCCTAAAATAATTGCACCGATAAAGGTACCAAAGACAGTCCCCACTCCTCCATCAACTGGTGTCCCACCTAAATATACAGCAGCTATAGTTTTTAATAGATATCCCTGACCAAGAGTCGGCCAGTAATAGGTTACTTCAAGACTAGCAAGAATACCTGCAAAAGCAGCAAATAAGCCCATTTGGGTAAAAACAATCATTTTTATCCAGTCAACGTTAACCCCCATTACTCGGGCACTCTCCGGATTATCTCCGGTAAAGTAAACATGGGCACCGAAACGATGGCGATTTAAAAAAAACCAAATAAAGAAAGCTATGATCACCGTCCAGATCATCTGAGCGGGAACTAAGCCTCCTAATCTTCCAACTAATAATTTATAGATAAAACTGGTTTTGGTCGGAACCAATGTTTTCCCCAAACCACCACTAACTACCGCAGTAGCTCCCGCCCAAAAAAACTGAGTACCAATGGTGGTTATCATGGACGGAAGCTTGAGCTTGACAATCAATAAGCCATTCATCAACCCGGCACCCAACCCAAAAACCAAAGCCAAAAGTAATCCGATACCCGGACTTCCGGTTCGATGGTAGATCACAGTAAATGCCCAACCGGCAAAACCCATGATCGAAGGAAATGAAAGGTCCATCTCACCAGAGATGACTACCAGAGTTAAAGACAAGGCCATAATGGCAAAGAAGGGGATGGTTGACATAAAAGAATAATAAATATTATAGGATAAAAAAGTTTGGGGGCTTCCTATGGTAAAAAGGATAAAAATCCCAAACAAAACGATGATTACGCTGATTTGAGATTTATTTTCTCTTAGTAATGCCGATCTCATAATCTCCTCCGTACATCCTCAAAAAATGGTACCGTTAGATTTTTCAAGTCCCAAACCAATTCTATTTTAAGAGAATCTTCACCTCTGGTTTTTAAGATCAACTTTAAGGCATTTTTGATTGCATTTCATCCTGGGGTTGATCACAAGCAACAGTTGAAGTTCCATTTTCATTTAATTTCCCCGTTCGAGCCACCAAATAAAGTCGGTTAACCAGCTCTTCTAAAGATATTTCATCCTTTCGAAATTGCCCAACAACACTACCTCGATCAAGGACTACAATGCGGTCGGCAACCGGATAGACATGATAGATATTATGGGTAATAAAAATACATGATTTACCCTTCTTTTTAATGTCATCAACAAAACCAAGTACTTTTTGAGTTTCGGACAAAGAAAGTCCGGTGGTTGGCTCATCAAGGATAATAAGATCAGCTTCAAAGTGAAGAGCCCGTGCTATGGCCACTCCCTGCTTTTCTCCACCTGACATTGTTCTAACCACTGCATCGGTAGTTAATGCCGAAGAGGTAAAACCCATATATTCTTTCATAATCCTCTCAGTTTTTTCTTTCTCTCTTTTTACATCGATAAATCCCCAGCGGGAGGTTATTTCTCTTCCCATAAAAATATTTCTCCAAAGGCTATGCTCTTCACTTAAAGCACGTTCCTGAAAAACGGTTTCAATACCAATATCACGAGCTTTCGCCACACTAAAATTGACCAGTTTTTCTCCCTTCCAATAGAGATCACCGGAGTCCGGTTGATGGACTCCGGTGATAATCTTGATCAAGGTGGATTTCCCGGCACCATTATCACCTAATAAACCAACCACTTCATTGGTGTTAATCTCCAGGTTAATCCCCTTCAGGACCTCAACATGGCCAAACGATTTTTTGATATTACATAATTTGACCAAAGATTCTTGAGTAGTCACTAATTATCGAATCCCTTCTTCAGCCAGCTTCGCTACAGCTTCAACATTGCCTGCATCAATAAATCCGGAACCGGTATCGATATGAAGTCCGGAAAAACCATATTTTTTGGTTAAACAAATTTGGAGTATGGGCAGATATCCTTGGAGATAAGGTTGCTGATCGAGTATCAAATCACAGAAACCGTTTCGTATCGCTTCAACAGTAGCTGCTGTCAAGTCAAACCCAATCCCAATAACATCATCAGGACCCTTGCCAGCTCCCTTCAAATAGGTTTCTAAAGTAGCGGTGAGTCCACCATGATCAGTTACGATAATTTTGCAATCGGGGTGAGAAGAGAGATAACCGCTTACTATTGGAGTCCCCAGCGGGGCATCAGCGTTCACTTCGGGAGAAATCTCGATATAATCAACAACTAATTTGGCTTCTTCAAATGCATCGATTACTCCTTTGGTCCTCAGGCCACGAGTTTCCTGGGAAAGCAATCCCCAAACCATAGCCCGATCCCCTTCCTTAAGACCAAACTTTTCAACAGCTTTTTGACCTAAGGAATATCCAGAAGCATAGAGTTCCTGACCTACATATCCAAAACCTTTATCTTTATATTTCCCCTCTGCTATCGGCAGGGCAGTATTTTGTGAAGTAACGATAATACCAGCGGCGATGGCCTCATCAATAAGCGGATCAAGAGCATCATCACCAGGATGCCCCATTATTGCTATCCCATCAGGTTTCGCAGCTATGGCATCTTTGAACTGTGCAACCATCCGGTCAGGCTGCCACTGGGAAAACACATATTCAACCGTACAGCCAAAGTCCTCTTCAGCTGCTTTTGCACCTCGATATACCACTGAAGCAAAGGGATCTCCTTCTGATCCACCCGGGAAAAACCGAATCCGTATTTCTTCAAAATGTTTCCCCTGGGCTGATACTGCGCCAACCAAGGTTAAGACTAAAGACAAAACCACCATAAGAACTAAAATTTTCTTCATGCTTATACCTCCTTAATGGTTTAGAAAATATCCTTTTAAATTCCCCTTCTTAAATACTTTTTATTAACTTGGCCTCCCTTCCAGTGTTATTTTTTCAATTATAAACTTATTCTACCCCAATAAGTATAATTTTTTCAACATATATCAGTAAACAGCTGGAAGTATAATAAAGTCAATACTCATTTTACTCTTGATGAGTTATTTGTTCCTGTTTTATGGGTTTGACATCCAAGCTGCTTGATAATACCAGATGAAAAAAATACCCATCTAAAACCGTCAAAGCTAAGAGTACAACCTTTTTATGTTTGGATAACGTGGGAATTACATCCACACAGTCTGTCATTCTGAGGAGCGTATTGTGCGACGTGAGAATCTCATGCTTTAAAATATTTTTGAAGAATAAAAAAACCTAAAAGATGAGATCCTCACGCGGGAAAGCACCGCTCAGGATGACACCTTCGGTTTCAGATGAGATCCTCACGGCTTCTGAATACAAATCTTCAGGATGACGCATCACTATAATCCTGAGCCCCTTAATGGGAGAAGGCCATCCTCTTCGCTCACTCTACTTTGATCGGATAATAGCCTTGGGTTTGAACTGTTTCCAAGAAGGTTAAAAAGTTCTCAATCGGAGTATCGAGCTGAATATGATGAGTTGGAGAAAGAATTAAACCTCCTCCTGGAGCGACGTTTTGAATCCGAGAAAGAGTTTCTTGGCGAACATCTTCGACTGATCCAAAAGGAAGTGTATACTGTTCATCGATAGTTCCCCAAAAAGCTAAGTTTTTACCATATCTCTTTTTGAGATAGACTGGATCCATAGCTGCGGGTTGAATTGGATTGAGAACATCAATCCCAATTTCAATTAATTCATCGATAATCGGATATATATTACCATCGCTATGATATGCAATTTTCAGGTTGGGATTAATAGCTTTCAGTTCCTGGCAAAATGCGGCCATTCGTGGTTTGAGATATTGCCTCCACATCTCAGGAGATATCATCATCCCTTTCTGCGTTCCTACATCATCACCAATCCAAACACCATCGGCTCCCATTTTCGCTAAGTTACTAGCAGCAGCAAGATGATAACGAAAGGGAATGTCAAGGATGCGGTTGGCTTTTTCTTCATCATAAACCATATCCATTAATAAACGGTTTAAACCTCGAAGATACCATGCCCCCTCAAATATCGTACAAACTGTTACTCCAAGGATGTAATAATCCTTCCCATACTGCTCAAGAATTTTACTAAAAGGGGCGTAAAGATCTTTCCGATTTGGATCTGGAGGCTGGTAATTATTGATTCGATCTTCATCGGCAAGAGGATTTTCAGCTATTTCGGTATACCGACCAATCCCAAACCTGGTTTTGTACTCGGCTTGTTTCCATTTGATTCCCCAATCACAGGTATATTCATCTTCATTGGATGCATAATAGGAATTGGCAATTCCTACTGAATATTGAATGATATCAAGATCAAAATACTTTTCTAAATCGTGGATTTCTCCTCCATGCGGATTGATTAGGTGCATAGGTAAATTCAGGTGTTTTCTTAATCGTTCAACAAATTCAGGAACAAAGCTGGCAGTAACGGGAACCCGATCTGGTTCTTGATGTAATAATGCTATTTTAACTCTTTCTTTGCTATTCAAAAATGAACACCCACCCTCTATTAAATTTCTGAAATTTTTTCTCAATAGATGCTAATACTTATTATAGGATATTTTCTCATATATCCGGAAACATTAAAATGTTATTAAAGATTCTTGTCTATCCTGTAAATTCAGAAATTTTTGAAAAAAGAATTAGCAAAAGAGATAAAGGCACACCCCCCTAACCCCCCTCAATGGGGGAATGAATTCAACAATTCCCCTCCTTGGAGGGGAGGCGCTTTGCAGCGGTGAGGGTGCCTTTCAGTTTTTCCTGATTATTCTAAGAAAAATTTTAAAGAAAAGGATAAAGGATGAGATTCTCACGTCGCATAAGACACTCCTCGCAATCAGGCTGTGTCACAATCCCTTTCATACACCGGGAATAGCTTGAAAGTGGAGGACAAGGTACATTTATCTTCAGTTTTTGGTTATTTCTTCCCAATATTACTGTTAAATATTAGCATTGGTGGGGGTAAATAATTTACAGAATTATTGTGACACAGTCTGAATGACGGATTTAGAATGGGCATGATAAATCAAGCCCTTACCAAAGAATATTAAATTGGAGGGGCGCAATGTATTGCGCTCGATTAATGTAGCGTCATGCCATGGCATGACGAATCTTGGTTTTCATCCTCATCCCAATTTTTCCCACCAAGGGTGAAGGAGCGAATAATTCCTTAATCTCGTAGAAATTGTTTTTTAACCCTTCTCCTGGTTCAATTTTATGAAAAATAAAGATATACTACCATTTGTGTGCTTTAAAATGCCAACAAATAATGCGCAAAATATTTTATTCAAGAAAAAAAATACCCATCGCTTCAAGTGATATTTAAAGGAGAGAATTATGAAAATAAATCGTTCACTGATAGCTGATTTTTCCTTGGCAGGAGTTTGCCTCGTCTGGGGAGGAACTTTTGTCATGATGAAAAACATATTAAGCAGAGAAGCCCCACTGAATGTTCTCTTTTGGCGATTTACCATTGCCACTTTATTTTTGCTACTCATTCTTCCCCAAAGGTTGCCAGATAAAAATACTTTTAAATACGGCTTGATTTTAGGAACCGCTCTCTTTGGTGGTTATCTTTTTCAAACCTTTGGTTTAGTTTATACCACACCAGCCCGTTCGGCATTTATCACCGGATTGTCGGTTATTTTAGTTCCTTTTTTTTCTTTCGCTTTCCTTCGAACCAAGCTGAAAAAAGAAACCATGATTGGAGTAGCTATGGCTCTGGTTGGATTAGCTTTTCTGACTTTTAATCCTACTGAATTTATAAAAAAAGGGCAAATTTTTGGAGATTTATTAACCTTGGTAGGGGCAGCAGCTTATGGATTGCAGATCGTATTGGTAGAAAAGTTTTCCCAAAAAAGCCAGGCTCTTCCGCTGGTTATCGTTGAAATGGGTACGGTAGCCTTTTTGAGTTTTTTACTAGCTATTTCTTTTCGGTCACTCCGCCTTCCCGCTCAGTGGATCGATGTTGGTCAGTTTATTTTTTTAGGGACTGCCGCAACCGGGTTGGCTTTTGCGATTCAAAAAGTAGCACAAAAACATACTACCGCTATCCATGTTGGAATCATTTTTGTTTTAGAGCCAGTGTTTGCTGCGGTGGTTTCATATTTTCTTTGGCAAGAGAAATTTACACCCCGCACTTTAGCGGGGTGCTTCTTTATCGTTGCCGGGATTCTTTTTTCTGAAATATCATCCCGGCTTTTCAATCATTCACCAGATTCTGAATCAACAATTTTTAAATCAAATTCCAAGCCTTCAACATAGAGAAGATCAATAATTTTTTGAAGCAATCCCTGTTCTTCGGCTCGGCTCATAGGAGTCCCTTTTCGTCTAAAGTTAGTTAAAACAATTTTCATTTTATCGTCCTCCTGTTCCGGTTATGAGATCCGGTTTTATGCTTTTAATCGCTTTAAGGCGAGTTCAATTCGATCCATAGCTTCAGAAATATTTTCCATCGAATTTGAGAAAGAAATCCGTAAATAACCCTCACCCTGTTCACCAAAACAAGTTCCAGGGAGAAGGGCAACCCCAGCTTCCTGCAAAAGGTAAGCAGCCATTTCTCGGGATGTTAATCCAAAAGATTTGATATTGGGAAAATAATAAAAAGCACCATTCGGTTTAACAATTTGAACACCTTCAATTTTGCTTATCCGATCAAATAAAAAGTCTCTTCTCCGACGGAACTCGTTCGTCATATTTTGAACTGAGTTTCTCTCGAATAAAAGAGCCTCAGCTCCTGCCATCTGAGTAAAAGTACAGGTACATGAATTGGAGTTAGTAACTAATAAAGATAAATATCCGGCTAATTCCCGAGGAAGAACTGCATAACCCAATCTCCAACCGGTCATGGCAAAGGTTTTAGAAAAAGCATCGAGCAATACTGTTCTCTCTTTCATGCCTGGGTATTGGAGTATGCTCACATGATCTCCATCATAAACAATTTCGCTATATACTTCATCAGTAAATACCATTAAGTCCTCATCGATTGCAACATGTGCTATTGCCTCTAAGTCTTCGGCCAATAATCTTGAACCAGTCGGATTATGCGGAGAATTTAAAACTAACATCTTGGTTTTCGAAGTTATCAAACTTTTTAGTTCATTGGTGTCCACCCGAAATTCATTCTCTTCTAAAAGAGGAAGAGGCACTGCTTTTGCTCCGGCAAAATCAATAATTGACCGGTAAGCTGGAAAGCCAGGATTGGGATATATCACCTCATCGCCTGGCTGAAGAAGCATAAGAAAGGTTAAAAATATAACCGGTTTAGCTCCTGGGGTGATAACAACTTCCTCCGGGTCAACGTTTACTCCCCGGGTTTTTTTCATATAGGTTGTAACTGCTTCTTTTAAGTCGTCTAATCCAGAAGAAGGTACGTAGTGGGTATGTCCAGCTTGGATGGCTTGAATTGCTTTATTTTTAACTCTTTCAGGAGTCTCAAAATCTGGTTCGCCGATTTCAAGATGAATAATCTTTTTACCCAACTTCTCCAATTTTCGGGCTTGAGCTAAAACTTCAAAGGCACCTTCACCGCTCAAGTGGTATACTCTGTCGGCAACGAAGTCATTAAGTTGGGCAAATTTTTCTACTTTCTCAATGGATTTCATGGTCTCACCTACCTTATTTGGTAATACTCTAACGACCGAACCGTCTTTTTGCAATACCCCAGTATTGAAAAAAATAATAAAATAGAATTATTAATTATATCATGATAGTCCATAATTCTAATTTTGCCTTCTCATTTCTTTATACCGATCTTAATGGATAAATCCTTATGCTCTAAGACAACACCAAATGATAAAGAAAAATACTTTTTCAGAAACTTATCTCCCCCTTTAGCAGGGAAGGTAAAACGGGAATTGGAATTTTTTAGAAATGAACTGAATCCTTTCCCACCAGGAGAGAGAAAAGAAAAAAGTGAGAAATTTCCCACTATGAGGGGAAAAATAGAATTAACTTGAAGGTTCAATCAATGCTACCGCTTCGTAATGAGGGGTTTGAGGAAAAAGATCGATCCAGGAAATTTTTTTTAAAAAATAGTTGTCCTCAGCAAATACCGCTAGGTCACGAGCCAACGATGCGGTGTTGCAAGAGACATAAACGATTTTCTCAGGGTGAGCTGCAATCAAAGTTTTGATAACTTTGGGTGTCAAACCTGCTCGAGGAGGATCAACTATTCCTTTTTTCATAGAATTTCCAATTACATCCAACAATGCCTTTTCCACTCTTCCACAAATAGCGTTATAAGAAGAAATCGAGTTTAAAGTAGCATTATACTGAGCATCTTCAACTGCCTGGGGATTTTCTTCAATTCCAGTAATCATGGTCCCCTGGCGTGATAAATATAATCCAATACTTCCGTTTCCTGAATAAAGGTCAAAAAGCGATTCCCCGGGTTGGAGATCGGCATAATTGGTAATGATTGGAAAAAGTAGCTCACCGGTATGAATATTGACCTGAAAAAAACTATCAACGGAGACTTTGTACTGGGTCGAACCAATGGTTTCAATATAATAATCCGAGCCATATAAAAGAATTTTTTCTTCAAACAAGAGGGCATTAGCCGGTGAATTGTTTATAATGTGCACAAGTCCAGAAACGTTAGGAAAATAATGGGTCAAGTTCTTAACCAGTTCTCCCACCCCAGGGAGTTCTCCCCTTATCGTTGAAAGACCGATCAAATATTGGTCAAGACTGCGGTTGTATCGAATTAATAAATTTCTTAAAAAACCATCTTTTCGAACCGGATCGTATCCCTTTAATCCATAACGGTTTCCATAAGATCGAAAAAAATCTAATAATCCAGTAACCAGCTGTGAATTCATTAAATAACAGGTTTGTAAATCAATAAGATCCCAATATTTACCCTTGGGTCTCAATCCACAAATCAATTTTCCATCTTGGTTACCAAAATTGAACTCCATTTTGTTACGATAACCAAGGTTTAGAACTGATGGAAGAAATCCTTCATAGTCTATCGATGAAAGATCGACTTTACCAATCTTTTCAATGGTATTGAGGGCATTTTTCTCTTTTATTGATACCTGTTCAGCATAATCCGCAAACTGAAGGCTACATCCACCACAGCCCATTTTAAAATGAGGACATATCGGTTCAATTCGAGCTGGGGATTTTTCAATGAATTCTTCGAGTTCTCCTTGAAGAAAATTTCTTTTGACTTTTCGAATTGTAACTCGGCATTTTTCTCCAGGTAGAACCCCAGGTACAAAAACTACCCAGTTTTGATGGCGTATCACTCCAACACAATCGGGAAGAGCAAAGGTTTCAACAATTCCTTCGATAACATCACCTTTTTTCAGCATGAACGACTCCCTTGTTTTTGACGAATCACCTCATAAAGTCCAACACCAAAGGCTACTGATACGTTTAGCGAGTTTACCATATTTTCCAAGGGTATAGAAACGACGTAATCACAAAGCGAACGGATAATCTTTCGAACTCCTCGATCCTCTCCTCCTACTATAATTCCCCAGGAACCTTGGCTAAAATCCATTTCCCATAAGGGCATTTCAGCATCAGCTTCAAAGGAAACCATCCAAAAATTATTCTCGCGAAATTCTTTAACAATTCCAGTAAAATTATTCTCCTGAGCTATGTCGACTTTTTCCAGTTCTCCTGCTGAAGCTTTAATCACTTCTGAATTTATCGGTGCGGTGTGAGCTTTGCTAGTAATAACCCCATCAACACCAAAAGCTGATGCTGTTCTGAGGATTGCACCTAAATTCCGTGGGTCTTCAACGCTATCAACAAAAACCACCAAAGAATCCTTCTTGGATTTTGCTTTGGTTAGAATATCTTTCCAGGTTGGACTTCCCAATGGTTCCTAAACCCAAACTACCCCTTGGAAATGAGCTAGATAGCAGACAATTATTTGAATAGCAAACTTAACCAGCCTAATAAAGGGTATTTTTAAACGATTGGCTAACTCGATAATTTTTATGATTACTTCACCTTGGATATCATTCTGAAGATAAAGCTGTATTGGTTTTTTCCTTGGTGATTCCATGGCTACTTTTACTGGATTTCGTCCGTAGATGATATTTGACATTGCTTCCCTCTTCTTCAAGCTTATTTTGAATTCACCCTCGGTCTTGATAAATCAAGCCCCTACTAAAGAATTTAAAAAGTAGGGGCGTAATTCATTGCGCACGATTAATGTAGCGACATGCCATGGCAGCTCGAATCTTTGTTCTTAGTTAAAAATCTTCATCTCGATAATAGCGAGGCCCCAGAGGTGTATCTTCGATGATATAGCCGGATTTCACAATAGTATCTCGAAGAAGATCTGCCTGGGAAAAATCTCGATTTTTTCTGGCAATTTCCCTATCTTGAATCAGTTTTAAAACTTCTCGATCTTCTTCCTCTATCCCCTGTAGCGGTATCACACCCAAAATTTGGTTCACTTGATTGAGAAAACCTAAAATACTTTCCAATGTATTGAGATTCCATTTTCGTCTTTTTGGTTGAAGATAAATATTCATCTCTTTAATAAAATCACTCAAAACCGCCAAGGCTTGAGGGGTATTAAAATCATCAGCAAGTGCAGAAACAAACTTTTCATACATTGACTGGATTTTATCTATTAAGCTTTTATCACTATCCTGCCATTTCGAATCTGACTGGATTTGGTTATAAATAAAAAAGAAATTCCGAACAAAATTTTTAATTCGATTTAAATAACTCCCTGCAGCATCTAAAATCGTATCATCGATATTAATAGGATTGCGGTAATGAGTAAAAAGAATAACTAAACGCAATAATCGGGGATCACGGTTAGCATAAAGCTCACGTACGGTCAAGATATTGCCTAAAGATTTCGACATCTTTTCATTTTGAATATTCACATAACCATTATGAAGCCAATATTTAACAAAAGGTTTGCCGGTAGCTGCTTCACTTTGAGCAATTTCATTCTCATGATGGGGAAATATTAAATCAATTCCGCCGGCATGAATATCCAGGGTTTCGCCTAAATATTTCATCGACATCGCCGAACACTCAATATGCCATCCTGGTCTCCCCTTTCCCCAAGGGCTTTCCCAAAAGGGTTCTCCTGGTTTGGCGCTTTTCCATAGAACAAAATCGGCAGGATTTCTTTTTTGATAACGAGCCTCAACCCGTGCTCCCTCTATCTGATCTTCTATAGGTTTTCGAGAAAGTTTACCGTAACCTGAAAAACGTGAAACATCGAACAAAATGTCACTCTCAAGAGAGTAAGTAAAACCTTGATCTTCGAGTCGTTGGATGAGGGCGATAATGTCTTGAATATGCTCAGTCGCCCGGGGGGAAACGGTTGGTTGATTGATGCCTAATCTTTCGGCATCAATCAAATATTGTTCAATATAATTAGCCGCTATTTCTTCGGGTTGAAGACCCTTTTCCTTGGCTCGATTGATTATTTTATCATCAACATCGGTAAAATTTTGTACAAAGTTAACTTCATAGCCTACCTGTTCAAAAAACCGTCGCAAACAATCAAATATTACAAATACTCTGGCATTTCCAATATGAATTAAGTCATAAACGGTGGGTCCGCATGCATAAAAACCAATTTTTCCTTTATTCTGTGGAACAAACAATTCTTTTTTTTGGGTTAGTGTATTATAGAGGTAGATATCCAATCTCGTTCCCTTTCCTGTTTTTCATTATAAAATAATACCTATCATAGATTCTGCCATAAGGAATATAATTATTTGGCTTTTTCCATTATAGATAATCATGCCACTTGGTAGCACCAGATGAAGATGAAACCCAAGATTCGACATGCCATGGCAGGTCGCTACATTAATTGGGCGCAATAAATTGCGCCCCTACATTTTATATTCTTTGGTAGGGGCTTGATTTATCATGCCCTTAGGTTTTTGAATGAAGTTAAATTTATTCTTTACCGAGTAAAACCTACTCAATCACCTCAATAGTCACATCATCGACACCAGATTGGTGGATCCCAATGGCTTTCGCTGCAGCCAATGATAGGTCGATTTCTCGATTTTTACTTCTCGGTCCTCGATCGTTTACTCTTACAACAACCTTTTTGCCATTATCAGGATTCGAAACCAAAAGAATCGAGCCAATCGGGAGGGTTCGATGAGCTGCCGTAAAAGCATAAGGATTAAATACCTCTTCGCATGCCGTTGTTCTTCCGGAGAATCTTGGCCCATACCAAGAAGCTAAGCCAATAATTTTATTGACTACTCGTCCTTCGTATCCATCATATAAACGATAAAATTCCATTTGGATCTGATTTAACCAGAGCAGAGCAAGGTCTAACATTTCGGAGTTATTTAGAGAGGCATCGCTTGGGTAAACCGAAAAAAGAAGCTTTTGATTACAATAAGCTATCACCTGTTTTGATTCGGGTGCTACATAAAAATTAATGGCACCCGACGGAGGATGTGTAAACAAATCCGACAATCGCTTATAAATTTTTTCGGTTCTTTCATCAATCGAAGAATAATCACCGGAATGTCGAATCCGCATAACTCTCCTTCCACTAATAAAAATTGTTCCTGAATTTCGATTTACCAATCGATCCGGTATGGATTTGTTTGCATAAGTTAAATTGGAAAAAATAAAAACCACCAGGGACAAAATAAGGGTTACCGACATCCCTTTTATACATTTTTCCAAATAAGACATATGGATAGGCATGCAATGCCTTCCCCCTTTCCTAAACTTCCAAGTCTTTCGTTGGTCGTCGCCTTAAGGCCGATCGACTGAATATCTACCCCAGTCACTCGGGATAAGTTTTGTTTCATTTCCATAACATAAGGCATGACCCGGGGAAATTCAGCAATCAGGGTACAATCAAAATTAATGATATCCAACCCCTCGCCCCGGATTTTTTGAGTTATTTCTTCCAACAATAAAAGACTATAAGCATTAAGGAAACGCTCATCTTGATTGGGAAACCAATAACCGATATCTGGTAATGACGCTGCTCCCAGCAAAGAATCCATTAACGCATGGCAAACCACATCCCCATCGGAATGGCCGGATAAACCAAGATGATAGGGTACGGTAACACCACCTAAAACTAATTTCTTCCCTTCAACAAAAGGATGAATATCATATCCTAAACCCACCCTAAAGCCGGTCAGGATTTTATCCATCTTAAATTCTCCTCAGCTCTCATAAAATCCTGGGGGGTAGTTATTTTATAATTCTCTTCAGAACCCAATACCAAGTAAACCGGAATCCCTATCCGCTCAACCATGGCTGAATCATCTGTCGCATAAAAACCGTCAACCTTGGCTTTTTGGATGGCTTCCCAAATGATAGAAATCTTAAAAGATTGAGGGGTCTGGGCTCTCCAAACCACCGAACGATCTAAAGTTGAATCAATATAATTGTTATTTTTACTTATTTTTAAGGTATCAACCGAAGGAATAGCGCAGCAAACTGCACCATATTTCATAACCCCTTCTACTGAGCGCATGAGTATCTCTTCACTCACCAAAGGTCGAACCCCATCATGGATTAAAACATAATCATCAGGGCGGTTAAAAATTAACTCTAATCCAGCATAAACCGAATCTTGCCTGGTACCCCCACCAAAAACATAATGTAAAACCTTTTTGGTTTGAATATGATTGAGAATCTGTTCCTGGAACTGCTTCTCATGATTTTCGTTAATGACTACAATTATTTCATCTATTAAGGGTGATTTCTCAAATGCATCAATGGTATATGCCAACACCGGTTTCCCTAAAACCGGTAAAAATTGCTTGGGAATAATTGAGTTCATTCTTTCTCCAGTTCCGGCAGCAACGATCAGCGCTATGAACAAACAATATCACCTCATAGTCCAGGATAATGAACTTCTCTATTTTACATTTTTCCTCTCGGTTTGGCAAAAATCATCCTCCCTGCTGGAGTTTGTAAAACGCTGGTGACAATAGTATCAATTACAACATTGATGTATTTTTTCCCACCTTCAACCACTACCATGGTTCCATCGTCAAGATACCCCACTCCTTGATCGGATTCTTTCCCCTCTCGAATGATTTGTACTCTCAGTTCCTCTCCAGGCAATACATAGGGCTTTAATGAGTTGGCGAGCTCATTGATATTAAGAACTTCAACTCCTTCTAACTCAGCAATTTTATTCAAATTATAATCATTGGTTATGACTTTGGCTCCCATTACTTTGGCCATCTTGATTAACTTGGCATCAACATCCCGTATCTCGACAAAATCTCTCTCTACAATACGAATATTAACCTTTTTTTCTTTTCTCATTTTATTTAAAATATCCAAACCTCGCCGACCTCGACTTCTTTTCAAGGGATCTTGAGAATCGGCAACCTGCTGCAATTCTTTTAAAACAAATCGAGGGATGATCATGTCACCTTCAACAAAACCAGTTTTACAAATATCTGCAATTCGTCCATCGACAATCGAACTGGTATCCAATATCTTAGCTATATTGTTTTGCCCCCGTAAAAGTTTCATTTTGGGAATTCCGGTGAAAATCATAATAATATCTTCTTTGCGAATTATTGCTAAAGCCAAACCAATAATCCCACAGCCTAAAGTCACCAATAAAGGCAGAGTAGTAATTTTAATATAAAGAAAGGAAAGGGGGTAAGTTAAAAGAGCTCCGATCACTAAACCAACTATCAATCCCCCTAAAGCAACTAAAATATCAATAGCAGACAAGCGATTTATTGCCAGAGACAACTTATTCCACTTCTCAAGGAAAAAAAATCCGGCATATTTCTGGATAAAATAGGTAATAATACTAAAAGTACCGGTTATGAGAATAATTACAAGCCAAGAATAACTATTTAGTGAAGTTTGTAGGGATCGGGATATTAAAGTACTCAGGATAAAGACAATAATAATCGAAACGATAAACCCCCACTTACCACCACTCGTCATGTCATATCTCCTCCTAACAGAATGGATAATAAGTTCAATATTGGTATTTCAATATTAGAGTAGTTCCCTCCTTTCTGTCATAAGTTAAAAGAAAAAAAATATCTTGCGGTTATAATTGCCCTTTTTAAAACCGCTTTTCGATAAAGATTAAATTAGGATTTGAATTCACTTTTATAGTTTTATGAAAATAATTATAACACTCCAACCATGCTATCCAAAATACTCCTTTTCTTGGCTCTGCTTCCAAAAATTTCAAACTCGATCATATTTTATTTTACTGGACTAAATCTTCTTTTTGCACTGCCTCATAAAGGGTTTGATAGCCAATAATTTTCAAGCCTTTTAACTTTTTCTTGGCACTACTCTGGAGATGATATTGAGAGGTCACCACCCGGCTAATTCCCATTCTGGCTGCTTCTTGAATTCTTCCTTCAAAAAAGTGGACCGGGCGAATTTCTCCTCCTAATCCAACCTCCCCTAAATATATAGTGTTTTTATTAAGGCTCTTCTCTAAACGTGAAGAAATAAGACTAAAACAGATAGCTAAATCAGGAGTAGTCTCGGTGACCTTCATTCCTCCAGCCATGTTGAGATAAATATCTTGCTGACCAAAACGAATACGTACTCGCTTCTCAATTACTGCTACCAAAAGATGAAGGCGATTGACATCAAAACCAACGCTCACTCTCCGTGGGTAATCCAGGTAAGATTGATTGACTAACGTCTGAACTTCAAGAAGTAATGCTCTTCTTCCTTCGGCAAGAACCGTACGGGCGGTACTACTATTTTCGATATCTTTTTCCACCAAAAAAAATTTTGAAGGATCGACTAACTCGACTAATCCCTCTTCCTTCATCTCCAATAAACCAACTTCTTGAGTCGAGCCAAATCGGTTTTTTACACTTCGTAAAACTCGAAGTTGATGATGGGCTTCGCCATCTAAATAAAGAACTACATCAACTAAATGCTCAAGGGTTCTTGGCCCGGCAACGATGCCCTCCTTAGTCACATGGCCAACCAAAAAAATAGCAATATTTTTCTTTTTAGAAATATCCATAAATCGGGAACTCAAATCACGGATGAGAGAAATATTCCCAGGCATGGCATCTAATTCATCCAAAGATAAATTCTGTATGGAATCGATAATAATCAGAGAGGGAGCAAGATTCTCTATACTTGACTCAATATCGTTATAACTATCGGTTGAATGAAGCCATAGATTGGGATTTGGTTTAAAACCAAAACGCTGTATTCTGATAAAAAGCTGATGGAGTGATTCTTCAGTACTGATATAGAGGACTTTTTTTCCTTGAAGGGCAATTCCAGCAGCAATTGCTAAAAGCAAAGTGGATTTCCCAATCCCCGGGTCCCCACTCAAAAGAGAAAGAGATCCCTCAACAATGCCACCACCCAAGACCCGATCAACTTCATTTAGACTGGTACCAATACGCCGATCAACTTCATAATTTTGATTGAAAAGGTCCTGGAAAGAGAGTGGTTGAGTGTTGGGTTTAGACTCATTTTTTTTTGCAGATTTTTGAGGCAAAGAAAAGACTTCTTTAAAAGTATTCCACCCCCCGCATTGAGGACATTTTCCCAACCAGCTGGGAGTGGAATATTCACAAGTTTGACAAACAAACTCCGATTTTTTCACACTAATCCTTTAACGAAAGCTCGAGAGGCAACATTTTATCAAAGCGAAGGATTTCTTCTTCTACTCCGATCAAAATCCGGTCTCCTTCTTTAAATGTACCTTTTAAAATGAGATCCGAAATGGGATCCTCCACCATTCGTTGGATCGCTCTTCTTAAAGGTCGAGCACCAAAGTTTGGATCATATCCTTCTTTGGCAATTTTTGAACGCGCCTCTGGCGTTAATTCAATGGTTATAGATTGTTCAACAAGACGTTTGACGGTTTCCTTCATCATTAAATCAACAATTTTTTCAATTTCTTCATGCTTTAAGGGTTTAAATACGATTAATTCATCAATCCGATTAAGGAATTCAGGAACAAATACTCTCCTTACTTCTTCCATGACTTTTTGCTTAATGTCTTCATAAGTGCAACCTTCATCGGTCGTATTTCCAAAACCAATGGAAACATTGGATGAGATCATCCGAGCTCCTAAATTGGATGTCATGATGATGACGGTATTTTTAAAGTCTACCTGTCTTCCCTGGGCATCGGTCAAACGCCCTTCTTCAAGAATTTGAAGAAGAATGTTAAAAATTTCCGGACTGGCCTTTTCAATTTCGTCAAATAAAATGACTGAGTAAGGATGTCGACGAACTTTTTCCGTCAACTGTCCACCTTCATCATAACCAATATATCCAGGAGGAGAACCAATTAATCGAGATATGGTATGCTTTTCCATGTATTCTGACATGTCAAGGGTGATGAGTGAATCCTCTTTCCCAAAAAGAAACTCTGCCAATGCTTTCCCTAATTCAGTTTTTCCTACTCCCGACGGTCCCAAAAAGATAAATGAACCGATTGGTCGACGGGGGTCTTTAAGACCGGCTCGAGATCTTCGTATCGCCCGAGATACTGCTTTTACTGCTTCGTCCTGACCGATTAATCGTTTATGAATTTCTTCATCCATGTTGACCAGACGTTTCTTCTCTTCAATTGCTAACCGGGAAACCGGTATTCCAGTCCAGTTGGCTACCACTGCTGCTATATCCTCTTCAGTTACCAAAGGTCGCATGGTGTCAATCTGCTGTAGCCATTCATCTTTGTTTTTCCGATATTTTCTCTTTAATTGATCTTCCAGATCTCTCAGAGTTGCAGCCTCTTCGAAATCTTGTTGTTTTACCGACATTTCCTTTTTTATACGGGTTTCTTCAATCTCTTTTTCCATTTGCTTCAAGTCATCTGGTAAAACCGTTGCTCGCAAACGAACCCGGCTACTTGCTTCATCCATTACGTCGATAGCTTTGTCGGGAAGATAACGGTCGCTAATGTAACGCTGAGAAAGGTGAACGGCGGCCTTGAGAGCCTCATCGACTATTTCAACCCGATGGTGGTCTTCATATCGCTCCTTAATTCCTCTCAAAATTTCAATACTATTTTTTACTGACGGCTCATCGACATACACCGGCTGAAAACGTCTTTCTAAAGCTGAATCTTTTTCTATGTATTTTCGATATTCAGTGATGGTTGTTGCTCCAATTGCTTGCAATTCCCCGCGGGCTAAAGCTGGTTTTAGTATATTGGCAGCATCGATGGCTCCTTCAGCAGCACCAGCACCAACTAAAGTATGAACTTCATCAATAAACAATATGACTTCCCTGGTTTGGACGATTTCAGAAATTATTTTCTTAAGCCTTTTTTCGAATTCACCTCGATATTTGGTTCCGGCTACTATTGCGGCTAAGTCGAGGCTAACTACTCTTTTATTTTTTAGAATCTCGTGAACCTCGCCTTTAATAATTTTTTGACCTAATCCTTCAACAATAGCGGTTTTTCCAACGCCTGGTTCACCAATCAAAACCGGATTATTCTTGGTTCGCCGGCTCAAGATTTGAATAACTCTTTCTATTTCTCTCTCTCGGCCAATAACTGGATCTAATTTTCCTTCTTTGGCAAGCTGGGTTAGGTCTCGGCTGAATTCATCCAAAATTGGAGTTTTACTCTCTCTTTTGGATTGACTGGTGGGTGCAAAAGGATCTTGTTGTTGGGAATTTTCATTTAATATTTGATTCAATCTCATTCGGACGGTTTCGATATCAAGCCCGAGTCTCCTGAGTATCTGTGCACCTACTCCATCTCCTTCTCGAAAAACTCCAAGCAGAATATGTTCGGTCCCAACATATTTATGAGATAATCGACGCGTTTCATCCAAAGCCAATTCCAAGACTCTCTTGGCACGCGGTGTAAAAGCTACCTCAGTTGCACCTTGATATTCAGTCCTGTCAACAAAATTTTCTAATTCATTGCGAACTGCTTCAATGCTTATATCGAGACTTTCAAGAATTTTTGCTGCTATTCCTTCTCGTTCTCTTAATAAACCTAAAAGAAGATGTTCAGTCCCTATATAATTGTGCTTGAGGCGCACGGCTTCGTCTTGAGCCAATATAATTACTTTTCTGGCTCTTTCGGTATATCGCTCAAACATCGCAAAGTTCCTCCCCAGAGATAACTCTGAAATAACGCAAAATATTCAAACATTCTTTTTTTAAGCTGTTATCGTTTCCCCAAGTTTTCTGCAATATTTCTCTCACTTCTATTAATTTTAAACCTTTCCGTGGTGAAAATATTCCACATTGCCAGGCTAATGTCCAAATTGAAAGAAAATCAAAAATATCTTTTAAGGAAAAATGACCACTTCGATAAAGCTGTCTTCCTTTCATCATGACTGTTTCTTCGAGTTCCCGGCTTCGGGGTGGGTTATTCTTTAAAGATTCACGAACTTGTTTTTCCCACTTTGATAATGTGCACCCAAACTTTTTTAAATCGTTTATTATCTGCCACTCAGAAACCCCTAAAGAATAAAGGTTGGAAAAATGATAAATATGACCAACAACACCATCTTCTCCACGAAAATTCTTAACCTGTAAATTTTTATCTCTCATCCATTGAATAAAACGGTTCTCACCATAAAGCAAAGATAAAGCCGGAAGATGAATGGTTACTGATAAATCCATACCCGTCCCAACTTTATTGATATGTGAAGTAAGATATCCCCACTCTTCGGAATAGGCGTAATCAATATTTTTTTCAATTAAATTGTCTAACTTATTGACATCTTGGTAAATTCGATTTAAATCTAAGCCCGATGTAATGGAAAAAATTTGGAGATGGTCAAGATAATTGACTAAAATCCCCTTATGACTCGAATAAATCAGATACCGGTTTGCCGGATTTTCAAGAACTTCTCTGGGAATTAAATTCTGATAATAAAACTTCTCAAGAGCATTCTTTGGAATTGTATCCAACTGAACCCACTGGTATTTTTTGGCAGCAAAAATTTTTTGATAGAGATTCTTAATTCTTTGTTTGAGATCTTCAATCCAAATTGACGTTGCTCGGCTGGGAAACGGTATATCTTCAATATTACGAGATAAAGATATCCGAGAAATAACCTTTGACAAATTATCTGGTTTTTGAGAAAAAAAATTTGAAAAAAATATTCTCATCTTAGATATGACTCAAGCTGTTTGAGTCTTCGGACAACACCACTGGCTTGTTCATAATTTTCTTCCTCAAGGCATCTTTGATATATCTGCCTCAGATGGTCGATATCTTTTTTGATTTTTTTTCTTCGAAACAACCGAACAGGTACTTTTCCACGATGTATGATCTCCGGTAGCTTTTCAGTAATTAAATCTCGTATCAGCTCCTGAAAAGTATCATAACAATGAACACATCCTAATAAACCACTTTCTAAAAATTCTTTTGCAGAAGTTAAACAATAGCTACAAGATAAAACAGACGTATTCTCATCAGTTTCTTTTGGCAGGAAAAATTTCTTTAAATGCAATGATTGTTGATTCTGATTTACAACAAAGCTATAAACTGGTACCTTATTAGCGCAAAATTCGCACAAATATAGCTTTTTCTCAATCTTTTCTTCCTTATCCAAGACAAAAAAAACTACACTGGCAATATTATCATTACATAGTTCACACTTCATAATCATACCCAACTTTTAAAACTTGAAGAAGCATTTCCCGAAGGATATTGGATCGCAATATATTTACATCCCGAACCGAAAGAAGTGAATCAAAGTTAAGTCTATTAAAAGTATCAATTATCGCTGCTTTCATTAACGAACCCTCTCTTGAGGTAATGAATCCTTCTCGCTCCAACCACAACAACAAACTTTCTACTTCACTTTCTTTGATATCTTTTTCGGATACTTCGAGAAAATTAACTACCGGTTCCAAGCGATCCATTTGTATCTGTTGTATTTTGACATACCCGCTTCCTCCCCTTCGGCTTTCGACGATAAAGCCTTTAAAAACATTAAAGCGGGTCATTAATACATAATTGATCTGAGAAGGTGCGCAATCAAACTCCTCAGCCACCCTACCTCTTTGGATAGTTACAGTGTTGTTGGGTGATTTTTCAATAAGTCGTATTAAATATTTTTCAATAGAGTCGCAAAGGGAGTACATCTCTACCGACCTCCCATTCTCGGTCTTTTTGGCAGTCACTTCCAGCTCGAATTCTGCCGTCAAAAACGGCCATCGAGTATTTTGACTATTATTGACATTTCCTATTATAGGAATAAACTTCTCGAATGTCAATCAATTTTCGGTCGGAGAATAGGGAAGAAAATAACTTCTCGAATCGAGGATGAATTGGTTAAAAGCATAACCAGTCGATCAATACCAATTCCCATTCCACCGGTAGGCGGCATCCCATATTCAAGTGCTTCTACATAATCTTGATCGATAAGATGGGCTTCAACGTCACCCCTGTCTCTTTTTTTAACTTGATCTAAAAATCTCTTCTTTTGCTCGATAGGATCATTGAGCTCGCTATAGGCATTTCCTAATTCTTCCTTACCAATAAAAAGCTCAAATCGTTCCGCAACTAAAGGATCATTTTTTTTGGCTTTGGCCAACGGTGATATTTCAACCGGATATTCTAAAACAAAAGTCGGATTCACCAGGTGTGGTTGAACAAAAATATCCAGAAATTCGTTAACGTATTTTCCCCGATCCCAGGTCTGATCGCAGTTTAAACCTGCTTTTTTCCCTCGCTGGTACAGTGTTTCAAGGCTATCTTCAAAGATATCTATTCCACCTTCTTTTTGAATTACTTCTCGAAGGTTTAGCCTTCGCCACGGAGGAGTAAAATCAATAGCCATATCCTGATAATTTACCTCATAAGTCCCCAAGATGGAAAATACAATCGATGACAACATTTGTTCGCATAAATTCATCATCGTCTCATAGTTACCATAAGCCTGGTAAAGCTCTAACATGGTAAATTCCGGATTATGGCGAACTGATATCCCCTCGTTGCGAAAATTTCGGTTTATTTCGTATACCTTTTCCATACCGCCAACAATTAGACGTTTGAGATAAAGTTCTGGAGCAATCCGAAGGTATAAGTCAATTCCAAGCGCATTGTGAAAAGTTACAAAGGGACGAGCTAGCGCTCCTCCTGGAATGAGTTGCATCATCGGAGTTTCAACTTCTAAATAATCTCTTTCATCTAAATATTTTCTGAGCTCACTCAACACTCGAGAACGAGTTTGAAACACTTTTCTGACTTCAGGATTCATAATTAAATCAAGATAACGTTTTCGATATCTCACTTCAACTTCTCTTAATCCATGCCATTTCTCTGGAAGTGGATGCAAGCATTTACTGAGAAGACTAAAATTTTCAACCACAATAGTCAGCTCACCACTATGGGTTTTGAACAATTTCCCTTCTAAACCAATAACGTCCCCTACATCTAGACTTTTAAAAATCCCAAAAGAATCATCACCAATGGTATCTTTCTTAACGTAGATTTGAATTCTTCCCAGTCGATCCTGAACATCAGCGAAAATGGCTTTTCCATGGCGACGAATAGCCATTATTCTACCGGCAATCCGTAAGAGAACATCTTGATCCAGAAATTTTTCCGGATGAGATCGAATGTCTTGAATGGAATGTTTCTCGGGAAAGGGAACTCCATAAGGATCAATACCTAAATTTCTTAATTCCTGTAGTTTTTTGGTTTGTTCTTCAACATTGATTTGGTCCAACTGCTCCCGCGCTTCTTCATTCATGATGAAATGGAATTAACCTCCTTTTTCTTTATATCTATCACTCGATATTTTACCATTCCAGCAGGTACTTTTAATTCAATTTCATCTCCCTTGGTTTTCCCAATAAGAGCTTGAGCCAGAGGTGACTCAAAAGAAATCTTTTGGAGAGAAGGATTGGCTCCAACTGAGTCGACTATCGAATACTCAATCTGTTTTCCATTGTTGAGATTTTCGAGCATCACTCGAACCCCTAAATGAATTTTCTCTGAGTTTCCTCCACTTTGTTCTTCAACGATTGTCGCTTTCATCAGCTTTTCTTCCAAAACCAAAATACGTCCTTCAATGAAAGCTTGCTCATTCTTAGCTTCTTCATACTCAGCATTTTCACTTAAATCACCGAATGCTAAAGCTTGGTTGATCTTTTCTGCTACCTCTTTCCGCTTCACTGTTTTGAGATGCTTTAACTCTTTTTCTAAGGTCTCATATCCCTCTTTGGTAAGAATAATCTTTTCATCTGACTTTTTCTTCTCCATCAATTAAACCTCCTGAAAAGGTTTTCCGCTATCGAAATACCATATAAAAAGGTTACCGGGTTGTCAAGTTATCCCCAAGGAGATAATCTTGCTCTGGAAGGTTCATTGCTGCTGTTTTCTCGCGGAAGGATATCTTTATTATTGAAATATGAATTATACTTTTTTCTTAACTATGATTCAAGTCATTTTTTTCCTTTTGTCATATTTTGTTTTTCCACTGACAACATTGAAAGAATGAATATTTTGAATTATCACTTCTTAGGTCGGTAATTTTTCCTCCTATTTATAATTTCTGTTCAGTGAAACCGAGGAATTTCTTACATAATGAATAATGAGAGACGAAAGATATCCGGTGAAAAAACCGGCTAAAATAGCAAAGGGAAACAATAATAGCAAATACCAAAAAATATGTATGCTTTGAATATATAGATAAGCGACTAATATTTGGCCGATATTATGGAAAAGGGCTCCGAACATACTGATGATGAGAACTGATTCGGTGGCTTTGCTCATTAACTTCATTCCTAACCAAGCAAATATTCCACCACTTAAAGCTAGAAAAAACCCAATATTGAGAAAGTTTCCAGAAATTAATCCCCCTAAAAAAACTCTCAACAAGGTGACCAGCAAGGCCTCGTTTTGACCTAATAATACCATAGCAATCAAGGTAACAATATTAGCAAAACCTAACTTCGCTCCAGGAATAAATAAGTTAGGCAGCGGGATCAAGCCTTCCAATCCATGCAGAACACTTCCCATAGCTACTAAAATCGCAATATATATTAATCGATTAATTTTACTTGATTTAATAATTAAACGGTTATTGTCCATGTTTCATCTCAAATCTTCGAAAACTATGATTTTAAAAAGTTCCCGATTGCTTTGGGAATGACAGCTGTCATATTTGGTTTATAATAAGAATAGACATACTGAATATAATTATTATTTCATTTGCTTCAACAATATTAAATATAGGCCTTTAATCTAAAGATATTATAAACCAATGGTGAGACTGAAATGGATAAAAAAAATAAAAGAAAAAACATTCTTATTACCGGTTTAACTTCACTCTTGACCGATATCAGTTCAGAAATGATCTACCCGATCATTGCTCTTTATTTAAAAGCCTTGGGAGGCAGTCCGGCTATTCTCGGCATCATCGAAGGTGTTGCCGAGTCAACGGCATCGATTCTCAAAGTGTTTTCTGGGGCTTTTGCTGACCGAATAGGCAAAAGAAAGCCTTTAGCAATTGCTGGGTATTCCTTTTCTGTTATAGGAAAAGTACTATTTTATTTTGCCAGTAATTGGAGTTTTATATTTGCTGGAAGATTTTCAGATCGTTTTGGGAAAGGAGTTCGTACTGCTCCCCGTGATGCCATGATTTCTGAATCAGTTGAAGGGAATCATCAAGGAAAAGCTTTTGGACTCCATCGCACCATGGATTCCATGGGTGCAGTAATCGGTACCTTAATCACCTTTTTCTTTCTCTTTCGTATTCAAGAAGCTGCCCGGCAATCGGGAAATCCTGCTTTTTATATTCCCACCTTCCGCTCCATTATTCTTCTCAGCTTGATACCGGCAGCTTTAGGGGTGGTTGTTCTTTTCTTGACCATAGAAACCGGAAGTGGGGAAAAAAGTACTCATATTCCACTTTCTTGGAGTTCACTTCTTAAACTGGATCATAAGTTAAAAGTTTTCCTGTTGGCCACCTTTTTGTTTACTTTGGGAAATTCCTCCGACCAATTCATCTTATTAAGAGCAACTGAACCTGATTTAGGGTATAGCGCTGCTCAAGTGATACTTCTCTATCTGCTCTTTAATATTGTATATATGGTGGTTTCTTATCCGGCAGGATGGCTTTCCGACAAAATTGGTCAAAAGTGGATATTAGCTGGAGGGTTTCTCCTTTATAGTATTACTTATTATGTGATTGGTTTTACTCCTTCCTTTATTATCCCGGCCATGATTCTCTATGGTTTCTATATCGGTATGACTGAAGGGGTTGCCAAAGCACTGGTTTCTGAGCTTTCACCTGCTTCAAGGAGAGCTACTATTATTGGTCTTCATGCAACCTTACTGGGAATTGGTCTCTTCCCGGCTTCTTTAATCGGGGGATTACTCTGGAGTACTTTTGGCCCTTCGGCAACTTTTCTTTTTGGAGGATCAATGACATTTATCTCGGCTTTAATTCTTATTTTATTTCTATAAACATCAGCAGCTATTTTGCAGTTAGGTCCCTTCTCCCTCTGATCTATTTGCTCCTTCTCCCTTGATAAAAGAAAGAAGTATTTTCATGGTTTTTCACACTTTCAAAGCTTCAAATTCCAAATTATTATTCTACTCTTAACCCATATCTCACTAAATTTATCAGATAATATATAATAATCATACCAACTCTTATAAGAATGATTGGAATTATGGAGGCTAAAGATGCATTTCATCGCCTTTTTAACCGATTGGGGAATGACCAGTTATTACGTAGGAATTGCTAAATCAGTTATGAAACAGATTAACCCGGGTGTTGAAATCATCGACATCACTCACGATATTGAACCCTTCAATATCCGTGAAGCCATGTATATTCTTCAACGTACTTTCCCTGATTTTCCTCCCGGAACAATTTTTTGTTCAGTAGTCGATTATGGAGTAGGAACGGAACGCTTCCCAATTGCTGTCGAGCTTGCCAATGGTTCATTTTTGGTTGGTCCTGATAATGGGACTTTTACACTCCTCATCGAACAGTACCCCACGAAAAAAACAGTCATTCTCCAGAACCCTTCTTACTTTTTTCGCTTAAATCCCAGTAGCACCTTTCATGGTCGGGATATTTTTGCTCCTGTGAGCGCTCGCCTCTCAATGGGTGTCCCCTTGGAACATTTTGGACCGGTCGTTAATGACCTCCATACGCTTACAGTCAATCAACCCAACCTTCATAACCACACTATAACCGGCGAAGTCGCCTTTTGTGACCGTTTTGGCAACATAGAAACGAATATTCCCGGAATAATGCTGAATAATTTTGAACTACAACCCGGAGATCCTTTGAACATTGTCATTAATGGACGTTCTTTTGATGCGGTTTTTTTTGAGGCATATGGATTGTCTAAAAAAGGACAGATTTTAGTGCATACCGATAGCTCGGGTTTTGTTGAAATAGCCGTGAACCAAGGAAATGCCAGGGAAGCTCTACTTGATAATAAAGATATTAGCCAAATATCAATCCTCAACAAAAAAATAAAATAACAATATCCATATATAAAAATCTAACCTGAAAAACCACGGGCTTGATAAATCAAGCCCCTACCAAAGAATATAAAATTGTAGGGGCACAATGTATATTGTGCCCATTATTTAATTAATGTAGCGACCTGCCATGGCAGGTCGAATTCTTGGTTTTCATCCTCACTTGGCGCTGCAAAACAGCATGGGGGTCTATCCTGAAAATACCGAAATAAGTGAAAAGCGATTAAAACAAAATGAGAAAGAATGAATTCAACAATTCCCCTCCTTGGAGGGGGTGCCGTTTTATGGCGGGGAGGGTGCTTTTCATTTTTTAATGGTTACTCTGAAATAATGAGAAAGTTACATAAACAAAGTTTTGCTAAATGAGGTTGCCACGTCGCATAGGACGCTCCTTGAATTCAGACTGTGTCACAATCCCTTTCATACACCAAGAATAGCTTGAAAGTGGAAGACACAGTACATTTATCTTCAGTTTTTGGTTATCTATTCCCAATATTACTGTAAAATATTAACATAAGTGGGG
>Ga0116185_1000737_pt1 | contig 36279 bp, 22 predicted proteins | sample AD_JPNNA7_MetaG_FD_89754 | JGI IMG/M metagenome (GOLD analysis project Ga0116185, IMG submission 89754) | Active sludge microbial communities of municipal wastewater-treating anaerobic digesters from Japan - AD_JPNNA7_MetaG | ecosystem: Engineered > Bioreactor > Anaerobic > Digestate | place...
ACCGACCCGCATAAACAATACGAACCCAGGGTCAGCGGCGACAGGATAGTATGGACCGATACCCGGAACGGAAACAAAGACATTTACATGTGGGATCCCTGGAATGGCGAAGCGGCCGTTTGTACTGCACCAGGCGACCAGTATATGCCTGCCATCGACGGGGATAACATTGTTTGGACTGATCTCAGGAACGGTAATGCCGATATTTACGTGTTTAATTGTCATACGAATTATGAATATCCGGTTGTTACAAAACCGTCAAATCAGGGTTGGCCGGATATTGAAGGAGATTATGTTGTTTACACCGACGACAGGAATGGAAATCTGGATATATATATGACCCATATCTGGAATAATGATGTGGAATATCCCATTGTTGTCAAAAGAAATGACCAGACACACCCTTCTATTTCAAGGGCTACCAAGAACCCTCGTTCGACCATATATATTACATATGAAGACCAGGGAGACGTTTACCTTTATGCGCCCTTTCTTAATGAGGGAGAAGGCTACAGAAAAATGCTTCCTCTCGATTATGGCCCGGATTGGACTTATCAGTCTAATCCACAGTATGAAAACAAACAACTGGTATATGTTGATTATAGGCCTATATGTGATTTTATCCATCGTAGCATATATGTCTGTCAGGTTAGCAATATAGCTCTCTCCACAACCACACATATTAAACTTGTCAGTTCTGAAAGTGGTGCAGACCAGACCAATCCCAGGATATATGACGATATCGTTGTCTGGCAATACACCAAAGGATCCGATTCAGATATATACATCTGGAAACGGCCTCCCGGTGCCGACCTTCAGTTAACAGTAACCGAGTCGGCCGACCCTGTTCCGGCAGGCGACACACTGAAGTACTTTCTTGTACTCAACAATGACGGCCCTATCAGACGTGCACCGGCCAGCGTTGAATGCACCATCCCCGCCGAAGCAATCTTTGTTTCTGCCACCTCCGGCAAGGGAAATGTAACCATCGAAGGCCTTAAGATAACCTGGAACATCGACAGCCTGGCATACGGATCGGAAGACACCCTGACAATAAAGATGCTGACATCAGGCGACTGTATACTCACATTCAATGCCACAGCCAGTACTCCGCTTTTTGATCCGGATCCTTCGAACAATAAAGTAAGCGAAAAAACAAAAGTCAAAACAATCTTCCCCCGCTCCGTTGACAAGGGAACAAATGCAGGCATGCTTGTGGAACCCGATGGAACAGTCCATCTGATCTACCGGAAAGGAGATGATTACAGCCAGGATGGCGACCTTATGTATGCCTCCAAAACCCGCAGCGGCAAATGGCAGTATCACAAAATCGGCACCTGCCCTCCTTACATATCCGGTTTCTTCCGGCTTGCTATGACCAGCGATAGGACTATCCATGTTGTTTATTCCAATCAGGACTGGTCTCTCACACCAAAGAGCCGCCTTTATTACGGAACCCTGACACCCGGACGTCAATGGCAATCAAAAATCATTGCAGTCTCCGACTCAACCTTCCTGTTTCCCACAATTGATGTTACTTCGCATGATGAACTATGGGTGGCCTGGATTAAAGCATCCGGATTACATGGGACAGTTATGATCAAAAACACCCGTAACGGATACTGGCAGGCAGAAAAGAAGGTCGGAGGCGGATACTGCCATCTGGATATTGCGGTTGACGGTTCGGACAATGTACATCTGTGTACCTATGATGTTAACCTTGGAATAATTTATTATCGGGTAATAAACGGGATTCCGGGACCGCCCGAACAGGTTGAACCTGGCTGGAAAGGCGGACAAAAAGAAGGATTGTACACCTCAATCATGACCGACAAAATGAACCGTCCCCACATCTCATATGTCGGACAGGTAAATAATGATAACAGGGAAAACACCAAGCATGCATGGAAGGAAAATAATGTCTGGTTCAACGAAAAAATAGACAACGGGGAATATTTCAGTTCAATTAACAAGGTTGCCTTCGATCCGTTCAATGCTGTCAATCTTGTCTATTTTCATCTTCCAACTTACATGACGCGTTTTGCGTCCAACTTCTCCGGAAACTGGATAAAACTGCCCATCGACGGCTCATTGAACGATCTTGCCATGGATGCCTCCGGGAACGGACACATGATTGTTAACAGTATAGATTATGTATTTATTCCCCCTCTGGATTACATAAAAGCCGATCCGAAGGTACTTGATTTCGAAGTTGTTCAGCCAGGAGCCAGCCGCACCCTGTCACTTGTCCTCTCCAATCCGGCCCTGAAAGAAATAAGAATCGACAGCATCAAATCCGGGGATGAAAGATTTACGGTTGATAAAACCTCCTTCGTGCTTGATGGTTTTGCTACAGATACCGTCAATGTTACCTTTACACAAAGCATTACGGGGGCAAAGGCTGATAATCTGCTGACCATCATATACAACATCCCCGCAGGCCTCATAATGGAAATACCGCTGAAGGCATTTTCCCTTGCTCCTCGCCTCCAGACAGATGAAGAAACTGTTGATCTTGGATCCGTTCCTCTGAACAGCACAGCGACAAAAACAGTCATTCTGAAAAATACCGGAGCCAATGATTTAATATTCAGCAACATAAATGTTAAGTACGAACTATTCCCGGGGATTCCGTGGGCTACCGATTTCCAGCTTTCAGGACACAACTGTTCCACCCTTCATTATGGTGAAACCTGCCAGGTTGAAGTTTCGTTCAGTCCACATATTGAAGGCGAACAGTTCTCCTATCTGAACATCTACTCCAACGACCCGGAAATGCCTGCAAAGCAGATCATGCTGACCGGAAGGACTGCCTATGCATCCATCATGCCCGGTAAAACTTCCATGAACTTCGGATATTGTGAAGCCGGCCAGTCGAAAAAAGACACCCTTATAATAAAAAACGAAGGAGGAGCAGTTCTTGCTGTATCGGGTGTCGCCATTACCGGAGCAAACAAGGAGCTTTTCAGCGCAAACAACGTATGCCAGAATATTCAGCCGGGCGACTCATGCATTATAGTAGTAACATTTGCTCCGGTTACCGGAGGCGATTTTCAGGCTAATCTTGTGATAAATTCCAATTCACTCTATTCCAAAACAATTACCATCCCCCTTGCGGGTTCAAGTATTCTGAGAAATCTTACCCTGTCAGACTCACGAATAGTTTTCGGAGAAATTCCTGTCGGACATAAGGCATTTTTTAGGTTAGCACTAACCAATACCGGCTCCAATGATGTATCAATCAACGAAATAAGGGTTACTGGAACTGACCGGTATGAATTCTCTCAGGGGTATGCTTCCATCTTGTGCAACGTTTTGCAACCCGGTGTTACGTGTACCGATACGGTTTATTTTATTCCCCTTTTTGAAGGAGAAAAGAATGCGATACTCACAGTCGTTTCAAATGACTCATACAATCCCGTGCAAACGGTAGTACTCACAGGGAAAGCAATACTCAACAACAACAGTATTTCAGGTGAAATATGGGATGAAACAGGTTTACGGGGTATCAATAAATCACATGTATCTCTTATCCCTATGGCAGATGTTGCAGATACAACCCTCCTTTTGCTCGACGGATCGAACAATTACCGCTTCGGAGGACTTCCGGCAGGAAGGTACACCGTTCTTGCAACACCCGATCCGGTTGAGTATCCGGATGAACTCCCGACCTATTACGGTGATAATATCCTGCTCAATAACGCTTTATGGATCCAGGCTCTGGTTGATATTACAGGCAGTGATATCCGGCTTATTAAGAAACCTCCCACCGGAGCCGGAACGGGAATTATCAGTGGTACTTTTTTAACCGGTTCCTCAAAAGGAATATCTGTTTCGGAAAAATCGCAGGATATTGAAGGTAATCCACTGTCCGGTATTTATGTCTATCTCAAAAGCGCTTCCGGGGGCAGCCTGGTATCATATGACATAACGGGTGCTGACGGAGGGTTCAGGTTCCAGGGTCTGGAAGATGGCTCCTATATCTTTCTGGCTGATTACCGTGGTAAGGCAATGGATCCTGCCAATCCTGCCCTGGTAATTAACAGCGGCAGAAGGGAAATAGAAATACTGGCCACGGCAGGAGCTGAAACAATCACAATTAATGACCTTGCAACAGGTATTGACCTGATTGCCGATGCTGCAATCAGGATTTACCCGGTTCCCGCATCGGAAAAGATTACCATTCAGATACCTGACAGATTATTCAGTGGAAAATCAATACGCCTCAGGATAGCCGATTTATCCGGAAGATATCTGTATATAAATGAATTTCATGACTTACATGATTATAACCTTACAATTGATGTCAGTGGCATAAAAGATGGATTATATATAATTGAAATAGGAAATAAAGAGAAAACTTTAAAAACCAGGTTCTTAATAATGAGATGAAAGGCGATTAAAGATACAAATCCTGAATTTTTATTGAAAGTTGAAAATAATAAGAAACAGAAAATGAAAAAGGCATGCGTACTAATCCTCCTTCTTATGATCTCGCTCTGGATCAGCGCGCAGGTAAGATCCGATGAAAAGGTAAATCCCGGAACGGATATCCAGAAGGATAAACCTACTCTTGTCTGGGTTAAATATGATTTTAAGCCCGGCAGCAGAGTCATTTTCGAGGATAACCATGATAATGAAATTAACGGAGAATTTCCTTCGCGCTGGGAGATCATCAAAGGGCTCGGTATTGAGAATGCCGAGTTTGATAATAACAAAGTGATTTACTTCAGGACAGGTGAAGCCTATATTGTTCCACTGGTATCAAACCCGCGAGGAGATTACCTTCCTGATCAATTCACTATCGAATTTGATGCATGGTTTGAAGCAAGGGAATATTGTTATTATTACCTGAAGCTTTATGATGCCAGGAATCAGTCAGAATCCTGTAACCTGATTACAATAGCTGCAAATGCAATTTACTATAAGGGCGTGGGAGGGTCAACATACCCGGGAGAAAGACACGATGATAATCTTGAAAGAAGTTATTGGAGACATTTATCCTTGTCATTCAACGGACGCGGTCTGAAAATATACCTTGATGATACACGGCTGATTAATATTCCGAACATCAACTGCAATCCGACCGGTTTTACTATTGGCGTTCCCTCGTTCAATTCTGCCGGTACAAAAGGTATTAACCGCTTTATCAGGAATATCAGAATTGCTGAAGTAATTGCTGCAGATAATACAAATGCAAACACAACATATGCTCTGACACCCGGCCAGGAGACTGCAATAAAAAGCACCACAACAGATGTACTTGCCGGTAGAGAACCCGTAAGTATGGCTGATAAAAATACAATTAACAATGCACTCAACCCTGTTGGCGAGGTAACTTCCGTTATTCCCCGCAATGATGATTTCGTTCCGGGAGAACTTTTTATGTCAGATGCACGCCCTAAAACCTGGAATATAGAATGGAACAGTGAGGATGGGCTTGATTTTATGGCATATGCTTCTTTGATGCGGGCTCCATATATACAGGATGTCACATCGAATTCTGCTACTGTTATGTGGAGGGTAAGCATACCAAAAGGCCGTAATCCCGCCGATTTCATAAGAAGTATCAGGGCCCGGGCGTGGATAGCCCCTTTCGGCAGAAGCCTGACAGAGGGTGAATTGTACCAGGCCGGATCAGCTAACAATAGTATTGAAGTCTATGATGTTTCTGGAACATATAAGTATGAGGAAGGAGTAAGATATAACCATGATGTTAGCAGCGGAAGCGGAAAGAACGATTTCTGGCTGAATACTATGTCTTACCGCCCTGTGATCGGGCTAAAAGTTGTATTCAGAAATCTCCAGCCGTCAACCGCTTATCACTACAGGATAATATCAGAAGGAATACTTACTCCTTCACAGACTTCATTATCGGAAATTACGCTGGCAAACGATGTCGCGTTCAGGACGACTCCTGCATCTGGTCAAAACCAGCCGGTCAGTTTCATAGCCATGGGCGATCTTGGACCGGGAAATGAAAACTGGCCGGGTGGTTACTCCCCTCCAAGCTTCTTTTATGATGTATTTGATTTATTCAACAAAGTGGTGAGAGACAAGAAACCTGATATGTGGCTTGCACTTGGAGATATTGACAACGACTCGGATGGTCATCCGAACGCAATGGATCCGTTCTTCTTTAACCTTTATAATGCTTACCATGATCAGAACAATCCCGGAAAAACCTCATCAATACCTGAGTATTCCAAAACAACCGGAGTAAAAGCATTCAGAAAACCACCATATACTGGTATTTTAGGCGGACTGCCCGTCTATCCCACCTTCGGTAATCATGATATATGCCATCAGTGGGATGGGAGCCTTGATTATTTCAATAAAGCTTACAAGGGAAGTTTTCAGCTGCCAGCCGGAGGATGGAATGATGCATCGCGCAATTTCAACCTGAGCGGAGCCGGTTATTTCTACACTTTCAGGTATGGAAATGTAATATTTATCTCGCTTGGCCTTCCTTCAGGAAAATGTACCCCGGAAGTAAAATATATGATTCAGGATCCTAAATATGGTACGGAATGGATGGAGTGCTGGGGTTCTCAGCAGAAGGAAGCCCTAAGATCATTCCTCTCCTCACTGCAAGGTGAAATCCGGAATACCAACACCTGGCTGGTCGTATACTTCCATGACCATAACCCGGGATATGTTGACGAGGATGGCGAATACAGCAGGATGCTGGCGGAGTACGGGGTCGATCTTGTTCTGATGGGACATGATCATACATTCCGCCAAAAAACTGTAAATCAGGGATATAATAATTACAGGGCTCTCGTAATAGGTAACGGGGGCTACGGCGATGATGATAATGACTCAGATAACTGTCATTATCCCGGTTTCGTATTCTTCAATATCTCAGGTAATACACTTGAATACTGGAAGTATGATACTCACAGGAGAAGCAGTTCCGGAGTGCCCGCAAGTCGCGACGATCTGGACCCCCGCATATGGGAACATTGCAGGATCCAAAAGACAGGCAGTGGACAACATATAATAAGCGAGGAGATCCTTAACAGTCGGGTGGAATAGTGAACAACCAAACCTTTTGGAAATGCAGGATGTGAATAAACAAAAAAATCTAACAGGTAATGAAAAAAGTATTGTTTCTTGTGCTTCTTTTTGCGTCGATATCCTTTATTGACGCGCAGATAAGGGATGATCTGAAGAGTGATTTGCAGGAAAAACCTGACCTAGTCTGGGCAAAGTTCGATTTCGTTCCGGGTGACAAGGTCTTTTTTGAAGACAGTCATGAAAATGAAGAGAACGGTGAGTTTCCTGCCAGGTGGGATCTTGTCCGTGGCGGTGGAATAGAAAATGCCGTGTTCGATAACCAGAAAGTCATTTATTTCAGGTCAGGGGATGCATTGATTGTCCCTTACCTGAAAAATCCCAAAGCTGATTATCTGCCTGATGTTTTTACTCTCGAATTCGATGCATGGTTTGAAGCAAAGGAGTATTGTTATTATAGCGTTAAGCTCTTTGACGAGAAGAACCAAACAGCTTCATGTAACCTGATATCAATTCAGGCAAATGCGGTGTATTATAAAGGTTCAGGCGGATCAACATATCCGGGAGAAAAGTATGATGATAATCTCCAGAAGAGCTACTGGCGACATGTTTCACTCGCATTTAACACAAGAGCTCTGAAAATATATCTCGACGACACCCGACTGGTCAACATCCCGAACCTGGGATGCAACCCCACAGGTGTGACTATTGGCGTACCCTCCTTTAATTCAGCAGGCACTAAAGGAATAAACCGTTTCATTAAGAACATAAGAATTGCCGAGGGTGGTGTAAAGCTTTATGACAGGCTTCTGCAGGACGGTAAGATCATTGCCAGCGGGATAAGATTTGATGTGAACAAGGCTACATTGCGTCCTGAGTCAATGGGTGTGATCAATACCATATACCAGATGATGAATGAACATCCCGAATTAAAATTCAGCATCGAGGGACACACCGACAGCGATGGAGATGATTCCTTCAATCAGAAACTCTCTGAGCAGCGTGCCGAAACAGTTGTCAATGTACTTTTACAAATGGGGGTCGACAGGAGCAGGCTTACTTCAAAGGGATGGGGCGAGAGCAAACCTGTCAGCGACAACTCAACTCCTGAAGGAAAAGCTGACAACAGGAGGGTCGAATTCGTATTGATGAAATAAACAGACAAAATTAAATGATCCCGAATTGAGAGCTGAATATTAAATCGAATTCATTTGTATGGTTTTGCATGTGAAAACGATGAAATGATTAGCCATTGGCAGGGGATGAAGTGGACAAATATATTAACAATGAGGAAACAGTTGAATGACATGTGCTTTGCATAAGATGTAAAAATAATAAACTCTGTAATATATTTGTGTAAATATTCATTCCTGATGATAATACACCTTCATTTCCACAGACGTGCAACAGGCGTTACCCGAAGCGTAGAAAACATAATTCCGATCCTCAATAGATATTCTGATGCAGCTGTCTTTGGATATGGAATAAATTCCCCAAAAATAAACCTGAACAAACTGTTTAATGCAGTCAGGTCTGATGAAAAAAAGACCATAATCCATGCTCACAGGATCAACGAGATACTCTTCGCACTGCTGCTGCGCTGCCTGGGAGGGAAATTCAGACTGGTCTTTACACGGCACGCAGAAAGCAAACCAGCGAATTTCACGTACTTCCTTATGAAAAAGGCTGACCACATCGTCTGCCTGAGCAAACCTATGTCTGACAACCTTAGATTGCCCAATACTCTTATCCCTCATGGAGTCAATACTGAAATATTCAGAATAAGAGAAAAAACACCCTTCAGCAAAATATCTCAGAAAAATATTATTGGTGTCGTTGGAAGAATACGCCCCGCTAAAGGTCAGTTAATTGTAGCGAAAGCTGCTGCCGGAGCACTTAAATCAAATCCGGGATGGGGCCTCGCATTTATCGGAAGGATTGATGATCCTAAGTATTCAGATATGATCCTTACTTTTGCAGGAGATGAAGAAATATCTGAACAGATCCACTTCCTCCCTGAAACAAATCATATTGAGGATTTTTATTCAGCCTGCGATATTATAGTTATAGCTTCAGAATCCGAAGGTTTCTCCCTTGTATGCCTCGAAGCCATGGCCTGCGGTCTGACAATAATTGCAACAGAAAATGTGGGGATTCATTCGGATGTGATCCAACACGGTGTTAACGGGTTCCTTTTCTCCGCAAACGACATATCCTCCCTGAAAAAGATAATTGCGGAAATAATCGCAAAGAGAATAACCCTAAATCCTGATATAATCCGCCAGACTATCGTCGATAACTGGAGTATCGAAAAATCAGCCGCCAGATTACTTCATCTATACGGTATTTTATAATATTCGTTTTCTATCACTCGTCGCCCCCTCCCTTCATCGCCCCATCGCCCCCTCTTCAACCCTTCAACCTTTTCAACGCTTCAAATTTCTTCAACCTCTAGGAGGTAGAATATCACGTAGGTATATCTTCAACTACAATACCATATCGTCTACGACGAATCCCGATCAGGTCTCCTCATCGCCTCATCGCCCTTTCCCCTCATCGCCCCCTCGCCCCTTCCTAATACGGGTCCACATCTACCCCTATCCTCAAACCACCGGCTCCCTTTTCTTTTTCGAGCCTGTCGAGGGCTGCCCTTATCATCTCCCTGGCTTTCGCCAGAGATTTCTCCTTTTCGATCTTAATCAGAAGTGTTTTAATATACCACGACTGTATCTGCGATATCAGCGGATACTCAGGACCGAGAACCCTTTTCCCGAACATGCCTTTTAGATCATTGCCAAGGATGTCTGCAAATGAATTAAGGTCCGCTCTGCTCTTATGCTTCAGGTTGATCCGGATCATCCTGCAGAAAGGCGGGTAGTTGAATGCTCTCCTTTCCTCAATCTGTGATCTGTACATATTTTGATAGTCGTGCTGCAGCATCAGTCTTATTATCCTGTTGTCGGGATCCGACGTCTGGATCACCACCTTACCCTGTTTCTGCCTTCTCCCTGCTCTTCCGCTTACCTGTTCCATTAGCTGGAAGCTCCTCTCATGAGCCCGGAAATCGGGATAATGCAGCAGATTATCCGCGTTCAGTATCCCTACAACAGTAAGGTTCTCAAAGTCTAGTCCCTTAGATATCATCTGGGTGCCGATCAGTATATCAGTGCGGTGCTCCTCAAAAGCTTTTATTATCCTGTTGAAGGAATTTCTCGAACCTGTAGTATCCTGATCCATCCTTTCAACCCGTGCAGAAGGGAAGACTATTTTTATCTCATCCTCTATTTTCTGGGTTCCGAAGCCCCTTGTCACCATTCCGGATGAATTGCAATTTTCACATTTGTGAGGGACAGAAATTGAATATCCGCAATAATGACAAACGAGACGGCCAATGCTTTTATGGTAGGTCAGGTTAACTGCACACTGTTTGCATGAAGGGATCCAGCCGCAATCAGAACACTCAATATAAGGTGAGAAACCTCTTCTGTTCTGGAATAATATTATCTGCTCACCCTTACTGAGCGCTTCATCAATACTGTTTAAAAGCTCCGGAGTAAAATGCGACACCATCAGTTTTTTCCTGTAGGCCTCCCTCGAGTTCGCCAGTATTATTGAAGGCAGCCTGATCGATCCGTATCTTTCCTTCAGCTCTGCAAACCCGTATTTGCCCCTTTCAGCATTATAATAACTTTCAATTGATGGTGTGGCAGATCCCAGAATTGTTTTAGCTTTATGAATTCCGGCCAGAACAATCGCACAATCCCGGGCCTGGTATCTCGGTGACGGATCGTGCTGCTTATATGATATATCATGCTCTTCGTCAACAATAACCAGTCCAAGATTGCTGAAAGGAAGGAATATTGAAGATCTTGCTCCAAGTACCAGCCGGTATCCGGACCCGGGATCGTCCGCAGCTACTTTTTTCCAGATCTCTGCTCTTTCCTGATCATTGAACCGGGAATGATAGATCCCTGTAATATTACCGAAATGCTTTTGCAACCGTATTATCAACTGTGTGGTAAGAGCTATCTCCGGAAGCAGATAAAGCACCTGCTTCCCTTTCTTCAGTTGTTCATCAATAAGATGGATATATATCTCGGTCTTTCCGCTTGAAGTAACTCCATGAAGCAGGGCAATATCTTTTTCCTTATAAATCCTTCGTATGGAATCATATGTTACTGCCTGAATATTGCTCAGGTCTCTTATCTGTTCCGTTTTATTTTCCGGATAACTGAGTCTTCCCACCTCGAGAGACAGCTGTTTAAAGATACCCTTTTTAACAAGAGGGTTAATGTGAGAGGGCGCCGAACCAGATTTCTTCAATACATAAGATTTTCTTAATGCCTTTATCTCAGAGTCAGCAGTGTAACCTGTCAGATAAAGATATGCAGTCAGTATATCGGATTGTCTTGGAGCTTTCCGAAGTGAATCAAGTATCTCATTCAATTCCATATCAGAGAACCTGCGTGCCAGCTCTACAAAAGTTTCCTTCTTTGGCCTGTACCTCTCTACCACTGGTACATTTGTCTCTCCTTCAGGAAAGAGAGCGGCCGGAACAGCTGCTTTCATAACTTCTCCTTCAGTGCACATGTAATAAGCGGCTATCCAGTTCCAGAAATCAAGCTGCCTGTCATTGATTACAGGATCAGATCCGTATGCTTTCATTACAGGTCTGATATCTTTAATATCCGGTACATCATTATGAACCCTGGCAACAACACCGGTGTAGATCTTCCGGTCCTTAAGCTGCACCTGAACTCTTGTCCCGCGTCTGACTATCTCCTGCATCTCCTCCGGAATGCTGTACGTAAGTCTGCCTTTTAGAGCTAAGGGTAAAATAATATCGGCGAAGCTGCTTTGCATCGGTAAAAAGATATATGCAATGTAAGAATAAAAACGGGGTGTTGGTATATGAATCTATACCGACAATTACTCTTAATTTGACTTGATGAACGATGCCAGAACAGTAAGGAGATGTTCTTTACGAATGGGTTTAATAAGGCAGGCATCACAACCTGCTTCCAGGATAATATCTTTATCGTCCTCAAAGATAAAAGCGGTCTGGGCTATAATAGGAAGGGTCTTCCTTATCTTTCTGATCTCTTTCGTTGCTTCGATCCCGTTCATTTCCGGCATCTGCATATCAAGAAGAACAACATCGATATCAGGAGTATTACTGATGACCTCTATTGCTTCCCTTCCTGACCTTGCAGTAAGGATCTGCACTCCTGTATCGAGGAGAGTCCTGTTAAGGTAGACAAGTACATCCTTATTATCGTCGACAAGGAGGCATTTTTTTGAACTCCAGTCATACTGCCCTGAAGGTTGATCCTTAAGTACACTCTTCAGTTTTGTTTTTGTACTTCCTGCTGGTCTGTACGGTATAGCAAAACTGAATTCAGAACCAATTCCTTTCTCCGATTGCACATTGATTGTCCCTCCCATTCGTTCGATCACCTCTTTCGCAAGTGTCAGTCCGATCCCAAGGCCTTCAAACGGACGGTGATGGCCGTTAATTTCCTGCCGGAATTCTTCAAAGATCCTGACCAGATTCTCCTTGTTGATACCAATACCGGTATCTTTTATTTTGAATACAAGATTCTCTTCTTCCTTGAAATAGGATAAGTCTATCGATCCGTCAAGAGTGAATTTAATCGCATTATCCATAAGATGATTTAATACCCTCTTAAGCCATACCTTATCAGTGAAGATCATATCAGAATCTTCACTGAACTGATTCCTGACATTAAGTATTATCGATTTTTCACTCCTTCGTATTGTCTGCCTTGAATCTTCTATAACTTCATTGACTATATCGTTAACAGAAGCTTCTTCATATGTGATCTCGATCTGTGAGCTCTCCAGCCTTGAAAGATCAATAATATCACCGATTATCTGAAGTAGCTTTTCACTATTATGGTTTATCTGTTCAATATACTCTTCCTTAACTTCCTGAGTAATATCATTGGCAAGCAGAAGGTTTGAAAACCCGACAACACTGTTGAGCGGGGTCCTTATCTCATGGGAAATGTTTGCCAGGAAACTTGATTTCAAACGGCTGCTGGTCTCAGCTTCCAGGCTGGCCTTTACAAGGTCCTCATTAATTTTCTTTAATTTTGTTATATCCCTTGAAATTGTAAGCGCCCCAAGAAGGTTTCCGGCATCATCCTTTACCTGTACTGATTTTGTTGACAGACTTATATAATGCCCTTCCCTGTGCCTTAGCCTGAGCTCACATTCATAAAAGCCATTGTTTTTCAGCCCTTTAAGGAATCTCTCCCTGTAATCAAGATCCTCTGGATGTATAATTGACATAGGATCTATCTCATTATATGTTTCCCTGTTGTATCCTACTACCGAATAAAAGGCAGAATTAGCATATTTGAGATTGAGTTCGCTGTCGTAAAATGCTATACCATCATCTGCCGACTGAAAGAGTATCTTGAAGAACTTATCTGTTTCCGAATACTGTTTCATAACAAGATCCTTCTGTTCCGCCAGATCAGAATTGGATTTCCGCAGATCGTCATTGATCTTGATGATCTCCTTGTTCTTTAATAAAAGCTCTCTGTTAATCTTTCTCAGTTTCAGGGAGAAAAAAATAATTGTAGCAAATACTATGATTAGAGCCCCTGAAATTGTAAAAAGGAGATGCAGTAAAGTTTTGGATAACACAAGATTTGAATTTACAGCCAGCATATTATAGCTGTTACCTGCTCCTAAGGTCAATGATGAAAGCAGTAGCAACAAGCACATAGGAATTATGTACAGCATGAATTTGCCGGAGTGTCTGACTCTATTATTCAGGAGTGCCCTCTTCATCCGTCAGATTAACCTTATTCTCAGCCTTTTTTTCGACATTAAGACGTGGGCAAATATAATTATTCAAATTATCATTTCTCCTGATTTTTTAACAAAATGTATTAAATTGCAAACCAATGGTTACTCTTTCATAACGATTATTATAATGGGAAATAATAAGTCATTCTCCGGTGGCAGACGATACAGCAATGATGATATTACTGTTTACTGGAAACCGTCGGCCTGTATCCATGCCACATATTGCTTCAGGGAACTGATTGAAGTATTCGATCCCGGCCGTCGTCCCTGGGTGGATATGAAAGCTGCACCTACAGACAGGATAATAGAAGTGGTAAATATGTGCCCAACCGATGCGCTTACCTGGAAATGGAATGATAATGAAAAAAACAAGGATGTGCCTCAGGATCAGACTAACCATGTCAGGTTCAGAAGACCAGAGCTTCTGGATGATGAAATAGCTGTCAATGAGGTACGACCTGTGGTGGTGAAGGTAATGGTTGACGGACCTATTGTAATTAATGGCACTTTTGATTTCGACAATGACGGAACCAGGAAAGAAGTTAAAGACAGCCTCATTTCGGTGTGCCGGTGCGGAGCCAGCAGTAAAATGCCGTTCTGTGACGGACATCACAGAAAAATAGGATTCACGGGATAATTCGATTTGGAAATGGAAAACAAGGAAGATAATAAACCTGCCACTGTTGTGGAAGTAGTCGACCAGGGACCTCTCGGGATAAAAGGGAGTTTTATACTCAAAGACCTTAAGAGAGGATCAGAGTCCAAACCCGGAGAGGTCTGGCTTTGCAGATGCGGTAAATCAAAAAATAAACCGTTCTGTGACGATTCACATAAAAAGAATGACTAGCCTGCTTTCAGGACAGAGCTCACTTTTTCAGCTGCTTCGCTGAATGATATGGCTGAATATACCGATAGCCCGGATTCATCGATGATTTTCTTTGCTTCTTCGGCATTTGTCCCCTGGAGTCTGACAATTACCGGGACTTTTATCTTTCCTATTGATCTGTAAGCGTCAACGACACCATTTGCCACTCTGTCGCATCTGACTATCCCTCCGAAAATATTTATAAGAATGGCTCTTACAGCTGGATCTTTAAGAATGATCCTGAACCCGGCTTCAACAGTCTGAGCCGACGCCGTCCCGCCAACGTCAAGGAAATTAGCCGGGGAGCCTCCTGACAGTTTAATAATATCCATTGTAGCCATTGCAAGTCCTGCCCCATTAACCATACACCCGACATTACCATCCAGCTTAACGAAATTCAGATTGTATTTTCCGGCTTCAACCTCTGTCGGATCCTCTTCGTTCAGATCCCTCATCTCAGCCAGTTCAGGATGCCGGAATAATGCATTGTCATCGAGAACCACCTTGCAGTCGACCGCAAGGATCCTTTCATCGCTTGTCTTGAGAACCGGGTTGATCTCAAGGAGCTGAGCATCACATCCGATGAATGTCTCCCATAGTCCTTTCAGGAACTTCTGCATATTTTTGAAGGCATTGCCTCCCAATCCAAGTCTGAATGCTATATCCCTGCATTGGAAAGACTGCAATCCCGTAGCAGGGTCGATCACTTCAGTGAAGATCCTGTCAGGTGTCTTCTCAGCTACTTCTTCTATCGACATTCCTCCTTCAGGAGAATACATTATTATATATTTTTCTTTACTGCGGTCGAGAAGTATGCTGACATAGAATTCCCTTATCTCCGCTTCCCCTTTATAATATACATCCTGAGCTACCAATACCCTGTTGACTTTTTTACCGGCAGGGCCAGTCTGTGGTGTCACAAGCTGCATTCCAATCATTTTCGAGGCCAGAATACCTGCTTCTTCAGGTGATTTCGCCAGTTTGACACCTCCTCCTTTGCCCCTGCCCCCGGCATGGATCTGAGCTTTTACAACAAAATATTCCGATCCGTATTTCTCACGGAGCTGCCTTGCAATTAAAACAGCATGTTCTGGTGTCTCTGCAACAAAGCCCTCCTGTATATCAACATTAAAAGTTCGCAGCAGCGCTTTCCCCTGGTATTCGTGAATATTCATCTGTTAACTCGATATTTGTTAGGTCAGGTACTTATGCAATAGTTTCTGTGACTCCAATATAAAAATAATATAAGGATTTTTTGATAATTTTAGTGTAAAAAAGAATGCGTAAGCTCAAAAACAGTGAACTGAACAGGAAGACTGTTACCGAGTTCCGGGAATCAGATAAATCTCCTTTTGTAATTGTGCTCGATAACGTAAGGAGCAACAGTAATGTCGGATCCGTTTTCAGGACCTCAGATGCCTTCCTTGCTGAGGGTATTTATCTGTGTGGAATAACCGGCCGGCCCCCGCACAGGGAGATAAGTAAAACTGCTCTTGGTGCAACTGAAACGGTATCGTGGAAATATTTCAAAAATACTATTGACGCTATATCAGAGCTTAAGGCGCTGGGGTATAAGATTGTGGGTATTGAACAGGCTGAAGGCTCCATTGACCTGGGATCATTCAGGGTGAAAAAGGGTATCCGTTACGCTTTGGTCTTCGGTCATGAAGTGAATGGTGTTGATCAGAAGATCCTTGATGTGTGCGATTATGTGGTGGAGATACCGCAGTTCGGAACAAAACATTCCTTTAATATAGCTGTAAGTGCGGGAATAGTGTTGTGGGAGCTGAGCAAAACCTTAACTGATAGTTCGACAAAAAAATAGGGGTGCTGCATGCAACACCCCTATAATTATAGCTATTACAGAACCTTACTGTACGATTGTTTTGAATGCATCATCAGTCCAGAATTTTGCAAATTCCAGGTCGGTTTTTGCATTGGCTTTCCATACGGGGTCGATTCCGACTGCTTCACGAAGACCAGCCAGCATATAATTCCTGTCATCAGTACGGGCTCCGATAACTGCTTTCAGGTATGGAACTCTTCCTTTGCATGTTTCTTTGGTTCCGTCAAGAGTGGCTTTTGCCTGAGTCACGTTACCCTTCAGAAGCTGTGCAAGAGCTGCATTGAAACATGGCGAAGTTCCAAAGAAATTTACAGCTGCATCATACTGTCCTTTTGTTATTGCGATAACACCAAGTCCCCATTTCGATTCATCAGTAGCAGCAGCCATTGAATTGAATTGTTCTTCAGCTTTTACCATGTCACCTTTTACAAGGTAAGCGAAACCGAGGTTATTTTTAACAAAATCATTATTATTGATTGCCCTGGCTTTTTCAAGTGCTGTTATGGCTTCATCAACTTTCCCCTGGGCAAGAAGAGTGTACCCAATATTGTTTGCAGCACGAATGCACGTCGGATTAGCTTCGAGAGCAGCTTTATAGAATGCAAGCTGTTCATTATTATCCTGTGTAAGTGTTGCAGCATAGAGCATTTCTTCAAGGCTCAGTACCTTGGGATCTGATTTGGCCTGTGCAAGGATCTGCTCATCAGAACGACCAATCTTATCAACGTCGATGACCATCTTTGACCTTCTCAGTCTCGGGAGGATGTCGGTCTTCAGGGCTTCAAAAGCAGCTGACATATTCCTTATTTCCCTTTCACGAACTTCAGGATCGGAGTACATTGAAAGTACACGAAGAATAAGATCCTTGTCCTGAATGTTTGATTTTTCAACTTCTGTTTTGAAACCTTCCCAGTCTTCGGGAGTTGTTATTGATTTGAAGAATCCGTCAGCTTTTGCAGCTTCTATCTTGTCAAATTCCTTCTTGATAAGCTTATCAGCAGCGGTGCCCCTGTTGCCTGAGAGTTTTTCGTTAAAATCGAATTTACCATCAGGTGAAGCATAGGAGCTTACATTAGCTGCTTTAAACTGGCGGTTTGGATCAGTTGCTACAGTTTGTATATAGCTTTTAAGCTGGACAACATCTTCGGCTTTAAGTTCTGAAGGACGGATATCCGATCTGTTAATTACATAGTTAATGTCAGCGATCTGTGATTCAGGAGTGATCCTGACAAAATTATCCTTCATCATTGTTGGTCTTGCATGCTTATTTACAAGTGTCGATGTTGCAATAACTCCATCAGCTAATTTAACCGGGTCAAAATCAAGGCTCTTTGAGCCCCTGACAGCCTTGATCCTCAGCATCAGTTCAGAGACCTTCATCGCTTCCTTATAAGGAACAACACCATTATATGTAAAGTTCCCTCCGGTATAAGTGATCACCTGATTATTGGCCTGAACTTTTTCACCCTGAAGGACCTGGACTTTTTCAAAAGCGGTCTCTCCACCAGCATATGTAAGTACAGGTGTAGCTGTAAGAGTGGTCTTCTTATCAAAATACTTTTCGGGGAATGCACCTTTAATGGTTACATTAACAAGACCTGCATGTGTTTCAAGTACTTTTGGGGTAACCTCATACTGTATTAAGCCTGAGTTCTTCTTCATCTTATTCAGACCACTGCAACCGCTCATAATAACCGCGGTCAGGATAAGGATAAAATAGCTTTTGAATTTTTTCATAGTGATAAAGAGTTATTTGTTTACGACCTTCTTAAATGATAATAATTGAACAATATACAAAATTCTCTGCAAATCTAAAAAAAATAGTTGGGAGTAAGAGATAATTCGAAAAAAAATTACAAAATCAGAGTATTCAATCCCACCTGATATTCCCGGTAAAATATGGCATCAACAAGCTTTTTATAATCCTCCTCATGCGCTACAAAATCTATCCCGTTTATGTCAATTACAAGGTAACGGTTTTCAGGATTCTGCCTGAAGAAGGTGAAATAGCTTTCCTGGATCTTCTGCAAATACTCTGCAGTAATTGTCTTCTCATAGTTACGACCCCGCTTTTTTATATTGCGAAGCAGGTTTTCAGTTGTAAGATGGAGATATACATAAATATCCGGTTTGGGTAAGGAGCTATAAATAATATGGTAGATCTGGCGATAGAGATTATACTCATCTCCTTTCAATGTTGAAGATGCAAAAACAAGTGACTTCATGAAATAATAATCTGCCACCGTAAATGATTTAAAGAGATCCTGAGGTACCAGCTCCTCTTTCAGCTGTTTATAACGGCTGGCCAGGAATGAGAGCTCCAGCGGGAAGGAATATTTTTCCGGATCGTCATAGAATTTAGGCAGAAAGGGGTTATCAGCAAATCGTTCGAGTATCAGCCGTGCATTGAACTGTTCGGATATCCTGGTAGCAAGGGTTGTCTTTCCGGCTCCGATATTTCCTTCAATAACAACGTAGTTATAACTGATCTCCATCTCTGAAGATATTTTCGGTTCATTAATTCTGAGCCTCAGTCTTCCTATGCTCATGCTCCTGTTTCGGAGGACGAGGCAGAAGTACCTTCCTTGACAGCTTCAGTTTCCCGCTCTTCGGATCGATATCGATAAGCTTAACTTCAATCTCATCGCCTTCCTTAAGGACTTCATCAACTGTTTTTATCTTCTTCCAGTCAATTTCCGAAATATGAAGCAGCCCGTCTTTATTTGGCAATATTTCAACAAAAGCCCCGAACTGAACTATCGTTTTTACTTTTCCTTTGTAGACCTGGCCAACTTCAGGCACAGCAACGATTCTTTTGATCCATTCAACTGCTGCAGTAATAACTTCCTTGTTCTCTCCGAAGACATTTACATCTCCCCGGCCGTTGATCTCCTCTACGACAATAGTAGCTCCTGTTTCGCGCTGTATTTCCTGAATGACTTTACCTCCGGGACCAATAAGAGCTCCGATCATATCCTTAGGAATAGACAGCATTTCTATCCTTGGAGCATGCGGTTTCAGCTCCGGCCTCGGCTCTGATATTGTTTTTGACATTATATCAAGGATGTGCATTCTTCCCTTTTTTGCCTGTTCAAGGGCTTTTGACAGTATCTCGTATGACAACCCTTCAACTTTAATGTCCATCTGAGTAGCTGTTATTCCGTCTCTTGTCCCTGCCACCTTGAAGTCCATATCACCGAGATGATCCTCATCGCCAAGGATATCTGAGAGTATAGCGTACTGGTTTGTTTTCGGATCTGTGATAAGTCCCATTGCAATACCCGATACAGGCTTTTTTAATTTAATACCTGCATCCATCAGTGCAAGAGTGCCCGCACATACCGTAGCCATCGATGATGAACCATTTGATTCAAGGATATCTGATACGACCCTTACAGCATAAGGATTCTCTTCGTCGGGAGGCATCATATTCTTAAGAGCCCTGTGGGCAAGATTTCCATGACCTATTTCCCTTCGGCTGACACCCCTGGCTGGTTTTGCTTCTCCAGTGGAAAAAGGAGGGAAATTATAATGAAGTGTGAATTTCTCCGTTCCCTGGTTCAGGACATCATCAATTATCTTCTCATCCAGCTTCGTTCCAAGGGTTACTGTAGTTAAAGACTGTGTCTCGCCTCTTGTGAAAAGAGCTGACCCGTGGGTTGCCGGGAGAGGATCAATTTCACATTCTATCGGGCGTATCTCATCTGTTTTCCTGCCGTCAAGACGGATCTTCTCATCAAGTACCAGACGTCTTGCTGCTTCCTTGACAACATCATGGAAATATTTCTTTACAAGCGCTTCATTGATCTCGTCTTCTTCTGTATACTGTGAAAGGAATTCTGTGATTATGGCCTCAGAAGCACTTTCCCTTGCCTGCTTGCTTGCGGTTGATGACCTGGCTGCATTATAACATTTATCATAGGTCTCATCCCATATCTTCTTCTTCAGCTCTTCATCCTTCACTTCATGATCATATTCGCGCTTTATATTCTTTCCCAGTTCTTCAGCAAATTCCATCTGGGCCTTACAATGAGTTTTGATAGCTTCATGTGCCACCTTCAGAGCTTCAAGCATATCAGCTTCCGATACTTCCTTCATCTCACCCTCAACCATGAGGATATTATCGTAAGTGGCCCCTACTATCAGATCCAGATCTGCATGTTCCATCTGGGAGGCAGCAGGATTTATGACAAACCTGCCATCTATCCGGGCGACCCTGACCTCAGAAATAGGTCCGTTAAATGGAATATCTGAGACGGCAAGAGCTGCTGATGCAGCAAGACCTGCAAGAGCATCCGGAATTATATCAGTATCAGCCGATATCAGATTAATTGTGACGAAAGTTTCTGCATGAAAATCATCAGGGAAGAGCGGACGTAAAGCCCTGTCAACCAGTCTTGATATAAGTACCTCATAATCAGATGGTCTGGCTTCTCTTTTAAGAAATCCCCCCGGAATTCTTCCGGAAGAAGCGTATTTCTCTTTGTATTCAACCGACAACGGCATGAAGTCTGTATCTTCCTTTGCCTCTTTTGCTGCAACAACCGTAGCCAGCAGCATTGTTTTTCCCATTTTCAAAAGAACGGCCCCGTCAGCCTGCCTGGCGAGTTTTCCCGTCTGTAGTATTATTTGTCTCCCGTCAGCGAGATCAATAATTTTCTCTTTTACTTTAAACATTATGATTTGATTTTTATGAATGCCGAAATTACATAACGTAAAAATAGTATGAAAAAAGGCAACTATGCATTGCCTTCTCCCATATTTTCTATTTACGTAATTTCAACGCTTTTATGATTTCACGATATCGCGCTATATCCTTCACCCTCAGGTAGTCAAGAAGCTTACGCCGTTTACCGACAAGTTTAACTAGGGCCTGCTGTGTACTGAAATCCTTTTTATTCTTCTTAAGATGTTCAGTAAGATGATTAATCCTATATGAAAAAAGCGCTATCTGCCCTTCTGCTGAACCAGTATCAATCTCTGAAGATCCGAACGATTTGAATAATTCCTGTTTTTTTTCTGTTGTTAAATACATGTCTTTGACCAAAATATTGTTTATCCAAAGGGAGATCGAATCTCCAATTTTGGAACGCAAAAATAAGGCTTTTTTATGTAAATAATCAAACAATTGGAATTTTTTTTAAAATTATTCTTTCACACCCCGCATTTCTATAACGATCCGGCCCTTCTTTTTATTATAACTTCTATTTAAAAGACGTGCAAGACCGACTGAACGTTGCGCCTGAAATAAAAAATAATCAACCACTTATCAATACTTTTTAACAACTTATCAAAATGGCGATCCGGGACGGGGTTCAAGCATAACTTTTTCTGCTTCGCCAAGAGATTTTCCGAGACTGATCAATCTGCTTCCGATGCGGCAATCAAGACACCTCCGTCTCTTGCAATAATTATTCCTGAGCTGTATCAGTCCCTGTGTAAAAAAAGCAGATTCAGCCTCAATACCAGCTATTTTCCATTCATCAATTACCGAATTTGACTCAGGGCTTATATTTTCAAGAAAAGTGAGAACTCTTTCACACATATGCCTCGTATCATGAATCCTTCCGTAAAAGAACAGAGCAGGTATGACTGCGTTGATAAGTAGTATATCAGTCGCCTGTGAACCGGCAGTCTTGATGTAGCTCCTGCTGTTCTTTCCAAAAACAAAATGATCGTTCCAGTACTCTGATGCATTTACGTTGAACAGATCTCTTAATTTCGCAAGGTCCTCCGTTTCGAGAGCTCTTGAAAACAGTCCGTCTGTTCCGGTAAGCATGCCCGCGAGCTGCGATATTCTTAGTGTAGGGAAATTGGCAGGCCGTAGTCTGGCAAATTTCCATAGCCATCCGTGTATCGGCTTAATTGAATACTTGGTTGAAAGGATCCTGAACTCCCGGTTAAGTTCAAGGTAATAGCTATCATACACAGCTTCTCTGAAAAGACCTTCATCAAGCATACCCGCTGCACCAAAAAGCAAAGCCTCAACCTGCAGCCTGTTATCAGAATGTTTGCGTAATATCTTAAGCGGAAGTGCATTGGCAAGCATCTCAAAAGGCTCACTGTTCACCCTGAAGCCGAAGTAACGGGTCAGAAGCCTGTAAAATGTTTCCTCCCAGTCATTCCCTGTTTCAGAAAAGATCTTTTCAATATGAACTGATTTCTCTATCAGCCTTTCAATAATGAGGGCTCCGACCCAGTGCCGCAGATAAAAAGGGTCTAATTCTTTTATAACATCCTGACAGGCAATAACATAAGGATTATTTACAAGATCAATATACTTATCATAAAGAGCCGGATCCCAGGTCAGTTCAGAAGTCAGAAGCTCAAGCCCTATTGAATTAAAAACCTTTTTGTCATTTACAGCCACAACATGAAGAATGACATTGTCAAATGCCGGATCATTGTCATGGCCGTGAGTTATAAAATGAGAAGATCTGGTATGTATCTCGACATTTCCCGCCCATTCAGTTCCGGCAATGTTGAGCCGTGCATTGAAAAAATCCGGCCCCGAATCTCGGTTATATTCTCCGGGATTTATTACCGTTATCCTGTTACCATCGTTATCCAGCAGCTTATCAGGATCATATAATCCGTATTTCCACAGATAGTGAAGGAATTCTTCTTTCATACGAGCACGAGATTAATAAAGCAGCCTAAAGAATAAAGATACAAAGAATCCGGATAAAATGCAAATTCTGAGGAATAGTCTCAGAGTCTGATAGTCTTGGAGTCTTGGAGTCTTGGAGTCTTGGAGTCTTGGAGTCCTGGAACTTCCGACTTCGGGCTTCCGACTTCTAACCTGTAACCTGGAATTCCTTCTGAACAGATAAGTGTACCAGGGTTTTAAATGAGGTTCCTGTCCCTCAGATAGCCTTCCATTTCAAGCTGCACTTCCCTGGCTTTTTCAGCCGCCACTTTATCGAAATTTTCTGAATTATCCGCGAAAATGATAGCTCTTGATGAGTTAACCAGCAGTCCGCATTTGTTCGTAAGCCCATATTTTACCACTTCGCTCAAACTGCCTCCCTGGGCTCCCAGTCCCGGGACAAGCAGAAAATGCTCAGGAACTATCTGCCGTATCTCCCTTATCATCGATGCTCTGGTGGCTCCCACAACATACATCAGATTATCAATTGTACCCCACTTCCTCGATACTGAAAGCACTCTTTCAAAAAGCCTTATGCCATCTTCATTATGATACTGGAAATCATCTGCTCCCTTATTTGATGTAAGTGCAAGTAATACAACCCATTTCCCGCTGTAAGAGAGAAATGGAGTGACAGAATCTTCACCCATATATGGAGCAACAGTAACTGCATCAAAAGGCATGTTCTCAAGAAAAGCCTTTGCATACATCTTTGAGGTATTGCCTATATCGCCACGCTTTGCATCAGCAATTATGAATATGTCAGGGTATTTTTCTTTGATATATTTAACAGTCGATTCGAGTGACAACCATCCCTTGCTGCCTTCCGATTCATAAAACGCAACATTGGGTTTATATGCGACAGCATACTGAGCCGTTGCATCAATTATCCGCCTGTTGAATTCAAAAACCTGATTATCATTCTGTTTCAGGGAAAGAGGTATCTTATCAATTTCCGAATCGAGCCCTACACAGAGGAAAGAACGTTTTTTAACTATTTCTTCAAATAGTTGTAAATGATTCATATTGAATTAGTTTAAATATCACTTTCTTTAAGTCTCTCCGCATTCTCAGCCATCTGCAGTTTATCAATTACCTCCTGTATATTACCATCCAGGATTGAAGGCAGGTTGTACATTGTCAGATTGATCCGGTGATCTGTCATCCTTCCCTGCGGATAATTATATGTCCTGATCTTAGCCGACCTGTCGCCGGTTGACACCATTGTTTTTCTCTTATGCGAGACCTCATCGAGATATTTCTGGTATTCAAGATTATATAGGCGGGTCCTTAGCTCAGCCAGCGCCTTTTCATAATTCTTGATCTGAGATTTTTCATCCTGGCAGGTGACCACTATGCCCGTCGGAATATGGGTAAGCCTGATGGCAGAATATGTCGTATTTACTGATTGTCCACCGGGGCCGGATGAACAGTATGTGTCTTTACGGATATCCTCATTCCTTATTGTAACGTCGAATTCATCTGCTTCAGGAAGAACAACAACCGAGGCTGCTGAAGTATGTATCCTGCCCTGGGTCTCGGTCTGAGGCACCCTCTGCACCCTGTGAACTCCCGATTCATATTTCATGATACCGTATACACCTTCACCCTTTACGCTCAGAACAATTTCCTTGTAACCGCCTGCTGTGCCTTCTGAATAACGATTAATCTCTGCTTTCCATCCCTTCTGTTCAAAGAATTTTGAATACATCCTGAAAAGGTCCCCGGCAAAAATACTTGCCTCATCTCCTCCGGTCCCGGCCCTTATCTCTACAACAGCATTCTTCTCATCTTCAGGATCGGTGGGGATCAGAAGCATCTTAATCTCCTCTTCCATCTCAGGTATCTGTCCATTCAGTGATTCAAGCTCAGCTTTGGCCATCTCCCTCATCTCCTCGTCTTTCTCAACGGAAAGCAGCTCTTTTGTACTGGCAATATTTGAAAGTGTCAGCTTGTATCTCTCATACGCTTCGATTATAGGCTGAAGGCCTTTATATTCCTTATTCAGGCTAATAAAACGATCCATGTCCGAGAGGACCTCCTGGTTTGTCAGAAGCTCTCCCACCTCAATAAACCTTTGCTTGACACCTTCCAGCTTCTCCAGAATTAGATTATTGGCCATCTGTTATGAATTTCAGGGTGCAAAGATAATAAAAAGGCACAAAGGCACAAAGGCACAAAGGCATAAAGGAGCAGGTTGAAGGGTTGAAGTAGTTGAAAAAGTTGAAACGTTGATCCTTTGAAACGTTGAAGAAGTTGAGGGGGTTACTTATATTCGAATTTACCGAAAGGGGATTGAATAGTAAGTTTTTTCTTATCGGATAGTTCGCAGCGTCCTATGATACGGGCTTCCAGATTAAATTCCCCGGCAATATTTATCATCGCTTCAGCATTCTTAATATCGGTATAGATCTCAAACCTGTGTCCCATATTGAATACCTGGTACATTTCTTTCCATCCGGTCCCGGATTGCTCATGTATTATTTTGTACAAGGGTGGCAAGGGGAAAAGGTTATCTTTAATAACATGCATATTATCAATAAAATGGAGGATCTTGGTCTGGCCTCCACCAGAACAATGAACCATTCCGTGGATCTCTTCCCTCATATTACGGAGAATGTTCCTCACTACCGGAGCATAAGTCCGTGTAGGCGAAAGGACAAGCCTGCCAACATCCAACGGGAGACCTTCAACACGATCAGTCAGCCTTAGCTTACCGGAATAAACAAGATCATCCGGAAGAGATGGATCATAACTCTCAGGATATTTCTCGGCAAGATAAGGTGCAAAAACATCATGTCTTGCCGAGGTCAGTCCGTTGCTGCCCATGCCGCCGTTGTATTCTTTCTCATACGTAGTCTGCCCGAAGGAGGCGAATCCGACAATTATGTCTCCCGGCCTGATATTGTGATTTGATATCACTTCATTCCTCTTTAAACGGGCGATAACGGTAGAATCGACAACTATGGTCCTTACAAGATCACCAATATCTGCAGTCTCACCTCCTGTCGACCATATTCCGATACCAAGGTTTCGCAGGTACTCAAGGGTCTCTTCTGTCCCGTTTATCAATGCTGAAATAACTTCTCCAGGTATCAGGTTCTTATTTCTTCCAATCGTTGAAGAGAGAAGGATATTATCATATGCTCCCGCGCACAGGAGATCATCAAGGTTCATCACAATTGCATCCTGGGCTATGCCTTTCCAGACAGACATATCTCCTGTCTCTCTCCAGTATAAATAGGCCAGTGATGATTTAGTTCCTGCACCGTCGGCATGCATTATATTGCACCATGCAGGATCTCCTCCGAGTATGTCAGGAACAACTTTGCAGAAAGCCTTGGGATATAAGCCCTTATCAATGTTTTTAATTGCGGAATGAACATCTTCTTTCCGGGAAGATACACCCCGTTTTATGTATTTTGATTCTTCAGGCATTATATACAACCGCTGAAATGGCAAATATAAAAAAAGTTGGATAAGCTTATTTCTTCGGCGGCTCGTAATCCGTTCTGAGTACCCTGAATTCGGTTCTGCGGTTTATCTGGTGAGCGATCTCTTTCTGCTCTTCCGTGGCCAGTGTATTTATGAAGCTCTCCGAAAGCGTTGTACCGTTTTTCAGGAAAGGCCATTGAGAAGCGATATCAGTATCAACAACTTTAGGACTTGACTCGCCATAGCCTTTTGCAGAAAGCCTGCCAGGTTCAATACCTTTTTCAATAAGGTATTGAATTACTGATTGAGCGCGTTTCTGGGAAAGATCATAATTGAATTCCTCGGTATCACGTGAGTCGGTATGCGACATCAGCTCAATTGTAACATTCGGATTATCTGTAAGTGTCTCTACAAGTTTATCAAGTGAGACCATTGACTCTGGTCGGAGATCCCATTTGTTGAAATCATAGAAGATATTTGGCAGTTCGATCGGTTTGTCAATGGCTGTAAGAAGTATTGTTACCATGAAATCACGGCTTTTCTCCTGTCCTTTTGTAGTTTCTCTTCCCTTGCCGTTCAGGTATCCCCGTTTCGAGGCCAGGAAGATATAATCAACATTCGCTTTGAGTTCAAACCTAAAATCGCCGCTTGCCCCGGTTTCAGCCTGCAGGTTTGAACCATCGCTGGCTATGAGCTGGACTGTAGAGGCTGTTATCGGAGCTCCGGTCTTCTCATCTTTTACAAGGCCGGTTACACTGAATACAAGAGGAGGCAGTTCGAATGAATAAAGCTCATCATTTCCCCTGCCTTTACGGGTAGAGCTGAAGATTCCGCGTTCTGCGTCGCCTTCAAAAGCAATTCCGAAATCATCTGAGAAGCTGTTAATCGGCGGTTTCATGTTGGTGACGACCCATGAACCATCGGGCTGCGGTACTGCTTTGAAAATATCCAGCCCGCCCATCCCTATCTGTCCGTCTGAAGAGAAATAGAGAGTCCCGTCTTTCCTTACATAAGGGAAAACCTCATTGCCTGGCGTGTTTATATCAGGACCCAGATTGCGGGGTTTGGACCAGGCATCACCGGATGAAGCACGGGTAGCCATCCATAAATCTTTACCTCCGGAACCACCCGGTATATCGGAAACAAAATATAAAGTTGTGCCATCGGCCGATAAAGCCGGATGTGCAGCAACAAGCGAGTCTGAAAGGATCCCGATATTTTTTGGTTCACTCCACTTGTCTCCGGTCCTTTTTGAAAGCATTATCACACATCCCTTCTTTTCGCGTTTACCTGCTTCACAGCGTGTAAAATACATTTCCTTAAAATCATCAGTTATGAATGGAGTTCCTTCTTCGGCATCAGAGTTGATAACATCGAGTGGTACAGGGGTGCTCCATTTTGATTTTTTGTCAATGCGGCTTTCGAAGATATCAGTAAATCCCTGACCTGTAGCCCCATGCGTTTTATTCCCTGAAGCATCTTCGCGTGATGATGTGAAGAACACAACACCATAGTCGTCACGTCCGTATGCCGGACTGAAATCTGACTCCCTTGAATTGAGGTCTTTCAGCTCGTCTACCTTATATGATTCCGGATTTCGCTGCCATTCCAGGGCAAGTTCACAGGCTCTTATCTCCTGATCTGCTCTTGAATCAGATTGTGCTATCTGTTTATATTTTTTGAATTCGTCAATTGCATTCTGGTATCTTCCGCTCTTTTTTATTGATTCAGCAAGCCAGAACTGAGCATCAGGTTTAGGATTTGCTGATTTAATGGCAAGCTTATACCATGTCTCAGCGTTTTTGGGATCATTGATAAGACGGTAGCACTCTCCAATCATAAAGACCAGCTCAGCCCTGCTTTCCCTGTCATTCTTACTTACCTTTGAATAAGCGTCCTTGAACTGATCGATAGCATCATAGTATTCACCTGCACGAAATGCCTCATATGCCCTCCCAATTTTTTTCGTCTGTGCCTGAGAATCCTGTAAAGCAATTATTATCAGTAATATAATAAGGACCTGAATTCTTTTCATGTTCTCCTTTCTATTTGAGCATAAAAATAATCAATTTAATGAGACCCGGATATTCTGCTAACGTGATGCTGACAATATTATTATAATAAGTAGGGGTGTTGCATGCAACACCCCTACCATAATTTCTTTTTAATTAAAGTCCTTTTCCCTACCTGGTGAACAGGAGTTCCCTGTATTTTGGGAGAGGCCACATCTCGTCATCAACTATAAGTTCGAGTTTGTCGATATGTTCTCTGATCTCATCAAGATACGGTTTAACCTTTTTCTCATAGGCGATAGCCTTTTTATATTCATCTTCAATTACATTGGCTTTCTTCCTCTCTTCCACCATGTCATGAACAAGCCTCCGGATCTCATTGATATGGTCAGATAATGTGACGATAAGCTCTTTTCTGGATCCTGCCAGATTTTCAAATTCATCATCGGGAAATACTTCTTTCAACCCCTTCACATTTTCGATAAGTGAGGTCATGTATTTTATTGCTGTCGGTACTATGTGGTTAATGGCCAGGTCACCAAGAACCCTTGCTTCGATCTGTACCTTCTTGGTGAATTTCTCATATTCAACTTCGACACGGCTTTCAAGTTCCTTATTAGTAAATATCCCTGACCCTACGAGTACCTTCCTGGATCCTTCCGTCAGATAACATTTCACTGAATCGGGTACACCGGCAATGTTGCATAACTTACGTCTTGCTGCTTCAGCGTGCCATTCTTTACTGTAATTATCTCCTTCGAAAAGGACATTTTCCGATTCAAGGATATATTTCTTGAGGACCTGGAAGATCGCTTCATCTTTATTTCTTCCTTTTTTAATTATCTGATCTACTTCTTCCTTGAATTTTGTAAGCTGATAAGCTACTGCTGAGTTTAATGCTATCATTGCCGCGCTGCAGTTAGCTGATGAACCTACGGCCCTGAATTCGAATCTGTTTCCTGTGAATGCAAAAGGAGATGTACGGTTACGGTCGGTATTATCAAGCAATATTTCAGGTATTTTACCAATTCCAAGCTTTAATTCTGTTTTCTGGGCCGGAGTCATTTTCCTGTCGGTTACTTTTTTAGAAAGATCATCCAATATACTCAGCAGATAGCTACCCAGGAATACTGAGATTATTGCCGGTGGAGCTTCATGCCCTCCGAGCCTCCAGGAATTTGATTCATTCATTACTGATGCCCTTATGAGCTCGTTGCTGTCATGCACCGCTTTAATAACATTTACGAGGAAGGTAAGAAACTGGAGGTTTGTTTTTGGGTTTTTCCCCGGTGACAGAAGATTCTTCCCTGTGTTTGTAGCCATTGACCAGTTATTATGCTTGCCCGAACCGTTTATTCCGGCAAAAGGTTTTTCATGCAGCAGGACTCTGAATTTATGTTTCCTGGCTGTACGCTTCATGATATCCATCAGAAGCTGGTTGTGGTCCACTGCAAGATTGACTTCCTCAAAGAGAGGAGCACATTCAAACTGGTTGGGAGCCACCTCATTATGACGTGTTTTTACCGGGATCCCCAGCTTATGTGCCGTGTACTCAAAATCCTGAATGAAGCACATAACCCTTTCCGGTATCGAACTGAAATAGTGATCGGCCAGCTGCTGATCTTTCGACGACTGGTGTCCCATTAATGTCCGGTCGGCAAGTACCAGGTCAGGACGGGCGTAGAAGAGTGCCTCATCTATCAGGAAGTATTCCTGTTCAACTCCAAGAGTTGCTATTACTTTGGTTACATCCTTGTCGAAATACTGGCAAACTGCAACAGCCGCCTTATCAAGAGCTGACAGTGCTTTCAGCAGAGGTGCTTTATAGTCAAGTGCCTCTCCAGTGTATGAGACAAAGATCGTGGGTATACAAAGTGTCGATCCAACTATGAAAACTGGTGATGAAACATCCCACGCGGTATAGCCTCTTGCTTCAAAGGTGTTTCTTATCCCTCCGCTGGGAAAACTGGAGGCATCAGGTTCAGACTGGACCAGTACTGCGCCTGAAAAATTTTCTACTATATGTCCTCCATCTCCGGCTTCCAGGAATGAATCATGTTTCTCAGCTGTTCCATCTGTCAACGGGTGAAACCAGTGAGTGAAATGAGTAACGCCTCTTTCAAGAGCCCAGGCTTTGAGCCCAATTGCTACCTGCTCAGCTTCCTGCCAGGTCAGGGATTTGCCCTCATCAACTGCACGCTTCACTACCCTGAATGCTTCCTTTGACAGGTAGTGCTCCATTTTGTGGAGATTAAACACATCTTCCCCAAAATACTTTGAAATCACTTTTGAGGATGTCTCAATTCTTACAGGTTCTCTGTTGAATACTTCTTTTAATGCACTAAATCTTAATTCTGCCATAGTTAATTTTTTTGCCAAAAATATATATTTTTTGATATACCCCCTATTTTTTTAAGATAATTTTTATTAAAAACATATATTTCTTGATAATCACCCCTGAATAATTACTCATAATCCTGAATTTTTATGCATTTTCTAAGAAGATACCCTAAGACAACAAAAAAGAATACATTATAATAATAGCTTTCCTGACCTATTTTTCCCTGGCAACCTGTTCATCAGTTTTATTAATGATTTTTGTTATATTTGTCGCCTGAATTCTAAAAAGTTATTATTAAAGTAAATCTAAATCAGCATACTCGATGTCAGCTATTCAGTTTTTAAGAGAAAAAGCAGGTGTTTTTGTAGCCGGTATAATTGGTTTCTCACTTTTCCTGTTCGTTATCAGCGATTTTTTCGGAAATGGCAGGAATCAGAACAGAAAGATAAGAAAGTACTATGAACTGGGTGAGATTGCCGGTGAATATATCTCTTATCAGGATTTTGAAGAAAGAGTCCAGAGCCTTGTTGAGATCTATAAATTGTCAGGTACATCCAAAATTGATGAATCAACCTACGAATCAATCAGGGAGCAGGTATGGCAGCAGATGGTAAGGGAAAAAATACAGGACAACCAGTATAAAAAACTCGGTATTGGAGTAAGCAGCGAAGAGGTTGATGAACTTGTCCTTGGTAATAACCCTCATCCCATAGTCATGCAGTTATTCACTGATCAGAATACCGGAGTGTTCAACAAATCCTTCCTTGTGAATTTTCTGAAACAGATAGATGTCGACGAGACTGCAAAGAAATACTGGCTGTTCTTCGAGGACGAAATTGTAAATGACAGAATGAATACTAAATATAATAATTTAGTTTCCAAAGGATTATATGTGACTTCCAAACAGGCTGAATTTGATAATGCACTGAATAACAACACTGTTGATTTCAGTTATGTCATGAAGAACTACGCATCAGTCCCGGATTCCGCTGTTAAAATTCTTCAGAGCGATCTGGAAGTATATTATAATAGTCATAAGAACAGCTACAAAAGAACAGCTTTAAGGGATATTGAGTATGTTACATTCGAGGTTGTACCATCCGAAGAGGATACCAAAACTGCTGAAGAATGGATCACACGGACAAAGGGAGAGTTCGCTGCCGCACCTGATCCCGCTGAATTTATAAATCTTACTGCCGATACAAGGTATACGGGTTTCTATGAACCACTGGCAAGTATTTCAGATAACCTTCGGGACTTTGTTAAATCCGAGGATAAAGCAACGGTCTTCGGCCCCTATCAGGAAGATGGCGCATTCAAGATTGCAAAGCTCATTGATGCAGCAAACAGACCTGATTCAGTGCATGCACGCCATATTCTGATTTCAGCAGGCCAGACACGCTCTCTGGATAAAGCAAGAACTATTGCCGACAGTCTTGTAAAACTCATTAAGACAGGGGTTTCATTTGATGTTATTGCAATGGCAAATTCTGATGATCAGGGTTCGGCACAGGTCGGAGGTGATCTTGGCTGGTTCCCCGAAGGAACGATGGTGGTCCCTTTCAACAATGCATGCTTTACAGCAAAGAAAGGTGAAATCATTACTGCTGAAACAACCTATGGCGTTCATATCATTGAAGTTCTAGAGAAATCGAAAGATGTACGCAAATATAATATAGGTATTGTTGACCGTAAGATAATTGCAAGTTCGGCAACAAATCAAAGAGTATATAGTGAGGCCAGCCAGTTCGCAGGCAGTAACAGTACCTATGAACAGTTCAACAGCTCAATAGCTTCACTTAAAATGAACAAAAGAGTAGCAAATGATGTCACTCCTTCCCAGAAAACACTTCCGGGGCTTGATAGTCCAAGATCACTTATTATTGCATTATTCTCTGCTGAGCCAGGGAAAATCATTCTTGATGTCAACCAGCAGGCGGTATTCGAGATAGGCGATACTTATGTTGTTGCCTACTGTACCAGAGCGCAGGAGGAAGGTATAGCTCCTCTTAAGGATGTGGAAAATGATGTGCGTTTTGCCCTTATCAGGGATAAGAAAGCTGAGATCATTATTGCACAGTTTGAAAAGGAAAACACAGGAGGAAAAACACTTGATGATATAGCAAGGGATATGGGACTGGTTGTGGAAGAAGCAAGCCAGATCAATTTCAGATCATATTCAATTCCCAATATCGGTTCTGAACCGTCTCTCATTTCTGCTGCTTCTTCTGCCAAACAAGGTGTTGTAGCCGGACCTGTAAAAGGCAATAATGGTGTTTACATGATATATGTGAATTCAATCACTACTCCTTCTGTTGAGGATATGAAACTGTTAAAGGACAGACTTCTTGCCACATATCAGATGAGAGGCACTTATGAAGCTTACGAAGCTCTGAGGAGATCAGCGAATATTGTTGATAAAAGATATAAGTTCTATTAATAGTCTTTTACTACATAATTGAGGGTGTCTTAAAAGGACACCTTTTTCTTTTTTAGTTATATCACTTAAACAGGGAATTTTAAAAGTATACTTTTATTTATATCAATTCCCTGATGAATTCATGAGATCCCTCATTTCTTATTTTTTTTGAAATATTTACTACATTTATAGTAATTATTTAAATAATGTAGTATATTTGAATGAAATTTTACAGCTATGAAAGAGATAACAAAAGCCCAGGAAGAAGTTCTCAAGGTAATATGGGAGATAGAGAACGGCGCTGTCGCCGATGTTCTTGACAATTTTCCCGAACCAAAGCCGGCGTATAACACAATCGCAACCGTGATCAAGGTGCTTGAGGGGAAAGGATATGTTGGTCACAGGACTTATGGGAAGACGCATGTCTATTACCCTCTGGTCTCCAGGGAAGAATATGCCAATCATGTTGTAAAGGAGGCTTTCACAGGTCTTTTTAACGGATCGCTTCACCAGATGGTATCCCCTTTTATAAAGAACAGGAGTATCAGTATCAACGAGCTGGAGGAGTTAAGGCAGATGGTCGAGTCAGAAATTGAAAAGAAAAGGAAGTAGATATGGATTCCATTCAATACATATTAACAGCGGGCATATGCCTTGCCATATCATATATGGTGTTCAGGATATTATTCAAAAATGGAACTGACTTCAGCAGGCAGAGGCTATTTATAATATCATCAGTTGTACTGTCGCTTGTCCTGCCACTCAGTCGTTTCAGCCTGGCCCTGCCGGACTTTCGGGAAACGACGGTTGACATTCCTTTTTCCGGCATCTCAGGATCAGAGGGATTAAGTTATTCCACCCTGCAATCAGATGAACCCGGATTTCTGTCTTCAATCGTTGGATATCTCCCGGAGGTTTACCTTATTATTACCAGTGTCTTAATCCTGCTTCTGTTATCGCAGTTGATCAGGATATTGTTCCTTTATTCAATATCTGTAAGAGTCAGGACCGGATCGCTTATCGTATTAAGCAACAGCAGGATCCAAACCCCTTTTTCCTTCTTTAATCTTGTGTTTATCCCTGAAGCTCTGACTGACAGTGCAGAAAGGGAAAGCATCATTATCCACGAAAGTATTCATGCTTCACAATATCACTCATTTGACAATCTGCTTATTGAACTCTTAGCGGCCGTAATGTGGTTCAATCCCTTTGTCTGGATGATAAGGAGATCTATGCATCTTGTTCATGAATACCTTGCAGATGAAGGGACGCTGGGTGCCGGGATAGACAGGATCAGGTACCAGGCGCTTCTTATTAACCAGGTAGCGGAGGAGAAACTCATCTGCCTCTCCTCGGATTTTAATAATAAACTTCTTAAAAAACGAATGATCATGATGACAAATTTCAAACAAAAAAAGGAGGGTATCGGCAGGATATCTGTCATATTCCCCCTCACTCTGTTAATGTTTATGGTGGTTTCAGTATTGAATGGTTTTTTTGCACCGGAGATAAAAGCCTCCGACCCAGGCGGATTCACCATCCTTAAACCCGAATCGATAGTCGTTAATGAACCACTTGTTCAGAAAGATACCTCTGCCAAAGCTAAAATCAGGGTAAGGCGTACTACGGAAGCATCAAAGATGGATGATGTGAAGGTTGTGGGATATGGTAAATCCCCATCAAAGATGAATGATGTAGTTGTTGTTGGATATGGTGAATCCAAAGACAGTTCCGCTGAAAGTCCGGTATATGTAGTAGATGGTGTTTACAAGAAAAATATCGATGACCTTGATCCCGGAGAAATAAGTTCCGTCGATGTCCATAAGGCAGATAATCTTATAATTGTCAGGACAAAAAGCTACACCGGCAATAAAGCTGCTTCGGAACCGGGAGTGGTAATCAGAAGTAGAAGTAATAGTTCGGTGCCGGAAAATACTCTTTATATAATTGATGGGGAAAAAAGAGATAAAGAAGCTCTTCAGTCACTGGATCCGTCGAAAATAGATAATATTACTGTATTAAAGGATAAGGAATCGATGCGGATATATACGAAAGAGGATTATGACGGAGTGATTATAATTAACACCAAGAAGTAAAAAAATTAGAACAGGATCCCGCATTGCCAGGCTTATACCGGCAATGTTCATGGATTTTGTCATTTGCAAATAAAAGAGGCCGTCTCAAAACGTTATTGAGACGGCCTTTTTTCCTGTTATCAACAAAAAGAAGGGTGTCCTTTTGAGACACCCTTCATTTTAAAGTCGGCGACGACCTACTCTCCCACGAATGCAGTACCATCGGCGCTGGCGGGCTTAACTTCTCTGTTCGGAATGGGAAGAGGTGGAACCCCGTCGCTATAGTCACCTTAAGATCTTCTGAAGTCAGGAGTCTGAAGTCTGAAGTCCGAAGAGTTTTTCTTCTTACTTCTGTCTTCCGGCTTCCGTCTTCTGTCTTTCAATATTATTGACATAGAGGCCAAAAAGCTAATAAAACGCACCCTGAAAGCTCACGGGTAATTAGTACTGCTCAGCTTTGACGTCACCGTCTTTACACCTGCAGCCTATCAACGTTGTAGTCTTCAACGACCCTTAAGGGAGATCTCATCTTAAGACGAACTTCGCACTTAGATGCTTTCAGTGCTTATTTCTTCCAGACATAGCTACCCTGCACTGCAGCTGGCGCCACAACAGGTACACTAGAGGTCTGTCCAACACGGTCCTCTCGTACTAGTGTCAGGTTCTTTCAAATCTCCAACGCCCACAACAGATAGGGACCGAACTGTCTCACGACGTTCTGAACCCAGCTCGCGTGCCACTTTAATCGGCGAACAGCCGAACCCTTGGGACCTTCTCCAG
>Ga0116185_1000745_pt1 | contig 36059 bp, 26 predicted proteins | sample AD_JPNNA7_MetaG_FD_89754 | JGI IMG/M metagenome (GOLD analysis project Ga0116185, IMG submission 89754) | Active sludge microbial communities of municipal wastewater-treating anaerobic digesters from Japan - AD_JPNNA7_MetaG | ecosystem: Engineered > Bioreactor > Anaerobic > Digestate | place...
AATAATGAATCAGGCCATTGGTCAATAAAAGACTTGAAACTCAAAGCAGAAAAACTGAAACAGGATAAGGAATTACTTCTCAAAGCACGTAAATTCAAAGCTTACAAGCTATCAGAAGAGATAAAGAGAATTCAGGAAAATATTGAAAAAATCCCTGATAGTTCACTGGAAAAGCTTGGTGAATTAATTTCCGGATATGAAAAATATAAAAATAATCTTGAATCATTAAATAAAGAATATAAAAAGATTACGGAAGAAACTGCCGTATTGCCCGATATAGAAGCAAAACAATATCTGCTGATTAAAGCAAAACGGCATAAAGCTTACATAATTGATGAAAAGCTCAAATTATTGAATGAGAAATTAAGAACTCTGCCTGAAGAGGAGATAAATAAAGCCGACCAGAATATTTCAAGATATCACGATAAAAAAAATGAACTTAATAACCGTAACAAATCTGCCATTGAGCTAAAAGAAAAATCAAAAGACTACAACTGGCTTAAGTCGGCAAAAGAAAATTACAGCAGATTCTTAAGTACTGCGGAAACATATAAAAAGCCTCCTGTTTTTATAGTTATTCTTATAGCGTTATTACTTGGAGGAGGATTGGTCGGAATTTTGCTTGATCAGAAAATAGCCGGCATATCCTTAATTTTAGCCAGCACAGCAGTAACAATTTTCTATTTCCTGAAACTCCGTAAATCCTTTACAGCCTACAAGCATGAGGAGGAAATCGAGGAAATCGGAAAAGAGTTTAGAAATCGTTTCGGCGAAGAACTTAAAAGTCTGACTCAACTTGAATCTAAACTTATCGAGCAGGAAAAATACCATAATCAGCTCGATTTACTCACATCTGACCTGAAGCGCCTCGAAACTGAACTTGAATCCTGTGTTCAGGCAATTGGAGATGGATTCAAAAGGCTGAAAGCCGATGGAGATGAAGAACAAAACTGGAGTGAAATTATTTCACAGCTCAGGCAAAAAAGAAATAGAATACTCGAGGAACAACAGCAATTAAAGGAAAAATTAGCTGGTCTTGAAGTGGATGAATCTGAATATGAAAAGGAAGATCCTGGAATTGAATTCGATAAGAATCTACTCGAAGAAACGAAGTCTGAATTGAGGCGGCTTAAAGAATTACAAAACAAGGCCTCCGGGATAAAATCTGAAATAACAAATATTCAGAATGAAATGTCCGGATTGACAAATGAAATCATTCAATCATTTAAAAATATTACCGATGAAGAAATATCTGAAAATGAATGGCAACATAAACTTCATGAGCTCACTGACAGAAGAAATGAATTGAAGGAGAAGGCCGAACATTTGAAAGGCGAACTCAAAGGACTTGGGGTTTCGGAATCAGAATATATAACTGATGATCCCGGGATCGAGTTCAGTCAGGAGGAACTTGATTCGTTAGACATACAATTACAGTCAACCGCCGATGATATTGCCAGAGAAGAAGAAAAATTAAGGGGGTTGCAAACTGAACTTATATCAATAACCCGTGCAGATGCAAGCACAAGCTGGAATGATCTTATTGACTTGTTATACAGAAAAAAGGAAGAGACTGAACAGGAAATCGAAAATTTGGAAGCGGAAATCGTTGCCGGAATCCTTTTACACAATACCATTATGGAACTTCAGCAGGAAGAAGATGTCAAGTTAATCGAGAGTCTTAATTCAGAGGATCTGCGCAACATTCTCTATAATGTCACCGGCAGGTACAATCAACTGGCGTTTGAAGATTCAAGGGTAAAAATTTCGGACGAATTCAGGGATTTTTATATCAGGGATCTGAGCACAGGGGCAAGGGAACAGGTAATGATTGCATTGAGAATCGGCTTTCTCAAAAGGCTTTTCAGACAGGATTCCGCCTTTTTGATTCTTGACGACGCCTTTCAGCATTCCGATTATATTAAACGAGAATTGCTCGTTAATACTGTATGCGAACTTTCCGCTAAGGGATGGCAGATCATCTATTTTACCATGGATGACAACATAAGAAGTTTATTCCAAAAGAAGCAAAACGTAAATTATATTGAAATTGATTTGCAATAGCAACAATTTATTCCTTTGTTGATTTTTACTATATCAATATAAATGTTATCCCTTTTACCGAAATAATGCAGTTTTATCTGTTTTTGCTTATTTTTTTGACAAAAACTCCTGAAGGCCAAGAAGTTTAATATCTTGTTTCAATGAGTTATACATCTCTTCTGTAAGATTTTTTATTGGTGGTCTAAAACCGCCACAGTCAATTCCAGCGATTTTTATAAATGCTTTACCTGTTGCAATTCCTCCGTATTTTCCGAGAAGACTTACCATTTTAGCTACCTTAATATAGAGACGTCGTGCAGTTTCAAGATCGCCTTTGTTGAACGAATCAATAATCAAATGGTAGAGAGGTGCGGCGAAGTTATATGTACTTCCAACAAAACCTTTGCAACCTGTTGCAAGTGCCGGAAGTATACATTCGTCCCTGCCCCATAGCAGGTCGTAAGCTCCGTCATTGTAATTTAGGCATAATGTGAAGTCCATAAAATCTTCATGAGTAAATTTTATCCCTGCAAAATTTGGAAGCATCTTTGATATTTTACTTATAAACCCGGCCATTCCGAAATTCACGCCGGTCATTGCCGGGAAATGATAGTAATAAACCGGTAGTTCTGGAACAGCTTCTCCTACCTGTGCAACAAATTCAGCCAGATGGCTATCATTTGATGGCTTAAAGAAATAAGGTCCGATAACTGCAATGGCCGACAAACCAGCCTCATACGAAAACAGAGCGTTTTCTACGCATTCATTAATGCAGGTTCCTCCAACCATATTTATTATTCTTACTTTTCCTCCTTCTTTAAGGCACTCGGCCCATTTCTGCACTTGAAGCTGTTTTTCTTTTTGCGTAAGTGATGCCCCCTCTCCTGTCGTTCCGTTGATAAAAGCACCCACAATCCCGTTCTTCTGAAGGAAATAATAATACTCGTGGATAAGTTCAGTCTTCAGGTTACCTTTACTGTCCATAGGAGTAAATGGTGCTGCGACCATACCTTCGAATTTTTCAATCTTTAGCATAATACACAGATATATACAAGCCTAAAATACACATTTTTTATTAAAAAATAATCTCTATTTTAGCCTTCCAAAATTTATACAACAATAATGAAAAAAATCACTCTCGATACTGCCACGAAGTTTGTAGTTCTGCTTGGGCTTGTAAGCCTGTTTGGAGATATGACATACGAGGCTGCCAGAAGCATTAATGGTTCATTTCTTAAGATACTTGGAGCAAACGGAACAACAGTAGGGATTGCAGCTGGGCTTGGTGAACTGGCCGGCTACGGTTTAAGGTTTGTATCGGGGTATATAGCCGACCGCACAAAAAAATACTGGACAATAATGATTATTGGTTATCTGCTGAATCTCTTTTCAGTACCGCTTATGGCCCTTGCAGGTTACTGGCAGATTGCTGTTGTTCTCATCATTGCCGAACGTGTCGGCAAAGCTTTAAGAACGCCAGCACGCGATGCGATTCTTTCATTCGGAACACAGAAAATGGGACGAGGATGGGGCTACGGACTTCATGAAGCAATGGACCAGATCGGCGCAACAATTGGCCCACTTCTTGTGAGCCTTGTATTGCTCCTAAAGAACCAGAATTATGAACTGGCTTATGCCATCCTTGCTATACCTGCTATTATAGCATTTATGATCCTTATTTTAGGCGTTCATCTCTATCCAAAACCAGGAGAGCTTGAAATCAAAACAACTTCAATAGTCACAAAAGGAGTTCAGAAAAGATTCTGGATTTACATTATTGCTGTGGTATTTATTGCTGCCGGTTATGCTGATTTCCCGCTTATAGCGTTTCACTTCAAATCTAAAGCATTAATGTCCGATTCAGTAATCCCAATATTCTATGCCATAGCAATGGCTGTTGATGCTGTAGCTGCGCTTGTTTTCGGGAAGATTTATGATAGAAAAGGAATAAATATACTCCTTCTTTCGGTGCTTATTTCCTGCGCTTTTGCACCGCTGGTTTTTTATGGCAATTTCTATCTTGCGCTTTTCGGAATGATATTGTGGGGTATAGGCATGGGAGCACAGGAATCAATACTCAAAGCTGAAATAGCCAATATGGTATCAACCGAAAAACGTGGAAGAGCTTTCGGAACATTCAATGCAATTTATGGCTTGTCGTGGTTTGCAGGAAGCGCATTGATGGGAATCTTTTATGATTTCTCAATTAAAGCACTCGTCATCTTTTCTGTTACTGCACAGATTATTGCAGCTGGAGTAATTTTATATATGTTGAGATATAACAATCGTGTTTCTGAATAAATTATATCTATATTTTGTACTGTATGCCTTTTCTATTTTTTAATTGTTTTGCAGTTAAAAAGAAGATTTTCATTTATATTTGAAGTCCAAAAGACGAAAAATGTTTATTGACATTATAAATAATTCTATTAATAATTAATAAGTATGAAAATAATTGAAGTATCAGCACTCGAGATTCTGGATTCGAGAGGGAATCCGACAGTTGAAGCAAATGTGATGCTTGAAGACGGAACTCAGGCAAAAGCCATGGTGCCCAGCGGTGCCTCCACCGGAGAACGCGAAGCTTGCGAATTACGCGACGGCGATAAGAAACGTTATGGCGGCAAAGGTGTTTTGAAAGCTGTCGAAAATGTAAACACGACTATAGCAAAAGCTATTACAGGTAAGTATTTCTTCTCCCAGCGCGAACTCGATTATCTGATGATAGAACTCGACGGAACGCCAAATAAATCAAAACTGGGTGCAAATGCAATACTTTCGGTTTCAATGGCTTATGCCCGTGCTGAAGCAGAAAGCGCAGGCATTCCGCTTTTTCAATACCTTGGCGGTGCAAATGCCTATGTTTTACCTGTTCCATGCCTTAATATAATAAATGGCGGTAAACATGCTGATAATAATGTTGATTTTCAAGAATTTATGATTGCTCCTCATAATGCCCCTTCATTTACTGAATCAATCAGAATGGGTGTGGAAGTTTTCCATTCTCTAAAGTCGGTATTGAAAGCTAAAGGCTATAGCACCGGAGTTGGTGATGAAGGAGGTTTTGCACCAGACCTTAAATCGAATGATGAAGCCGTCGAGGTAATACTTGAAGCTATCAACAAAGCCGGTTATAAACCTGGAACAGATGTAAGTATATGTCTCGACCCTGCTGCCAGCGAGATGTGGGAAGACGGGAAATATAAAATGTTCAAAAGCACAGGTAAATTATTATCCAGCGATGAAATGATAAAATTATGGGAGAGCTGGGTAAATAAATACCCTATTATTTCCATAGAAGACGGCCTTGCTGAAAATGACTGGACAGGATGGCAAAATTTAACAAAGGCTTTAGGTAATAAAATTGAAATAGTCGGTGACGACTTATTCTGCACCAATAAAGCCATTCTGGCCGAAGGAATCAAAAAAGGTGTGGCAAATGCAATCCTTATCAAACTAAATCAAATTGGAACTGTTACTGAAACTCTTGAAACAATTGAGCTCGCATTCAAAAATGGTTATAATGCTTTTGTTTCTCACCGTAGTGGTGAAACATCCGATAGTTTTATTGCCGACTTAACTGTGGCCGTTAATGCAGGACATATTAAAACAGGAAGCGGATGCAGAAGCGAAAGAGTTGAAAAATTCAACCAGCTTATGCGCATTGAGCGGCAACTCGGCAAATCGGGAAAATTTGCAGGTATAAAAGCATTCAAGAACGCATAAAACACAATTCGGAAATCAACTGACAACTTCGAAATATAAAATATTTTAAGTTGTCTATTAGAAACTTTAAAATGCAGGTTAATGCAGGGAACATAAGTAATTTCTCTTACAATTTTTCGAGCTTATGTTCTTTGCATTAATTTTGTAACACTTGCGGTTAATTTTTATCAAATTAATTTTATTATAGCAGATTAATTAAAATAAAATCACTAACTTGCAAGCCGAAAATTAATCCATAACATGGACGATTATTATTTATGTTGTTGAATTGAACAGAGGTTTTGCATTTACAACCTCTGTTTCAAAATATGGAGGATTGTATTATGCGGACTTTCTTGAAAAATTCAACTGGCATTGTTCCATGTGCAGAGTGGGAACCCGGTTGCTGGATACATGTCGAATGCCCGATTTCAGATGATAAGGAATTTCTTAATAGTTTTAGGTTTCCTGTATCATTTCTTAACGACCTGGAAGATATTGACGAGCGTCCACGTATTGAACTTGAAGATGGGTGGTACTTTATAATTATACGAATTCCCTACCGTAATGGAGATCCAAAACTTCCCTTTTCAACGGCACCGCTTGGAGTAATCTTTAAAAATGATGTATTTATTTCTATATGTCACGTTAAGACTGAATTGATTCCCGATTTTCTGAATTATACAATTAGAAAAAATATTAATTATAAAGATTATTTTGATCTGGTACTGAGACTTATATTAAATTCTTCGGTCTGGTTTTTGAAATATCTGAAGCAGATAAACCTGCATATAAAAACTGCTGAAAATGAACTGGAAAAATCAGTTAAAAATGAGGAACTTCAAAAATTATTACAGATTGAAAAATGTCTTGTTTATTTTACTACTTCACTAAATGGTAACGACATTTTGATAAACAGGTTGAAGAACATAAAGAGCCAGAGAGATAAGTATGACGAAGAACTCCTGGAAGATGTAGAAATCGAATCCAAGCAGGCACAGGAAACAACAAATGTTTTTAGCGATATCTTAAGCGGAATGATGGATGCCTACGCTTCAGTAATCTCAAACAATCTTAATATAATAATGAAAAGACTCACTTCAATTTCTGTGTTATTAATGATTCCCACATTAATTGCAAGTCTTTATGGAATGAATGTGCCTAACGGATTGGAGAATTTTTCACCTGCATTCCTGATAATCCTCGCAGTATCATTCGGCTTATCAGCAATAGGATTAATGCTCATGAAAAGAAAACAATTGTTTTAAAATTTTGTTTTTTATATTTTTATAGGACATTTTGACAAATTTTAAAACCTGGTTTCTTTCTATTTTGATAATAGCAGATGTTAGATGTGCAATTATACTTACTTATTTTTATAATCTTCCTTGCCGGTTATATAGTATTTCTACATATTAAGCTTGTCAAAAGAGATATTAAGATTGAAAATCTGCTCAGACAAATTGAGAATCCGGCACAATCAATAAAATTAGAAGAAATAAAAGATGAAAAATTATTCAGTCGTGATGTAATGAATTTCATATTTGAATTCCAAAACACTGCAAAGATTTATCTTCATTACACAAAATTAAAAAGTGATGCTGAAAACATAATAAAAGAAGGATTCAGGTTTGTGGATTCATTTTACAGAACGGCATTCCCGGCAACTGATGATAAATTGGAACTTTTTATAAAGCATAACAGCAAGAAGCTTTTTGGTGATTATGTTGTTGTTATTTGTATATCCAATGAAATTATTAATTATTACAATAATGAAATAGTAAAAGCTGGCTTGAAAAACTGCAGGTATGAAAATATTCTTACGGAAAAGCCGCCTGAAAAAAATGACAATTCAGATAATGTATACATACTTCCCTCAAAATACATCAAGGGCTTTTTTAATCATTGTACTGGCGAAATTATTGTCAATTCTGAATTCGATCCCGATTATTCGTCTCCGTGGTTTATTAAAAACCTCGAACAGATGAAAAATGCTCCCAATCAATCAAAGTTCATAGTTTGAGCAGGCAAAAATTTAAATTAATAATAAAATCCAATAACCTGAAAAACAATTAGAATCCAGCTACAAATCCGGCGCTTATTTTACAATATTTTTCTTCGCCGTCGAGCCATGTAAATTCTGATAGCAGCCTTAAATTTCTTCTAAGTAAATAGCCATACTGAATTGAAGCAGATTTATAATCAAGAATATTGTAATCCGATTCAACCTGGTTAAGAAGCCCTGTTAAGTACCAATTGCTCATATCACCTTTTGGAGCAAAAATGACTTCAATGTATCCCCCTTGTGTGTCTGCATCATAAGACCAATCTTCTAATTCACTGTCATAAATCCTTGAATCGGTTCGAAATATATATTGAGCATTGACTATCAGCTTTTGATTAAAATTTAAATTAACCACAGGACCCACCATTTTCGTATTGCACGGAAGTTCAAGAGGTGCACCGCTTACAATTTCCTTGCCCGTATAACCTAATAATCCCAGGCTTAAATTATTACCGATAGGTTGAGTAACATAAACAAGCAGATTTTTATATTTATCCTTATCAAAAAGAAATTCCTCTCCGGCACCGTTTATCCCATTGCCATTAAGAACCTCCGCAACAATGCCCGTATGAATTTTTGGAATTTCGTAATTCAGCATTATACCCCTCTCATACTTAAGCGATACACTCGATGTCCCGGGAACGGCGTTAAGTATTGCTATATCCTCCAGAGTAAGTCTTAATTCCCTTTTATAAAATGGATCACATGCTTGAAATTGTCCTACAGAAAAATTTATCCCAGTTCCGAATAAATTATTGTAAGTAATAAAAGCGTCTTCTATTCCTACAATATTACCGCCTTCACTCATAAAAAAGTAAAAATAATAAGAAAGTCTATCGGAGAGTTCTCCACCGGAAAGCAGCTTCACACCCGATGGAGCACCAAAATCAATGCTTTTGCTATTTTCTGTATTATATGAAGCAATCCCGTCAATTCTTACGGCAATAGGCAGTTCACGCAAAAGTGAAAGCTTCTCATCGCCCGTTTGAATAAAATATCTTGGTGCTTCGTATTCAGTCATTCTGTATCCATTACTTGCAAAATTTTCGCCAAACGGCTTCAAATATGGGAAAGGAGAATGACATACCTGACAGCTTATCTGATATTTTCGTGCAAATGCAGGTATTCCATCTGCAGGCTTAACTATTAAAAAAGAAATGACTACCGCTGACAGAACTAATAAGAATTTTCGAGTTAGTATCATATCATAAAGAGTTTGAATTAACTAAGAACTTATTCAAGGTAAAATATTAATGCTGGTTGAATGAGTATTAACTACAGTAACTTCCGATTCATCGGCAGGTACATTAAGGAAATCGGCAACGGGTTTAACAAGAAGCTGGTAATTAAGTGTTGCAGTAAACTTCATAATACCAGGTGCAGCATCGAAAGGAATTTTGAATGTAAATGTTTCTACAATTGTCTGCCGGGGGCCTATCCGGTAATCCGCCAAGCTTTGCGGTATTCCACTGCATGATTGTCATTCTGCCTTCAGAATCAAAATAAGGCATCCGAAATATCCTGTTCCCGTATGGAATGCCATCCCGCTGTAAACCTTTAAAGTCACTTATTTTTTTAGGAATCCCCATATCCTGATAGGCCAGATAATCTCCTGAAATTGTATATTCTTCACCATCAAAACCTTTTTTGTCAACATTAATATGATACTTATTACCTTTTGCATCTGCAGCTTCCACGTTAAGCCATAATATTCTGTCTTCGACTGAGCCAGTAGGAAACTTGTGCCCTGTCTTTGCGTTATAAAGAGCCACAGTAAGCACAACTATTTCACCCGGTTCTGCAACTCTTATATCAGGTTGAATTCTAAGCTCGATCGTGCCTCTTACTTTACCTGCATCATGACCACCATGAAAAAGATGCAATCTCGCATCAGGGCGTGGTTTGGACATTATTGCAGTCAGATATTGTGCTTTAGGCATATGGCAATCGTGGCACAAAACTCCTTGTTGGGAATAAGGTCCTTCTTTCCATTCCAATTGTGTTGATTTTACCCATATACCGTAAGGATTTTTTTCATTATGGCATATCCCACATATTTCAGTTGTATTAAAAATATCTTTTACAACGATATTATGTGCTGGAGATTCCACCAACGGAGCTCTTCCTGCATATTTTGTCATGCCAGGCTCGATAAAATAACTAAAATTAAAAGGTGGATCTGTTTGTGATGACTGAATGTGATGACATACTTCGCATGAAACCGATTCATTGGCCATAGTTTTTTCGGAAGGTCTTGCCGGAGGTAATTTCCCATTCATATAAGCTAAAGGTGTATGACAGCCATTACAACCGTCAACTACCTCCCTGAGAGATGGAACAGCATCTGCATGTGCTTCGGCAAGATCAAAATATTCAATTTCATCCCAGTGATGAGTATATGCTTGTGACATCATAGCCTGCGACCACTGTTCATAAATCCCTGGATGGCAGGTCTTACACTTCGCTGCATTTTCAAACTTATTATATTGGTATGCTCCCTTTAAATTAATCTGGCTTATTAAAGATTTAAAAGCAACTGAGAATATAGAAACCACAACAGAAACCGATAAGACAGTAATAGAGAGTACCCTTTTTCTTGCTTTAGATTCCATTTAACATGATAATTAAAATCAAATCCGTCTTCGTTCAGGCTCTTCTATTAGCCTGCATTTTCCTCTCTTATAATTAAGAGAGTTATAATTACTAAAAACTTAATGACCTCGTAAATAATATTTATTATCTTAAGAATTAATCACTTATAAGTCGCAAGATGCTATTATTGTAAATCCATATTCATTTCCATCAACCCCTTGTTTTCTCTCAGCAACCTGTTAACTTTTCTGCTTGTATTCATGCCAATTAAGATGGAAAGCACGAACAAAGCAGCCAGAACAATTGTAACAATCTTTACAGTTCCTGCATTTGCTTTAAGTGCAGATATAAGGGCATTATACATAAGCCAGAGGCAATAAAACATTATTATCAGGTTGACAATTGTGCCAAGTGTGAAGCTAATGCCTGTAAAAAAGCCAAAAAACGCCGAAATAGGCATTATTACCATTAATGAAGCAGTAACTCTTAAACAGGGCTCGAAGTCGGTATTACCTTTACAAATTGCAGAAATAATAAGCAGAATTACAGCTCCTATAAACAATCCGATAATAGCCGTTACAACAGCCCAGATAAAGCCCATTATACCCGTAGCACCTCCAATTAATGTGCTGCCGGCGCTCAATCTAAAAATTCCCCACAGGAAATAAAAAATACCTGCAATAGCACCATAAATAACAGCTTTAATAAGAGGCTCGACCATCCCTCCGGATAGTTTCATTTCCGAAAAATAACTCTTAGGATTCAAAAGAGTTTCTTTCGATTCCTTTATGAACAGATTAAAATCAAAAGTTTTGTCATTCATAATAATTCAGGTTTTAGTGTAACAATATTAACATAAATGATTTATGTATATAAAAATTATGATAAACAACGTTTCGAATTTTAAACTAACCTCAAAGAACCCAATTCTCCAATGTAGTAATAAAATATTATATTTCAACAAATTTAGCGAATTACTACTAAAAATATCCTTAAAACTCTTTCAATGAATCGAGAAAAATTATCCTTTCTGTCCCTCTTTTGACAGATATGCTATTACCTTTATTTTAAAAGCCCTCCCTATTTATTCATCTTTTCCGCTTTCTTGGCCTTTTTAGATGCTCTTTTTTCTTTCAAGGTCTTAGCCGGTTCCTTTTTGCTCTTTGATTGGGCTTTATCCTTCTCGTGAGACATAAATATAACTTTTAGGGTTAAACTTCTACAAATATAAAAAAATTAATGAGTTTTAATTATGTTTCTCATAAGAGTTATCAACAATTGATAAAATTTTTAAGCAAGCTGGTTTAGAAATGAAGCGGCATCAAGGTCGAGATACCAGTAGAGAGTTCCGAAAACCGGTGTTATTTTTGATGCAGGGTAATCTGATGAATTTTGATTTTCAAGTATTTCATAAACGATTTCAGCCTTTTTACGGCCAGAGATCATGAATATAACTTTTTCGGCATTATTAATGACAGGGACTGTCAAAGTGATTCTTTTCTGATGTGTGACAGGATGTTCAGAAACCTCACATATCCTCACAGAATTGAATAAATGATTGTTTTCGGGAAAAATTGAAGCAACATGGCCATCTTCACCAAGTCCCAGATATATTACATCAAACACAGGCAACCCAAATCTGGTTGAAGTCAGTCTCTTTATTTCTCCTGAATACCTTTCAGCTTCTTCCCACGGATTGTTTTCTCCATAAATTCTATGAATATTTTTTTCCTCTATATCGGCTTTGTCAAAAAAAGCTTCACGCACAGACCGATAATTACTTTCAGGATCGTCAGGAGGAACACATTTTTCATCACTCCAGAAAAAATCAACATATTTCCACAAGGTATTCGTTCTATAGTCATTGCCAAGAAATGAAAAAAATTGACTCGGCGTATTTCCTCCTGAAAATGCAACAGATAGCTTTCGCTTTATACGATAAAACTCATTTACCTGTCGTGACAGGTCTGCAGCGACTTCCTCCGACATTTCATAAAGATTCTTTGATACCTTAATTATCCTTTTCATTAGATTTTAATGGTTAATTCAGGAGTCGGTTGCCGGAAGATTTATTTTATTATTATCTCTCCTTTAATTCTGGCATCAACCGAAGAAGGGCCGATAAAGAAACTTATTTTCCCGTTCTCAAGTTTCCACTGATTACTTTCCGTATCCCAATACTGAAGGTCGTCAGCCTTTAATGAAAGATTTACGTTTACTGTTTCGCCCTTCCTTACGTTCACTCTTTTAAAACCTTTTAATTGTTTTATAGGTCTTTCTACCTTTGAACCAGGAAAACTTACATACAACTGAACAACTTCATCACTGTCGTAATTACCGATGTTACTAAGAGTAAATGTAATTACGGCTGTTTCTCCGTTTTTAAGGGTATTTTTTGAAAGTTTCAGATTAGAATAACTAAAAGTTGTATAGGTCAAACCATGGCCGAACGGAAACAGAGGCGTATTTTTATCGTACATATATGTTCTGCCGTTTCGTATGTTATAATCGAGTATCGGATGAAGCTGATCTATGGAAGTGATCCATGTCTGGACAAGCCTGCCGGCAGGACTTTCCTTTCCGAAGATAATATCCGCCACAGCATTGCCAAGTTCCTGGCTCGACTGTGTAACATGCAATATGGCCGGAACATTCTCTTCTGACCAGTTGATTGCGTATGGAAAGCTTGAAACAACAACAAGTATAGTTCTCGGATTGGCTTTCATTACGAGTTTTACCAGGTCTTCCTGTTCAAGGCTTATAGCCTGCCGATCAACATCCTCTCGGCCATCGCTCGGCACATAGTTTTGTCCCCATTCAAGTCCGTAGCTAAGAGGATGATTACCTATACATACTATTGCCACTTCACATTCTTTTGCTGCAATCACTGCTGAATCTGACTTATTGTTCATTGCAAACCTGAAAGTTACATTATCTCCAAGAGCACTTTTTATTCCGTCACGGATATTCACACTATATGGCGGAGTACCTGAATACCAGTCAGATATAACTTTATTTGCCGACGGGCCGATAACAGCAACAGATTTCAGGTTTTCTTTTTTCAGTGGAAGAATCATTTTCTCGTTTTTCATAAGAACTATCGATTTCCTTGTTACTTCTCTCACAAGTTCACCGGCTTCCGGTCTCCTCCAGGGAGCAATGGTATCGGCAATTCCAATCTGTGAATAAGGATTTGACACAGGATTATCGAGTAAACCGAGTTTTAAGAGAATTCTCAGGTTGCCGTAGATTGCTTCATCTATCTCTTTTTCAGTAATAAGTCCTTTAGAAAGACCTTCTTTAAGAGGGGCCATATAATTATCGAGGAAAACCGTTATACCTGCTTTAATACACTCGGCTGCAGCTATATCAAGTGAAGGATAATATGCATGAGTTGTAATAAGCTGTCTGAAAGCTCCGCCGTCGGTACATATTATACCGCGAAGCCCCCATTCTTTCATTGCAACGCTTCTTAGTACAGGATGAACAGTACAGGGAATGCCATTATACTTGTTATAGGCAGTCATGAAACATTGTGAACCTCCTTCAGTTACTCCTTTATAGAATGTATAAGAATAATACTCTCTGAAAAGGCGATCGTCGAAATCGGAGCTGGTATAATTCCGGTTGTTCTCATTGCTGTTTGCAAGAAAATGTTTCATAAGAGAGGCAGTTTTCCAGTAAATAGGGTCATTACCTTGTAAACCCTTTACATAAGCCACCACCATTCTTGAGTTAAGAAATGCATCTTCGCCAAAACACTCTTCAGTTCTACCCCACCGGATATCTCTTCCAAGGTCGGCATTAGGTGCTAATACTATTAGTCCTCCAGTCCCGTACCTCTCATTTTGCGCAAGGAAACGGGCTTCGGTAGCCTCCCATTCTGCCACTCTTTGTATAAGATCAGGATCCCATGTTTCCGAAAGACCATAAGCCTGAGGAAAAGTGGTTGTATAAGATGCCTTTGGCCCTTTAACTGCCCAGTTGGCAGGGCCGCTATATGCCAGACCATGAAGTCCCTCGATAGTCCATGTGCCTTTGACACCAAGCCTTGGAACCGATATACGCGTTGAGAGACAGCCAAGTTTTTCGTCAAGAGTCATAAGGGAAATAAGATTCCTTATACGCTGATCTTCGGAAAGCTTTGTATCCTGAAATGGATGAGATTGTCCGGCACAAAAAAAGCAACCTGCCAAAATCAAAATGATCAATAATGCTTTTCTCATAAAACAAAATTTTAAACTGATTACTTAACTTATAGAAGTAAGTATTATTAAATTTCATAGTAAACTTATATTCCGTTTACTATATGATAAAATTGTCAAGATATTTTTTACTTAATGCAAGTGCTTTCTTCCTGTCTTCCAACGAGCCTTCAAACGACCTGTCCTCGACTTCAACGCATACAGCTCCATTATATCTAATATCGTATAATGCGGAAATAAACCTTCCCCAGTCAATATCGCCCAATCCTGGTAATTTAGGAGTATGAAACTCGAGAGGAGTTGCCATAATACCTACATCATCGAGCTTCTCTTTATAAACTTTTGCATCTTTCAAGTGGACATGAAACAGTTTGTCTTTAAATTCATAAACAGGTTTTACATAGTCCATCTGGAGCCATAGTAAATGTGAAGGATCCAGGTTGAGCCCAAAATATTCGCTTCTTATTTCGTTGAACATTCTCCTCCATATCGCAGGTGTTGTCGCAAGGTTGCAACCGCCGGGCCATTCATCCCTGGTAAAAATCATTGGACAATTTTCGATACCCACCTTTACTTTTCTCTGCTCAGCGTAACTTATAATATCGGGCCACACCTGCCTGAACATTTCAAAATTTTCTTCAATCGATTTATCCTTATCACGGCCAATAAAAGTATTAATTCTGTTCACTCCCAGTAAAGCGGAAGCATCTATTACTTTTTTAATATGGCCCGTAACAAAATACCTCGTTTCATGGTCGGGATGAAGCGGGTTCGGATAATAACCAAGTCCGGAAATTTCAATATTTCTTGACTTTAGATAATTGTTAATATACTCGGCTTTACCTGCATCAAGAGTTTCAACATCAATATGAGTAACACCAGCATATCTGCGTTCTGCCTTACCAACAGGCCAGCAACAAACTTCTATACATTTATAACCGAGTTCTAATGCATAATCCGTAAGTTCTTCAATTGTCAGCTCCGGTAATATTGCACTTACAAAACCAAGTTTCATAATAACCTCCTTCCCTATTCAAAATTATTTCATAATTTATATTATTTTTCAGATATACTAAAACTTACTGTTTAAAGTTCCTTAATCTTAATATTTCTGAACCAGACTTTTGTTCCATGGTTCTGTAGGGCAATATAACCTTCATCGAATTTTCCCCAGTCGGGATAATCTGCCCATTTGCCGCTGTTCCTGAGCTTATTCCATTCATCCGAATACTTTTCATACTCCACAACAATCTGTCCATTAAGAATCTGCGTCACTTTATTGCCGTTTACAATAAGCATGGCATGATTCCATTCACCAGCAGGTTTATAAGTCCTGACCTTGGGAGGATACATTGCATAATTTGCTCCGTTCAACTGCCAGTCCTCGAGCGGTTCGGGCCATCCTTCATGATCAATTATCTGAAATTCTGGTCCTGTCTCATAGGGAAATTTATAAATTGTATCTTCGGCAACCTGATAAATTATTCCGCTATTAGCTGCTTTCGATAGTTTATACTCAAGGCTAAGTGCAAAATTTCTATATTTTTTATCTGTAATAATGTCCTGGCTCTCGGCTCCTCCTGTAGTATTCATTGTCAGAGCGTTATCCTCAATAGTCCAGCAGTCGGGAAAAACATTCATATTATAACCTCGCCATCCTTTCGTTGTCTTTCCGTCGAAAAGAAGTTTCCAGCCTTTTGAAGCCTCTTTCATTGTTAGAGTATTTGAAGGAGCATTCAAATCAATTTCGGAATAAAGCGACATAGGATCAACTGTCGTTTTCTGCTTGCATGAAACAACCGTTGCAATTAATAATAATACTGAAAGTTTAATCAAATTTGTTTTCATCTTTTTATTTATTTGTAAAACATCTTTTCAAGAAAATTGAAATTTATAGAAAATAGTTTGTTATGTTGACTTCGGGATAAAATTTTTTCAAATATTGTTTTCCTATTATACGACAAATAATTTTGATTAGCAAATATTGTAACTAAGTATAATTTTCTCTTAAAATTTCGCATTTATTTATTTCAATCTTGTAAAATAAAAAAATATAATGAAAAAAGGTGGTATAATTATAAAGATAAGCATTTTTTTATAATTTAACAACTTGTATTTAACTGTAAAAGCGAAAATTACAAGCTCATTGTTTAAACATTCATAAATTTCCAGATATGAAAAAAAGAATATTCTCATTTACAGCTATTTTGGTTATAGCATCAGGTGCATGTCTCAACTCGATAGCTCAGGTGAAAATGCCAGCTATCTTTGGTGACAACATGGTTCTCCAGCAACAGACAGAAGTTGCGATATGGGGCAAAACTTCTGCCAATTCAACAGTAAGCATAAAACCTTCATGGGATGGTAAAAATTACACTACTAAAGCTGACAATACCGGACGGTGGAAAACAAAAATTAAAACACCCTCTGCAGGAGGTCCATACTCTTTGACTGTGAGCGACGGCAAACCTGTCGTTTTAAAGAACGTAATGATTGGTGAAGTATGGATTTGCTCAGGTCAGTCAAATATGGAAATGCCTGTGAAAGGTTATAGAAATCAACCTGTAACCGGCTCGAACGAGTTTATAGCAACATCTTTAAATAATTCTATCCGGCTCATTACGGTGCCTCGGGCAACAAGTCTTATTCCCCTCGATGATTTCACAGGTTCGTGGAGACTTTGCGAACCTGAAAACGTCGCTGAATTCAGTGCCACTGCATATTTCTTCGGATTAATGCTTAATAAAGTGCTCAATGTGCCTGTAGGACTGATATGTACATGCTGGGGTGGCACAAGAATAGAGCCCTGGATGAGCGAGGAAGGTTTGAAAAATTTTGACTGGGTAAAACTTCCCGATAAAAACGCAACATCGGAAAAATTATCCCCACAAACTCCGACAGTTCTATTCAATGCCATGATTAATCCCATACTAGGTTACGGAATACGCGGGGCAATCTGGTATCAGGGTGAGGCAAACCGTAATGAGCCTTTGCAGTATCAGAAGCTTTTGCCTGGCCTGGCTTTAAACTGGCGTTCGGAATGGGGCATAGGAGAATTTCCTCTCTATTATGCTCAGATAGCCCCTTATGATTACGGACCCGACGGCATTAATTCTGCGTTTTTGCGCGAGGCACAACTGAAGGCCTCAAAAGCCGCTCCAAATTTAGGCATGGCCTGTCTGATGGACACAGGCGAAAAAGACTGCATCCATCCGGCGAATAAAAAAGCGGCAGGCGACCGACTTGCTTATCTTGCCCTTTCAAAAACTTATGGTAAAAAAGGATTTGCCTGTGAAGGGCCTGTTTTGAAAGAGATGAAGATAGAAGGAAATCAGATTTATTTAACTTTTGACAATGCCACTAACGGGCTAACTACTTTCGGCAAAGAACTTTCCTGTTTCGAAGTGGCCGGTTCAAATAAAAGGTTCTTTCCTGCAAAAGCATTCATTACTAATAACGGAATAACACTCTTTTCACCCTCCGTAGGTCAACCTGTGGCAGTAAGATATGCTTTCAAAGACTTTATTGTCGGAGATCTTTTCAACACAGAAGGTCTTCCGGCATCGTCGTTCAGAACAGATGATTGGGAAATGAAATAGATATTCAGATGGTCATTCGATGGTCATTAAATGACTATTGAATAACAACAATGTGTCTATCTTTATGTAATTCAATGAAATATAATTTATTTGCAGTTCTAATTATTTTATGCGGGCAAATATGTGCGCAATCACCTTTACAATATGTAAATCCTCTGGTTGGTACTGCTCCTGCCTCTACTGAAAGTGCCCGACGTCATGGAGAAGGAACCGAAGACAAAGGCCAGACTTTTCCGGCAGTGGGACGACCCTTCGGGATGACACAATGGACACCTGAAACACGCACTAACGAAAATAAATGTGTTGCACCTTATTATTATAACGACAAATTCATCACCGGTTTCAGAGGCAGCCACTGGATGAGTGGAAGCTGTACACAGGACTATGGCAGCGCCACAATAATGCCGTTCGTTAACTCACGGCCTGACACGTTGACAAAGAACCCGATATCGAAATTCTCCCATAAAAACGAAACCGCATCCCCTGCATATTATAGAATCACACTCGATGACTTCAGCACAACAGTAGAACTGACAGGGTCGGTAAGATCAGGAATGATGCGGATTTCATTCCCTGGAAAACCTGAAGGCTTCATGCTGATTAGAATGAACAGCGACGAAAATGAGGGGAAAATATGGATTGACAACGAAAATAATGAAATTACCGGCTATAATCCGGTTCACCGTATATATCAGGGTTGGGGGAAACCGGCAGGCTTCAGCGGATGGTTCGTGATTAAAACCGATAAATCTTTTAAAGCCGTAAGCTCCCTTAATAATAATCAACAGCTTGCAGTAAGTTTCGGAAGCGAGAAAACGATTCTTGTAAAAATAGGCACGTCATTCACAAGTCTGGAAGAAGCAAGAAAAAATCTCGAAAAAGAAATACCGGGCTGGGATTTCGAAGCTTTGCGCAAAGAGAGCGAAAACGTATGGAACCAGGCTCTCAGTAAGATAATCGTACGCGGCGGGCCGCAGGATGATAAAGTCAAATTCTATACAGCTCTCTATCACTGTTATCAGCTTCCCAGAATTGCAAGCGATGCCGACGGAAGCTATATAAAATTTGGCGGCGACGGAACAATTCTTAATACCGGCGGCTACGACTATTACGACGATTTTTCAATGTGGGACACATATCGGGCGCTTCATCCTCTTCTCACCATCATTGAGCCTGAAAGAACAGCCAATATGATTCGTTCTCTTGTGTTGAAAGCACAACAGGGGGGATGGATGCCAATATTCCCGGCATGGGCAAACTATACTTCAGCCATGATTGGCGACCATGTAAGTGTCACAATAGCAGATGCATACCTGAAAGGTATTGATGAATTCGATGCCGAAACAGCATATTTTTATATGCGAAAGAATGCTTTCGAAACACCACAGCCTGAGGAATATAAAGACGGTAAAGGAAGACGGGCTCTCGAAAGTTATATTAAATATGGATATATCCCCCTGGAAGACAGTGTGTGGGATGCATTTCATAAAAACGAACAGGTATCCCGGACTCTTGAATATGCTTTCGACGATTATGCCGTTGCACAGTTTGCAGCAAAACTCGGGAAATCTGATGACTCTACGATACTGATGAATCGTTCAGGAAACTGGAAAAATGTTTTCGATACTCAAACCGGTTTTGTACGCGGGCGTTATGCCGACGGTCGCTGGATAGAACCGTTCGATCCTTACAGTAAAGCAAAATATATTTGTGAAGGTACACCCTTCCAATATACATGGTATGTTCCGCATAATGTTCCGGAACTTATAAAAATGATGGGTGGAAGCAATGCCTTTATCGCAAGGCTTGACAAATTCTTCGAGGAAGGACATTACTGGCATGGTAACGAGCCAGACCATCAGGTACCTTTTATGTTTGCAATGGCAGGCCGGTCTGACAGGACACAGAAATGGGTTCAGAAGATAATTGCTGAAGAATACGGTACAGAGCCGGGAGGACTCAGCGGCAATGAAGATGCTGGTCAGATGTCGGCCTGGCTGGTCTTTGCCATGATGGGCTTCTACCCTGTGTGCCCGGTATCGAACCAATATGTTATCTCTACTCCGGCTTTCGATGAAGTCAGAATAGTCGTTCCCGGCAAAAATACCTTTGTAATAAACTCACTGGGCAGAAAGGCCGGAATCAATTATATCGAAGCTATTTCACGAAATGGTGCCAGGTACAACGACTGGTTCATCACTCATGAAGATATTACAAAAGGCAACAGATTTACATTTTATCTGGTTCCAAATATTCCTTTGAAATAGGAGAAAAAAATCCCCGAGAAATGGGGAAAAATTTTTTTATAATATTACCAGTCATGGCCACACCATAAAGAACATAGACAACCGGCTGTCCCCAGTGAATAACTACTGAAGCCAGAATTGTAATAGCTATAACTAAAGTTTGCCAAACCGAAACTTCAAAACCATAGCTCATTCCTTTAAGAATCAGTGTTGCCGATCCTGTCTTTGCATTCTTTGCTATATCTTTGACCGGTTTAAAATGCCCATCAGTAAAGTGTTTGGTGATCTCGTCGAGTACAATAGCAAGCACAATACCAACAAATACTGAAAGAAATGAACGCCAATTGTGAAGATAAAAATATGAAAGTAATCCAAAAGAAGTAATGCTTATTGCTGCCGATGAATAAAAGCCTTTATTAATAGGCTTAAGTGCGTTATAATCTTTATCCTTCTTACTTCCTTTGACAAGATATGTGCCGATTATTGATGAAAGCACTCCGATCGAAGATATCTGCTACCATTCCTGCGCAATCGCCTACGTTATCTCCCACCAGGTCGCCAACTACTGCTGCATTTCGTTCATCATCTTCCGGAAGTCCTGCTTAGACTTTACCGACCAGGTCAGCGCCCATATCGGCTGCTTTTGTATAGATGCCGCCTCCGACTCGCATGAACAGAGCAAGTAATGTACCGCCAAATCCGAAGCCAAGGAGAGTATCAGGAGAAGCAACTCCGAAAATAATAAATATGAGCGTTCCTCCAAGTAATCCTAATCCATCAGTAAGCATACCTGTAATTGTCCCAGTACGGTAAGCAATTTTCAGAGGCTCACCAAAGCTTCTTCGTGAAGCCGATGCCACCCTGACATTGGCCTGAACAGCCATTCTCATCCCGAACTGACCAACCATAAGAGATAAAAACAGCACCCATAATAAATGGTACCGCCCTGCCAATACCAATTATAAGCCTTAATGACTCATCAGAATATCCTGTAAATCGAAGTTTTGACTCTTCGGTCGGAGGAACTACATAAACCGAGAGGAAAAGAATAATAGTAAAAACAAAAATAAGAGGAACGATAGTTTTTAGTTGTCTTTTCAGATAAGCATTTGCTCCTACTCGTATTCCTTACCAGACGTCCTGCATTTTTTCCGTGCCCTTGTCGTACGACATTACCTGTTTGCGTAATAGCATCGCATAGGCTAATCCAAAAAATGCGACAACAAGGACGCTCCATACTGCTATAATTTCAAAAGGGGTTGCACCCGGAAGACTGACAATAATAAATCGTATTAAAGGTTAATAATAAGCTTCTTAAAATATAATTAATATATTATTAAAACTATCAAGTAAAATTGTACAAATGACACATATTTGTTGTTGATCTAACTTTTTCAGTAAGATTTATCAAACATGACTCAGATTGTTTCAATTTTAAATCAAGATCATTCCATTGCTATGATTCTTTTTGATCAAATTGGATTTTTGCGATTTCATTTAATTTACGCTCAACAGGACATAAATTATCCACATTTATTTCACTTTGAATGGCTTACGAGTAGAGATCAATTGCCCGTTTTTAGCAACACCCTGTATATATATTATATAATTTCCTGGTAAATCCGAGGTCCAGAATTCAATAAAGTTCTTTTCATTCAATTCTGTGATAAAAGAAGGATTCCAGTAAACTGTATTTCTCAAGTCGGGTGTTCTGTCTGTTTTTTTCAGTGTGTCGTAATGCTCGACATAGTTGAATGACGGTCTCTTCTCAAGTGCCTTGTAAGAAAGTATCACGGCAAAATCTGGTGGAGTAATGTCACTGAAATTCCCTTTTCGGGTTACAATATTTATAATTCCCGTAATCAAAAGGTCGCCAATAAGATACGGTGTCTTTACTACTTCAATTCTTTCAACAAGCTCCGGGTCAAGGTTGGCGACCTCAGACATGTCGTTAACCAATACTCCATCAACCATAACAAATGGAGGAGTATCATAAAACAAGCCTGTATATGGATTTAATATTCTGAATTCATATCCCTGTTTTTTCGATCTGAACTGAACGCCCGGCACAAATTCAAAGAATACTTCCTGCATAACCGGAAGTTTTATATAATCGTCAAGATTAATCTCTATTTCAGGTATTCCATAAAATCGCCTTGCCGGAGCCTCTTTTGTAGGATTCTCAAGAGTTTTTCTCAATGGTATAGAACCGTAAATTCTACCGATCTGGTAATTAAAACTCAGAGCTGAAGCAACTTTAATTTCATTGGGAGTTAATTCGTCAACATAGCTTACACTTTCTGGCACTTTCCATAAGAAAGGCGGTTCGATTTCAAGAACGAGATCTTTATAATCTCGATCGGGTTGAATAACAAGTTTTCTAAGATACTCATCGGCCGGAAGAATAAAATTAAACCGCCCGTTCAGGTCAGGTCTTGCATAAACAAAGCCTGGTTTCTTCCCGGGTATTGACAAATACAATAGTAATGTTGTATCATTTAATCCTCCTTCCCTTTTCCTTACTGTACCTGACAGATAATGTCCTTCTGTCTCGGGGAGATATTTCAAAGTCTGAAGCTTTTCAGATAACACTTCATTCCAGTTAATCCATTTACTCCGGGTTGAAACGAGAAAATAGTCGATAACTTTTTCATCAGGCAAGCTGTAATAATTTTGGCAGCTCTGCCAAGGAGTTATGCCGAATTCTGTTCCGAAAATAAGGTATCCCTTTATTTCCTGAGGCATTATAGTCGTTTCGGGAAAAACAGAAATACTGATATCGGCAGTTAAATCCTCAATGCCTGAAAATTCTATACCTAAATTGACTTTTTCTCTTTTTCCATATTCTTCCTTCGAAACTACATTGATGATAATTGTCTTATTATCCGGATTATAAAACAGTCGTTCGGTCAAAGGATTATAATCCTTATCGAAAACTGTAAGCTGATTTATTCCTTTTGCACAAGATGATACCGGAATTGTTATTTTTGTTGCAGAGCCTGCTGAATTTATATCTGCATAGTAGCAAAGTTTACCGTGCGACTGAACGGCAATATGGTATTTCCCCAGTTCTGGCACGGCATAACGTCCTGTGGAAAGAATAATACATTCTATAAACGATTCTCTTTTATTGCTGATCATTACCAATGTCCCTTCTATAGCAGCGGCGGGCAACGGAAAATTATGTTTTGGAGTCTCAACAATATAATTTTTGTTTTTATCAGGTTTAATCATAAATGAACCATAACCGTATTCATCTGTTTCAAAAGCCGCTGCTTCTTCTCCTTTATCGTCTTTTACAATTCCATGAAACAACACACCTCTTCCGTAAATATCAGTAACTCTAGCTACGACCCTGCAGTTAATGCCGTCAAGAAGTATGCCTCCTTCAGGGAAAAATTTTATTTCCACAGGCATTGTGGGTTTTTCTTCAAGGGTGATTTTCCTTTTGAAACCTATGTTCTTGAAAGGATTATAAATATTTATATCTTGCATAAAGCAATTATACGGCATGAAATTCTTCATATAATTTGTATAGGCTCGTATAGTATATGTACCAGGACTTAGAGTATCGGGAAGAGACATGTTGCCGCTCCCCCTGCCGTCTTTCAATTGAAGTTTCATCTGTATTATTGGATTATTCGACGGGCTCAGCAGTTCTATATAGGCTATTACATTTCTGCTGGTAATAGTTCCGGTCACTCTATCTATATTATAAATACTCATCCATATATCTTCTCCTGCAATAAACTCATGCCTATCGATATGGACGAATATTTCTTCCCATGGCCTCATTGCAACATATTTCTTCAGCCGGGCATCGAGTTCGGCTGAAGAAAAAGTCTGAGATTCGGCTATCTGAAACGAAAAACAGAAAGCAAGAATAACTACTGCGATTATATAAAATTCATTTTTCATTAGTCAATCCAGAATGATGGTTTTTCTTTACTACCCCGTGTTGTACAATCCACACATTCACGGTTTCTTGTTATTAAATAATAAGGGGGCCTCTCATTGCTGAAATCTCCTAATAACCACCAGTTTATATTTCTGCCTTCCTTTGGCAGAGACCCTCGGAGTGTATCGCCGGCACAATATTGGTAAAAATTAGGAATTCCTCTAAAATAGTCTTTAATAAATATTCTTTTCTCTGTTACTGCGCATACGCTGAAATATCCGAGGACAATATCTTCAGGCTTTTCCACACATCTAATGTTACCTGTTATTGTCATTGGTATGATATCGTAAAGACTTCCAACGCTTTCAGTGACGTTTTGAATCTTTTCCCAGAAATTATATTCATCCGCACTCAGTGAGTATTGAGTTACAAGGATGCTGTATTTTGCTTTTAATCTATCGGTGCTATTGTCAATAAAATTAAGCTGGAATTTCGATACTCTTGCCCTGTTATAAACCGTAGTGTTTTTTATCAATATTTTATCCGATTTTTCGGTTCTCCAGCAAATAGGGTTAACTATTCCATAAGGGAGATGGAATTCCCATGTTTCGGTATATTCCCATCTATAATAAAGGCATTCTCTTTTAGGGTCGTGTGTATCAATATATATTTTACATCCTTCCACGACTTCCGCAGGATTATTGGATGCGTTAATCAATATTTTTTCATAATAAACAGAGTCGATAGGAGGAACAGGTCTCATCTCCATGAGAGTTGATTCATAATGAAGACTACCAGATTTTATTTTTAATAAATATCTTTTCCCCACAGCGCCTATGAATTTTGTAGAGTCGGTAGTATATATTCCGTCACCAGTTTCTTTAAGAGCAGTAGTAATGCCTCTGTTGTCAACAATCGAAACTGTTGCCCCTCTTACCGGTTTACGAACCAGAGGACTTCCTAAAGGAAGCGATTTGGAAAGCTTCACAACATTTGTGCGATTCTGGTCTGTAATCATGCCTTCAACTACCAGAAGTTCTTTATTTTCCTCAACTTGTGGAACAAATTCGGTGATACATCCGACAAAGAAAGTAAAAAGGAACAATAATATTCGGAACCAATATTTTTTCATTTCTTTTAAAAATCGAAGTTGAATGAAACTGAAGCTATCGGTCTTCCAAAAACCGAAAGCATATATCCCTTTACTTTATTCTGTTCTTTTCTGAAGAATACAGAATAAACGTTCTCTCGTCCGGTAGCGTTATATAGCGAGAAAATCCAGTTAGGATGAGCAATCTTTTTTGATTTGAGATTACCGCTCAACTTAAACGAGAAGTCCAATCTTGAATAATATGGTACTCTGTATTTATTCCTTTCGGAATAATGGACAAGCCATATATCCCCGATTTGAAAAGAAGATACCGGATAAGTAACCGGTCTGCCTGAAATGTAATTATATGTAGCTGAAAAACTTGCACGCCTTGAAAAAAGGTAATTTAGTGTTAATATCAGGTTATGTGGTTTATCGTAATTAGCAGGGAACCAGTCTCCTCCATTAATAATTTCCTCGCTGAAAGTACCGGTACTTCTGATTAGTGTTCTTGACCATGTATAGCCGATATTCCATCGCAGGCGCCCTTCCTGCTTCCTGAGTAGAAGTTCGATACCGTAAGCTTTACCTTCAACGTTAATAATATCTCTTTCGATGAATTCATTCATTATTAGGTCGGTGCCTCCTTTAAAATCAACCATATCTTTAATTTTCTTGTAATATATTTCCGCCGATGCTTCAATTTTGTTTTTAAAAAGCAGCACATAATAACCTGTAGCTACCTGATTGCCGGTTTGCGGTTTAAGGTGGTAATCGCTCAGTTTCCATATATCCGTAGGAGAAATTGAGGTTGTATTTGATAAGAGATGAAGGTATTGCCTTGTATGGTTATAATTTATTTTCAAGGAACTAGTATTGCTCAGCTTAAAATTAGCTGACAGTCTTAACTCTGGTCCAAGAAATGTTTTATAAATTCTAAATCTTTCATAAGTGAGAGTATCGATAACTGATGAAATTCCTTTAGGATAAGCTGGATTATAAACAAAAACCGTCTGAGGTCCTATTGCAAAGAACGAAGATAATCTAATGCCTCCATTTACCGAAAGAAATTCGTTAATTGTATATTTATCTTCGAAATATATAGCAGGCTCAATTGCTCTCTGCCTTTGTATCTTTTTGGGATTAACCAATGAAGAATCGCCTGAAGGAATAAAATTTCCAGGTTGTACATTGTATGCGTTTATATCGGCACCGAAATTGAATTCGTTCTGTCCGGTGTACCAGTTAAAATCTGCTTTTATTCCTGTACTGTTGATTTTATGTGAAAGTACGAATGCTTCCTGGGGAATTTTCATGCTCGATACATCATATCCATAAAAGCTATTATTAATTGTTACATTGGAAAAAAATTTGCTGGAGAAAAAATGTCGCCATTGAAAAGCAATGATATTGTTCTCGTACTTATAAATTGTATCGGAGTTGAACTTGAAAGAATCGTAGCTATAATATGATGAAAGACTTATTTTGTTTTTTCTGTTTATATCGTAAGCCACTCTTATATTCAGATCATAGAAAGTGGCTCTGCTGTTTTGAAGAGCTTTATTTTCGAGAAGTCCGAGTATCCAGTTTGAATAGGTTGTTCTTCCCGAAACAATATAAAAAAGGGTATCTTTTATTATCGGACCTTCTATAGTAATATGTGCGGTAATAGGGCTTATACCTGCATTTCCTGCAAATTCTTTCCGATTTCCTTCGCGTGAAGCAATATCCATTACCGACGATAGGCGTCCACCGTACTTTGCGGGGATTCCTCCTTTAAAAAGTGTAATATCCTTTATTATATCGGGGTTAACGGATGAAAAGAAACCGAAAAAATGGGATGAATTATAAACTGGTGAGTCGTACAGTAGTATAAGGTTTTGATCGGCCGATCCGCCACGCACATTAAAACCTGCCGAACCTTCTCCCACTGAGAGAACGCCAGGAAGAAGCAATACACTTTTTATTATATCCGATTCTCCCATTGTAGTTGGCATAAGCTTTAGTGTGGAAATGTCAATCTTCTCTCTTCCGACTTCGAATCTTTGAAGTACTACATTCCTGTTCGCAGTTACAACAGTTTCTTTTAGAGGAATGAGAACGCTTCTCATTTCAACATTCAGTTCACCAGGCCCGTAAACATTCACATCAACTGTTTTTTCCTTCATCCCTATGAAGGAAAATTTAATGCTATGACTTCCGCGAGGCAGATTTAGGGAGTAAAAACCATATAAATTCGAAATTGTGCCGATTGAGAGTTTTGGAACGAATACTGTAACTCCTGCAACAGGTTCCTTTGTATTCTGGTCGGTAATATAGCCAGTTATTGTCACAGTTCCAGGTTTATCCCTGTCAGCAGGATTACCAATATCAACCGCAACATTTCCTCCGGCGATTTGACGCTCTTCCTCTTCACCATATTCAAGTCCGGGAATATATGCATAGTCCTCAGAAGGTTCAGCCTGAATTGCTTTTATAGCAAAATATTTTGTAAGGATAATATTTCCAGAATCATCCAAGTAATAATAAATTGATTTCTTACTAAAGAGAGTATCAAGTATTTCCTGAAGATATTTCTTGTCAGGATAATTCCCGAGTTTTAAATCTTCCACCCAGAAATCGCGGTAAAAAAACTTTACAGGGTATTTAGACTCGGTTTTGTTTACAAATTCTTCAAACGATTCCCCGGTAAAATCCCAATCAATCAGAAATTTCTCCTGAGATAATATGCAGGAAGAAATTGAGAAAAAAAAGAAACATACTATAAAAAATCTTATTTTCAATCTTTACCTGTTGCCCTTAACCTGTCATAATAGTTCAATATAGGGATAAATGTTTCAGGTTCTTTCTTTTTTATCCTAAGCTTATTACTCTTTATATAATATTTAAGTTCCATACTCCTATCATTAAGGTATTCTAAAAGGTCTCTTTTGCCCGATATCTGAAAGATAGTTGTATCTTTTCGAATATAAATGCTATGTTCCTGGTAGAAAAGGTCTCTTTTCCCTTCAAAACCAAGAGGTTGTATCTTTTTTACATATTTCACAAGCAATGCTGTCGGGCCGTTATATAATACATTAACATAGCCTTTTACAGGTAAATCTTTATCATTCCCAAGATTTATAAAGTTATAGGGCTTACCTTCAATTTTCAGAATAAAGCTGTCAACCATTTCCTTATTAAGGATAATAACAGGTTTATAAGACAATGCGAGCAGGAGTTCATCATTTAATATATCATACTTGATATTTATATCTGAATATTTTCTTCCATTGAAAACAAGGCTTCCTGGCAAAAAATTTGATGAAATGAGAAACTGGTCACCGACAACTTTTTCATGCTGATTTATCCAAATACGTCCGTTTATAAGTAACTGTGAATTACCGGGAATTTCCTGCGGCAAAAAATATGCAGAGGTATCCATTTCATTTGAATCTGGGATACCCCTGCATATTGAAAAAATTGATAAAAAAACAATTAACAGGTAAAAATCCGGTTTGCTCACATCTTATTTAATTATTGGGGTCAGTACAATATTTCGAAAAGAAACTTTTCCGTGGTCACCCTGTAGGTAAATAGGACCTGGAGCAAGAACATCAGAAATAATTGCTCCACCTGTCGGGCCATAAACAGGTTGATTGTCAATTATTTTCACACCGTTAAGAATCACTGTTAAATGTCTATCGCACAATGTAATATCAAGCGTTTGCCATTGGCCGGCTGGTTTTTCGGCGCTTACTGTCGGTGTGATGCGGCTATACAGTGCTCCCATATTATGGGAATCAAGCGGCTTCCCATAAGAATCCACGATTTGTATTTCATACATTCCTCTAAGGTAAACTCCACTATTACTACCTTGCGGGACATTCACTTCAAGTTTCAGGTTAAAATCCTCGAACTCCCTTTCGGTTCGAATGTTCCCATAATTTATATGGGGCTGACCTTCTTTCTGAACAGGGTCGTTTACAAGTATTCCGTCAACAACTTTAAATCCGTTTACCTGTTTTTCATCAATAAGCCTCCATCCTGTAAGATCTTTCCCGTTGAACAGTAAAATTGGTTCTCCGTATTTTACTTTTGAAAGGTCGGGCGCAGGCGGAACAGGTGGAAGTTTCTTTCCGGAGAAGGCTGTCGAGTCGACACCAAGTCCGTTGCGTCTCGGGTTCAAAAGAAAACCTTTTATTCTGTCGTCGCCGTCTTTTCTCACCTCAAGCCAGCTTGTTATTATGTGTTGTCTGAGAGGTTTGCCCTCACTATCTCTGATTCGTACAACATTATTCGTGCGTGTAACGACGAGGTATTGATCCCTGGCAAGAAAAGCATTGTTAACAGGAGTAACGCTTCCTGCCACCCATAAGAGGTCGCCATCGATATACCCTTCTTCCTGACGCACTTCAAGCCAGCCTACACCTCCTCCGCTTATATCAAACGACCACTGACCAAAGAAATCGGATACAACCACTTTTTCAGGCGCAACAGTTTTTGTACCTGTACTGCATGAAACGACAAATAAAAGCAAAATAGCTGCTATAAAGCAATTATTAAATGTTTTCATATAAAATATTTTTATTGGTTAGTCTTAATATTTCTCAGTTAAAATAAACAAATTTATCATTTTTAGATATAAAATATCGCATTCATAAGTCTGTATTTAGCCTGAAATTTATAAATTAAACTTTTTTAACATTTCATTCTCCGAATTTAAAATATAATATACCTGACAGAGGTTCGGTGTTTCGATTAAGTAAAAAGATATTTTTCTGGCCTTGAGGTCCAAGTGATTCGGGTGGAAGAAATTTTGTGCCTATAGGGCTAATGCCGTGAAGGAAGGAAATATCGCCATCAGGAAATGGAGGAGTGACATATCCAGCAGCATATTTTGGTTTCTGTGGCGTGAAAAGATGAAGGAAAATATCATCAGATGCCGAAATTACGGTAAAGGGATAATTCATAGTTTTTATTCTTACCGAATAAAGGTTGGAATAATATCCTTTGAATTCAGGATAGTTCCACGACTCTCCAGTAACAGTATTGTTATAGTTCTTCTCGAAAATACCAAAACTTACTCCTCTCATCCGATTTTTCCATACCCTGTAAGGACCATTTGCTTCAAGAGTTGCTCCAGTTACTTTTTCTTCAGGAAAGGAAAAAGTGATGCCGAAAAAATCTGCAGTGCCCGAAGGCTTATAATCGTAATCGAGCTTGAGCCATCCTCCAGGCATCATAGTCCATTTAACATGGCATTCTGTCTTTTCGTCGTATATAATTTCCACGATATAATTCATATCGGACTGATAATGTTTTACTTCTCTAAAAACAGGATTAAATCCTATAAACAAGGGCCCATTATTGAAAGGAATTACTTCATTTCCTTTTTTTACTTCATTTATCAATCCGTTTTTTAAACTGAAAGAAACTGCAATATCAGCAGATGATAATATCAGATTATCTCCATCTATTTTACCTGTGGCCTTTTCTCCTGCCGGTTTTATAAGTCGTTCTGCCATTGAAGCCGGTGAAGTAATATTCCAGCTCCATGTATTAATAAGCCTTCCGAAAGGATCAAAAGCGTTGAGGTAAATTATGTCGAAATCTTTCCAGTTATCTGGCAGATTCAGATCCAACCAGCCTTTTTCACCAGGTTTAATAGGGGGAGCATCAAACCTGCGGGGCACTCTGTAACTCTCAGATTGATAAAAAGAATCCGATAATTTTACCATGTAATAAGTAAAACTGCAACTATTAAGTGAAGTGTAGAAAAATCTGTTCTCCACCTTCAGTTTCCCGTCGAATAATGGTGTAATGATTTTCTTTTCAATCCATACGGGAGACCAGACATCCCTTATGGTATAATAACTTCCTTCCTTTTCCCGGAATGGTCCCAATATTCCATCAGGTGCATTATTCCCTTTAGTGTCTATCGAATCTTTCTTATCGGTACGTACAACGCCCTCATCTGCGAAGACCCAGAGGAATCCTCCGGCAGAAAGGGGATTTGAACACATCAGGTTCCAGTAATCTTCAAGTCCGGCTCCAAGTCCGCCATCAAACAATCCGTGCAGAAACTCTGTTGGGAAAAAAATATCCCTGCCGTTAAAGAATGTCGAAGTACCATAATTATATGGTATATAATGTTTTGTGTTCATACCGTTGATAGTATGCCATGGTTCTATAAACTGGCGTTTCTGCGGATCATACTTTGCGAATTCTTCTCTTAGTTCGGGGTTAAATCCGCCTTCATTACCATTGCTCCATAATATTATACAAGGATGATTTACATCTCTCTCAACCATCTCTTTTACCAGTTTCTTTCCAACATTTGTGTCATAAAATTTCTGCCAGCCTGCGAGCTCATCTATAACAAAAAGTCCGAGGGAATCGCAAACATCGAGGAAGTGGCTATCTGGCGGATAATGGCTCATACGCACCGCATTGATATTCATATCCTTCATAAGGTTTACATCGAGTAAGCTAATTTCCTTTGAAAGTGTTTTCCCTGATGTTGGCCAGGAACTATGGCGGCAGACACCTCTGAACATAACCTTTACGCCGTTAACATATATACCATCGTTTTGTTTTACTTCCACCGTTCTGAAACCAAACTTCTGAATTACCCTGTGAATTACCAACTCACCTTGTTTAAGGCTCACAACTACACGGTAAAGGTTTGGAAACTCCGGGCTCCATAGTAAAGGATTATTTAATTTCCCATTAATTAACTTATAAGTCTCGCCTTTTTCAAAATTGGTCATCATTATCTCTCCCACATCTTCTCCTTCAAGTGTTTGTATTCTCGCTTCGACTGTTTTAAGGCTCTTATTCCCATTTAAGTAAAGTTCAGCCGTGAAGGTACCGTCAGCCCTTGCATCAATTGCAACGTGGCTTATAAACTCATCCGGCACAATTTCGAGGTAAACAGGTCTAAATATCCCGCCGAAAACCCAGTAATCAGCAATCCTTTCGGCCCTGTTAACCGATTGATTCGATGACATCTTGCTCACAGTCACCTCGAGTAGATTCTTTGAGCCGGGTTTTACGAGTTTTGTTATTTCATATTTAAACCTGTAAAAAGAACCCTGGTGAACAGGACCAGCCAGCTTTCCGTTTATCTTAACTTCGGTGTCGGTCATTGAACCTTCAAAAACAATGAATATTCTTTTGCCGCGGGCAGATGCCGGAAGAGTAAACTCATGTCTGTAAAAACCCTGTTCGTCGGCAAGCTGTTTGTCTCGTCCATAATTGTAAGTCCCGAAGCCCTGAAGTTCCCAACATGACGGAACAGGTATTTTTGTCCAGTAACCACTGTTGAGGCCCTTCGTGCAATAGAAATCCCATTGCACGGTAATATCTTTGTCTATTCCAGATAAATAAATAATCTCAGTGTTCTGTGCTCTCGCAAAAACAAATAATGATGAAAAAATTAAAATAGAAAATAGGTTCTTCATAAGTTTTTTTTGTACACGAAGATAGATTTTTTTATATTCTTATCTTTCATTTTTTATCTTCGTAAATGAATTTTATCCCAAAGTGTAATTGTAACTTTATTTTGTTTAAAACATAGCCGTAGAGCCGGCACAGAGGGACACAAATAAAACCTGATAAAAATGTTAAAGAAGCAATTTATTACAGTTTTGTTTTTTATTTTAGTTGCAGGCCCAGTTTTCTCACAGCTTGTATGGCCTGAAATAACGTCGGAGACAAAGCCCTGGACTCGCTGGTGGTGGCCGGGGAGCATAGTAACCCAGAAAGATATTTCGCGTGTAATGGAGCAATACAGTTCCGCAGGTCTGGGCGGACTTGAACTTACGGTTATTTATGGCGTTAAAGGCCAGGAAGAGAAATTTATAAACTTCCTCTCTCCAGAATGGATGAAAATGTTCTCCCATACACTTAATGAAGCCAGCCGGCTTGGAATGGGCATAGATATGGCCAATGCCTCAAGCTGGCCTTTCGGTGGCCCGTGGGTGACTGATGATGATGCCAGCAAATACGTCGCTTTTAAAAGTTATGCTCTTAAAGGAGGAGAATCATTGAAAGATAGAATTGAATATATACAGGAACCGTTTATAAGATGGAACAGTACTTACAGAGTCGACATCAAAGAAATAAAAGATCCTGTTTATATAAATCGGAATCTCCAGCAACTTGCAATCGATCAAATCAGATTCGAAAAACCCATCCCTCTTCAGTCACTTATGGCTTATTCCGACGACGGAAAGATAATCGACCTTACAGGAAAAGTAGATAATAAAGGTAATTTATTATGGACTGCACCGGTTGGAAACTGGACTCTTTATGCAGTGTTTATGGGATGGCACGGTAAAATGGTTGAAAGAGCGGGTCCGGGAGGAGAAGGATATGTCATAGATCATTTCTCAAAACAAGCTGTAAAAAACTACCTCAGTCGTTTCGACAGAGCATTTGAAGGTTACGACATAAGTTATTTGCGAGGTTTTTTCAACGACTCGTATGAAGTGGACGATGCAAGAGGACAGTCAGACTGGACTCCTTCCTTTTTTGATGAGTTTATAAAAAGACGCGGATACGACCTTCGAGAACATTTACCAGCATTGTTTCAGAAAGATAATCCCGATAAAAATGTAAGAATATTGATGGATTACCGTCTTACAATATCAGATCTTATTCTTGACAATTTCACCAGAGGCTGGAGTGAATGGGCACATAAACAGGGAAAAATAACCCGTAATCAGGCTCACGGTTCTCCGGGAAATATTCTCGATCTTTATGCTGCATCAGATATTCCGGAAACCGAAGGCACTGAAATCCTTCGTATGAAATTCGGAACATCGGCAGCAAATGTTACAGGCAAAAAGCTCGCCTCGGCTGAAGCTGCCACGTGGCTCGATGAACACTTTTCTTCAAACCTTTCAGACATAAAAAAAGCTGTCGACAAATTTTTCATATCCGGAGTAAATCATATCCTGTACCATGGAACATGCTATTCGCCTCCTGATGAGCCCTGGCCTGGATTTCAATTCTATGCGGCCGTCGAGCTCAATCCTGCCAATCCTGTCTGGAACGATTTTCATGCTCTCAACGATTACGTTACAAGGGTTCAATCGTTCATGCAGACAGGCAAACCCGACAATGAATTGTTACTCTATTTCCCTGTTTTCGACAGATATGCCGATTACAACAATGCCATGCTCGAACATTTCGACGGTATAAACAAAGGATTTTCAGGATCTCATTTTATGAACGCAGCAGAATATCTTACAAAAAAGGGTTACACTTTCGATTTTGTCTCCGATAATCAAATAAAGAACTGCAGAATATATATGGGTAATCTCGTAACTGAAGGTAATACGGGTTATAAAGCTATTCTGGTTCCACAGTGTAAATATATGCCGGTCGAGACTTTCAATAAACTGATCAACCTTGCAGATGATGGTGCTATAATTATATTATACGGAGAATTGCCTCAGGATGTTTCAGGATTCAAAGATTTCGAACTCAACCATGAGATTTTTGAACATCTCAAAGATCAGCTTAAATTTCAGAGCTCCGGAAACCAGGGAATCAAAACAGCAATCTCAGGTTCAGGAAAAGTGGTTATGGGCGACGACATTGATGCTTTACTCGAGGTTGCAGGCGTACAAAATGAATCTTTTTCCGATTACGGACTTCAGTTCTGCAGACGAAAAGATACCGACGGAACAATCTATTTTGTTTATAACGAATCCGATAAACCTTTTGCTTCTTATGTAAAGCTTGAATCATCTGCCAGGTCGGCAGGACTTTTTAATCCCATGACCGGTGAAAAAGGAACGACAAAAATCAGAAAATCAGCCGACGGGAAGCCTGAATTATATTTGAAATTGTTACCTTATGAAACAATAATAATAAAAGTATTTCGAAAGAACGTTTCCGATGAATCCTATCCTTTCTATGAGCCTGTCGGCAATTCTGTCAATATTGAAGGTGAATGGAATCTGCAATTCGAAAGCGGAGGCCCTGTTATTCCTTCATCTGTTAAATTAAGTGAGCCTGGTTTATGGTCAGAATTTGGAGGAGATGATTATAATAATTTTTCAGGTTCAGCAGTATATAGTACAACATTTGCTCAGCCGGCCGTTAAAGGAAAATATTTTATGCTCGACTTTGGAAAAGTGTATGAAAGTGCAGAGGTGAAACTCAATGGAGAATATTTCACAACTCTTATCGGCCCTTACTTCCAGATTGTTGTTCCGGCTGGCAAGATTAAAAAATCAAATCTTATTGAAATCAAAGTATCGAATCTTGCCGCAAACAGGATTGCTTATATGGACAGAAAAGGTATCGAATGGAAAAAATTTTATAATGTAAACTTTGCCTCCCGGCTGCCTCAAAACAGAAAAAACGGATTGTTTGATGCTTCAGCCTGGCCTGTAAGGCCATCCGGAATGAAAGGACCAATTACTATAACAGCTGTCAAAATGATAAAAAGATGAGTCGGGCAATTAACTAATCGCGAATAATATTACAAAATAACTCATTTAATAATTTTAAAATACATCACATATATATATCATTTTCATTTAGTTAATGATTTCTAATATCCCGATTCAATGGCTATATTTTAATATTCTTATAAATTTTCTCATCTTTTACTTTTA
>Ga0116185_1000755_pt1 | contig 35837 bp, 28 predicted proteins | sample AD_JPNNA7_MetaG_FD_89754 | JGI IMG/M metagenome (GOLD analysis project Ga0116185, IMG submission 89754) | Active sludge microbial communities of municipal wastewater-treating anaerobic digesters from Japan - AD_JPNNA7_MetaG | ecosystem: Engineered > Bioreactor > Anaerobic > Digestate | place...
AACCCCAAAGCCGGCACTGTCGTGCAGCCTGACGATATCGCGCATGCGATCATTTCCGCGAAGGCTGGACGTGTGGAATTCCGTCTTGATAAGACCGCCAATATTCACGTCCCGCTCGGCAAGGTTTCTTTCTCCGCCGATGATTTATATGTCAACATGGCTGCCCTGATGGTCGCGCTGCGCAAAGCCCGCCCGTCCGGCGCCAAAGGCGTGTTCGTGCGCAAGGTCACCCTTACCTCCACCATGGGACCTGGTGTCCGTGTGGATGTGAACGCTGCTTTATCGATGGAATCAGAAGCAGCCTAAAGACTTGTTTTTTTTCGCCATGTTTGTGATATAATGGCGGCGTCAAAAAACCGAATACTGCTCTGCTTAAGAAAGCTGGTGCCGTTAACGGCTTAATTTCCCGCCGAGGTGGAGGTTCAAAATAGATCAGGTCGATTCTGGCTAATATGAATCTCTTTCTGTGGGAAAACGGAAAGAGATTTTTATTTTGATTGGAAGGAGGTTGAAGTACATTGGCGTTTTCAAAAGAACATAAAGAAGTCATAGTTGACCAGTATCGCGAGTGGGTCGACAAAAGCAAGGCGATCTTCGTGCTGTCCTACAGCAAGATGCGCATGCCGATAGTTAATGAAGCTCGTGCCAAACTGCGTGAGGCAGACGGACGTTTACATGTTGTAAAAAACCGCTTGTTTACCCGGGTCCTGGAAGAAAAAGGCTATCAATACGATCCTAAATTCTGGGAAGGCAACAACGTGGTCGTATTCGCATTCGAGGATGCTCCTTCGGTGGCAAAAGCACTTGCGGAACTGGTAAAAAGTAATGATACCTTTGCCGTTCGTGGTGGCTACCTTGATAAGGCTGGTCTGACCGTCAAACAGGTCACTGCATTATCTGACCTGCCCACATTACCCGTTATGCGCGCGACCCTGTTGGGCACCATCCTGGCGCCCGCCAGCAAACTGGTGCGCACCCTGGCTGAACCTGCACGTGGTTTGGCTGCGGTTATCAAAGCTAATTCAGAAAAGCAGCCTGCGGCTGTATAAGTGTGCTCGTTTTTTAGCGAGAAATAGAAATAAATATATTAAAGGAAAAAATAGGAGTAAAAAATGGCTGATTTAGAAAAAATCGTTGAGGAACTGAGCAAACTATCCGTGTTGGAAGCTGCTGACCTCGTCAAATTGTTGGAAGAAAAATGGGGCGTTTCTGCCGCTGCACCGGTGGCTATGGCCGCTGGTCCCGCTGCTGCTGCTCCAGCAGAAGAAGTGGAAGAAAAGACCGAGTTTGATGTTGTCATCAAATCTGCTGGTCCCAAAAAGATCGAAGTCATCAAGGTCATCCGCCAGCTTACATCCCTTGGTCTGGTTGAAGCCAAGACCCTGGCCGAAACCCCTGACGCCAAGGTCCTCGAAGGTGTTGGCAAAGACGTCGCCAACGACGCTGCCGCCAAACTCAAAGAAGCCGGCGCTGAAGTCGTCGTTCTTTAGTTTTTCAGCAAACCATCGCCCCCTTTCGAGGGGGCTTTTTTGTTGGAGAAACGCCTCACGAATTCCACGTCGCTGGATCAGTCAAAGAAAGGCGATATTAAAAACGCCCTTATTAAAAACGCCCCACTCACAGTGTAAAGATAAGTTTTATAAGCCAATATACCAATAATTTCAAGCTGAAACAGTCACTTTCTGTCACTTTCTGCCTACTTTTGATGAAGTTTGAAATTTTTCGTTAGATTTGTGATTTCAACCATTGGGTGAATCGGAAAAATACCGATTGAGATATCGTGTTAAAAAATCATGAAAAAAACAAAATATGCTGTGATATCTCAAACCGTTATTTTCATTTAAGTTGGACTTGTAATAATCATTTCCAACGCCCAAATTTCTAAAATGGAGCGCAAAAATGTTGCTCAAATAAGGAAATGATGCTATAAACAATTAAGTTCAGCCATAACCATGATGATATTCAAGCATGATATTCAAACACGTAGTTATCAGTTTGAACATGCTACAATTGTTGTTGAAATGTTCGATTTGGGAAATGGAGAATTGTTTCCTCTGGTCGCAGGGCATTCACCGGATGTCATCGATTATCCATTTACCGCTTTTAACCTAATAACAACATATCCGATACACATCACCGGATATTGACATTAATGGACAAACAAATAGAGACTTTGTTAATAGAGAGGATTCAATGAAATTAAGATCAAACTTTCGATTTGGCACTCTTCTCCTTCTATTCCTTGCTACATTGGCCGCTTGTCGCGTTAATAATCTAAATGAGGACAAGCAAAACATCGAACTTTTTTTCAATTTTCTAAATACAAGAAACTTTACATCAGCTGCTGAAATGTTGTACAATCCAGAACCAGCAATGCTTGGACCTGGGTTTAGACCAAAAGATTTTGTGAATACTCTCGAAAATGGCGCTCGAGTTCATTACGAAATATTATCTTTAGAACCAGGGGAAGAAGTTCAAACTGATGGTTCTATTGCCCCTGATCTGCAACCCTACTTTTTTCCGGATGAGGTTCCTAGAGTATGTAAAACGTATTTGATGAAAATACGTTTAGAGTTTGAAAACCTGCCACAACCGAACATAGAATCTGTTAGTTTCATTCAAAAAGTATCTCTGATTTTCCAAGAGGATGCGTGGAAAATAGGATACTTTACGTTCCCATCGGTGGATTCTTGTTACCGCTTTAGAGATAAAACAATGCCGTCCGAGCCTACAAAATCAGCTTACGTAGAAGATCAAATCATCAGCATAGAAGAAGATAAAGGAGAGCACTCGATCAACGATTCTTCGGGATTAGATGCTGTTCTCTCCTTTTACAACTTAATGAACCACAAAGACTACAGTAAAGCGTCCACATTGATTGCAGAGAACTCACCATTAGAACTGGGTTGGACCGCATTGTTACAAACGTACAACATATCAGGGAAAATAGTCTATCCAGTTATCCGAGTTGGTGTCACCGAAAACTGTGAAGAACTGAACATTGCTGGTAGCCAAAGTTGTGAAGAGATCCAAGTTGTATTGCAGATGTTTTATGAGGGGGGGTTCTTTGGTAGCCCCTCAGGCTCTATTTTTTCATACAAAGTACAAGCTATCAAAGAAAAAGAAGGTTGGCGAATTTGGGATTTCCGAATGGACCTATAATAATTAAGTTTAGCCATAACCATCACCCTTCTTTGGTGAAATTGGTGGAAAAATTCATTCGACGTGGAATCTAGTAGTTTGTCCAACCTAAAAGTTAGACTTGGCGTGGAATTTGCTACCTTTATTGGAAACTACACTCCTTCAAAGGATAGACGCCATGAACCAAAAATATCCAGTCAAACTAAGCGAAGCCGAACGTTCCCAATTAAGGCAACTCATTTCTTCCGGTACAGCGCCAGCCCGGAAACTGTGTCGAGCGCAGATATTGTTGAAGTCAGACAGTAGTACCGAGGGAGCGAATTGGAACTATCAGGCGATCTGTGAAGCATTCGATCTATCCGACGTAACGGTCAGTAAAGACGTTGCCAACGACGCTGCTGCCAAACTCAAGGAAGCCGGCGCTGAAGTCGTCGTTCTTTAGTTTTTCAGCAAACCATCGCCCCCTTTCGAGGGGGCTTTTTTATTAAATTAAGAGGACGATCATCGGTGAAAAGCTTAAGTCATATTGAATACAATGAACCAATCAGGTTTCACATCCGTCTTTAAATGTAAAGAATGGCAATGGAACGAAAGGAGGAAAGGATTGGAAGTTGAGCGTTTTGAAGAGCTATTACAGGCATGCCGAAGCAGTCTGGAGCGTTTCGTTTTCTATCGTATTCCTAATCGTGAAGACGCAGAGGATCCGCTGGCAGATATTCAATTAAAGGCGTTTGAAAAGCGTGATAGTTTGTTGGACCCCCAGCGCTTTAAAGCTGATGGATTGAGCGATTTGGAGAAAATGAAAAATAATTTCTTCATGATGCAGGCTTAACTGAAGAATGATTCTAAGATTGGGGCGAGAACGGTTGCTTCGACTGAATGGGTTTGCCCTTCCAGCAGCCTTGATTCCGCCTGAGGAATTGCCTGGGTAAAGGATGCCATAATGGCGGGGGCAGTCTTGAAACTTTTGGTTCCTGCCAGCATTAAGACGGGCATCGGAAGATTTTTCGCGCGCTCTTCAAGGAAGGATCTGGAGACTTTTTGGATCTCTGCTTCGTAGACGATCGTGCCTGCCATGTCGATGATGGTTTGACCGTGCTCTGAGGCGAGCGTATCTTTGATCAGCTGCGCATCCATGCCCACAAAACGCATAAAGCGCTTGACCACTGCCAGGTTTTCACCCTTGGCGACTTGTTTGCTAACTTGGCGGATCAAAAAGTTCGTCAAGGTCTTTTCCAACCAGCCGCCGATCAATGGGGGTTCGTAGGCGGCTACCTTGAGCACCTTTTCGGGGGATTCTGCTGCTGCAAAGAGAGCCAATGCCGCACCGGCCGAGTGGCCATAGAGAAAGGTTTTACCTCCGTGATGGTCGATAAGAGTCTGAAGATCTTGAATCTCTTTTTCGATCGAGTAGGGAAGGGTGTCGCCGCTTTGACCCCGTCCGCGCCGGTCATAGGTGAGGACGGTGAAGGCTTTCTGGAGGAATGGGACCAGATCACTCGGGACGCCAAAGTTATGGGTGTTGAGCGCGCCGGTCACGATGATGAGCAATGGTCCGCTGCCTGAAATTTCATAGGCAATGGGAGTGTTATCTTTTGAGTGGATGATGTTCATGCCGTAATTGTATATCCATGAGAGAGTTGGATCTGAGATTGTAAAGGTTTTGCAGGTGGTCAGGCGACGGAGAAAAACTTTATGATGATCAGGAGGGGTAACGACTGCTAACCCTCGTTTGCTAACCCTTGTTTGATAATTTTCGCAAGTCAGGCGGATAAAATTTAAGGCCTTCGGCATCTTGGGTTTGGCATCAGAGGCAGCTATACAAGTCAGATTTGTGTATGAATCACTGGAAACGTATAACCGTTCAGTGAAAACCAACGCCTGGATGTGATATTAAATGAACAAATAAATATGCATTCCTTTTCGAATTTGCCAGGGAGGCACATTATGGACGAAACTACAAACAGCATACCCACTTCTGAGCCCATGGAGCACGAACAACCTGATGGGGAACATCCCAACGATAAACCTTTGAACCACGAGGATATGGACCACCAACACATGCACCACAAACATCCCCAGCAAACGGATCACGCGAGTATGGAACATCCCCACGCGAGTGATCAGCCTGTGGAGGAAGAAGGCAATGAGCACGCAAACATGGAGCATCAGCATGCGCACCATGCCGACCACACAGACCGCGTGAATCATGCCAGCCAGGAGCACGCAGAAAGCAGCCTGCCCGGGCAACATGATCACGAGCACATGGAACACGGGAAAATGGGAGGTGTATCTGGCCCACCCGGAGCCCATAGCGGTCATGAAGACCATGGTGATCACCACGCTATGATGGTGGAGGATTTCCGCAAGCGCTTTTTTGTATCACTCGTCCTGATGGTGCCCATTCTTCTGCTTTCCCCAATGATTCAGATGTTCATAGGGGTCGACTGGAGCTTCCAGGGTGACAAATATATCTTATTTGGTCTTTCCACGATCCTTTTCTTCTACGGAGGCTGGCCGTTTCTGACAGGCGCGGTGGACGAATTCAAGAAAAAATCTCCGGCCATGATGATGCTAATTGCTCTGGCAATTATCGTCGCATATATTTACAGTTCCGCAACCGTCTTTTGGCTGGAAGGTGATGACTTTTTCTGGGAATTGGCTACGCTAATTGTGATCATGCTTCTGGGGCACTGGATCGAGATGAAATCTGTTGTCGGAGCGTCCAAAGCTCTTGAAGAATTAGTCAAATTGATGCCCGAGACAGCGCACTTGATTGCTGCGGATGGTTCCACCACGGATGTTCCAGTTGAGAACCTCAAAGCGGGGGATCGTGTTTTGGTTAAGCCCGGCGAAAAGGTGCCCATTGACGGACGCGTGTATGAAGGCTCCTCTTCTGTGAATGAATCCATGCTTACCGGTGAATCAGTCCCGGTGGAAAAAAGCACTGGCGATGAGGTCGTAGGCGGATCAATTAATGGGGAGGGCGTCCTCAAATTCGATGTCACCCGAACCGGCGATGAAACTTTCCTTTCCCAGGTGATTAAGCTGGTACGGGATGCCCAGGCCTCAAAATCTAACACCGAAAGATTGGCAGACCTGGCAGCCAGATGGCTGTTCTTTATCGCGGTGATCGCGGGAACAATCACCTTTATTGTCTGGATGCTGGTCAGCAAGGACTTGAGTCTCGCGGTCGAACACGCTGTAACTGTAATCATTATCTCCTGTCCCCACGCGCTGGGGCTGGCCATTCCACTCGTCACGGCGGTTTCTACAAATATCGGAGCCCGGAAAGGGCTGCTTATCCGTAACCGGACGGCTTTTGAAGAGGCGCGCAAGGTCAATGCTATCGTTTTTGACAAGACCGGTACCTTAACAGAGGGCGCTTTTGGTATCACGGATGTGAGACCTGTGACAGTCTCTGAAGAGGAATTGCTTACCATCGCTTACTCAGTGGAACTGAACTCCGAACACCCCATCGCTTTGGGCATCGTGGAGGAGGCTGAGAAACGCGGTCTCGCGCGCCTGGATGTAACCGATTACCAGAATATCACCGGGCAAGGGCTTCAAGCCAAAGTTAATGGCCGGGAAATCAGGATTGTCAGCCCGGGGCTGGTACGCGAAGCCGGGATTGCCTTTGATGAAGCGGATTATGAGAACCTGGCAGGGCAGGGCAAGACGGTTGTTTTTGTGTTGGATGGCAAAACCCTGCTTGGGTACATCGCCCTATCCGATATTGTGCGCGAATCTTCCATTGAAGCTGTAGAAAAACTTAAAGAAATGGGAGTCGAATCGATCATGCTCACTGGCGATAATCAGAAGGTCGCCAACTATGTCGCTGAAATACTAAATATCGACAAGGTTTACGCGGAAGTGCTCCCGCAGGATAAAGTGTCCATCATCGAGGAGCTGCAGAAGCAAGGTAAGGTTGTGGCGATGACCGGAGACGGGGTCAACGACGCGCCCTCTCTCGCCAAGTCCGACCTTGGCATCGCGATTGGCGCAGGTACGGATGTGGCCATTGAGACCGCGGACGTGATCCTGGTGCGCAGCAACCCGCTGGATGTCCTCAGCATTCTCAAACTCTCACGGGCGACTTACAGAAAGATGGTGCAAAACCTGTTCTGGGCAGTGATCTACAACGTGATCGCCATTCCTTTGGCAGCTGGGGTTCTGGTCAACCAGGGGATTTCAATACCGCCTGCTTTGGCAGCGGTGCTGATGTCGCTTAGTACGATCATTGTCGCGATTAACGCACGCCTGCTCAAGATCGAAGATTAACCTGCTGGTTTAAGCGATTTAAAAGGAGCCGCTCTTAAAAAGGACGGCTCTTTAAATTTAAATATAACTTCTGAAACTTTTTATAAGGAAGCGTTTGGCTCCAAATCAAGGTTTCCTAACCCAGACCTTAATCGTGGCTGATCTGGCGAATGACCAGGACAACTTTACCCTGTACTTCCACGATGCTGGGATCGTTGATGATGATTGGTTTCATCGTGGGATTGGCAGGCTGCAGGCGCACATGCCCGTTTTCGAGGTAAAAATATTTTAGCGTGGTCTCATCGCGGTCATTCAGCCAAATTGCCACCATCTCGCCGTTGTGAGCCTGGTTGGTCTTCTTCATCACGACGATGTCGCCATCATTGACCATGGCATCGATCATTGAATCACCGTGCACGCGCAGAGCGTAGAGGTCCTCCAGGCGGTCGCCAGCAGGAAGCAGACTTCGGGCGACGTCAATCCCGGAATCGGGGTCATAATAGCTGAAGTCAGAAGCTGGCACCGGCATTGGCTCACCTGCAACAATGTTACCCACAAGGGGCACAGAGACGAGCTGCTCGCTAAGGTTGTTTACAGACGTCTTAAGGTTTTGCAATAAACCGCCACTGCTGGTCTTGAGCAGGTTGATCCCGCGCGAAACATTGCTTTCTCTCTCAATGTAATTCATTTCTTCGAGCTGGTTCAGGTAATAATTGACCACCGAGGTCGAACTGATCTGAGTGTGGTCGCCGATCTCGCGGATGGAGGGGGGATAACCATGTTCGGACAGAAAGGTTTCCAGAAAGGTCAATATTTTTTTGTGTCTTGGACTAAGCCCTTCGCGTCTTCTTGCCATAATTGCCTGCCTTTCTCTGCTGTTCCTTTTCAATAAAATAATAACAGAACAAATGTTCAGTGTCAAGTGACTTGGAACGTTATTTGCAACAGATAAAAGGTCTGGCTTGTAGGTTGACCTTAAGGAGATACGGATGTACCCAAAAAAACAAGAAACGCAAACCAGTTTGCTGGCTCTGGCTTTTGTGCTGTTAGTTGTTCCAGCTCAGCCCGTATTTGCGGCTGCCAACAATCCTTTCCCAGCAACTCAATCGGTTTCCTCTGAGATCGAATTTGCCTTAACAGGCACGGAGACTGGCTGGCTGCGTTCCGGCGACCTTTTGTTCCGCACGGAGAGCAACGGGACTGAGTGGCAGGATGTTACTCCTTCCTTGATTCCAGGCGAAGCCCTCGTGGATGCTTATTTTATGAATTCGAGCCGTGCCTTTGCTTTGTCAGTGAGCGCAAATAGCGAGGGATGGCAGCTCAAATTGCTGGAAACGGATGATTCCGGTTTCTCCTGGCAGGCTCAGCTTGTCACTCTTCCAAAAACAAGGAGTGATTTTCTGAAGGTGCCCTTTGGGGATGCGTTTCTGCAATGGCAAAACGACAAAAACGGCTGGATCCTGATCAAGCAGGCAACTTCCAGCAACTTCAGCATGGGGCTCCTCTTGATCACTAATGATGGCGGGCAAACCTGGAAGGTTTCCGAGCCCCCAGCAGCTGAAGAGTTTGTCTTTCTGGATGAAAAGCTTGGTTTCATGCGCGATCCTGTGAACCCAACCAGGCTGTATCAAACCCAGGATGGCGGCATCAGCTGGCAAAGCATTCAGCCAGTGGCGGCTAACTCTGCTGTGGGTGAGCTGCAGCGCTTAGGGCTGCCAATCAAATGGCAGGATGGGGAAATACTCATTCCAGCGTGGATAAAAGGCGAAGAAACCGAGTCGGAATTTGTTTTTTTGAGGTCACAAAATGGGGTTCCGAGCCAGACTGCGGGAACTGTCTGGATGAAAGACCCTGGTGTAATCAATCCGCAATCCTGGCAAGAACCTTTCGGATCTGCCCTGGCTTTTACACAACTCAGCAGCTTTGATGGTGAGAACTTTTGGCTCGGGTTGACTAACGGCTCCTGCAAGCAAGATACTTTGGCGGACGAAGCGGATTTGCCCCTAAGCACCCTGACCTGTGAAAAAAAGTACCTCTTGCTTTCAAGCAGCAATGGCGGCGAAAGCTGGGAGCTGGTGAACCTTCCCCTGGATGTTTTACTGGCAACGACAGGCAGCTTCTACGAAGGTGTGTTCCAAAACATGCTGGATATTGATCAAAGGCTGAATACCGTCCAATGGGTCCAAATTTACCAGGGGCAGGGATTTGATGCCTGTGAGATCCCCACGCTCTCTGAGCTGCAGGCCTGGTTCAACGGCAGCCCATACCAGACAGTGAACCTTTACATCGGTGGAGTTTCGCGCGCTTGCGACAATGACGCACTGACCGCTGCTTACTTACAGCAGATGTTCAACCAGGGCTGGCGCTTCATTCCGACCTGGGTTGGTCCACAGGCTCCGTGTACGTCCTTTAGAAACCGCTTTTCAGAGAACCCCGAAGAAGCTTATGACCAGGGTGTGGATAATGCCGACCAGGCACGCGCTAAACTGCTCGCGCTTGGGCTCACCAATCCGGATGGAACTGGCAGTGTCGTGTATGATGACCTGGAGTACTTCACCTATTCCGATGACTGCTCAGACGCGGCGCGGGCATTCGTGCAGGGATGGACCGACCGCTTGCAGCAGCTCGGCATTATCTCCGGTTTGTATGCCACCTCCAGGAATCTGGACCAGAATCAGATTTACACCCTCCAACCACCTCCGTCCACAGCCTGGATTGCGGAGTGGTACAAGCCTCCAGGCTATCGCCCGGATGTGACCGTCTGGGATGTCGACTGGCTGGATGACATTTACTGGTCTCATCACCAGCGCGTCTATCAGTATTCCGGTGGGCATAACGAAACCTGGAGCGGCGTCACGATCAATGTTGATAGTAACGTTCTGGATGGGCTTGTGGCGGCTCCTTACGGTGCTGATTTGACTGCGCCAGTTACCAGTTACAGCAAGTCCGGTACGATTGGTATCAGCCCGTGGTACAAAACTCCTGTGACGGTCACTTTGACCGCTACGGACAATTCGGTTGGAGTGAAGAATACATACTACAGAATAAACGCTGGAAGTTGGCAGACATACACAACACCATTTGCGGTGAGTGGAAGCGGACAGATGACAATTGATTACAGGAGTGTTGACTTCAATGACAATTGGGAAGCTATGAAAACTGCCAGTTTCAATGTTGACAGCGAACCCCCGGTCAACCCGCAGGTCACAAATCCTGGCTGCCAGGCCTGGAATGGTGTGCCGCAGCCATGGTGCAATGACCCATGGTTCACCTGGGCTGGCGCGTACGACCTTGGCGTGGGGCTAAACCCCAGCGATACCTATGAGGTTTATTGGGGAACAGATTATCGTGCTACCAGCGGAACGCGCACCTCAGCCGCGCATCTAAACCCGCTGGCAATCCCTACTGGCGTACCCTATTACCTGCGCATCCGCACACAGGACAAGCATGGGCTGTGGAGTGCCTGGCAAACCATCTATACCTTGATATACGATTATCGCTTCACGCATCAAGTTTGGCTCCAGGGTGGCAAAGTAGCGGGTTGATCTGCAGAGCCAGGCTGATTAGCCCCGCCATTGCTATAACCCGCAGTGAACAGCCTTGTCAACAGCCGTTATTGGATCAAAAGATAATGTTACTGAAGGTTCTTTAAGGTTGTGTTTGGTTTGATAGAAATCAAGTTTTTCCCCGGGTTTCAAGCAAGGTAAATGAAGCAACCTGGTAGGGAAAAGGCCGTCCGACTGCTTGCGTCCCTTTTGGGAAGCCTCCCCCTGCGGGATGCCTTTTCCTCGAACGATTACCCCCACCCCAACCCCTGTCGAGGTAGGACATAAACTATATAAGCCCCTTTACCATTTACAAACCACAACCCGTAGGGAAAAGGCCTGCCTTTTCCTAATTGCGTCGTCCATCCCTCACAATGGTTGATGCAGGCATCAACCCTACAATTTGTCCTTACGTCATTCTGGTTGATGCCTGCATCAACCAGATGTTCTCACTATTCCCACAGGCCCCCCTAACCCATACATTGACAGGAACAACAAAACATTGTCAGTAACATTTTAGATGAACTAATGCGACCGCCTCGCCCAACCACTGCCGGTAGTTTATAATCACTGTGCGGTTGGACGCAATGGAGTGAATGTGAAAATCAAGCCCTTTTTCAAGCAGTTGGATTTTAGTTGGCGGTCAATCAGCGATTACCTCCTGATCATTCTTGGAGGTCTGGTTCAGGCATTGGCGTTGGTAACTTTTCTCATACCAGCCCAGCTGGTTGGTGGGGGAATCAGCGGTATCGCCCAATTGTTGCATTATCTTTGGGGAACGCCGGTCGGATTAATCACCCTGTTGGGGAATATCCCGCTTTTCATCATTGGTTGGCGTTTCCTGGGAGGTCCTCGTTTTGCCCTTCGTACCATTCTCTCAGTGGTTTCTTTTACGATCTTCACGGATATCCTGATCGGACTGACCGGACAATCTCCAATCACGGATGATATTCTGCTTAATTCACTCTATGGGGGTTTTTTGCTCGGTGTTGGTTTGGGCCTGGTTTACCTTGGGCGCGGAACCAGCGGCGGAACTGACATCCTCGGGCGTATTCTGAACCAGCGGTTGGGCATGTCCATTTCACTGGCATATATGATCACAGACTCTTTTGCGGTTTTGCTGGCAGGTTTCTTCTTCGGCTGGGAGAAATCCCTTTACGGTCTGATCATGATCTACCTCAGCGGCGTGGCAGCGGATATGGTTTCGCAAGGTACCAACGTCATCCGTGAGGCGATAATCATCACCGATGAAACCGACAAAGTTGTAGCAGCCATCACCGAGGAACTTGGTCGCGGCACCACGATCATAAGTGCCAAAGGCGGATACACAATGAAGGATCGCCCGGTTATTTTTTGCGTGGTTTCAGCGGGAGAGGTCATTCGGCTGAAGACGATTGTGCATGATGTCGATCCGGATGCGTTCATGGTGGTGGGGTCTGCCAATGAAGCTTTGGGCGAGGGCTTTAAACCGCTGAAAGGGCCAATATAGCAGAAAGCGTCAAGGCAAGGAAGCCTCGACTATTGGGATAGGGTGAGCGTGGCAGGACCTATCCAATTTCTTTATTGCTTGACTTTCCAGTAAGGAAGCAGTGTGCCATTGCGAACCTCGTTTGCGTGGCGATCTGGTTTCGCCTTTCTCTTATTGTCGGAGTGCAGACTAGTCTGAAAAGCTGTCCCATCCGTCATCGCGAGCTTCCTGTGCGTGGCGATCTGCTTTTTTCGACATGGAAAATGTTTATTTTGAGGACGATGCCGGAGTGAGCCCGCGATGGGGCTGGCTGTGAGGGTACGGGTGCAGGGCGGTCTCATTCCGGCCTACAGGGAGTCTTTCATTTGTAGCCGGGTTTCGCTGCGAGCTTCTTTTGCGTGGCGATCTGCCCCTAATCTCGTCATCGCGAGCTAAGCGTGGCGATCTGTTTGTTTTTTCTTCCCCAAGTGAGAAATGATTAAACCCCCAGAAATGCGTCCAAATCCTGCGCTTTGCATCCAAGCTTCAGCGCCATTTTCTCGCGCAGGGCGTCATCGGGTGAGATGTGGGCATAGGACTCCATGAACACGGAAAGCATCATGTTGCAATCAGCAGCTTCATGCGCGATGTTCTGCTTGCGAAGGCGGTCATTGTTCCGGATCCAGCCCGGTTTGCGTGAAACAATTTCATCTGCTTCCAATCCCAGGGAGGCGAAGCGTGTCAGCAACTCTCTCTCCTCGCTGGTCAAGCCCGGCCCTTCCACCTCGGCGTAGGCTTCCGCAAGTTCACCGACCTCAGACAGGAAAAACAAGAGCGCGCTCTTGTGATCAGCCCACTGCAATCCGCGGGCGTTGTAATATGCTTTGATCCATTTCGTGTCCATCACTCACCTCAGCCTTAATTGTAACCGTCGGTTGGAAACTTGATGCATCAACCAATTGCGAATCTTGGTATGATTATCCCTTGTGATTAGAACAGATACTCCTCAACCTACCTGGCTTGCGCATGTGCTGCACTCGCCTACGGCCGATTACCTTTCCAACCCCAATCCTGCGTTGGGAGAAACCATCACCCTGCGCCTGCTGATTCCCAGCGAGGCTGACCCGGATCAGGTTATCCTGCGCACCATCCCCAACGGTGAACAGCAGTTCACATCCATGCTGCCCCAATCTGACCGGGATGGATATCGCGCTTGGGAAGCTCCCCTCAAGATTAATGAGCCGCGTGTGAGCTATCGCTTTGCTATTCAAACCGAAGGCAGAATCTGGTGGCTGAATGCGCTCGGGGTAAGCCTTCATACGCCGCTTGCGTTGTTTGACTTCAAGCTCTTGGCCGGCTTTCATCCGATCTCCTGGTTGGAGAGCTCAGTTTTCTATCAAATCTTCCCTGATCGCTTTGCCAATGGCGACCCCAGCAACGACCCAGTCGAAGAGGCGGACCCTCGTTACAGGTACATGCGTAGAACCTTTCCCTGGGGTCAAGCGGCACCCAGAGACCGCCATGTGATGCCTTTTTATGGGGGCGACCTGGCGGGTATCGAAGGTCATCTTGATTACCTTGAGCAGCTTGGCATCAGTGCGCTCTACCTCAATCCAATTTTTACCGCGTTCACCAATCATCGTTACGATGTCAGCAACTTTCGCGAGGTGGATCCGGTTTTGGGCGGTGACCAGGCGCTTATTTCTCTGCGCCAGGCTCTAACACAGCGCAACATGCGCTACATTCTGGATATTGTCCCAAATCATAGCGGCATGATGCATCCGTGGTTCCAATCCGCACTCCATGACAGCGAGAGTGAAACACGCGGATATTTTTACTTTGCTGATAATCAAAAGGACTACGTTTCGTGGATGGGTTTTGGTCATATGCCCAAACTTAATTACGCCAGCGAGGCTCTGCGCCGTGAGATGATCGAAGGTGAGGATTCCATCTTTGCCTATTGGCTCAAGCCGCCGTTTGCCGCAGATGGATGGCGGGTGGATGTGGGCAACATGCTTGGTAGGCAGGATGATCACCAGATCAACCTCGATCTGTTGCGTTCGATTCGGGCAGCGGTTAAGCGCGTTTCGCATGAAGCGTACCTGATGGGAGAAAACTTCTTCGAGGCAACCGACCAGCTCCAGGGTGACGGCTGGGACGCGGTCATGAATTACACCGGTTTTGCTGACCCAATCCTCCACTGGCTGAAGGGCTACGAGCAGGACGCTCTGGGCTGTGAGGCTGTCTTGAAAGCCGATTTCCCCTGGGATACTGCAACCATGCTGCAGGCCTGGAACGAGAACCTGGCTTCCATTCCCTGGCAGATTGCCCTGCAGCAATTCAACTTGCTCGATAGCCATGACACTCCCCGTTTGCTTACCCTTCTAGATGGCGACAAGGCGCTTAGCCGGTTGGCAGCAATCGTGCAGTTTACTTTCCCCGGCGTGCCTTGCCTGTACTATGGCAATGAAATTGGACTGACTGACGAGGAAGGTTTTGCCTCGCGCAACTGCTTCCCATGGGATGAAGGTCAATGGGATCAGGAGACCCTGAGTTTTTACAGAAAGCTGATCGCGTTTCGACGTGAAAGCCTGGCTCTGGCACGAGGAGAATTCAGGATCCTGTATTTTGATAAGGACCTGGTGGTTTTGGCCCGCGTTTTGGGAGAGGAGTGGGTGTTGGTTACCGCAAATCGCTCAGAACAGGCTCATCCTGCCTTAAGCCTTGAGGTTCCAACGCTCAGTTTGCCTGGCGAGCGTGAATTCAAAGCACTCTTTGGTTCCGGGTGTATTGAGGCTGGCAATGGCTGGCTCGCATTGCCCCAGATTCCCAAGGGAGGCGAAGTCTGGCATTAGCCTTTGTTGCGCTTATAATCAACTTATGTCAGGTTTATTTCGAATTCTAAAAGGGAAAAATAAAACCTGGAGCGAACGCCTCAGTGAGGTCAAGGACCGCCTGCGCAATTTTTACCTGGACCTCAATGACCGCCTGGGCGGCACGCTTGGTATTCTTCGCCATGCTCTAAATAATTTTAACCTTATGCGTGGTGCCGAAGCTTCCGCCAGCCTGGCTTATTATGGTCTCTTTTCCATCTTTCCCTTGCTCCTGGCGGTTGTATCAGTCGGTTCGATGTTTTTGGAAGGGGAGTTGGTAAAAGTTGAATTATTGGAGATCATCACGCAATGGATCCCCGTCTCGGCTGATACAGTCAACACTCAGATCACTTACGTCCTCAATATGCGCGGTCCTGTCACGATTGTGGCTCTTATCTCCTTGCTTTGGTCAGGCTCAAATGTCTTTGATAAAATTATAGTGAACGTGAATCGCGCCTTTCTCAAAGGCAACCGACCGGGCTTTCTCAAAAGCCGGGGAATGGCGCTATTGATCATCCTGGCGATGATCTTGCTATTCAGTGCGTCTCTGTTTTTTAACACAATCATCGATATCTTGCCATCAGCAGAGAATGCACTTTTTGGTGAACTGCTTACTTCGACCAATGCATGGAACTATTTGCTTAATCTCGTGCCACTGGTGCTAAAGTTTCTGTTGTTTCTGGCTGTGTACAGCTGGATCCCTCAAAGCACCAGTATTGTCTTCAAAGCGCGTTTGATTGGGGCGGGGTTGAGCGCGGTTTTGTGGGAGCTCTCCAGTCGTTTGCTTGGCTGGGCGATTTCCAGTGGTTTTACCAATTATGAAATCATTTATGGTTCACTGGCTTCTATCATCGCATTGATGTTTTGGCTTTACCTAAGCGGTTACATCCTCTTTTTTGGTGCCCATCTGGTGTATGCCATCGACACGCACCTAAAACGCAAGCGAAGTGATGCTGAAATAGTGGAATCAGATGCAGGAGGGGCGGAAGCATAATGGACCTGTCAATTTGTCTTGTACCTTTAAACGCGCTTGATTACCTGAAGCCTTTGCTGGCTTCGATTGAGCGATATTCCAGTGGGTTGAGCTATGAGGTGATCATGGTGGACAATGGGTCCACCGATGGGACTGTGGCTTGGATCGAACACTACCATCCGGAAATAACGCTAATTCGCAATCAGGGCAACCTTGGCTTTACCCGCGGAAACAACCAGGCAATGGCTTTGGCCAAAGGGGATTACATTTTGCTGCTCAACCCCGATACCTTGTTGACTGAAGATTGTTTTGGACCACAAATTGCCTATTTGCGGCAAAATCCTCAAGTTGGCATAACCATTCCAAAGGTACTTAATGAGGATGGTAGTTTCCAGCAGCAGTCGCGCCGTGGGGACGCCCGTCCGGTTGAGGTGTTCGGGTATTTTCTAAAGCTTGGTAAGCTCTTCCCTAAAAGCAAGGAGCTCAATGGTTACCTGCAATCCTGGCTTCCGGAGGATGAGGTCGCGGAAGTAAAGGCGGTTTCGGGCTCATGCATGTTCATTCGGCGCGAAGTCTATCAGCAGATTGGAGGGCTGGACGAGCACTTTTTTGCCTATCAGGAAGATAGCGATTACTGCCTGCGAGCACGTCAGTCCGGTTGGAAGGTGATGTATGTGCCGCTGAGCAGCATCGTTCACTATGGGGGTGAAGGTGGCTCAAAAACCCATCCATATTACTCCATTCTCCAATGGCACCGCTCGTATTACCTGTACTATCGCAAGCACTTTGCTCGCGAGCATTTCTTCCTCTTCAATTGGTTCTATTACCTGATGATGGTTTTCAAGCTGCTCTTTGCCTGGTTGAAGCAGCTCTTGAGAAGAAAATAAAAAACAGGCTCGCTTTGACGGCACTGCCCGTCATCGCGAGTTTCCTTTGCGTCTGTGCCCGTGAAGCAGGGTATGGCGATCTGCCTTTTTCGACATGGAAAATGTTTATTTTGAGGACGATGCCGGAGTGAGCCCGCAATGGTTGGCTGTGAGAGTAAGGCTGCAGGGCGGTCTCATTCCGGCCTACAGGGATTCTTTCCTTTGTAGCCGGGTTCCGCTGCGAGCTTCTGTTGCACCTGTGCTCGCGAAGCAAGGTATGGCGAGCTGCCTTTCGAATCTTTAAGAAGAAAAACATAACTGCAGACTGTCGCGCCCCTCACAAAACTTTAGGTTTGCTCCCACGTCAGAATCGGGGCTCGCAGTGACGGTCATACAGACTGCCACGCCTCTGCCACCCAGTAAAGTGGAATGATTTTCAAGCCCGGGGCTCGCAGTGAAGGCAATAATTCCTACCTGCTCAAACGCAGAATTGCCGCGGCGTCGGCACCGGTGATATCACCATGTTCACCGAGACTCCACCCCCGAGCTTCCCAGCGCGCCTGCACCTTCGCAGCAGCTTCGTCAGGGTCGACTCCAAAGGAGGTAAGGGTCGTGGGCATACCTACGCTCTGAAAGAAGGCGGCGGTTGCTTCGATGGTACGGTCAATGCGCTCGGAGTATTTCTGCTGTTTCTGATCCAGTACACGGTAGCCATACTGCAGGAGTTTGTCACGCTTTTGGTCGCGCTTGTACCATAGCAGCCATGGCAAAACGACTGCCAAAGACTCTGCATGTGCCAAGCCGTAAAGCGCGGTCAGTTCGTGCCCGATGCTATGGGTTGCCCAGTCCTGCGGCACACCAACGCCGATCAAGTGGTTGAGTGCGTTTGAACAAACCCACATGAAATTGGCGCGGGCGTCATAATCTGGATGGTTTGTGTTAAGTACCGCCGGAGCCATCTCAATAATAGCCATCAGCAATGCTTCAGCCTGGCGGTCCTGAACAATCGCACCAACTGGGTAGGTCATGTACTGTTCCATCACGTGAACATAGGCATCCACCAGTCCATTGCGAAGTTGCTTTTGGGGCAGAGAATAGGTGGTTTCAGGGTCCAGGATGGAAAACTTGGGATAAACCCGTTCACTGGAAAATGAGAGTTTTTCTTCGGTCTCGCGGCGTGAGATAACCGCGTTGTGATTAAACTCACTGCCAGTTGCTGGAAGGGTTAGCACAGTCCCAAAGGGAATAACCTTTTTCAGATCTTTTGCCAGATCGCGGCTGATGATGTCCCATGGTTCGATGCCTTCATTGGGGCTTGCCAAAGAGATGAACTTTGTGCCGTCAATCACCGAGCCCCCACCGACCGCCAATAGGAAGTCGACATGCTTTTTGCGGACCTGCTTGATGGCTTTGAGGAGGGTGGCGTAATCGGGGTTGGCTTCGATACCGGAAAATTCGACAACCTTATGCTTCTTAAGTGCATCCATCACCTTCTCGTAGACCCCATTTTCTTTGATAGACCCGCCACCGTAGATCAGCATGACTTTAGCTTTGCGAGGAACGCGCTTGCTAAGTTTCGCGATAGTTCCCTTGCCGAAAATGATCCGCGTAGAATTATAGAACTCGAAATTGTTCATCTGCAAACTCCTTATGTGGTTCGGTCTGGCTTAATGATATCAAACCCCGCAGGGATAAAATCGCACCTCTCACGATTGGGATCCATCTTTTGAGTGAAAATGTACATGTACGGCCCGCACAAAATCGATGCCCTCCACCAGTACTTTTTCAACCTGATCCGCAATGGTATCGCCCTGATCGACACTGATGGCACCATCCACAAATATGGCAAGGTTAATCACGAGGTATTGCCCAAAACGATGTGCCTTGATCGAATCGATCGCCTGTACTCCGGGAACTTTGCTTGCCAGTTCACGAATTTGTTCATTCAGTACTTGCCCGGGAAGCGTATCCATCAGATCATCCGTTGAATCGCGCAAAATTCCGATACCGGTTCTGAGAATCAAGATTGCCACTATCGCCCCAGCCAGGGGATCCACCCAGTGATAGCCGAATTGGCTCATGGCGATGCCGATTACCACCGCTGAAGCCGAGAAAATGTCGTTGCGGTGGTCTTGTGCCAGGGCGATGACAGAAGGATTGTTGGTCTTTTTGCCTATCTTCCGAGTGTAAAAACTCAGAAACCCTTTAAGGAACACAGTAAATAAAGCTGCGTAAAGGGTGTACCGGGCACTGCCGGTAAAATCACCGCCCCCTCTGAAGAAATCAAACAAAGAGTTGACGGAGTCCCAAAAAATCGTGATGGCAGTGGTAATAACAAAGGCGCCGACTACCAATGCGCCAATGCTTTCGAATTGCGTGTGCCCGTAAGGATGCTCGTCATCGGCGGGTTTATGAGCGGCACGCACGAAGATCGATACGACAATGTTGTAAACCACATCCGAAGTGCTGTTGATGCCGTCTGCGAGCAAGGCGGGAGAGTGACCCAGGATGCCAACGCTGGTTTTCAGGACCGACAAAATTACATTGGCGATCAACGTCAGCGAAACCGCCTGGTTGCTGAGCTTACTGCGTTCAGCCGTGCTAATAGAGTTGGAGTTAACGAATGAAGAGGAGGTCATTAACGGTCTATTCCTACTGCTTTGCGCATGCGTTTCAGGACTGGAATGGCAATGTCGCGTGCCTTTTCGGCGCCGCGCTCCAGGATCGCATCCAAGGCGGTTGTATCCTGCATGTAATCGTTAAATTTCTGCCTGGCGTCGTCAAAATATGCCAGGATGGTGTCTGATAGTTCCTGTTTCAAGGTTCCGTAGCCCAAACCGCCAGCCAGGTAGTGCTGGCGCACTTCCTCAGTCCGTTCGGGGGTGGCAAAAAGGCGGAAAATCTGGAACAGATTGTCGCCATCGGGATTTTTGGGTTCCTCTGGCGTACGGCTGTCAGTGACAATTCGCATGACCTGCTTGCGTATTGTGTTTTCATCGGCGAATATCGGGATTGTATTGCCATAGCTTTTGCTCATTTTGCGCCCGTCGATGCCCGGTACGTCCTGCAAATCTTCTGCAAAAAGTCCTTCCGGAAGTTTGAGCGTTTTACCATAGGTGCGGTTGAAATTCTCGGCGATGTCGCGCGTGATTTCGATGTGCTGTTTTTGATCAAGCCCAACAGGCACCACGTCCGACCCATAAAGCAGGATGTCTGCAGCCATCAAGACCGGGTAGTTATAGAGGCCCATGTTGATGCCGTCGTCCGGGTCACGCTCCGCTTCGAGGTTTTTATCCACTGCAGCCTTATAGGCGTGAGCTCGGTTCATCAGACCTTTACTGGTCACGCAGGCAAGCATCCACGCACATTCAGGAATCTCGGGTATGCCTGATTGGCGGAAGAAAACGCTGTTATCCGGGTCAAGCCCGAGAGCCAACCAGCCCGCGGCCACCTCGTGGATCAGGTGCTGAAGTTCTTTCCGGTCGGGGGTGGTGGTGAGGGCGTGTAAATCGGCAACGAAATAGAGACCGAGATATTTTTCGGTCAGAGCAATGGCAGGTTTGTACATGCCAAAGTAGTTCCCGATGTGCGGATTGCCGGTCGGTTTGATGCCGGTCAGCGAGATTGGTTTCATAAAGCACTCCTCTATAGCGATTCAACCTATTATAAGGCACTCTGGTTACTCCTGCGGTTTTCTTTTGGTGGTAATGAATGATTGCACGGCTTAGCGATCTTACGGCGTTTGGAGTTACTGGTTTGATCGGAATGCTCTTTGGGCTCCTGGGTGTCATTCCGCCGGGGGCGGTTTACCAGGGGAGGGTGGTGAAAAGTATTCCATCCTAAATCGCAACAATTCTGACACTCTCTGGACATTGGTACTGAGCCTGGCAATTAGTTAAAGTTTTACCGATTTAGGGTAATTACAGGCTTATTCTGTTAAGAAACAACCTGATGGGTACTACCTTTGTGAATTTGTCTTACAATTAGACCAATTCAATCAAGGAGGTCTATCATGGACGGTGGAAGTGGAAGTGGATGCGGCTGTTGCAGCTGTGGCTGCCTGGGGTGCCTAGCACCCTTGATTGCAATCATTATGGCGATCATCATGATCTTTGCAGTTTTAGCCCCATGGAATCGCAATTTTGAGCACATGATCCCTAATGACTTTCAGGAGTATTTCCCGGATTTCAACAATGGCAGCTCAATCCCCGCTGAAAAGGGAACAATCCTGCCTTGCTATGAGTTTGCAGAATTTTCTGCAATAACGAATCGCAGCATCCTGACTGAGTTTTAATTACACAATATTTTATAGTTTACGGAGCCTGAAAAGCTCAGTTCGTGTTCTGATGCCTTTTTGGACGATGCGCATTAGAACCCGTTACAAGCTATCGAAATGTCAAACAGGGGTCATTACAATCATATTCTCAAATAGTCGCAGGAGCAAACATGTCACAATCAGAAGCTAAAAAACGATATATTATCATCGGCGGGGGGATTGCAGGCGTGAGTGCCGCAGAGGCGATTCATACAGAGCAAGCAGACGCTGATATTACATTAATTTCCGAAGAGCCCAACTTGCCCTACTTTCGTATGAGCCTGACCCGCTACCTGGCAGGGGAGGTGGAGCGCGAAAAGCTTTCCTTGCATGACCAGCAGTGGTATCTCCAGAACCACATCACAATCCTGCTCAACACCCATGTTGATGCGATCAATGCTGAGACAAAGCAAATTTCCCTGGCAAATGGACAAAAGTTAGCTTATGACAAGCTGATCCTGGCTTCGGGTGCTCACCCGAACGTGCCGCCGTTCCCCGGCAGGGAACTCAAAGGCGTCCAAACCCTGCGAACGCTTGAGGATGCTGACCTGATCATGGATGTTGCCAGGCAACAAGCGAAGGTGATTTGCATCGGGGGTGGGCTGTTGGGGCTGGAAGTGGCTGGGGCAGTGGCACGGCAGGGCGCTGAAGTAACCGTGCTGGAAGGGCTCGATTGGCTCCTTCCACGGCAACTGGACGCCCAAGCCAGCGGGATCCTCAAGAAAAAGATTGAGGACATGGGGATCAAAGTGGTTGTGCCGGCAATGACCAAGGCGCTGCAGGGGGATGGCAGGGTTGAGAACGTGGAACTGGCGGATGGGCAGGTGCTGCCGGCGGACCTGGTGCTGATTAGCACGGGAGTTTCGGCTAACCTTGAGCTGGCAAGGTCAGCAGGGCTGGCAATCAACCGGGGCGTGCTGGTGGACGAGCACATGGTGACCTCCAATCCGGATATCCTTGCGGCAGGAGATCTGACTGAATTCCAGGGCCGAAGCTACGGTCTGTGGATACCTGCAAAGAACCAGGGAACCATTGCCGGGCAGAACGCAGCCGGCAAGGAAACAAGCTTTTTAGGCGACCCGCCTTCGACCAGACTGAAGGTCCTGGGAGTGGATGTGTTCAGTATCGGTCAGTTTTCGCCAAGTTTGGATGGTGACCGACTGGTGGCAGAAAGCAAAGATGGCGGTTATAAAAGCTTCCTTTTCCGCGATGGGAAAATGATCGGATCGATCTTACTGGGTGATGACAGCATGGCGAACAAGGTGAAGGCAGCCATTGATGGTAAACGGGACTTCTCAGCAGTCTTGGATGAGACAGGCGACGTGGAAAAAATTATCCGGGCTCTTTAATTCGCTGAATTGTTGGAAAAGTAGTTGTGGACAAATTCGAATAGGTTTGCTATAATCACGGCACTTCGGGCGCTTAGCTCAGTTGGTTAGAGCGCACGGTTCACATCCGTGAGGTTCGGAGGTTCGAGCCCTCTAGCGCCCACACAACTTCTCTTCGTGAGGAGTTTTTGTTTACATAAGGGGGATCGTGTCATACCTTGCGATTACGCATTAACGTGGGTGACATCCAGGTGCGGATTCTTTTCGTAGGCCGGCATTGGATGTGGTAGGAGCATGTTGGATTATGAATTGGAAAGTTCCCATCCAATCCGGCAAAACTACTCACGCAAAAAGACACAGAGGATCCACTGGATGCCTGTTCCAGCGGTACATGCCAATCCTCGATTTTGAAGAAGTCTCACAGGTAATCGTTCAAAAACCTGCTCAAACTGAAATTTCATATTTGGGATTCGGTTGTGAATTTTACTATAATATTAGTGGGAGATTTTCGTCTTTTAGCGATTTTTTAGTTTAGGAGGTTCACAATGTCGGGCAAGATCCTATCAGCATTGCTGCTGATGTTAATCATGTCTGGTTGCATCATGCAAACGCCACTCCAGACACCACAACCGGTTGTTGAGGAGGAGATTGAAGCCACTCCTGCTGTTGCCACCGAGCCAAATATCGAAATAGCGACTGAGCCGGTTGCAGAGCCGGGTGGAACTGAAGTGCCGGAAGGTATGGTTCTTATCCCGGCGACAGAGTACATGATGGGCTGTGATCCGGAGCATAATAACAGCTATAACTGCCCCAGCGATGAACTCCCGCAGCATAAAGTTAATTTGTCAGCGTATGCGATTGACGTCTATGAGGTGACCAACGCGCAGTATGCCGCCTGTGTGGCCGCCGGAGGATGCGCCGCGCCGATTGTTTCCGCTTCAAAAACCCGGGATGATTATTATCAGAACCCCGACTATGCCAATTTCCCGATGATCAACGTCAAGTGGGAACAGGCTCAGGCGTATTGCACCTGGGCTGGCAAGCGTCTTCCGACGGAAGCTGAGTGGGAGCTGGCAGCACGCGGAACGACCCCAAAGGCTTATCCTTGGGGCGATGAAGCTCCTGACTGTTCAAAAGCGAATATCTATCACAATGCCACCATGTCTGCCTGCGTGGGAGATACCGTGGCTGTAGGCAGCTACCCGGAAGGAGCAAGTGAGTTTGGCGTAATGGATATGACGGGAAACGTCTGGGAATGGGTGGCGGATAGTTACATTGAAGATTTCTATAGCGTCAGTCCCACAGAGAATCCTTTGGCAGAAGAGGCTAACCAGCTGCGGACGGTTCGTGGTGGCGGCTGGGCGAGCAACTGGCTGGCGGCACGCGTTTCGAGCCGGGCATATGATCTGAGCTTTTACAGCGGGTCAGACCTGGGATTCCGCTGTGCCATGGACGGCGAGCAGTAAGGGGCTGTAAAGCAACCGCATTAATGGAGAGGTGAGGTCGCACAGATTTTCTGTGATCTCACCCCTCTTGAGGAAGTCGTTTTTAGGTGCGGGGAATAACCCTAAAGTTTACTTTGTGTGTTATTCAGCGAATTTGAGATGTATTTATTATTGGGTAAAATACCATGACCCAGCCCGCTTTAACTCGGGACAATCGTGGAATACCTTAGATAATCTATAGCAACTCTTTTAAATATCTGGAATAATAAACCTGAGAGAGGTGAAACTATGTTCGATGGTAAATTTTCAACAGCAAATTCAAAACCCACCAATAGTTTGAAGTTAAACAAACGGGTGGTACCTATCATTTTAATTGCCCTGGTATTAATCATACTGGCAACGTCGCTATTTTATGAAGTTCCCGCAGGCAACATCGGTGTGGTTCTGCGATTTAGCGCAGTTGATCGAGTATCTTTCCCCGGCATCAATATTAAGCTTCCATTCGTGGAACGCGTCGTGTTGATGAACGTGCGGACGCAGAAGGATGAAGTCCAGGCAACAGCCATGTCAGAAAACCTGCAGGTAGTAACATCCCTGATTGCGGTTAACTATCACCTGGATGGAAGCCGCGCGAAGGATGTTTTTGAGAATGTTGGCGCAGATTATGCCAACATCATTGTCGCCCCGGCAATTCAGAACACTTTCAAAGCCGTAACAGCCCAATTCTCAGCTGAAGAGCTGATTACCAAGCGTGATGAAGTCCGTTTTTTGGCTGAAAGCGAACTGACCAAGCAGTTGGAACCGTATTTCATCATTGTTGAGAACTTCAACATTGTTAACTTCGATTTTTCAAGTGAATATCAGCAAGCCATTGAAGCAAAACAAGTCGCGCAGCAACAGGTGGAAACATCCAAGCAAAAGCTGGCACAGGCAGAGATTGACGCACAGACGGTAATAACGGAGGCGAAGGGTCAGGCAGACGCGCAAAAGGCGCTCAACCAAACCGGCGCCCTGACACCAGAATACCTCCAATACCTTTTCCTGACGAAATGGAATGGGATCCTGCCCCAGGTGATGACCAGCGGGAATGACATGATGATTGATATCTCGCGATTTCTGAGCCTGCCCACTGAGGAACCGTAACAATTGTGAACTCGGCACATAATTAATCACTCCTCCAGAGTGAAGGTGGCAAACTGGACCCAATGTGTCGCGAATAATTCAGGTTTGAGGAACCAAAAGCCGGCTGAGTCTAAGCCGGCTTTTGACTATAATGGGAACTAATGAATATGCTTAGCCGAAAGAACACCAACAGTCTGCGCGAAGCAACCGCATATGCATTCCTTGCAGCTGCTCTCTATGCCCTGAATATGCCGTTTTCACGCTTGCTTTTGGGCTCTGTGGAGCCATTATACATGGCAGCATTCCTGTATCTTGGGGCAGGCTTGGGGATGCTTGGAATGTGGGTCTTGCGCACCAAACCAAAAGGCCGGGTTTTCGCCCCTATCGAAAAGGATGAGAAGCCTTATATCCTGGGGATGGTACTGCTTGACATTCTTGCCCCCGCGCTGTTAATGTTCGGTCTGAGAAGTACTTTGGCAGCGAATGCCTCACTCCTGAATAATTTTGAGATCGTTGCCACATCACTAATTGCCTTACTTCTTTTTAAGGAAGCGATATCCCGAAGACTCTGGATTGGGATTGGGTTAGTGACACTCGCAAGTGTGCTTCTTTCGATGGAAAGTTTTTCAGCCTTTCGATTTTCGAGCGGTTCGTTATTGATTTTGGCGGCAAGCACAGCCTGGGGGCTTGAAAACAACTTCACGCGCAAGCTTTCTAACCGCGCCAGTTCAGATATCGTCATCATCAAGGGCATTGGTTCGGGATTTGGTTCCTTAATTCTGGCTTTACTGACCAGAGAGGCTTTTCCTCAGGTTGGTTTCATCTTACTAACCATTCTGCTTGGCTTCGTAGCTTACGGGTTGAGCATCAATTACTATGTCAAGGCACAAATGCAGCTTGGCGCGGCAAAAACGAGCGCCTACTATGCTGTGGCTCCATTTCTGGGAGTGATTTTCTCCCTCCTGATTTTCCGGGCGCTTCCTCTGCCAACTTTTTGGGTGGGACTGATCCTGATGGCCGCTGCCAGTTGGTTTTTGGTAACCGACACAATCAGTATCCAGCACACCCATCCCCATACACATACCGAAATGGTGGTCAAACGCAGGGGCGACGATCTCCTCCCGGAGATGATCGAATACACCCATACGCACTTTCATGCCCATCAGCGGGAAAACGAAGAAGATCATGACCACTCACATCCTTCAGACGCAGGCAATGACCCGGCAGGATCTTGAGACTGTGCACGTTAATTAAACACTCTGACATCAATGCCTCTGCGGAACTGAAATCAGCCCTAGAGTAACATTTATATTGAGGAAACGTTCCTTCTTTTAGTATGATAATTTTTGAGGCACACGGTTGTAAACTGGCGAGCAGGCGGTATGCTATAATTTCCCATTACAGGTTGCCATAACAGGTGGTTTTGGCAGCCCGAAATTGATTGAAAAAAAGACTCACAGGATTTGATGTATGTTCAAGAAAATTGGGCAGATCTTCACAGGAGATCCGCATAAAAAGAAAATTGACCAACTAGTGACCGTTGTTGACCAGATCAATGCCCTCGAAGCACAATTTGAGAAGCTGAGCAATGATGCGCTTGGAGCCAAGACGGCTGAATACCGTGAGCGCCTGGCTAACGGCGAAACTCTCGATGCACTCCTGCCGGAAGCCTTCGCGACCGTGCGTGAAGCCAGCAAGCGGGTATTGGGGCAGCGCCACTACGACGTACAGTTAATCTGCGGCATTAATCTACATCAGGGGGGGATATCGGAACTGCGAACGGGAGAAGGCAAAACCCTCTCTGCCACTCTGCCGCTTTACCTTAACGCCCTCGAAGGCAAGGGTGCTCACCTGGTCACGGTGAACGATTACCTGGCAAGGCGCGACGGACGCTGGATGGGTGCGATATTTGCCATGTTGGGTATGAGCGTAGGCGTACTTCAGGCAGTCGGTAGTGCAGATGGCGGCGAGCATGCTTTCATCTTCGATCCCAACGAGAGATCCTTAGCAGAAGCTACCAATCTGCTCAGACCCGTGCCGCGTATGCAAGCCTACCTGGCTGATATCACCTACGGAACCAACAGTGAGTTTGGTTTTGACTACCTGCGCGACAACATCACGATGCGTTGGGATCAACGTGTTCAGCGTGGGCATCATTTTGCCATCATCGATGAAGTTGACAACATTCTGATCGATGAGGCGCGAACTCCGTTGATCATCTCGGGCGCAGCGCATGAGGATTCCGAGAACTACATTCGCATGGCGCAGATCGTCAGGGCACTGAACCCCGAAGATTATGAGGTTGAAGAAAAAGACCAAACCGTGAGCCTGACCGAAGTCGGCATCGGGCACGTGGAAGAGCTGCTCGGGGAGCCACTCTCTGACCCTGAGCGACCTGAAGATATTAAACCCGAGCAGGCGCGCTTGATGGGCTTTTTGGAGCAATCCCTGCGAGCGGCATTCCTTTTCCGGCGAAATAAGGATTACATTGTCCAGAATGGCGAAGTCATCATCGTGGATGAGTTTACCGGTCGCATGATGCCCGGAAGGCGCTGGTCCGACGGTTTGCACCAGGCAATCGAAGCCAAGGAAGGCGTGAAGGTGCAAGCGGAAAATATCACGCATGCCACCATCACCATCCAGAATTACTTCCGCATGTACAGCAAACTGGCTGGCATGACTGGTACAGCGCTTACCGAGAAAGAGGAGTTCTTCCGGATCTACGGATTGGATGTGCTTTCGATTCCAACAAACCTCGAATACCAGGCAATGCGGCCGGAATCGGGTCTGCGCGATGAAGAGGTGAAGGATGAGGAAGGTTACAAGTTCACCTATTACTATGCCGCATCGGATCCCCAGAAAAAACCCCTGTTTTACAAGCGTAAGGATTATCCGGATGTGATCTATCGCACGACGGAAGGCAAAGTGCGCGCGATTGTACAGGAAATCATCCATTATCATGTAATCGGGCGACCGCAATTGGTGGGTTCGACTTCGGTTGAAAACTCCGAACGCCTTTCGGAGCGATTGAGCGCAGAGATGGTGCGGCGCCTGCTGCAGGTGAAACTGATACGGCAGGCATGGTTCAAAACCAAAGGGCTCAACGAGGCTGATTTTGTTGATCAACCCGAGCTGAAAATCTTAAGCGAACCTCTGGATAAGCTGCGCATGCCGGAATTGCGCCGGCTCGCAACGCAAAACGGAATGACCACGCTCGACCTGGCAGATGAATCCAATAAGGCGAACCTGCTGGCTCTGCTGAAGCTGGAAGAAAAAGATTGGGAACGTCTGAAAGCTCTGTTCGACAGCGGTATCCCGCACCAGGTGTTGAATGCCCGCAAGCACACAGAAGAGTCGCTGATCATCGCTGGAGCCGGCGCGTTTGGGGCTGTGACGATTGCCACCAACATGGCTGGCCGCGGTGTGGATATCAAGCTGGGCGGTGAGTTGTCTGAAGGCCTGCTCTCGCGGGTAAACCAGGTGCTGGCGGAGAAAACCCAGGCTGACCCCTACAACATGTCCATGCCCGAACGATTAGAAGCGGTGAAGGCGCTGGATGGGGACCTGGACGAGACCCAGCAAGAGGCAGTGAACGGCTTCCTGGTCTACATGGAGAACATGGCAAAAGTGCGTGAACTGGGCGGCTTGCATGTCATTGGCTCAGCACGACATGAAGCGCGCCGCATTGATAACCAACTGCGCGGTCGCGCTGGACGGCAGGGGGACCCTGGCTCATCGCGATTTTACCTGGCGCTGGATGATGACCTGATGCGCATGTTCGGCGGGCAGCAAATGGAAGGGTTGCTGCAGCGCTTCAAGATCGATGAGAACATGCCAATCGAAATTCCTCTGGTGAACAGGCTGGTTGAACAGTCTCAGACCCGCGTGGAAGGCGCTAACTTTGATGTGCGCAAGCATTTGCTGGAATACGATGATGTGCTGAACACGCAGCGAAACCGGATTTACAGCCAGCGGGACAAGATCTTTACCAAGGACGACCTGCATGAAGACGTAAGCGAAATGCTGGTCACTGAGCTTAGCCGCAGGATACGCACCGGTCTCGAGGACAAAGAAGGTCCCTGGAAATTACTGGGATTCCTGGAGGACATCCAGCCTTCCATCCAGACAGACTTTGGCAGCTACCCAAGTTATTCCTTGAAGATGGTGCTGGACAGCCTTGGCACTCCAAGTGATGAAGATGCCCTGATCGAAAAACTCGTGGCATTGGCCAAAGATGCCGTGCTGAGCGAGAATGAGCACATCCGCGAAGGGGCGGCTCTGCTCTTTGAACGCAGCGAGCAGAGTATGAAGACCCAGCTGGCAGAACGCAATGAGATGCTGGATGCTTACCTGGATAGCTTTGATCCAAGTGAGCAGCATGACCTGGCAGCGGAGATTGGCGCGATCGTGCAGACTCCGGTGAGATTGTCGCCAGCCCAACAACGCAGCTTCATGGAAGACCCCATGAGTATGAAGGCACCACTCAAGGAAGCCTTGCGGACAGGTGTGACGCTGACCACCATCCGGCGGATCCTCCTGACGCTTGAGAAACGCTTTGGGGATAACTGGGCGATGAAACCCATTGACCTGGCGCAACTGCCTTGGGCAGAAGTGCGGCAAAAAATCGATTCCCAGATCAACGATGCGCTCGAAAGGCGAGTGGATCGGCTGTTTGGGGCTGAAGGCGAAGTGCGGCGTGACCTCGAAGCGAACCCGGAACTGCTGCAGGCTGCGTTAACCTCTGAAAACGCGCGCATCCAACTGGTGCAGCTGACCACCGAGGGCAAGAGAATCGCTTTTGATGCCCGCTCGCATCGGAAAACTTTCCAAACCCAGCTGAGGTTGAACTACCTTTTCTCTATGTCAGAGCAACTGCTAAAGCAGCCGGCTGAAAAAGTTACAGAAGAGGTTCTGACTCATTTACAGGGTGCAGAAAAGAAGCTTGCTGAAATTTTCGGGGAGTTTGAGTTTCAACATCTGGCAAATAACAATTTCAGACTGGCAGACCTGCCAAATGCGACAAAGAACGCATTAAACGCCAAGCTCGGTGAACAGGAATTCGGAGCCATCTCGGGATTAGCCATTGAGGATATCCCAGAGACCCTGCACGAAAGCATCCGCGAAGTCCTTGGTGATAAAGCTCAGAATCGCATCTATCGCGATTTGCTGCTTGGCACAATCACTGAAACCTGGGTGGAATACCTGACTCGCATGGAAGCGTTGCGGGTTTCGATCAGCATGGAATCTTATGCTCAGCGCGACCCACTGGTGCGATATAAGAGCCAGGCGAGTACGCTGTTTACAGAGATGCTTTCGGAGGTCCGCCAGACAGTGATCAGCAGAATGTTCCGCTACCGTCCGACGAAAGCAGCTGAACCGCAAAATGCAATCGCGACTCCTGCTCCGGTAAAAGCCTCAGGCGCAGCAGAGCCAAAGCCTGCTGTTGAATCGAGTTCGAACAAGAAGCGGCGAAAACGCCACTAAGAGGTACGGAATGACCCATTTTTTGGTGACGAATGATGATGGGGTGTTTGCGCCTGGTCTCTTGGCGCTTGTTCAGGCGATCCGGCAGATCCCGGGTTGTGAAGTGAGCGTGTTGGCTCCGGATCATAATTGGTCAGCCTGCGGGCACGTCAAGACCATGACCCGCCCGCTGAGGGTGCGGGATGTAAAGCTGGCCGATGGCAGCCAGGCTTTTTCTTGCGATGGAGCGCCTTCGGACTGCGTGGCAATTGCCATCATGGGGGCGATCGAAAAACCGATCGATGTGGTTGTATCGGGCATCAACCCGAATGCCAACGTGGGTCTGGATGTGACTTACTCCGGAACAGTTACGGCGGCGATGGAAGCCTCCATTAATGGTAAGCCGGGTGTCGCAGTTTCGCTGGACGCGCCGGAGCATTATGATGGGGAGCTCAATTTTGCGTCTGCTGCCAAAGCGGCAGTGGAGGTAATCCAAGGGTTGCTCGCTGATACGTTTGTGAAGATCCAACAGCCGATCTGGAACATCAACCTGCCTTACCGTGAAGATGGGCAGTATAAAGGCGTGCTATACACCCGGCAGGGTGTCAGATTGTACCGGGATGCGCTGGAGAAACGGCTGGACCCTCGCGGAAAACCTTACTACTGGATTGGTGGAGAAGCACCGACTGGCTTGATGGATGAAGGTACTGACTATTGGGCGATCAAGCAAGGCTATATTTCAGTGACACCATTGCAAATGGACATGACAAACAAGTCTTTGCTGGAGATATTGAACCGCCCGATGGGATAAAGTCAGGGTTTTAGCCAGGCTGGAACGCCGCCTGATTGATAGTTGCTGTTGAGCTGGGATACAATTAGCCTATGTTACCTGATTATCGTATACGCCAGAGAGAGTATCTGCTCGAGATCTCACGAGCTCTCACCGAGGAATTGGACCTCAATAAACTCCTGAGCCGCATCCTGTACATCGCGATTGAGATGCTGAGTGGGCATGCCGGCTTTATTGCCCTGGCAGGGGATGCGGGCGATTGGCACATTGCGATCAACCAGGGCATCCCGCCAGCGTTATTGTTTTATCTTGAGACCTGGCTGGAAAGCCTTAGCTGCGGGGATGAAGGTGCAGAAGCATGCATTCCGGAAATCAACCGCATGTTGAGTGAGATCAGCATGGGCATGATCACAGGCGTGGGCATTGCCATGACCGTCCAGCACGCTACCATCGGGCAAATTTATGTTTTCCGCAACTATCGAGCTGTTTTCTCGGCGAATGATTACTATATTCTGAACAACTTCGCCAACCAGGCGGCTATTGCTGTCCGAAACGCCAGGCTTTACACCCAGGTGACCCGCCAGGGCTTGCGGATGGCGGCACTGCTTAGTTCAGTTGCGGACGGCATCCTCATTCTTGATCCAGACCTGACAGTAATCCAGGTAAATCATGCTTTCGAAAGGCTGATAAACGCGCCTGCAGAAGAATTAATTAATAAACCATTTGACCAGGTGGTGCGGTGGGCAAAACCGCCGAAGGGGATTGAGCTGGATGAGGTAGTTAAGTCCCAGCGGCAGTGGGGCGCCACGAAAGACCTTTTTCTGGAAGGAGACATGCTACGATACAGCCCATTGGATCCGATCCCCGTGGAGATCACGTACGCCCCGTTGTTTTCGGATGAAGGCGAGCTCCTGAATATTATCGCTTCGGTACGCGATATTACACGTTTCAGGGAGGCGGAAGAACTCAAGACGAACTTCATTTCGGTCATGAGCCACGAACTCAAAACCCCAATCTCCTTGATCAAAGGCTATGCCAGCACACTCCTACGAGACGATGTGGAATGGGATCAGGCGATGGTCAAAGAGGGCTTGCAGGTAATCGAAGAAGAAGCGGATCATCTGACAGCCATGGTCGAGGATTTGCTGGATGCAACCAAGCTGCAATCCGGCGGGATCACGCTGCACAAGACAGAAGTGGATTTGGCGGCACTGATCAATGATTTAAGCAAGAAGTTCGCGCTGCAAAGCGATAAGCACCAAATTCTCACGGATCTTTCGGATGATTTTCCCATCATTGTTGCTGATGAGACGCGGATTAGCCAGTTGATATCCAACTTACTCACAAATGCAATCAAGTATTCTGAGGGCGGGACAATAAAAATCGAGGGGAAAAAAATCGATGAGAATATCCAAGTTTGCATTACGGACCAAGGCAAAGGGTTTGACCCAATCGATGTTCCGCATGTCTTCGATCGCTTTTACCGGTCGAATGCAGTGGTCAAGACTACCAAAGGCACCGGTTTAGGTTTGTATCTGTGCCAATCGATTGTAAAGGCGCATGGGGGAAGAATTTGGGTGGATGAAACCTATCACCAGGGTGCAAGGATTTGTTTTACCTTGCCTATTAAGACCGAAAGCCAGATCATGTTGTGAAGTTCCAGCTAAAAAACCTCGGGGAGGTGGGCTCCACGAATGATGTCGCTTTGGAAGCAGCCAAGTCCGGTGCTGAGGATGGCCTGGTGGTGTGGGCGCAGCAGCAGACCAAGGGACGCGGGCAGAGAAACCACACTTGGGAGAGCCAGCCAAAAAGTTCATTGACCTTCTCAGTATTATTCAGACCGAACCAGGAAGAGTTAACCTTATTGGGGCGATTTACCGCGCTTGGAGCCCTGGCAGTGGCTCAGGCGATCAAGGCAATAACTGGCATAGAAGCACAGGTGAAATGGCCCAATGACGTCTTGCTAAATGGCAAAAAGATTTGCGGGGTACTGGCAGAAACTGACCTGCAGGCTGGGAATGCCAACACGGTCGTGGTAGGGGTGGGGGTAAACCTGCTGCCTGGTGCGTTCAGAGAAAGTGCGGCGATGAACTATCCGGCCAGTGATGTGTTGAGCGAAACCGGCTGCAGTTTGGAAGCTGAAACCTGGCTTTGGGCTATCCTGGAGGCCATGCAAGAGTTGCGAGAATTGTTGCCGAGTGATGCCTTTATTCGGGCATGGAATGAGCGCCTGGCATTCAAAGGGGAAAAGAAAAGCATCAGGAATCATAAAGGCGAAACAGGATTGTTTCGCCTTCTGAGTGTCTCATCCGACGGTTCCCTCCTGGTGGAGGATGCGGATGGTCAAGAATTTAGTCTTCAGTCTGCTGAAGTGTTGCCTTCTTTGTCTTCGTCCTCGGGATAATCGTTTTCCTCTTCAACAATTTCCATTTCGGTTTCAAGCTCCACTTCCACATCCTCCGCAGCAGCTTTTCGCCTTGATCGGCGTGGCGCGGCTTCGCCCGCGGCTACAGATGCGGCATTGGTTTGTTCGGAGAGTTCCACTTCCTCCCGGGAAATGCGAGCGATTGCGGCAATGCTATCCCCTTCGCCCAATTCCATAACCTTAACCCCTTGCGTGGAGCGGCCTTGAACTGAGATCTCGGCGACTTTGGTGCGCAGCACAATCCCACCGCGCGAAATTATGGTGACTTCCTCTCCATCAAGCACTACGCGCGCTTCGGCGATATCTCCAACGGATTCGCGCACGTCCTGATTGATCGTGGTGACGCCGAGCGTGCCGCGTGTCTTGGGGATGTATTCTTCCAGGCTGGTGCGTTTGCCCTGACCCTTTTCGGTCAAAACAAACAGGTAACCTTCAGGCTCGGCAACTTCCAGCGCTGCCACCTGGTCATCATCGCGCAGGGTAATGCCGGTGACACCCATGGTCGTGCGCCCTGTGGGGCGGACCTGTTTTTCGTGGAAGCGCAAGGCTTTACCCTTCCTGGTAACAAGCAGGAGATCATCCTGACCACTCGTCATGCGGACCCAACCTAATTCGTCACCGTCATTGAGACGGATGGCAATCAGACCGGATGGTCGCACACTTTCAAAATCAGACATGGGTACGCGCTTGATGCGACCGAGTTTGGTGGCAAGGGCGCAAAATTTAGCATCGCTAAAACTTTCCACAGGCAGCAAAGCCGTAATGGTCTCATCCGGCTCGAGGTTGAGGATGTTGACCAGAGGGATGCCGCGTCCCTGGCGGGCTTCTTCGGGCAGTTCAAATACCCGTTCGGAATAGACCTTGCCCTTGTTGGTGAAGAAAAGCATGGTGCCAAGCGTGTTGGCACGCACAAAGAAGGTGACAGCATCTTCACCGCGCATACTCTGCCCGATCACACCGCGACCGCCTCTGCCCTGGGAGCGGTAAGCCTGGTCCGACACGCGCTTGATGTATCCGCGGTCGGTAATGGAGACAAACACCGGTTCATCCTGGACGAGCGATTCGTCTGAGATGTCCATTTCGAGATCAGGGACAATATGTGTCCGGCGGTCGTCGCCATACTTTTCGGCCAATTCGTTGAGGTCGGTGCGGATGATCTCAAGCACTTTATGGGGGTTGGCAAGGATGTCTTCAAGCTCGGTAATAGTTTCGAGCAGGGCCTTATATTCGTCCTCAATTTTCTGGCGTTCAAGGGCAGCCAGACGGCGCAACTGCATATCGAGGATTGCCTGAGCCTGGATTTCGGTGAGGTTGAAGCGGGTCATCAAATTTGATTTGGCGACTTCAGCGTCCTTCGATTCCCGAATGGTCTTGATTACGGCATCGAGGTTGGCAATGGCAATCAGAAGCCCGTCCAGAACATGAGCACGTTTTTTGGCTTTATCGAGTTCGTAGAGTGTCCGGCGGGTGATGACGACCTGGCGATGTTCCAGAAAATGCGTGAGCGCGCGTTTGAGCGTGAGCATGCGGGGTTCAGCGTCCACCAGGGCGAGCAGCTGCACACCAAAGGTTGACTGAAGCGGGGTGTATTTGTAGAGCTGGTTGAGAACACGCTTCGGCTGGGTGCCGCGTTTAAGCTCGATGACGATGCGCATACCATTGCGGTCGGATTCATCACGCATGTCCGAGATGGAGTCAAGGCGTCCTTCGCGATGAAGTGCAGCGATGCGTTCAATCAGGCTGGTTTTGTTGAGCTGATAGGGTATTTCGTGGATAATGATGGCAAAACGTCCATCACGAATTTCTTCAATGGTAGCCGCGCCGCGCATTGTTAGGTGACCTCG
>Ga0116185_1000757_pt1 | contig 35674 bp, 33 predicted proteins | sample AD_JPNNA7_MetaG_FD_89754 | JGI IMG/M metagenome (GOLD analysis project Ga0116185, IMG submission 89754) | Active sludge microbial communities of municipal wastewater-treating anaerobic digesters from Japan - AD_JPNNA7_MetaG | ecosystem: Engineered > Bioreactor > Anaerobic > Digestate | place...
CCTCACCAACAAATAAAGATGACTGATCGATTGTTTTTGCTTCTTTACCAATAAATATAGCAGATTGATCTATTACTTCAGGAATCTGAGGAAGCTGAGAGTTCAGGCTAAATATTTTTACTGTATCAAGTAATCTTTCTTTAAGAGTAAATAACTGAGGTTTTGCAAGACCAAAAAATATCAGATATGCCCTGGGATGATCTATCAGATATTTCTGTTGTAAAGCAAGTACTTCACTGCTGCCAAGTTTAAATTTTAATTTAAGTGAGTTAGGTAATTTAAGTGTTTCAACTTCGTATCCATCCAGCAATTCAGTATAATAGAGTGCTTTGACCTCCGGGCTTCCTATACGCGGAGGCCTTAGCCATTTGGCAAAATGGAAATCATCTGTCAGATCTATCTTAGCAACTTTAGATGCTATTCTAGATCGTGCTGTCCGGATCATTTTATTACTTAATCGTTAGTGCGTTGTAACTGTACTTGTTCGCAGGCAGCTTTTAGTCTTTCAAAAGGCTCAGAGAGGTTTCGTGCTTCAGATATTTTTTCAAGACTTGATTTAATGCCCTTCAACTCTTCAGCAAACTTTTTAGAAGTTTCGATAAAACCTTTTGCCGATCCATTCATTGGTGTATTAAGAGCCTCAACTGCTGTATTGCTGATTGATTTTTGTTTTTCGTCAGCAAGAAGCCGTACAACTCTTATACCTTGTTTCTGATTTGCGCCAAGGAATAGCGGATCTTTAACAATTATAAGATCTATCTGTTCATTAACAGCATTGAGCAAGGGCACAGATATTAATTCTACCAGAATATGTTCTAATAAAACATCACCATATAATGTTTTCTGAAAGCTGGTAGGTTTTATAGGTGCTGTAACCCTGAACTCCAGTGGTTTGGTTTCAGCATCCGTTACAAGAATGGCGCCCATTACTCCGCCATTATCATTAAGTGTATAGGTTTCCAGGAATGCTAATTTTGCGATTTCCATCTTAACTCTCCGACTAACAAATTATTGATAAAATTTCTATCAAAGAATTTCAAGATTAGTGCCATAATTTTGCGAAAATTAAGATTTGCGAAATGTTAGGATTAAAATGTAAAATATACAGACTAAGTAATTATTGGATGTCAGAAATGACGTATTAAACTTTGTTTATGGAATAAAAAAGAAGAAAATCTTTTTTTAAAAGAATCGATGTCGTTTAATATACTTTTTGCATGAATATTCTACCTGATTCAATTGGATGTTAATCAGAGTGTAAAAAATTATTTCAGGTAATTTATTTTACATAAGAAGAAATTTTTAGCACTTTATATGAAATGATGTTTCTTTGATAAAAAGTATTTGAAAAGATATCTCGTTGAAATTTAAAGCCAGAATACTGTTTAATCCGATTTTCAATACTCAAAACAACAAATGACCACCAATGACTGATGACTAATGCCTATTGACCAATGACTAATGACTGATGACCACTTGTCCGCCTCTGGAGGAATGACTATTATCCCACCTCCAACTCCCCACTTCCTACAACCTACACAAACTTGACAGTTAAAAAAGTAAACGCTATCTTTATATAGACTAAATCTAAATAATTTGCAAAAACGTATGAAAACTGCTTCAAAATTAAATTTTGGTGAAAAAGGGATTATATCTGATATAGATAACACACATCCGTCTTTTAGAAGAATATTAGAAATCGGTTTTACACCCGGTCAGGAAATACAATTAATAAACTCATCTGCATTTAATGATCCATTGGCATTTTCTTTAAGAGGAACTTTAATTGCAATAAGGAAACAAGAAGCTGATTGTATAATATTATCCTGAGAGTGTAATGAATGCTGACTCTGCTGTTAAGCTGCAGTTAATAACATTAGTGGGTCCCCCAAACTCGGGTAAAACAACTCTATTTAATTTACTTAGCGGAAAAAATTTAAAGACAGTAAATTATCCCGGCTCTACTGTTGAATATTCAATCGGTAAGATCCAAAGTAAATTCGGAATAAAAGCAGATGTACTTGATTCACCCGGAATAATTAGTTTAAATCCAAACTCTCCTGATGAAGAAATTTCTGTTAATTCGCTTTACAATCATCCAATTTATGGATCACCGAATTTCTTAATAACTACTGTAGATGCAAGTCAGATATCCCGGCATCTGTTATTATCAATGCAATTAATTGCATCCGGTTTTGACATAATTGTTGTTTTAACAATGAATGACCTAATGGAAAAACGGGGATTCAGAGTTGATGAGAAAAAACTTTCTGAAGAACTTGGATGCAAGGTAATTAAGGTAAATGGCAGAACAGGCGAAGGAATAGATAATTTAGTTATTTGGCTGAAACAGAAAATTGATAATGATCGAATTGAAATCAGGGAGAATAATCATAATAACAGAATAATACCTAAAAAGATTTTTGAAAATGCTGAAAAGGAGCAGTTGTTAAAATTATATTCTGATATTGAAGAAATTGAAAAGAAGGTTATTACTCCCCTGCCCGTTATCTCCGAAAAGAATTTTCGGAATGCGAATAAGAGTCTTAAAATTTTAAATCCAACATTAAAATCCGGAAACAACCAGCCTGATGAATTAACCTTAAAGATAGATAAATATCTTCTTAGCAAACGCCTGGGATTAATATTTTTCTTTCTGATAATGTCAGTAATGTTCACTTCCATATTCTGGGTTGCTGATCCGTTTATGAGTTTGATAGATGATTTTTTTGGTTGGCTTTCTTCAATCACCTTAGCATTTTTAGGAAATACCTGGTATGGAGATCTGATAGCTGATGGAATAATAAGCGGTACAGGTTCAGTGTTAGTTTTTTTACCACAGATTCTAATTTTATTTTTAATACTCGGTTTATTAGAAGATACAGGATATTTGGCACGCGGCGCAATGTTAATTGATAAACCATTATCAAAAATCGGATTAAACGGTAAATCATTTGTTCCTATGCTGTCCGGATTTGCTTGTGCAATACCTGCAATCCTTTCAGCACGCACTATATCAAACCGGAGAGAAAGACTGCTTACAATTTTTATAATACCACTTATGAGCTGCAGTGCCAGACTTCCTGTTTATGCCCTGCTGATCGCCTTTTTGACACCTTCAGATAAATTATGGCTGGGTGGTATCGCTTTAGCTGTAATATATATTGTAAGTATTATTGGCTCACTGATAGTTGCAGCCATAGTAAATAGATTTAATAAAAGATTAATAAAAGCAGAAGATAATTCTTCGTTTATATTAGAGCTGCCGGCATATAGACTGCCAAAAGCAAAAGTTGTAATCAGAAATTCTATTGATAATGCAAAGCAGTACATCTTCAGAGCCGGACCAGTAATAATGGTTCTTTCAATGATAATCTGGTTTCTTACTTATTTTCCTAATCATAATCCGGTTATTGACGAAACAGGTTTAAACACTGAACAAATAGAACAAATGATAAAATCAGAAAGACTGGCAACATCATATGCAGCTGATTTAGGTAAATTTATTCAGCCGGTTATGACTCCTTTAGGTATGGATTGGAGAGTTGGTGTTGCATTAATATCTGCTTTTGCTGCAAGAGAAGTATTTGTTAGTTCTTTAGTTTTAATCTTCAGAGTAACTGACAGCGGCGATATCCGGTCATCTATGATATCGGCAATGCGGAATGCAAAAATTGAAGCGACGGGAGAGCAATTATTTACTCCGGCTACAACTTTGGGATTAATAGTCTTTTTTATGTTTGCATTGCAATGTTTATCAACAGTTGCGGTTTCAAGAAAAGAAACAGGCGGCTGGCGGATTCCGATTCTACAGATTGTGATATTTACTTCAACAGCATATATTCTTACATTGTTTACTGTTAATATATTACGATTTGCAGGCATTGCTTAGATTAATAATAAACTTGATATTAGAACAGCATAAAAGAATTTTTATGTGATAATGAGTGAGTTAAAAAAGTGAAAAACGAAAAAGCAGCAGAGGTATTCCGGGAATTTTTAAAAAAAGGTAAGAACCGGATAACTCCTGAACGATTTGAAGTACTTGATGAAGCACTTGAGCATAAAGGACATTTTGGAGCCGATGACCTTTTTATTAAACTCAAAACATCACAATCCAAGGTATCTCGTGCAACTGTTTACAACACTCTGGAACTTCTGGCACAATGTGATCTTTTAAGCAAGCGCAATTTTGGTGATAATATAACAAGATATGAAAGCAATTACAGACGTCAGACTCATGATCACCTGATCTGTGTTGACTGCGGTAAGATAGTTGAATTTTCTGATCCAAGACTGAATACAATGCCTAAAGAAATTAGTGAAAAGCTTGGATATGAATTAGATAGTTATTCTTTTAACATTTTTGCCCGTTGCAAAAATAAAAAGGAATGCCGCATCAAGAAATGATCTGCAAAATCAAATTACTCCATAGACTATGAAAAAAGTAAAATACCCGTTAAGCTGGAGCAAAGATAATTTTTCGATAAAGATTTTCTGTTCAATACCGAACATAGCAACTGGAATACTTGTTAAAGCATCTGATGCACTTTTTATAGTGGATCCCGGCGACGGTATATTAAGAGATCTGAACAAAGAACTTAAACCCGATCAAATATTAAAAGTATCTGACATTTTTGTTACTCATGGACATCACGATCATGTTGGAGGAGTCTGGTCATTATTAACATATCTGCGCGTAATGAACAAAATTACCCCGCTCACAATTCACTTTCCGAAAGGATGCATTGAGATCGTGCATATATACAATGCATTCATTAAAGTATATGGAGCAGATCTGCCATATAAAATAAAATTAAATGAGATTAAAAACAGTAAACCATTTTCTACAAATAAAGTAAAAGTGATTGCATTTCCGGTAATACACAAAGAATATATATTTGATAAAAAGACAACACGACAGATACCTTCTCTTGGTTTTAAATTTACTTATGAAAAAAAGAATATTTGTTATGGTGGTGATACTGCTTATTGTTCCGAACTTGTAAAACAAGCAAAAGGAGCAGACCTGGCAATCATTGAAGCAGGACACGAAGAAGATATTCCTGACGGAATACATATGACAATAAAAGAAGCTAAATCAATTGGTGAAACTGCAAAAGAATATTTTTTAGTCCACGTACCGCAGAAATAAATACAATTCTTATAGAATATGATAAATTTGTTTTTTAGGATTAGCCATTGTTCACTTATTCTTTAGCAAACAGATGTGGGTACAAAAAGAAATAAATTTAAAACCACGAAAACGAGGATTTCATTTAATCACTGAAGAAATTCTTCTAAACCTGCCTGAAATAAACAAAGTAAAAACCGGTCTTATCAACATATTTCTAAAACACACTTCTGCATCGTTGTCATTGAACGAAAATGCTGATCCTGATGTACGCGTTGATATGGAAAATTTCTTTTCAGATTTGGCTGATAATAAAAAATATTATGTTCACACTTCAGAAGGAAGTGATGATATGCCTGCACATATCAAGTCTTCGCTTTTAGGCAATTCATTAACTATTCCTATAACAAACGGAAGATTAAATCTTGGTATCTGGCAGGGCATTTATTTGTGTGAGCACAGAAACAATGGCGGAAGCAGAAAAATTACTATAACCATTCACGGTGAATAAAATAGTAAGTGATAATCAATAAAAAAGAGAGTTAAATGATAAAAGTTTTATTTGTTTGTACAGGCAATATATGCCGCTCCCCTGCTGCTGAAGGAATTATGAAAAAGAAAATAATTGATTCAGGATTAAAGAAATATGTTGAAGTTGATTCTGCTGGCACAATCGGATATCATACAGATGAACAGCCCGATGAGAGAATGCAAATTCATGCTTTAAAAAGAGGATATAAACTTGAACATCTTGCCAGAAAATTCAACCCTAATACTGATGGAGGGTATTTCGATTATATTCTTACAATGGATGAAAATAACTATACTGCATTGATTAGGCTGGATGCAAATAATAAATATAAAGATAAAATATTCAGGACAACTGATTTTTCTTCTGATAAAAAAATCCGCGAAGTTCCTGATCCATATTATGGGACCGGTGAAGGATTTGAAAAAGTGCTTGATATACTTGAAGACAGTATTGATAATTTTATAATTTATATCCGTAAAGAAATTGAAAAGAGAGATAATAAATAAGATAGAGGATTTTCTTTCTGAAAAAATTAATCACATCAAACCTGTAGGCGGCGGCTGTATAAATGATGCCCGGATAATAACTACAGAAAAAGAAAACAAGTATTTCTTAAAATTCAATTTATCTTCAAAACGGGATATGTTTCCGAAAGAAGCAAACGGATTAATAGAACTTAAAAAATCCGGTGCAATCAGAATTCCAGATGTTATTTCAGTTGATAATAATTACTTACTATTAGAAATGATAGAACATAGTAACAAAGCAAAAACTTTCTGGGAAGATTTCGGCAGAGGCTTTGCTAAACTACATAAATACTTGAGCAGCTCTTATGGATTTTTTGAAGATAACTACATTGGTTCAACTCTTCAATTAAATATACCCAATGATAAAGAAAAAAATGATTGGTGCGAATATTATTTTAATAAAAGACTATTATTTCAGTACAGGTTAGCAGAAAAAAACGGTTATACCGATTCGTCATTAAACTCAGCATTTATAAAGCTTGAAAAAAAGATTTGTAAAATATTGGGAAATGATTTAGGTATTCCCTCTCTGCTTCACGGCGATCTTTGGAGCGGAAATTTTATCACAGATGAAACCGGTAATGCGTGCTTAATTGATCCTGCTGTTTATTATGGTAACCGTGAAGCTGATCTAGCTATGACAAAATTATTCGGGGGCTTTGATCCTGTATTCTATTATTCCTATAATGAAATATTTCCATTTGATGATGGCTATCATTACAGAGAAAATATTTATAAACTCTATCACGTTCTAAATCATCTGAATTTATTCGGAAGCGGATATTACAGACAAGCTCTGAATCTGATGATGTATTATATATAATTTTGGTATTGTATAAAGAAATGATTTTTGCGTTTAATCTATTACAGATTTGAGCTATAGTCAGAACTAAAATGAAATTTCTATCAAAAGCTGGCAGTGATAATTTAGTCACCCTTCGCTCAGCTCAGGGTGACACAAAAGCATAAAAAATTCTTACCTTATAATCACAAATAATTTATCTGATTCACTGATATACTTTATTGCTGACCTTGTGGAGAAAGAATATCTATCAATTCAACATCAAATATTAAAGTTGAGTTTGGCGGAATCTTTCCAATATTCCGTTCACCATAAGCGAGATCTGGAGGTATAACAAATCTTGCTTTACTGCCTTTTTTAAGAAGAAGTAAACCTTCATCCCAGCCCGGAATTACTTGTCCAACACCTGCTACAAAAGTAATTGGTTCATCACGTTCAACACTTGAATCGAACTTTGTTCCGTCTAATAAAAATCCACTATAATGAACAACAACAGTTTCGTTTGACTTTACATTTTCTCCGGTTCCTTCTGTAAGTATGGCATACTTCAATCCACTCTTAGTAGTTTTTAACAAAGTTGAATCAACATCCCACATTTTAACAGCAGGTACCTCTCTTGCTGAAAGCAATTCTACTACAACTTTTAAATTAGTGTTAGGAGGAATTGGTCCCATTCCATTTTCACCGTAAGCAAGTTTCGAAGGAATAATTATAGTTCTTTTTCCACCGGGCATCATTCCAACCATACCTTCCTCAGAACCTTTTATAAAAGAGTCTGAACCAAGTATAAACTTTACAGGCTCACCCATTACATAAGAGTTAGCAAACATATTAATATTTTTAGTAGTATCAACAGACCAATCATCCCCTAAATTTGAAGAATCTTTAATTAACCATCCTTGAAAATTAATTTCAATCAGATCACCATTTTTTGCTGCCTCACCAGTACCTGTATTATTATCAAAATATTTTAGTCCTGATTCAAGGGTAATAAACTTATGATCACCTGAACAGCCATAAATAAAAACGGCACTTAGAAGAACAATGAGAATACTTTTCATAAAATTTCCTTTAAATTGAGGGTCGAATATATCTATTTATGTAAAAAAATCATAGATAATTATAAATATGAAAATGCGGATTAATCCAATAATTACATTATTGTTTCTGATTTGTTGTTTGCGTGTTAATGCTCAAACCTTACAGAATGAAGAAGAAGTAATTCTTGACTGCAATTATTCATTTGAAGAAGCAATCTCAGGAAAAGAAATACCCAAAGAGATTACTAGAAATCTAGTATTGTTAAATGTAGAATATTATTCCTTTGATGATAAACTGCACAGAGGACAAATTGTATTACATAAGAGAGCCGAAAAAGATATTAAAGAAATTTTTGAGATAATTAAAGAAATAAAATTTCCTATCAGCAAGGTGATACCTGTTGTAAAATATCATTGGTCGGATGAAGCATCAATGAATGATAACAATACATCAGCATTTAATTACAGGAAAGTTAAAGGACAAAAGGTCTTATCATTTCATTCATACGGATTAGCAATTGATATTAATCCAATTCAAAATCCTCACATAAAACGAAATTTAATTCAACCTTCAAATGCGAAATATGATATTAAAGCAGCAGGTACGATATTAAAAAATTCAAGAATCGTTCAGGAATTTAAAAAGCGCGGCTGGCAATGGGGCGGAACCTGGAGAAGTTCCAAAGATTATCAGCATTTTGAAAAGAAAAATTAATTTTCAGCAGGAAAAAGAAACTTTAACATTGCCGGAACTCTCTTTGCCCAGGCAGATTCGGAATGTTCTGCATCGTAATCTTTTATCCACAAGATATCCTTGCCCAGTTCATATCTCTTTTTTAATAGAACATCAAGCATTTCATCAATCCCAGGCTGTAATTTCTCATCAACTCCTTTTCCGCCATTATCAATATAAAGTTTTATATCTTTCTTTGCTCCCTGATAATTTTCTACGGGAGCAACATAATCAAATTGCTCAATCTTAAACGCAGGAGAAAAACAAGCTGCTTTTGAGAATACGGAATCATAATTCCAAACAAGCATAAACGAGATTAATCCACCAAGTGATGAACCACAAATAGCAGTATTATCTCGATCATCTAATGTCCTATAACTTATATCAATAAAAGGCTTTAGATAATTTATAATAAAGTTCATATAAGCAATACCTAAAGAAGTGTTACTGTATTCGAGATTTCTTTTATTTGTATTATAAATACCGACTATAATCAATTCAGTTATCAGTTTATTTTTAATTAAACTATCAGCAGATTCATCTATCTGCCAATCAATACCGAAAGAGGATGTAAGCGGATCAATTATATTTTGTCCATCATTCATGTATAAAACCGGGTATCGCTTATTCGTTAATGAGTCATAAGATGGCGGAAGCCATACAATAATATCCCTTGGAAGAATATCTTCTGTTCCTGAAAAATTTTTATGGTATCGGACATCACCAGTAACTTTTCCCTTAAAGAAACTATGTTCTTTCCCCCAATTACTGAATTTAAAAGATAATACAGTATCATTAACGATTGTACTTCTGATGTTTGAAAGTTTTTTACCTTCGGAGTTCAGTGCCTCCAATTCCCAACTACCTAGTGTAAATTTAAATTCAAGCTTTTGATACTTTTCAAATTCAAATTCACGAGTCCAGGTACTATCATTTATCCTGTATAGCTGAATTAAAGATGGGTCCCAATTGCCAAGCAACTGATTATTACCAGTTATATAAACGGCAGAGCTATCGTTCAAATTCTCTGTATAAACAATAAACGTACATTTAATCTGGGGATAAATATTTACCCGGATTAAAATGATCAATAAGATAATAATCGAAAATTTTTTCATTTAAAATTGATGTAAATTTATTAATATAAATATAGTAAATTAGTAAAGTCTTTTACTGATTATGAAAAATATAATATTAAATTTTATCCTATGCTTACTATTTCTATTTGGATGTTCGGACAGGGAGCAATATTCAGGAATTAATGACCCAGGAGTAAGCGGTTTTTTTAAGGAAATCAACGGCAGTATTTCCGGCGAATTAAATTTATCTGATTCTCCTTTTTTAGTTACAGAAGATATAATTGTGGATTCAGGAAAATCATTAAAAATTAATCCCGGTGTTGAAATCTTTTTCTCAGAAGGAACAAAACTGATTGTAAAAGGTGAACTAAATATATCGGGTTCAAGAACATATAATATCTTTTTTGCTGCTTACGATAAAAACAAAAAATGGAGAGGAATAAATATTATCGATGCTGATAAAAAAGCTAAAATAGATTTTTTAGATATTAAAGATGTGAACGCTGATTCAATTGGAAATGAGGCAAGTATTTTAATCGTTAATTCAGAAGCAGATATTTTTCATTCTTTTTTCTATCAGAATTCTGCATACGTTGCAGGTGCTCTGGGAATACTTAATTCAACCGTACAAATTATAAATAATGTTTTCAGAGATAACCATGCTGTTTATTACATTGGTGCTATTTATGCTGAACACTCTGATATAAAAATTATCAACAATACTTTTTATAATAATTACGGTTATAACAGATGTGGTGGAGTTCTTATTGACAATCCTGTTAAGACCAATATTCAAAACAATATTTTTTTTAAAAATTATTCCAGGAATAATCTGAACCATTTTACATACGTTTCACAGGATAGTTCAACATTAACAGAACAATATAATTTTTTTGCTTTTGGAAATATGGATCCGTTATTTTTTGATCAGGATTATTTAACGCTTTATTACTTATCTCCCTGCAAAGATGCTGGTAATCCGGACCCTGTATTTAATGATTTCAATGGAAGCAGAAATGATCAAGGTGCATATGGCGGACCCGGAGGCAACTGGTAATTATGGAATTGACTTTTAATGGATACAAAATCAGATCTTATAAAACAGATGATGTTAAATCATTGAGCAAAAACGCTAATGATCCGGATATCTCAAAATATCTTGATGACAGATTTCCATATCCTTATACGATTCAAGATGCAGAAATCTGGATTAAATTTGTTCAAGAACAGAATACTAATTTGCTTTTTGCAATTGCAAATAATGATGAGGTTATTGGTGGAATTAGTGCGACTCCTTATTCTAATGTTCAGAGATTTACTGCTGAAATTGGTTTCTGGCTTGGAAAAGAATTCTGGAACAAAGGGATTACAACTGAAGCAGTGAAAACATTTTGTAACTTTCTTTTTACAAAATATAATTTTAACAAACTGACTGCAAAAGTATTTGAAGGAAATGAAGCCTCAAAAAAAGTACTTATAAAGTGCGGCTTTATTCAGGAAGGAAATCATCCGGAAAGTATTTTTAAAAACGGAAAATTTATATCCCACTATTCATACGGATTATTGAAGAAAGATTTTAAATATGATCGCTAATCATCTGAAACTAGATCTGATCAGAGAAACATTTAAAAACTGGTACGGTAAAAAAGCTGATTTCATTCATAAGCTTCCTCAAACTGCATCTTACAGAGAATATTACAGAGTGTCATACAATGGCGATACTGTTATCGGAGTAATAAACGAAGACAGAAAAGAGAACGAAGCATTTTTATCTTTTACCAAAACATTTAATAAGTTAAACTTAAATGTTCCCAAAGTGCTTTATGAAGACCTTGATAAAGATGTTTATCTTTTAAATGATCTTGGAGATACAACACTTTATTCACTTATTCATGCAAATAAACACGATTACAAAGCTGCACCGCAGCTCATTGAGCTCTACAAAAAAGCGTTAGAACAATTACTGAAGTTTCAAATAGTGGCGGACAAGTCTATTGATTATAATTATTGTTATCCACGATCAAAATTTGATCTTCAATCGATTGTATGGGACTTAAATTATTTTAAATATAATTTTCTTAAACTTGGAAGAATCGCTTTTGATGAACAGCTGCTGGAAAACGATTTTAAGAAGTTTGCTGATTTTGTTTCTTCAGTTAACACTGATAATTTCTTATACAGGGATTTTCAATCACGTAACTTAATGATTAAAGATGATCAATTATATTTTATTGATTATCAGGGTGGAAGAAAAGGAGCATTACAATATGATGTCGCTTCCCTATTGTATGATGCTAAAGCAGAAATTCCGCAATATCTGAGAGAGGAATTATTAAATCATTATCTCGATAAACTTGAATCTGATTATGGTTATGACAGAAATGAATTTATAAAATCTTTTTATGCATTTGTGCTTTTAAGAATTATGCAGGCAATGGGCGCTTATGGTTTCAGAGGATTATTTGAGAAAAAAGTTCATCTTATAAAAAGTATTTTACCAGCAAGAAAAAATCTTAAGTATCTGCTTCAACGCGGAAAGCTTGATTTTGGAATACCGCATTTACACGAAGTATTCAGAAATATTATTTCATCAGATGAGTTTAATATTTATGAAGAAAGATTTTTACCAAATGATAAACTTTCTGTAACTATAACTAGTTTTTCTTATAAACGCGAGATTCCGATTGATCTTGCTGATAACGGCGGCGGATTTGTATTTGATTGCCGCGGATTAAACAATCCGGGAAGACATCTGGAATATAAATTATTGAGCGGAAGACATCCCGATGTAATAAGGTTTTTGATAAACAACTCTAATGTTGATGAATTTATGGATAACGTTTATAAACTGGTTGATTCTACGATAGAGAAATATTTAGAACTTGGTTTTAAAAATTTAATGGTTAACTTTGGATGCACCGGAGGTCAACATAGATCAGTTTATTGTGCAGACAAACTATATGAGTATCTTAAGAATAAATATGATATTAATGTTTTTCTCTCACATATTGAACAAGGAATTAAAGAGGAGGTGATAAGATAATGCAGGCAATGATTTTAGCAGCAGGACTTGGAACAAGATTAAAGCCATTAACAGATGAGACTCCAAAAGCCCTTATCGAAATTTCCGGAAGAACTTTACTCGAAATTGCTATCAGGAATCTGATTGAATACGGATTTAATAAGATCGTAATTAATGTTCACCATCACGCAGATAAGGTTAAGAATTTTTTAGAATCAAACACTTTTGCTGCAGATATTTTTATTTCCGATGAATCAGATCTTTTACTGGATACCGGCGGCGGAATTAAAAATGCATTACAGTATTTTGATAATCTTCCGGTTCTGATTCATAATGTTGATATAATATCAAACCTAGATCTGAATGAATTTTATAATTATCATTTATCAGATGATTCGCTGGCTTCACTTGTTGTCAGCAAAAGAATAAGCAGCCGTTATCTGTTATTTAATGATGAAAATATTTTATGCGGATGGGAAGATGTAAAAAAGAATGAGAAAATAATTGTCAGAGAGAATAAGAATTATGAGCAATTGGCTTTTAATGGAATTCATATTATAAATCCTGAGCTGATTAAAAAGTTTCCTGAAGAAAAAGTGTTCTCAGTAATAAAAGCTTACTTATTGCTGGCTCAAAGAGAAGATATTCTGGCTTACATCTGCAATGATATTAAGTGGATGGATGTTGGTAAATTAGATTCACTTAAGAGAGCAGAAGAAATGATAACCAAGATCAGATAAGAAGTATTTCTGATTATATTCTTGACAGATAAGATAATTTTTAAGCTATCAATAGAACCTATCAGGAATATCTGTCAAGCTTAAATTTTTCACCGAGATATAATTTCCTTACTTCTTCATCGTTTGCAAGTTCATCTGCACTCCCCTGCTTAAAGATTACTCCATTGATTAGAATATAAGCCTTATCAACAATGCTTAATGTTTCGTGAACATTATGATCAGTAACCAAAACTCCTATTCCCCTGTTTTTAAGATTCGAAACAATATTCATTATACCTTCTACAGCAATAGGGTCAACTCCGGCAAAAGGTTCATCCAGTAAAATAAAACTTGGATCGGTAGCAAGAGCGCGGGCTATTTCGGTTCTTCTTCTTTCACCGCCGCTTAGTTGAAATCCAAGACTTTTTCTGATATGAGTTATCGAAAGTTCTTCAAGTAATTTTTCACATTTTTCTTTGCGTTGTTTTGCATCCAGCTTTGTCATTTCAAGAACAGCTAATAAATTATTTTCAACAGATAAAGTTCTGAAGATTGATGCCTCCTGTGGAAGATAACCTATACCCATTCTTGCTCTTTTATACATCGGTATTTTCGTAATATCTGTTTCATCCAGAAAAACCTTACCCGATTCAGGTTTAATCATTCCTGTAATCATATAAAAAGTTGTAGTCTTGCCAGCTCCATTCGGACCAAGCAATCCGACAATCTCTCCTTTAGAAACTTTAACAGATGCTTTATTTACAACTGCTCTTTTTTTGTAAATCTTTACAAGATCTTCGCTTCTTAATGTAGTGCTCATAATATTTATCTATATTTATTCAGAAGATTATACATTTCAGTTTTTGTCGGTTTATTTTTATAGACAACAAATCGCGGCAGCAAATATTCTTTTTCATTTCCTTCAACATCCTTTTCAGGATAATACTCGCTTGCAGGGTTTTTATAAAGCTTAACTTCTGTTACTTCATTGTTTTCAAAAATTACTGTAGTAGAAGCTGAATTGGATTTAGTAAGCCCATTTGCAGTTTCACCATCAAACATGTAATAAATTGAAAATACATTTCCGTAAAACTCAGCTCTAACAATTTTACTTTCATTAAAAAATAATTTTATCTGTGCACTTGATGTCTGGTCATATCTTTCAAGATAATTCTCATTTTGTGAAAGCATAAACGAACTGCCATCAACATCAAGCTGCTTTATCTTATTATCTACAAGATAAATCGTTATTGAATCACCAGTCAACTGAGAATTTTCATTCCATAAAACAGGCTGAACAGAGATAGAATTAATTTTACTTGTTACTATTCTTTCCTCATTACGATAAAATATTGTCAGATCATTTACAGAGGCAAAATCTTCTTTTAAAATTTTCACAGAATCAATCGCTAAAAATCTTTCAGCCGAATCGCGGTATGCTTCCATTACCCTTGATTTGATAAATAAAGTATCAAGCTTAATATTTTCTGTTTTATCTTCATTATGAGTATAAGTTGTATCAACCTGAATAAATAACGGATTGCGATCAATTAGCGAATATCCCCGCTGTCTGTAATCTTCAAGATGTTCACCAAAAATCTCGGAATTATTTTTCAGATTAACTAATCTAACATTACTGAAAGCAAAAGTAATTTTTGTATTTCTAAAATGCTCAAGCGTATCAGCGTATATTTGATTTTCGCCGTCAAATATCAGAACATCTCCAACGGCTATTGCTCTGTTTTGTTGCTGGTAATATGTTAATTCATTTGATGTTAAAGTTGTTGTTGTATCATAAAGCTTAACTCTTGATTCAAAAAAAGCACGATCTTCATTAAAATAATATTCGCCGCTGTCAGCAGTTAGAATAACTTTCTTATCATCCAGATAAACACCGGAGGTGCTTCTTGTTTTTTCAAGATTCCCGAAATAATATCCTTTGGGAGTTTTAATTGTTAAAGTATCCTTGGTAGCAACAACATTTCCAATCAATTCAGCTTCGTTTCTGGAAATATATTGAATTGCCTTATTACAGGTTATTCTTACTTCGCCTTGAGTTAAAACAACATTTCCATAAACTTCTCGTGTAGATTCTCCATTTACCATTCGCCCAACAAGTGAATCGCCAATTACAGTAATCAGCTTGCTTTGTTGTGGCAAAGAAAAAACCGACAAAAGAAAAATACAGAGCAATGTTAGGAGCGATTTCATTTTATCGTATCCGCTCTTGTAACATAAGTTATTTTATAGATAACATAATTTTTCAGATTCTGATCAGACTCAAAGCCATAGCCTTCAATTTTTTCCTGAGGGGAAATTACAGTTACAAACTTATCAGATACAATTTTACGATCTTTATTTCTCCACATCATTTCTTCAGTATGAATTGTAACACTATCGCTGTAAACAACCACGCTATCGATAGCAAAAAGATTATTTGTTGTTTCATCCACCCTTCCATTTTTAGAAGTAAGTGTAGATGTTTTTACTTCTTCATCATTATAAAAATCTACTTTGATATTTTGATCCAGATAAGTTTCTCTTTTCTCATCATACTTTCTAAGATGTCCTGCCCACAGAATTGCTTTAGTTTTTCCTGAATCTGAAAAAGTTACAACTGCATTCCAGCTTTCTTGTGAAGGCAGTTCCTGTGTGTTAAGATTGATATCAACAGAAGGTTTAACTCTTTTAGAAGAACAATATTGAAACATTATTAGAACTGAGATAAAGAATAAAAAATACTTCATCTGTTCTGTAATCCAAGGTTTATAAGGTCGTGAAGATGAATAATTCCAATTGGATGCTTTTGATCATCAATAATAACAAGGCTGGTAATTTTAAAATTTTCCATCTGCTGAAGTGCAAATGAAGCGAGATATTCTTCATTAAGAACTTTTGGCTTTTTAGTCATTACATCTTTTGCTAATAGTCCACTGATATTCAGAGTTTTTTCAAGAAGTCTTCTCAAGTCACCATCTGTAATTATCCCAACCAACTTATTAGAATTATCAACGACACAAGTTGTTCCCAATCGTTTGCTTGTTATCTCAAATATTACATCTTTGATTGAAGTATCTTTATTAACAATAGGAATGCGATCACCTGTAATCATCACTTCTTTAATTTTCAGTGAAAGCCTTTTACCAAGGCTTCCGCCCGGATGAAGAAATGCAAAATCTTTTGGAGTAAAATTTCTTTTTTTAAGTAATGATACTGCAAGTGCATCGCCAAGGGCTAGAGTTACAGTTGTTGAAGCGGTTGGAGCAAGATCATAAGGACAGGCTTCTTCTTTTACTGCAATGCTTAAAAAGATGTCGCACTCCTGAGCAAGTTTGGATTCTTTGTTGCCGCACATTGCAATCATTTTAACATTTAATCTCTTAAGCATCGGAAGCAGATTGGATATCTCTTCAGTATTTCCGCTTTTGGAAATTAAAATTACAACATCTTCACTTCTTACCATTCCAAGATCACCATGCAATGCATCAGTTGGATGTAAAAAAATTGCTGCTGTTCCTGTTGAGTTAAGAGTTGCAACTATTTTTCTTGCTATTAATCCGGATTTACCCATTCCTGTAAAAACAACTCTTCCGGTTGAATTAAGTATTGTTTCAACAGCATTAACAAAATCACCGTTAATACTTTGTTCAAGATCAGCAATTGCTGATGCTTCAATTCGTATTACTTCTTTACCATGTTTTATAATATCATTCAAAACTGATTACCTGAGTGTTATTAGTAATTTTTAATTAAGCGATCAATTTTTAATAAATCAATCAATAAAGGTTTTAACTCATTAAGTGGAAGCTGACTTGCAGCATCGCTCATTGCATTTTTAGGGTCCGGATGAACTTCAAGAAATATTGCATCAATGCCAACTGCCGCTGCAGCACGGGCAAGCGGTTTAATAAACTTCGGCTGACCACCACTTACTAAATCTTTACTTGGGAGCTGAACTGCGTGTGTTGCATCCATTACAACCGGATAACCAAGTTCTCTCATTATAACTAATGAACGCATATCTACAACAAGATTGTGATATCCAAAAGTAGTTCCTCGTTCTGTAAGCAGAATTTTATTGTTACCTGTTGAAGCAACTTTATCAACAGCGTGTTTCATGTCTTCTGGTGCAAGGAATTGTCCTTTTTTTATGTTTACAACTTTACCTGAATTTCCTGCAGCAATTAGCAAATCAGTTTGTCTTGAAAGAAAAGCCGGTATCTGAAGAACATCTGCTGAATCACCAACCAGATCAACATCCGATTCTTTATGGATATCTGTAAGAACCGGAAGGTTAAAATCATCTTTTACTTTTTTCAGAATTGTAATTGATTCTTTATCACCTAAACCTGTAAATGATTTTAAGTTTGTTCTGTTTGCTTTTTTAAAACTTGATTTGAAAATAAACGGGATCTTAAGTTCATTAGTAATTTTAGCGATTGCCTCGGCTGTTTCCAGTATCATTTTTTCATTTTCAACAACGCAAGGTCCGGCAATTAAAACAAAAGGATTGTTATCGCCTATTTTTATACGATTAATGTTTACAGTCATAAGATTTTTTTGTTATTCAGTCGTGAAAATAAATAAAATTAAGCTTTTAATGAATATGCGGAGTTGTTTTAGGGGCTAAATTGAATAATAATTAAAAATGATTTTTCTTGTTATTAACGTCTTCGATTAACTCAGACTGACAAATAATATTAATAAACTATAAAAACCACTGTCACACTGATCCTGTCGAAGTGTGACTTGATTGAAAAAATATTAGCGCAAAAAAAGAGAATCTCATCCTTCGACTTCGCTCAGGATGACAAAGAAGATTACAATAATAACCAATCTAAAAAATTAGCATAATATATAAGTGTAAATTGACGATGTAATAAATGGGAAATTATTTCTCTTGTTATTACCGTCTTCGACAAGCTCAGACTGACAAATAATATTAATAAATTATAAAAACCACTGTCACACTGAGCCTATCGAAGTGTGACCCTATTAAAATATTATTATGAGAATGTCATCCTTCGACTCCGCTCAGGATGACAAGAGGACTAATATTAAACAATATTGAAAATAAACTGTTAAAAATAATTTGTGCCGTTATTAACTCTGGCTGTGCTTATATAAAAAATTATAAATCTATAAATCCAAATAGATTAAAAACAGCTCGACATTGTCATAATATCCAGACTGACAAACAAAATGAACAAATTATGAAAACCATTGTCACTCAGCCAGAGGCTGATAAAACTGAGCCTTTCGATGTGTGACTTGATTGAAAGAATATTAACGCAAGAAAAGAGAATGTCATCCTTCGACTCCGCTCAGGATGACAACAGTATTCAAAGAGCACTTTGCAAAGATAAAATCATCAAAAATCAATTTGTGATTTTTTATCTTGGATAATTCTGTCAATTAAATTATAATCGAATTAAAATTTTATCTATTTAATAACTACCGGATTTATGAAATTAAAACTGATTGCAATTTTTTGTATGGCTACATTAATATCAATTTACTCACAACCAAACCCCAACTTAAACTCATCTGAAATAAGACTGGCTTTAAATAAACTAAATGTCCTTGGAAGTGCTTTGTTCATAGGTGCACATCCTGATGATGAAAACACTGCGGTTATCTCATATCTTGCAAAAGGCAAAATGTTAAGAACTGCCTATCTTTCAATTACTCGTGGCGATGGTGGACAAAATCTTATCGGATCGGAGCAATCAGAACAGCTTGGAGTTATAAGAACACAGGAATTACTCGAAGCAAGAAAAATTGATGGCGGCGAGCAGTTTTTTACACGGGCACTAGATTTTGGTTATTCAAAATCCCCTGATGAAGCTTTTAAAATCTGGAATAAGAATAAAATATTAAGCGATGTTGTATGGATAGTCAGAAAGTTCAGACCTGATGTGATCATTGCAAGATTTCCAACAACAGGCGAAGGAGGACACGGTCATCATACTGCATCTGCAATTCTTGCTTCCGAAGCATTTGATTTAGCTAACAATCCAAACGCTTTTCCCGAACAACTTAAATATGTTTCAACCTGGCAGCCAAAAAGAATCTTCTGGAATGCCTGGCCTCAGACTTTAGAAAATAAAAAAATTGATCTGACAAAACTTCCTGTTATAAATGTAGGTGAATATAATCCTCTGCTCGGAAAATCATATACTGAAATTTCTGCTCTAAGCAGATCAATGCATAAGAGCCAGGGATTTGGTTCATCTGCTACAAGAAATAATATGCTTAATTATTTTGTTCTGTTAAAAGGTGATTCAGTGAAACAGGATTTGTTCGAAGGAATTGAGCTTTCCTGGAAACGGATTGAAGGCGGAGATGAAATAGAAAAATTAATCAATAAAGCAATCAATGAATATGATGCTGAAAATCCTTCTGCATTAATTTCTGACCTTATTCCTATTTACACAAAAATTAAAAATCTAAAAGACGAATATTGGAAGAGAGTTAAGATTGCAGAAGTAAGAGAATTAATTCGTTCCTGTGCAGGAATATGGATTGAAGCTATAAGTAACGATGAATATTATGCACTCGGTGATCAGATAAAAGTTAAAACATCAATAGTTAACAGAAGCGCCGAAAATTTTATTCTAAAAAACATTTCTATAAATGATGAATTCCATAAAGATGAAAATACTCCTTTGAAAAAAGGCGAAATGTTCAGCTATGATTTTGATATTCAAATTCCTGATGATGTAAATATATCAAATCCATACTGGTTAAGAAAAGAGCGCGAAGCAGGAAATTTTGTTGTTGATGATCAAACATTAATTGGATTACCTGAATCCAAAGCTCCGTTTACTTGTAATTTTACAGTTGAGATTTACGGAGAAACGATTGACTTTTCAGTTCCATTATATAAACGAATTACCGATCCGGTTGACGGTGAATTATATTCTCAGGTTAAAATTGCACCGCCTGCTGTAATCAACATAGAAAAAGATCTTTATTTCTTCAACGGTCATTCATCAAAAGATATTAAAGTTACTGTTCAATCATTTAAAGATAATCTTTCAGGAAAGATTCTCTTTAACGTAAATAATAGCTGGAAGATAGAGCCTGCAACAATTGATTTTTCTGATATGAAAAAGAATCAGAAAAAAGATTATTTCATAAAAGTTACTCCGTCACAGTCATCAGATAAATCTGAAATAATTGCTAAAGTATTAATTGACGGCAAAGAATACTCCAAAAAGATTATCCGCAAGCAATACAAACATATAATGCCTCAAACAATTTTTCAGGAATCCAAAGCTGTTTTGCAATCTTATGATCTTACAAAAAGCAAGTTAAAGAAAATCGGATATATTCCCGGTTCAGGTGACTTGATTCCTGATTTTCTAAGCGATCTCGGATTTGATGTTGTGGTATTTGATGATAAACAATTCAGTCAAAATCAACTGGAACAATATGATGTTATAATAACGGGAATAAGAGCATATAATACAAGAGATGAGCTTTCGGCATTTCAAAAAGAATTGTTTAAATACGTTGAAAACGGCGGGACATTGATTTCGCAGTATAATACAACCGCACAACTTATTTTAAATCCCGGCATTTATCCGTTTAAAATTTCTCACGACAGAGTTACAGATGAAAACAGTCCGGTTAAAATTCTGAATAAAGATCATAAAGTCTTTAACTTTCCATATAAAATAACTGAAGATGATTTTAAAGGATGGATACAGGAAAGAGGTTTATATTTCCCAAATGAATGGGATAGTAAATATGAAACGCTTTTGTCAATGAATGATAATGGTGAAAGTGAAAAGCTAAGCTCATTATTATATACTAAATATGGCAAAGGAACCTTCGTTTACACAGGTTTATCATTCTTCAGAGAAATTCCTGCAGGAGTTGAAGGTGCAATTAAATTATTTATCAACATTCTTCATTCGGGAATTTAATGCCGGAACAAAACAAACAAGTAGAAGATACTCCTCCGTTTTTAGGATCGTGGAAAAAGATTTATTCGCTTGTCTTAATTGAATTAATAATTCTCATTGCACTTTTCTATCTTTTTACAAAGGCATTTAGTTGAGCACAATTGATTGGATTGTCCTTTGTGGATTTACCGGATTTATTGTTCTGTTCGGAATTTGGAAAACTCACAAAACCAAAAATGTTGACGAATATTTAAGAGCAGGTAAAACCAGTTCGTGGTGGGTAGTTGCATTATCAATTATGGCAACTCAGGCAAGTGCAATCACCTTCTTATCAACTCCGGGACAGGCTTATGTTGATGGAATGAGATTCGTTCAGTTCTATATCGGATTGCCAATCGCAATGATAATTCTTTCAATTACAGCAGTTCCTGTTTACAGCAAATTAAATGTTTTTACTGCTTATGAATATCTTGAAAAACGGTTTGATTTAAAAAACAGAGTGCTCGGCAGTATTTTGTTTTTAACTCAAAGAGGACTCGCTGCTGGATTTACAATTTATGCACCTGCTTTAATTTTATCAGTTATACTCGGTTGGGATATTCATACTACGATTATTCTGATGGGATTTCTTGTAATTCTTTACACAACTATCGGCGGAAGTAATGCAGTAAACAAAACTCATATTTTTCAAATGATAATTATAACCGTCGGTATGTTTGCAGCCTTTTTTATGATAATTGCGTTTTTATCGAAAGATATTTCCTTTATTGATGCTACACATATTGCAGGAAAGATGGGTAAACTTAACGCGATTGATTTTTCATTTAACTTAAGCGATCGTTATACATTCTGGTCAGGTTTAATTGGTGGAACATTTTTAATGCTCAGTTATTTCGGAACTGATCAATCACAGGTTGCAAGATATCTTGCTGCAAAAAATATTACTCAAAGCAGAATGGGACTGCTTGTAAACGGATTAGTAAAAGTTCCGATGCAGTTTATAATTTTATTTATCGGCGCGATGGTTTTTGTTTTTTTCCAATTTGTCACTCCCCCGCTCTTTTTTAATCCGGTAGAAACAAATAATGTTAAAAGCGGAAATTATTCCGAACAATACATCAACCTTGAAAAAGAATACGGTCTGATTCATCAGGAGAAAAAAAATCTTATTTCTGAAATGATAAATAAAAATTCAATTTCAGAATCAGATTATCAGAAAAGGCTTTTAGCGCTTGAGCAGAAAGGCAATGAAATCAGGGATGAAGCAAAATCATTGATCAAGCAAAATAATCCATCTGCAGATTTAAACGATACAAATTATATTTTTATAACATACATAGTTAATTATCTCCCGGTTGGTTTAATCGGTTTATTATTAGCTGCTATACTTGCGGCTTCAATGTCATCAACATCTGCAGAACTGAATTCACTTTCTTCAACTACAATGGTTGATATTTATAAAAGATTGATCTATAAAAACGGCAGCGATCAACATTATCTCAGATTTTCAAAAATTGCTACTGTCGGATGGGGATTTTATGCTATCATTTTCGCTTTATTTGCAAACGAACTTGGTTCACTTATCGAAGCAGTTAATATTTTAGGCTCACTTGTTTATGGAACAATTCTTGGAATTTTTCTGACCGCTTTTTATACAAAAAAAATCACAGGACATTCAGTTTTTATCGCTGCAATAATTTCTGAGTTGGTGGTTTTATATTCTTACTTTTTCACCGATATTCCGTTTTTATGGTATAATGTTATCGGATGTATTCTTGTATTTCTAATCAGCAGTTTGATAAATCCATTTATAACCGCAAAATCAAAAGTCAAAACAATCAGTTAAATTCTTAATTGTTAAAGCAGGTTTTATTATTTTGGCTATAAGATTTCTGAAAAATTAGTCAGATGTCTAAAATCATCGGCTATTTAATATGATTTCCAAGTTAAGATTCTAAGACAATCTTCCTTGAGTAAACAAAATGATTTTATTATTGTTTTTCAGAATTTATTCTGAAATGTAATTATGCCCAACGAAAGAAAATCACAGATAATAAAGGCTGCTGCAAAAAGATTTGCAAGACACGGTTTAGCAAAAACAACTCTTGATGAAGTTGCACGGGATATCAGAATCGGTAAGGCAACTATCTATCATTATTTCATTTCAAAAGATGAGCTTTATTTCGCAACATTAAAATGGGAATGTGAAAATTTTATTGAAACTATAAAATCTGTTTTCGCCGCAGAAGATGAACAACTTATTTCTAAATTAAACAATTACATTTCACTAAAAGAATCTATCTCCGAAACAAATAAGCTTATACACGAAAGTCTGTTAAACTTTCTTAACGATAAATCATTTGAACAGGAAAAAGAAATTATCACCTGGCTTTTAACAAAAGAAACTGAACTGATTAAACAATTTTTAAAAAATCATTATTCACAAAGGATAAAAAAAGTTAGTCCTGTTTTCCCAACATTTTTAGTATTGAACAGTTGGGGAATGTTTTTTTCAACTAATCTCGGATCACTGATTGAAAAAGACAAATCAACAGAAATAAAGAAAATTTTTATTGAATCATTAGAGGTTCTGCTTAATTAGAAATTTATTTGCATAAAAATTATGTATTATTTTTTAATGAGTTTATATTTAACCATCAAGATTATAAAGGAATTGTAATGCCAACATTTTCTGAAACATGGCTGCCTTACATTTATCTTTATGGAGTCGGAGGTATATTTTTCTTTGTCGGTATGCATCTGGTAAAGAAAACAAAAGCACTGAACAAAAAGAAAAAACAGCACAGGTTCTGGTTAAGAGCTCTTTACGGCGGATTTTTCTTTTTTATGTTTTTACATGCTTTTTTAATTATAGCGGCTTTATACTTTTAAGCTATTGTCACTGATATTTACAGGCAGACAATTGAACTTAATTATTTTTAAAAGAACAATTCAGTTGAAACATATTTGATTTGTAATCTAAATTTGTTAACAAATTATTTAGGATTTTATATGCCCTCATTTGAAAATACCTGGCTGCCTTTTATTTATCTCTACGGTGTTGGCGGAATTTTCTTTGTCAGCGGATTGATAATTATTAAGAAATCAAAAGCCGTTAACTTTGAAAAGAAACGACACAGATACTGGTGGAAAATAACTTACTTTGGATTCTTCTATTATATGGCAATTCATGCTTTGCTGATTCTTGCCGCTTTATATCTATGACATTAAATTTTTCTCACATAATAACAAATAAACAATATGAACGCACATCATAGTCTAGGAACTTCAACCGATTGGATAGTAATGGTTGTTTATTTTATTGCAATCATGCTTTTTGGTTCTTACTTCAGTAAATATAACAGAACAACAACCGACTTCTTTTTTGGAGGAAGACGCTTTAAATGGTGGCTTATTGCAATGAGTATTGTTGCAACGGGTGTCGGAAGCCATAGCTTTATCAAATATTCTGCTAAAGGTTTTGAAGCCGGCTTTTCATCTACGATGACATATATGAACGATTGGTTCTTTGTACCATTTTTCATCTTCGGATGGCTGCCGATAATAATTTATACTAAAATACGTTCTATACCCGAATATTTTGAAAAAAGATTTTCACCATCAACAAGATTTCTCGCTACATTATTACTGTTACTTTATATGATTGGATATGTTGGTATCGGTTTTTTAACGATGGGAAAAGCTATCTTACCGTTGCTGCCTCCTGAGTTTACAATTTTGGGAATGCATTTTAACATTACATTAATGGGATTGGTAATTGTAATTGCACTGATCGTAGGTATCTATATTACTTACGGAGGACAAACTGCCGTTATTTTTACTGATCTCCTTCAGGGATTTATTTTGATCTTTGCTGGAATGCTTGTGTTTTTTCTGGGACTCGATTACATAGGCGGATTCGGATTATTCTGGAATGCTTTACCAACCAGTTGGAAATTACCACTTGCAAATTTTAACAATCCGCCCGGTTTTAACTTTGTCGGAATATTCTGGCAGGATGGAATCGCGGGATCAGTTGGTTTCCTGTTTATGAATATGGGATTGATAATGCGCTTTATGGCAACTAAAAGTGTTGATGAGGGACGAAAAGCTGCTACGTTTAATATACTTTTTATGCTGCCTATCAGTGCAATAGTTGTTGGAAATGCCGGATGGATCGGAAAAGCTATTTCCGTTATGCACCCTGATGTTATTCCGCCGGATACAAATCCGGATAATATTTTTGTTGTTGTTGCAAATATAATTTCTCTGCCGGGTGTTTTCGGTTTTGTGATGGCAGCTTTAACTGCTGCATTGATGTCAACTGTTGATACGCTTTTAAATGCAACTGCCGCTATTTACATTAATGATGTTCACAGACCTGCAAAAAAATGGCTTAGCAAAAAAATTCGAAGCTTGAAAGAAGAAGACAAACAGGAATTAAATGCCGCACGAATTGCAACAGTTATTTTTACTGTAATGGGTGTGCTGGCTGTTATACCGTTTGAATCCTTCCCGACTGTCTATGAAGCACACGGATATTTTCATTCTACTTTAACTCCGCCGCTTGTGGTTGGTATTTTTCTTGGAGTATTCTGGAAAAAATTTACTAACGCAGCAGTAATTGCCACATTTGTTGTTGGTGTTGCATTGATGATACTCGGGATGTATTATCCAAGACCGTTGATTGAAGTTTTTGCACACGGTACAGATTACGATCCGCAGCATCCATATACATATATCGGTGCTTTATATAATTTATTTGTCTGCGTTCTGGTTGGAGTATTAACAACCGTAACAAGAAAGCAGCAGAAGAAATTAATTGATTGGATTAAAACAACACCAAATCACAAATCACTGATGAGCGGATTAACCTTTGTATCAGGCGGATTATTTGTGATAATACTTTTTAATCTTGCATCATTACCGGTTTTGTTACTTTTAAGTGCAATTATGTTGGTACTTGTTGTTCTGTCATCTAACTATTATTCAAAATATTCTGAAAAAACTCATACAGAAGGATTAACTGTCTGGGGTATCGCAAAAGCAAAAGAAATGTTCAAAGGCAGAAAGGTTAATGATCGTGATGGTGAAATCATAAAAGTTAACTGGAAAATTAAAGAATCAGATACTGATCTGATGTATTTTTCTAAAAACGATATGGCTAAAATGGCTGCCGATCCGGGTGATCTTGTTTATTTATGTGATGCAAGAAGATATCTGGGAGGATTGAAATCCGTGCACAGCACTTATGGCGAGCCGCACGATGAAGATGGAATTGTTTATATTACACAAGAACATATAGACCAGGGACAATTTGTAAAAGACAAAGTGCTTACTGCTGAAAAAGAAATGTAAAGCAATTTAAGACTTGTAAAGCAACTTTAGCATTGAGAGATTGTGAAGCCTTAATAATTGATTTTGCTAATGAGCAAATAATTACATTTCCGCAAACCATTGAAGATTCCCACTTAATTTCTTAGCTTTAGAGAGAAATTAATGGGAATCTTTTTTTGACAGACAGTATTAAAAATATTTTCTTAAAAAAATTTACCAGCGGGGAGAATAACCATAAAACAAAGCTATCCGATGAAGTGGGTGCACGCCTTACAGTAAATTACAGAAATGAAAAAACGAAAAAATAGTTAAACGGAATATCGAATAAATTATAAATTATAAACGGATTGAAGATTATAAACTCGGTATAAGTAAAAATTATAGTGTTTAAATAATTTGAGGAATATATGTCTGATAGTTTATTACAAATAGGAAAAGCTCAAGTTCATTACAATGTTTCTCATACACGAATACTTAAATATTCTGTTGAAATGTATCATGAAGGATTGAATGAGCATAAAATTATTTCAGCTCCTGATACCTATATGTTGGAAAATAAGGCGAATCTACAAGCGCAAAAATGGGCTGAGAAATGGGAAATAATATCACGAAAGAAAAAATATCTGAGTGAAAGGGAGGGTAACTTAGAAGAAGCTAATGAAAGAACCGAACAAGCCCAAGCAGCTTTAGAAGAAATTGAAAATCTTCTTTTGAAAACTCTTTCTATAGATGATACTGTAGACTGGGACAGTCTAAAGAAGAAAAGCAATTTTCCTGAAGCCGCATCCTTACAACCACAAAAGAAAGATTATAAAGAATATCCTCCACAACCTCGTAAGGAAGCAAATGAATTTACACCAACATTTTCATTTTGGGAAAAACTTATTAGTTCTAAAAAAGAAAAGAAGATTCAAGATTATGAACAAAAATATACGGCTGCTATTTCAGGATGGGAGAAACAAAAAGCATTAGTTAATAAATTTAATGCACAATTAGATTTAGATTATGAAAGTGAAATTAAAAAATGGGAATTAGAACTATCTGCATGGGAAAAAAGAAAGGAAGCTTTTATACAAGATCAAGTAGACTATAATAAAAAAATAGATGAATTAAAGGATTCATACATATCTCATAATTTAGAATCTATTATTGAATATTGCGAAATGGTTCTAAACAATTCAGAATATCCGGATTCTTTTTCAAAGAATTTTGAATTAGAATATAATCCTGACACTAAAATTATTGTTGTTGAGTATGAACTTCCATCAATGGAATCTTTTCCAAAAATAAGAGAGGTTAGGTATATAGCTTCAAGAAAAGAACTTAAAGAATTTTTCATACCTGAAGCTCAACAGACTAAGATGTTTGATGACGCAATGTATAAAATCACACTTCGCACAATTCACGAATTATTTGAAGCAGATTCTGCAAATGCAATTGAGGCAATTTCTTTTAATGGGTGGATAAAAGCGATAAATAAAGCAACAGGGAAAGAAGAAAATAATTGCATTCTGAGTATTCAAGTAAAGAAGAATGAATTTATACAAATCGATTTAGCAAATGTTGATCCTAAAACTTGCTTTAAAAACTTAAAAGGCGTTGCTAGTAGTAAATTAAGTAGTATTACCCCAGTGCAACCAATCCTTCAAATTAGCAAAGCTGATAAAAGATTTATTGAAAGTTATGAAGTCGCTAATCAATTAGACACCTCAACTAATCTTGCTGCAATGGATTGGGAAGATTTTGAACATTTAATACGCGAATTGTTTGAAAAAGAATTCCAATCAAATGGTGGTGAAGTAAAAGTCACTCAAGCAAGCAGAGATGGTGGTGTTGATGCTGTTGCTTTTGATCCTGATCCAATTCGTGGTGGTAAAATAGTTATCCAAGCCAAAAGATATACAAATACAGTTGGAGTTTCTGCTGTCAGAGATTTATATGGAACGATTATGAATGAAGGTGCAACAAAAGGGATTCTAGTTTCAACTGCCGATTATGGGCCAGATACTTATGAATTTGCGAAAGGTAAGCCGTTAACTTTATTAAATGGTTCTAATCTTCTCCATTTATTAGAGAAGCATGGACACCACGCAAAAATTGATTTGAGAGAAGCAAAGAAAATATTATCTGAAAAGAAAGACACACTATAACAAACCAAGCGTACCAAAAATCTTTTCGCATTCGGCATTTGTATAATTTTTAATTGTAGTCCTTCCATTTCTGCTAACTTGGTCGGTTTTGTTCTGTTTAGTAAAATTTTTTCAGAACATTAATGTCTTTGCTTTAGCCGGACAGTCTTTTCATTGGCGGCAAGTTATACACAACGCCGATATATGGCTTGCGAAAGGGTATCTTTTAAAAGAGATAATCTTTATCTTTATGAAAAAGAATTGAGAATATGTTAATAGTTGCAAAAAAATATGCTAAACCATTTTTAAATCGAGGGTAATGTATGGCTAATAAATCGCATTTTAATAGTGGACACAGAACTCTTAACAATCAGAAAAAAAATGGTATAAAACACAGTTCTTCAATAGATGATAAAAAAATAGAGAAAACAATTCATGCAATATTTATAGAAGATGCAGTTCAGTTTCTAAAAAAGCTCCCCGATAATTCTATTCAATTAATATTAATTGATCCTCCATATAATCTTGATTTAGATATTTGGGACACATTTGACAATTATCTAGACTGGGCAAAACAATGGTTAGACGAAATCTTTCGTGTATTATCAGAGACTGGCAATTGTGTAATATTTGGTGGCTTTCAATATCAAGATCTAAAAAAAGGGGACTTGTTAGAAATAATGCACTACATCAGGCATCACACGAATTTACGTTTTACAAACCTTGTGATTTGGTATTATAAAAACGGAATGAGTGCACACCGTTTTTTTGCAAACAGACATGAGGAAGCTATCTGGTTATCAAAAACCAATAAATATTATTTTAATTTGGATAATGTAAGAGTAGCATTTGATGAAGAAACCAAAGAACTTTACAAAAAAGACAAACGCCTTAACCCTGCCAGTATAGAAAAGGGTAAAAATCCTACCAATGTTTGGGAAATAAACAGATTAAATGGAAACTCAAAAGAGCGTGTGGGTCATCTAACACAAAAACCAGTTGAGCTTATACAGCGGTTTGTTAAGTCATTATCTTACAAAGGTTCCACTGTTTTGGACTTTTTTGCAGGTTCTGGAACAACTGGACGTGTTTGTATCGAAGAACAGCGACATTCTATTTTAGTTGATTCAGATCAGAAATTGAACAACTATTTTGATAAGCACATTAAGCAGATAGAATCAAATATTTTTTTGCCTAAATATAGATTACTTAAAAACATCGATATTAATTTAGTGCTAAGAGAAATAGATTTTGAAAACAACAAACTGGCTAAAAGTTTAGAAAGAGTGGCAGAATGAAGAAAGGTCAAACAGGAAGACTTACTATACAACATATTAAATCTGGAGGGGCAACTGGCATCTTTGGTAAATCTGCACAAGCTCATGATAGTTCAGTTGGCGCCGTGAGCAAAAAAGTATTCGCTGAATTGAAGAAAAAATATCCAAAATATAAATTCAATTATAGAATCGGGATTAGCAAACAAGAAATCAATCAAAAACTTTGTTCAATTGATTCTCGATTAGGGCAAACCCTATTTGTAAAAGAGTCAAGAATAAAACCTGATGGTGGAATCATTGAGGTATTTGATAAAAAAGGCAAACCGCGTATTATATTAGTTAGTGAAGCAAAATACCAAGGCAAGGATATAGAAAACATTCAAGCTGGTATTCTTGTTGGAAAGAATAAAGATCTGGATTTAATGGTAGCAGGTAATGCGATTGAAAGAGTATATAAAAATATCAACGAAATAAGAAATTATATGCTTGATGAATTGCATTTCCCTTATGTTATTTTCTTGCAAGGTTCAAATTTTGCAACAAAAATAGTTCAAGTAATTAAACCAGATGGCACTTTCGTTGAAATTAGGCCTGACACCGGAAGCATGAACAGAATTGATAGGGTAACGGCAGCGAATTATTGCATGCCGATTAATAAAAATTATTGTAAAAATATTTTTATAAGCAATAAAAAAGCTTCAATGATGCTTCAAGCTGCATCGATATATGCTAGATGTGAAGCTTGGACAGAAAAGGAAATGAAGGTTATAATGTTGGCAGTTGCAAAATCCTCTTTAGACATTTTAAACCAGCTAGGATAAATGCGTTTAATGGAAGGAACCTTTCCAGAATTTCCTGTTCATTAAATAGAAATTAAAAACGTCATATAACGAGACCGGCATCTTGACAGCTCCGCAAAATAAGATAAACCGTTTTCGGATTTTGCATTTTAAGCTCTAAGATTTGCCATATATTTTTAGTTTTTTTTTGTCATTGTTTTTAATAACAAGATTTTCTAATTATCAGTAGCTGATTATTTACTTAGAATAATTTTTTAAGGAAAAAATAATGTAACTCTCTACCTTTTCTCTAAATGTTATAATTTATTATTTAACTATTTGAGAGGTGTTTATGGTTACTTTAAGAAATTTCTCCATTCTCGTTTTCTTGCTTTTAATCAACTGTTTTTTGTTCAGTCAGTCAACTCCACCTAAAGAAACATCCAAAGTCAGTTTTATTGTTTTTGCAAATAATGCAGAGTATTCTAATTTAGAAAACGAACTTATCAATAAACTTAAAAGTTCACTTGAAAAAAATAATCTTTTTTCATCGGATGATTTTCAGATTGAGCTTCTTATTGGGATAAAAGAAATAGATGATATGAATAAAGCCGCAATATCTGTAACCGAGCTTAAGGCATTACCAAAAGAAACAATAGAATTTGGTAAAAACGCTCAAATATTTTATTCCAAAATGAATGAAGCTGATAAGAATAATATAAATGAAGATTCAAGGTTTATCAGAGAGTATGTTTCAGAAGAGTATTTAAAACAATTTCGTAGTGTATGGAGTAACCATCTGGAAATTATTGAAATTTCCGGATTGGATAATTTTATTCAAAATCTTGTTGCAAAATATTTGTAGTATAATTTTCAGTTTATTTAATAATTAGTATTTGTGTTTTATTTATTTGCTTTTTATAGATCGCAGGTTTGTGCAGGGTATTTATACTTACTCACGAAGAGAAAAGGAAATGGTATTGAAACAATCAAAATATTTTCACTTAACTGGTTTTGTTTAATAAATCCATTTACAAAATTCAGCACATAAAAAATATGAGGAGTTTATGAAAAATTTAATGTTGTACTTTCTTGTCATTACTATAAATATGACATTAGCTCAGAATAAACCGGATTATATTATACAACAATATCCTTATTTAAATAAATATGATGACATAAAAAGTATCGACTCAACTGTAAATGACAAATACTTCTCCAATTTGACTGATGACGAAGTTCTTACAGATAACAATACTATAACCAAATACTGGTTAAACTTAGGTATTGGGAAATGCTATTTTGGACCAACTCTTAAGTTTGGGATATCTTATGAGTACAACCAGAACATTTTTTCAATCAGATATTTAAAAGCAGATGAATTCCGATTTAGTGCAGGTGGTTATAATTTTGATGAGCCTCCTTTGAAATTTTATGAGATTGCAGTGTTGTACGGTTATCCTTACCGGACACATAATATGACAATTGGATTTTTAGCAGGCATTGGATATTTAAATGGAATTGAACGCGGAACGCATATTCAAAGCAGGTTATATGAGAGCATAGAAATTTCACAACTAAGTTTACCTCTGGAAATATATTTTAAAATCGAGCCGCTCAAATATTTCAGTTTAGGTATTACTGGTTTTGGAAACATAAATACTAAAAGAAGTTTTTCCGGTGCGATGATAGAAATAACAATCGGGAATTTCTGATACATTTGCTTTAAAAATTTTAACACAATTCGCTGATTTTTTCGGTATTAACACCATAGGCGAATGTTTCTGAGATGAGTAATCTCAAATAAAATAAACTCCCCTTTTTCATTTAACGATAAACAATTCATAACATCGAATCTGAGTGTTATCAATATTTTTTATCGAAAAACATCTTATAATGTGCTGAATGATACATTAGAAAAAAAAATAATTATGTTCTTTTATTTTTAGAAATTATTTTACCGTCGAATTTTTACAGGATATTTAATGCCTCCTTTTTCACACACCTGGCTGCCATATATTTATCTTTATGGTGTCGGTGGTATCTTCTTCATTATCGGGCTTATCATCACCAAAAAAGCCGGATCAATGAACTTATCAAATAAAAGACATCTCTATTGGTTTAAAATGCTGATTTTCGGATTTGTCTATTATATGGCTCTTCATTTTCTTCTAACCATTGCCGCTTTATACTGGTAAACTTATATGAATAACATACACGATCTCGGAACCAGCTTAGACTGGATAATAATTCTGATTTATTTCATTGTAATTCTTTTATTCGGCAGTTACTTCGGAAGATACAATAAAGATACAAACGATTTCTTTTTTGGCGGAAGAAGATTTACCTGGTGGATAATTGCAGTATCAATCATTGCAACGGGAGTAAGCAGTCACAGCTTCGTTAAATATTCGGCAAAAGGATTTCAATACGGTTTCTCTTCATCTATGACGTATATGAACGACTGGTTTTTCCTTCCGTTCTTTTTATTCGGATGGCTGCCGATTATTGTTTATTCAAAGATAAGATCAATACCCGAATATTTTGAAAAAAGATTTTCACCGGGTGCAAGATTCCTTGTTACTATTTTACAATTGATGTATCTGATTGGCTACTCGGCAATTGGCTTTTTAACAATGGCAAAAGCACTTGAACCGATGCTTCCGCCGGCTTTTAATTTTCTTGGGATGCACTTTGATGTTACACTGATGGGAGTTGTTACTGTAACAGCAGTTGTTACCGGAGCTTATATTACTTTCGGAGGACAAACAGCAGTTATCTTCACCGATCTTGTTCAGGGATTTATGTTAATGCTCGCAGGCTTTTTAGTATTCTTTATCGGAATTGCTTATGTGGGCGGATGGAGCTCATTCTGGAATTTACTGCCAACAACCTGGAAACTTCCGTTAGCAGATTTTAATAAACCGGCTGATTTTAATTTTGTGGGAATTTTCTGGCAGGATGGGATTGCCGGCTCAATCGGATTTCTTTTTATGAATATGGGATTGATAATGAGATTTATGGCAACAAAAAGCGTTGATGAAGGAAGAAAAGCTGCCATATTTAATATCTTAATACTTCCTCTCTCTGCAATCGTTGTAAGCAGCGGAGGATGGATAGGCAAAGCAATTTCAGTACTTAATCCTAAACTAATTCCGGCAAATACAGATCCCGATAGCATATATGTTTTAGTATCAAGTATAATTATGAGTCCGGGATTTTTCGGTTTCATAATTGCATCGCTTGCTGCAGCATTGATGTCAACTGTAAGCACCTACATAAATGCTTCTGCTGCAATCTGGATAAATGATGTTGACCGCCCTTTAAGAATCTGGTTAAAGAAAATAAAAAAAGATGCGCCTGATGATGAAAAAAGAAATTTGCTGATTGCCAGAATTGCAACAGTTGTATTCACAATTTTGGCAATACTAACAGTAATTCCGTTCAGTCATTTTAAAACAGTTTACGAAGCTCACGGATATTTTCATTCAACACTTACTCCCCCGCTTGTAATTGCAATCTTTCTTGGAATATTCTGGAAAAGATTTTCACCAATGGGAGTAATAACCACACTAATCGGTGGAATTGCAATAATGTTTCTCGGTGCATACTATCCGTATCCGCTTGTTTGGGTTATGGCACAAGGTATCCCGATGGCAAAAGATCATCCGTACATTTACATCGAAGCGTTATACAATACGTTAGCCTGTTTCAGTGTTGCAATTCTTGTTACGATATTTACAAAACCAATCGGCAAGGCAGCAGAAATGATCAGGAAAAATCCTCATCATAAAAGGATCATTACAACTATGATTGTTCTTTCTGTAATCATTTTTATAATCATAGCTTTTGATCTGACACATTTGGCTGTAATGATGACACTTGCCTGGGTGCTTGTTGCTTTAGTCAGTATTACTTCTGCTTATCATTTACCAATTAAAGCAGAAACATATAATACCGGATTAACTGTGTGGGACATACAAAGCTTAAAATTAATGTTCAAAGGCGGAAAAATTAATGATCGTGAAGGAAGCAAAGTTAAAGTTAACTGGAGATTAAAAGATGAAGATAAAGACTTGGTTCATTTCTCCAAAAAAGAAATGGAATTAATGGCAGCAGATGTCGGAGACCTTGTTTACCTCACTGATCATCGTAAGTGGCTGGGCGGTTTGAAATCAGTTCACTCACGTATTGGTGAACCGCATAATGAAGAAGGAATTGTATATATAAATAAAGACCAACTGCAGCATGCTTTGTTTGTAGAAGGCAAAATGCTTGAGGCAGAAAAGGAGATGTAAAATAATTATAATTTTAAGTATTAATTTTTCTGTTGATGAAAGCGCGCTGTTGCGTTTGAGCCATTGTTGTATGAATGTATGGATGTATGAATGAATGAATTAAAAATATAAATATGAAAATTGTAGATGAGTATTTCATTGTATTCTTTGATTGTTTGTTGCTGTGCAAATATAAAATTTAGAATATTGATGAACGAATTTAACTGAAATATTGATTTGTTCTATTTTATTTTTTAGCTAAGTTTAACCCAATTAAAGCTATTTTTTGGGAAGATATGCCTGAGCCAAAGTTGCTGGATAAAGTTAGAACAGAACTCCGTTCAAAACATTACAGCAGAAAAACAGAAACTGCA
>Ga0116185_1000765_pt1 | contig 35491 bp, 28 predicted proteins | sample AD_JPNNA7_MetaG_FD_89754 | JGI IMG/M metagenome (GOLD analysis project Ga0116185, IMG submission 89754) | Active sludge microbial communities of municipal wastewater-treating anaerobic digesters from Japan - AD_JPNNA7_MetaG | ecosystem: Engineered > Bioreactor > Anaerobic > Digestate | place...
AAATTTATTTCACCCAATTGGTGAATATTTTTTTCTCTAATTTATCCCTTTTTTTGATATTTAAATAGTCCTTTCTGTATTTCTATTTCGGATTTAAGAAATTAAACACAGTTTGGAGCTAATCACGCTAAAGATTTAGAAAAAAAAGTAACTTATAATATGAAAAAACCAAACAGACTTATTAATACAAAAAATCCTTATCTGCTTCAGCATGCATACAATCCGGTTGATTGGTATCCGTGGTGTGATGAAGCATTTGAAAAGGCAAAAACTGAAAACAAACCAATATTTCTTTCCATTGGTTATTCAACATGTCATTGGTGCCATGTAATGGAGAAAGAATCTTTTGAAGATAAAGAAGTCGCCAACTTGATGAATGATGCTTTCATCTCAATAAAGGTTGATCGTGAAGAGAGACCCGATATTGATGGAATTTATATGTCTGTATGTCAAATGATAACCGGAAGCGGCGGCTGGCCCTTAACAGTTGTGATGACTCCGGATAAGAAGCCGTTTTTTGTCGGAACTTATTTTCCAAAATACAATCGTTTCAACAGAATTGGTATGATAGAACTTATTCCAAAATTAAAAGAGATCTGGACAACAAGAAAAGATGAGGTGTTAAGATCTGCGGAGGAAATTACATCAGCTATTAATAATCAAACACCTGAAACAGTATCTGAGGAAATCAATAATGCTATTCTGGATAAAGCTTATAAGGAACTTAACAGAAATTTTGACGAAGAATCTGGTGGCTTTGGTACCGCACCAAAATTTCCATCACCGCATAATCTAATGTTTCTTTTAAGATATTGGAAAAGAAAGAATGAACCCAAAGCTCTTGAAATGGTTGAGAAAACTCTAATACAAATGAGACTTGGCGGAATTTATGACCATATTGGATTTGGTTTTGCAAGATATTCAACCGATCGAAACTGGCTTGTGCCACATTTTGAAAAGATGCTTTACGATCAGGCGATGCTTTTAATGGCATATACTGAAACTTATCTGGCAACAAAAAATCAATTTTATAAAAAGACTGCTGAAGAGATTATAGAATATGTTTTAAGAGATATGACTCATACCGATGGCGGATTTTACTCTGCAGAAGATGCAGACAGCGAAGGAGAAGAAGGAAAATTTTATTTATGGAATGCAAATGAAATCAGAAATATATTAAGCAAAGATGAATCAGATTTAATAATGAAGGTTTTCAATATAAAAGAAAACGGAAACTGGGTTGATGAATCCAAAGGAATAACAACCGGAACAAATATTTTCCATCTTAAGAAATCTTCTAAGGAAATTTCTAAAGAGTTGAATTTTACTCGGGACAATTTCTTAGAAAAATTAGAGACAATTCGCAAAAAACTTTTTGATTACAGAGAAAAAAGAATTCATCCTCATAAAGACGACAAGGTATTAACTGATTGGAATAGTTTAATGATATCGGCTTTAGCGAAAGCATATCAGGCTTTTAATAACAAAGCATATCTAGACGCTGCTGAAAAATCATTTAATTTTATAGAAAATAATTTAATTAGTAAAAATGGAAAACTACTCCATCGATATAAAGACGGAGAAGCAGCAGTTGAAGCATATCTTGATAATTATTCATTTCTTATAAATGCATTACTGGATTTATATGAATCAACATTTAAACCAGAGTATTTTGAAAAGGCAATTGAGCTTCAATCTATCTTAGACAAAAATTTTTGGGATGAAAAATCCGGTGGATATTTTTTCACATCTATCGATAGCGAAATATTAATAACCCGGCAAAAAGAACTTTATGATGGTGCAGTTCCATCCGGTAATTCAATATCAGTTTTAAATCTAATCAGATTAAATAGATTCACAACCAATTTAGCTTATCAAACAAAAATTGATAAGATGGTACAACATTTTTCAGCCCAAATACATAGGATGCCCTCAGCGTTTTGTATGTTAATGTGTGGATTGGAGTTTATGTTCGCAGAAACATATGAAATTGTTATTGTTTCCTTGAATACAGAAGATATTGATATGAAGATAATGGAATTAATCCGAAGCTATTTTAACCCAAACAAGATCCTGATATTAAAACCGACTGAAAATGCTGAAAAATTGGAAAAGATATTTCCTTATATTTTAGAGATGAAATTACTGGAAAATAAAACCACAGTTTATGTTTGCAGCAATTATAGTTGTAAACAACCGACAAATAACGCGACAAAACTGCGCCAATTATTGGAACAGAAATTTTAACTATATAAAAAGTAGATAATTAATATTTGTTAAAGTAATTTTGCAAGGCTAACTAGAAAATAACCGGAGAAACAGTGAGCTCAGATAATAAATTCGTAAGATCCTTAATTGAAAGTGCAAAACTCGGAAACAATGCTGCTATTGAACAGCTTTTTCAGATGAATCTTGCTAAAATATATGCATTTGCACTCAGATTGACCGCAAACAAATCGTTAGCTGAAACAATTACTAAGGATACTTTTATTGAAGCCTGGAAAAAAATTAATCTCGTTCGTTCTGATGCCTCTTTGCTTAAATGGTTAAGTTCAATAACAGTTTATAAGACTCTTGATGCTTTTAGAAATAAAAAATCAAAGAACAAAGTTGATCATAAAGAGTTTAAAGAACTGGAATCAAAATGCGAACTGGATAAGTATATAATTGTTCTTCCGGATCAAGAGAGAATGATTTTTGTTCTTAATAAAGTTGAAGGTTACAGTCTGGATGAAATTTCAGATATGATGGGAATAAAAAAAGATCAGGTGAAAGCTAATCTAGATATTGCAATTGATAAGCTTACGGAAAGTATGCCCGCAATTAAAGATGAGAAAATATTAGTTGAGAAACTTTCGCAATTACAACCGGAAATGCAGCCTTCTGTTGAAGTAAGAGATGGTATATTCTCTTATATAATGGATGAAAAAATCCGCGAGCAAAAAGAACAGGAAAAAATCGCTGCAGCATTAGCTGAAAAGGAAAGAAGAGAAAATCCCGAAGAAGAACCTGAAGAGGTTAAAGATTTTTTTCCGGAACCTACTGTTGTAAAACCTAAAAGAGAGTTTAAGATTAATTTTGGAATAATAAGGAAAACCCTGTATAGTATTGTTGTACTGCTTGTATTAATAGTTGCTTATATGTTTATTACAGCACCTTCGGGAGGATGGGAAGTTGTATCATTGACGGGACATCCAAAATTGGACAACAAAGTAATGAGTAAAAGCGATGATTGGTCTGCTGAAGGAGTTATCCAGAATGATGAGAACTCATCAGTTACTTTTTCAATTCCTAAAATAGGAAGAATTTTTATAGATGCTTCAACCAATATAAGCAGAACAAATAACGATCAGATAAAACTTGAAAAAGGACAGATTAAAAAATTCGAAGGTGATGCGACTGATGTTTTAACTGTTATTACATCTTTAGCAAAATTTACTGAGTTGTATAAAGGGAGTGCTTTCAAGTTAAGTGTTGGCAATGATGATATGAGTAAAATATTTGTGGAAAGCGGATGGGTTATTGTAACCGTTAAAGAATTTGACTCTTACGTTCCGAAAAATTTTAGCTGCCTGGTGATGAGAGGAAAATATGCAATACCATACCCAGTGGATACCACTCCTCAATTGATTAGCTTGTTTGAGAATTATTCGGGTGCAAATGATCCTTCAGTAGGAACAATACTGGCACTTGCAACTAAAAAAGAATCTCTTTCCCTTTGGCATTTGCTTCAATTAGTTAGTAACGAAGATAGATTTCTTCTATTTGATAAATTGAACGAATTGGTTCCAGCTCCAAATGGGGTTACAAAAGCCGGGATACAAGGGCTAAACAAAGATATGCTTTTGAAGTGGCGTCAGGAAATTGAACTTAAGGTTGATTGATTATTCTGTTTTCTTAGCGAGCTTTGTCTTTATCTTTTTTTTGTGCGCTTTGCGTGAAAAGTTTTGAGCGGTTGGTTCACGTCAAGAACGAAAAGGTATTTTGCTAAAACTGCATAGATCTTTTAAATTTATCTCAACAGCATCATCTTTTAGGTTTATAAAAGTGTGAACTCTGTCCTAAGAACACTTCTGCCGCATCCATAATTGTTTCTGATAAAGTAGGATGTGGATGAATTGTAAGTTTTAAGTCAGTTACATTGGCACCCATTTCAATTGCAAGAACACCTTCAGCAATCAACTCGCCTGCACCAGGTCCGCAAATTCCCATTCCCAAAATTCTTTGTGTATCAGGATCAACAATTAATTTTGTGACACCATCATTTCTATCCAATGTAACTGCACGACCGCTTGCCGCCCAGGGAAATTTTGCAACTTCGTATTTTATACCTTCTTTCTTTGCGTGTTCTTCGGTTAATCCAGCCCAGGCAATTTCAGGATCGGTAAAAACAACAGCAGGAATTGCAAGTGGTTCAAAATATGCTTTATGACCGGCAATAACTTCAACTGCAACCCTTCCTTCGTGTGATGCTTTATGTGCAAGCATCGGTTCTCCGGCAATATCACCGATTGCAAAAATATTGGGATCGGTTGTTCTTAATTGTTTATCAACTTTTATCCAGCCACGGTCTGTCAGAGTAACTTTTGTGTTTTCTAAACCAAGTCCGCGTGTTTCCGGTTTTCTTCCGATTGACATCAAAACATAATCATAAACTTTATCAGAAATATTTCCTTTATCATCCTGAATCTTAACACTTATTCCATCTTTAACTTCTTTCATTTCTAATACTTTACTGTTAAGCATTATTTCAGCAAAGGATTTTTTAATCCGTATTGAAAGATAATTTACTAAATCACGATCGGCACCTGGCAATAATCCAGGCATCATTTCAACAACTGATACTTTAGTGCCTAACGCCTGATAGACTGAGCCAAGCTCTAAACCGATATATCCGCCGCCAATTACTAAAAGTGACTTTGGAATCTCAGGCAAATCAAGTGCTGAAGTGGAGTTGAGCAATCTTTTGGATTGAATGTTTAATGCTGGAATTGTTGTTATAACAGATCCGGTTGCAACTATAGCTTTATCAAAAGAATGTTCAATTGTTTGTCCGTCCGATTTTTCAATTTTTAATGTAGATGAGTTTATAAAACTAGCTCTGCCCTGAATAAAATTTACTTTGCGCTGTTTAGCTATTTGTCCAAGCCCGCCTGTAAGCTTGGTAACAACATTATTCTTAAAATCTCTTAGTTTATTGATATCAATTTTGGGACTACCAAACTCAACTCCCCAATTTTTTGCATCTTCAGCTTCGTGAATAAGCTTAGCAACATGCAATAATGCTTTTGAGGGAATACATCCGCGATAAAGGCAAACGCCTCCGGGATTTTTTTCAAGATCAATTAGGGTAACATCCATTCCAAGATCGGCAGCGAGAAAAGCAGCAACATATCCGCCTGGTCCGCCGCCAATAACTGTTAATTTTATTTTATCATTCATAATTAAAGAGTAAGACTAAGAGTGAGAGTGTGAATTATCTAATTTATAATTTTCTGAGTCTTCATAAACCCTATCGGAATTACTTTTTATTAATCCAATCAACATTGCAACGATTTCATTAAGCATTTCTTTACCAATAGTTTTTTCATCTTCATTTATTATATTTTTAATGAACAGAACATCCAAACAAGCTGCAGATTCCAAAGTTGAACCTATAGAAATATCAAAATATCTGCACTTATCTTTTGAAGAAAACTTTCCATTTCCTTCAGCAATATTTAAAAGAATTGAGATTGATGCGCGATCCAACTGATCTTTTATTTCAGATTTATATTGTATCCTTGAAAGAATTTTATGAGTGAATTGAATAAACGCCAAAGCTTTTTTATAAACATTCAGTTTTTCGTGATCAAAATAATATTCTTTCTTTTTCTCACTCATACTCTCAATCTCAATCTTTAAAGAAGTCTAAGCGGCTGCTCCAAAGCTTCAACTACGAATCTTAAAAACCTGATTGCATCTGCACCATCAATAATTCTATGATCGTAAGATAATGACAATGGAAGCATTAACCTTGGCTCAAATACTCCAAAGCCATTCCAAACAGGCTCATTAGCTCCGCGAGAGACACCAAGTATTGCAACTTCAGGTGAATTAACAATCGGAGTAAAATATGTTCCGCCAATTCCACCAAGATTTGAGATTGAGAAACATCCGCCTTGCAAATCATCTAATCCGATTTTTTTATTGCGCGCTTTTTCTGCTAACGAGTTCAGCTCGACTGAAATTTCAACCAAAGATTTTTTATCTGCATTTTTAATAACCGGAACAATCAATCCTAACTCAGTATCCACAGCAATTCCGATGTTGAAATAATTCTTGTAAATAATTTCTTTCTTTTCCATATCAATACTTGAATTGAACTGAGGAAACTTCTTCAAAGCCTCAACTATTATTCTTACAAGAATTGCTGTAACAGTAAGCTTAGATTGTGAATTTTTATTCAGTTCTTTTCTTGATTTTTCAAGTAAAGTAATATCAGCTTTATCAAACTGAGTAACATGCGGAATTGTTGCCCAAGCATAGCTAAGATGTTCTGCTGTTTTCTTACGAATATTTGTCATCTCAACTTTCTTGATCTCACCGAATTTCGAAAAGTCTGGCAGTGTTTCTGCTTTTATATTCAGTCCTGTGCCACCACCCTGTGCATAAGATTCGTGTAATTTCTTAGAATAAGCTTTAACATCATCCATTGAAATTCTGCCGCCAGGACCAGTGCCGGGAACTTTATTTATATCAACACCAATTTCACGAGCAATTCTTCTTACAGATGGAGCTGCTGGAGCTGCGCCTTTTAAAATTGGCGGTTGTTTATCAGGTGCTTCCATTGTCTGTATAGAAGGACGTTCGCCTGTTTTTATTTCCGGTGTTTCTTGTTTTATTTCTTCTTTAACTGTTTGTTCTTTCGTTGGCTCAACCCTTTCAGTTGATTTAGTCTCTGCCGGAGCCTGATCACTAGTTTCAACTTTGATCATTACAGCACCGACTTTTGCTTTTTCACCGGTTTTTATCAAAACTTCAACAACTTTGCCTGCAAGAGATGAGGGAACTTCTATTGTAGCTTTTTCTGTTTCGATTTCAAGCAGAGGTTGATCTTTTTCAATTACATCGCCAACCTTAACAAGAACTTCAACAACATTTGCTGAGTCAATGTTTTCACCAAGCTCAGGTAAACGAAATTCTTTTATTTCTTTTTTCCCGGTTGGTTTGGAATCAACTGCAGGTTTTGGAGCTGCTTGCGGTGTTGATTTAGGTTTCTCAGCTTCAGTCTTTGATACGATTTCAACTTTTTCCTTCTTGGAATCGGTTTCAGTTGCTTTCCCGTCTTCTTCAACAACTAAAACTATTGCGCCTACTTTAACTTTATCACCGCTTTTAACATTTAGCTTTACAATTTTTCCTTCTACTGTAGAGGGAACTTCGATTGTAGCTTTTTCAGTTTCAATCTCAAGTATCGCTTGATCTTTTGTAATTGTATCTCCTACTTTAACGAGAACTTCAACTACTTCTGCAGAATCTATGTTCTCGCCAAGTTCCGGTAATTTAAATTCTTTTGTCATCTTAAAATCCTGATTATTTTTCTGTTACTCTCAAATCATAATTCTTACACAGAGAGCCTCTGAGAAGTCCCTGAGAGCCACAGAGTTATAAAATATATCTTTTAATACCTTCCTTTAATCTTAATACATTAAAGTTTATTAACAAACCTATTTTCTTTTTAGCAAACTTAAGATAAGTTAAAATTTGAGCTTCATAGACAGGATTAAAATCATCAACAGTTTTTAACTCTAAAATAACTTTATCTTCTACAATTAAATCAGCCCGATATCCGCAATCAAGTTTTATTTCTTTGTAAACAACCGGAATAGCTTTTTGTCTTTCAACTTTTAATCCTGCTTTTTCTAATTCGTAAAAAAGACATTCCTCATAAGCTGATTCAAGTAATCCCGGACCAAGTTCTTTATGAACATTAATTGCACAGCCAATAATCACTTCAGTTAAATCTTCATATAACATCTCTGTGTTCCTCAGTGTGTTCTCTGTGCATCTCCGTGAAATTAACTTATTTTAACTAACTATTCAAAGGATTCCTTTTGTTTGGGTCTATACCAAGTTCCTTTTCAGCTTTATCTAAAACTTTATCCTGTATCTTTCCTTCCTTGAACAATGCCGTTAATGTGGTAAATGCAATATGTTTTGCATCCACTTCAAAAAACTCACGAAGCATTGCTCTTGATTCGCTTCTTCCAAAACCGTCTGTTCCAAGTGAGTATAAATATCTCGGGAACCATTTTGCAATTGAGTCAGGAAGTGCTTTAACATAATCAGAAGCTGCTACAAAAACACCTTCTTCTTTTTCAAGTGTTTTCTGAATGTAGTTTTGTTTTTGTTCTTTGGTTGGATTCAACAGATTCCATCTTTCAATTTCAAGTGCATCACGGCGTAATTCTTTGTAACTTGTTAAACTCCAAACATCGCAAGCAACGCGGTAATCATCTTCCAATATCTTTGCAGCTTTAATAACCTCATTGAGTATAGTTCCGCTTCCGAAAAGCTGTGCTCTTAGTTTAGCTGTCTTTTTATCAGAAGCTTGAAATTTATACATACCTTTTAATATTCCCTCTTTAACACCTTTAGGCATTTCAGGCATTGCATAATTTTCATTCATTAATGTAATGTAATAGAAAATATTTTCCTGATCTTCAAACATTCTCTTAATGCCATCACGAATTATAACTGCGATTTCATATGCAAAAGCAGGATCGTAGGTAACAAGATTTGGAACAGTGTATGCAAGCAAATGACTGTTTCCATCCTGATGCTGTAATCCTTCTCCTGCGAGAGTAGTTCTTCCAGATGTTCCGCCGAATAAAAATCCTTTTGCACCCATATCAGCAGCTGCCCAAACCAAATCGCCAACTCTTTGCAATCCGAACATTGAGTAATAAACAAAGAAAGGAATCATATTTATTCCGTGTGTAAGATAAGCAGTTCCTGCTGCCATAAAAGATGACATAGAACCGGCTTCAGTAATTCCTTCTTCAAGTATCTGACCATCTTTTGCTTCTTTATAATAAAGTAATGAAGCAGCATCAACCGGTTCATATAACTGACCGGCATGTGAATAAATTCCAACTTGTCTGAATAATGCTTCCATACCGAAAGTTCTGGCTTCATCCGGAACAATTGGAACTATGAGTTTTCCTATTTCTTTGTCTTTCAAAAGCTTAGCAAGGATTCTTACAAAAACCATCGTTGTTGAAACTTCGTGACCTTCTGTTCCTTTGTAAAATTCTTCAAATAAAGATTCTGGTGGAGTTTTTATTGGTCTTATATCAGTCTTACGAGAAGGTAAATATCCACCAAGTTCTTCCCTTCTCTTTTTTATGTATTGAATTTCTTCGCTGTTCTCATCCGGTTTATAAAAAGGATCATTTGCAATTCGTTCATCAGAAATCGGAATTCCAAATCTGCTTCTGAACTCTTTCATTTCATCTTCATTTAATTTCTTCTGCTGATGAGTAATATTTTTTCCTTCGCCTGCCTCACCTAATCCGTAGCCTTTAATTGTTTTTGCAATAATAACTGTAGGTTTGCCAACATAATTAACAGCTTCTTTATATGCAGCATAAACTTTTTCCGGGTCGTGACCGCCGCGTTTCATCTTGAACAATTCTTCGTCGCTCATTTGTTCAACCATCTTCAACAGATCTTCATCTTTACCAAAAAAGTTTTTTCTGATATAAGCTCCGCCTTCAACAGAATACTTTTGATATTCACCATCAACGACTTCGCCCATTCTTTTAACGAGTTTTCCTTCTGTATCTTTTTCTAATAATGGATCCCAATCTCCGCCCCAAACAACTTTAATAACATGCCATCCTGCACCTCTGAATATTGCTTCAAGCTCCTGAATAATTTTTCCATTTCCTCTTACGGGACCATCAAGTCTTTGCAAGTTTGCATTGATAACAAAAATAAGATTATCTAATTTTTCTCTCGAAGCAAGAGTGATTGCACCAAGTGTTTCGGGCTCATCTGTTTCACCATCTCCGAGAAATGCCCAGACTTTTCCGCCCGGTTTCTTTAATCCGCGATCTTCCAGGTATCTGTTAAACCTTGCTCTGTAAATTGCCTGAATAGGACCAAGTCCCATTGATACAGTTGGGAACTCCCAAAAATCAGGCATTAAGAAAGGATGAGGATATGAAGTAAGTCCGCCACCCGGAGCCAGATCTCTTCTAAAATTAACTAATTGTTCTTTAGTAATTCTTCCTTCGAGAAAAGCTCTTGCATAAAATCCTGGTGAGGCGTGTCCCTGAAAATAAATCTGATCGCCTTCATAACCTTCGCCTCTTCCGCGGAAGAAATGATTAAATCCAATTTCGTATAAAGTTGCTGCAGAAGCATAAGTTGATATATGTCCTCCAATTCCATGTTCCTGTTTATTCGCTTTAACAACCATAGCCATAGCATTCCAACGGATAAGACTTTTAATTCGTCTTTCAATTTCTCTGTTGCCTGGGAATGGTGTTTGTTTTTCTCTTGGAATTGTATTTATATAAGGTGTATTTGCGCTGAAAGGAATGTGAACTCCTGCCTTATGAGCACGCACCTGAAGTTCTCTTAACAGTTCAATTACTCTTTCGGGTCCGCTATGTTCAAGGACATAATCTAATGAGTATAACCACTCGTTAGTTTCAGTCTCTTCTACCTTTTGATCTTTTTTTATTTCATCACTCATAATAAAATTCCTCTTTTCTTTATCGCTATATCAATGATTTGGTAATAAGCTTTGTATTATCTGAAGAAACATTGGATAGCAAAAAAATTATATTTCTTATTAAAAATCACAATCTTGCAGAAAGCAATATCCAAATATTAATTATTTTTCTAATAAAGCTATGCTCAAAATTGGAATGAAAATATAAAGCAAATGAGACTGAATAACAAGAATATGTAAGTGAGTAAAAGCAAAGATAAACCGGAAGTATGTAAGTGAGACTCAAATCAAGTTTTTTTAATATTCTTACTCTTAATCATAATCTATATATGCTAACAATTATTTTTATCTTTGATAAAATTAAATCACGTGTATTGGATAAATAACTATATTATCTTTGTTAAAATAAATTTGGGATATGACTCAGTTATAAAAAGGATAACAGAATAATATGAATAAAAATATTTCTGGATTTAACTGGCTTGAAATTGCAAGAGAAATACAACAGCTTTCTCAAACCGGATTAGCTTTTGCAGTTACAGATTACGAAAAAAAGAGATATGAGCGGTTAACGAAAATAACTGTTGAAATAATTGAACACCACACAAATCTCGAAAAAGAGTCCTTAAAAAAAGTTTTAATGGAGCATCCCGGTTATGCTACTCCCAAAATTGATGTGCGTGCAGCAGTAATTAAAGATGGTAAGATATTGCTTGTACAGGAAGCAACAGATAACTGCTGGGCAATGCCGGGCGGATGGGCTGATGTTGGCGATATTCCATCAGAAGTTGCAATCAGGGAATGCAAAGAAGAAAGCGGATATAATGTTAAACCAATTAAAGTAATTGGTGTTTTTGATGCAAACAGAAACGGAAGACCTTTGGAATTTTTTCATGCATTTAAAATAATATTTTTATGTGAACTTATTAATGGAGAAGCTAAAACAAGTGACGAAACTATTGATGTTAATTTTTTTGATTTCAATAATCTTCCTTTATTATCTTTGAATCGTACTAATAAAAAACATCTGGATGAAATTAAACTACATTTACAAAATCCGGATAGAAAAACTTTTTTTGATTAACTTATGACTAAACCAAGAGATATCTTTTATACAATATCAATGCTTGAAGTAGGGGCTGGAAGGGACGCAATTGAAATCGGCAATATAGGAAAAGCCCGCGCCTGTGCAAGAAAAGGCTGCTTTGTTGCTATCAATTATTGGCTGGAAGATCATCCTGATAAGGACTGGGGAACTACTGCCATATCAATGCTTAATAAGCTTCAGGAAGATCACAGTATTCCTGGAAATATTCGTGAAGCTGCTTATAGATTAACAAAAAGAGTAGATCAGAATTTTGAAACCGGTTTTGAAGAAGATCCTGTAACTGACGGAGAAATGATAGTTGAATATTTTTTAGATCCTGAACGATTAGGTGAATAAATATTTTTGTGTCTTAACATAAATTATTACTATAATTAAACTTATCTGTAACAGACACTTTTCGAATAATCATTTCTCATTCCTGATAATTAACTGAAGAATAAACAATTGCTTTTTATTGAAAGCAGTTATAAATCTGTAAACATACTTTTTAGTTTTTATTATTATTATAAATCCAGGATTAATTACTTGCATAAATTATTTTTAATCTTTTAAAATAAAGTAATAATTTTAGTTTTATCTATGAACATCAAATTGGTTCTAAATTACGTTGTTTTGTCTTTAGTGCTTTTTGCTTGTGCTGCAAAACTTGATCTGCCTCAATATACCGCTGCACTTGATGCATATAATGATGGTAAATATCAAACAACATTAACGCTTATCAATCAGGCAATCAGTATCGAACCAGATGTTCCGGAATTTTATGTGTTAAGAGCTAAGGCAAATTATAAACTTAATAATAAAGCCTCTGCTATGAGTGATTTAAATAGTTCGCTTAAACTTGAAGAATCATTTACAGCTTTGTATTTAAAGGGTAAAATATTTTTAGAGCGTTCTGAACTTTCGAAGGCTAAGAAAAATTTCAGAAAATCATATAAACTTAATCCGACATCTGCCGACTTACTTTTTGATTTGGGTTATCTTGAATATTTAAGGGGCGAAAATCAACTTGCTCTGGATTATTATCTTAAGGCATCTAAATATGACTCGAGAAATCCTGCCGTTTATGTAAATATCGGTAATCTTTATGCAATGATGGGTAACAGTAAACTTGCAATTGATAATTATTCTAAAGCTTTAGTTCTCGATACGACAGATGGTATTCCATATTATAACCGTGCAAATGAGAAAATGATATTAAATGATATTCCCGGTGCTATTGAAGATTATAAAAAATCACTTGAGATAGATTCACTTAACACAAATACAATGTTTATTCTTGCTGAGATACAAAATAAAGTCGGAGATTATTCGGGAGCAGTTTTAAATTATAACTCTATATTAAAAATTGATTCCACATTTGCTAAAGGATTTTATTTACGCGGGCTTTCTTTATTATCCTTAAATGATGAAAAAAATGCGTGTGCAGATTTTAAAAAAGCCGGAGAGCTTGGTTACTTCGATGCTTATGAAATGATAAAAAAATATTGTGATGGCAAGAAGAAAACAAAACCAATAAAAAGGTAAGCTATATATAAAGGTATATAACTATTAAAAGAATGGCACAAATTGGTTGGTTATAAATAGTATAATCAAATATTCAAAAGATCTATCGGTGCTGAATTCTTTCCACAGGAATTCCATTTATTTCCAAAATACTAATAATATTTCTAAACCTCGGAAGCCAGGGAATGTAAATCCCGACAACTTTTACTTTATAAGTACTGCCAGGATAAATCTGCTGGTTTAATTCATCAGCATTTTCTTTATTCTGATAATAATTATTTGAGTTGCTGAAAACTTCATCTTCAGTAAAAACGAAATACTTTCCGCTCTCATTACCGAACTGAGCTTTATTAATAACTTTTATTGTTACAGTATCTTCTGTTATATAAGGTTCAAAAAAAAGATAGCCAAAGAGTATTACTAATAAGATAATAATAAAACCAGCCATTGCAGATAATTTGAAAAAACTCTCACTTAAAACCATGTAACATCTCCCAAAAATTTTGTGTCATTTAATATTTCAAAAATTTAATCCAGTTTTAGTTAGTTTATATCATAATTTCAAAGCGATTCAAATACTGTTTAATCTGATTATACATAATTTAATCAAAAACTATGCAAGATAATTCACGCATAAATCAAAGTTTTACACCTAGAAAGATGTAATAATAACACTAACTTAATTACAGTTGTAAAAATATTGCAACTTATTAAATATTGAAAATAATGAACTAAACAGCGTGAGTATCCCCTTTTATAGCCTGCCAAATTGTTATCAGAATTATTTGAATATCTAGTTTCATTGACCAATTTTCAATATACCATAAATCATATTTAATTCTTTGTATTGTTCTTTGCCGATTTAATTCTTTATCCTCAACATCACCTCGTAATCCATTAATCTGAGCCCAGCCGGTTATACCCGGTTTTACATTATGGCGAAGTTTTATTTCTTCGAAAACTTTTAAATACATATTCTGATATGGAATGGCATGTGGTCTCGGTCCAACAACAGACATATCACCAATAAGAACATTAATAAACTGAGGCAGTTCATCAATGCTGGTTCTTCTTAAAAATCCGCCAACTTTAGTAACTCTTTTATCTCCAGCAACTACCGGTTTAAATTCTTTGGATTTATTTTCATCTACCTTCATTGTCCGGAATTTAAAGAATTTAAACTTTTCATTTTTTGCACCAATTCTTTCCTGAATAAATAAAACAGGACCGCGCGAAGTAAGTTTTATTAAAACAGCTATAATCGGAAACATCCAGCTTAGAACTAAAAATATTACCAGAAATGAAAACACAATATCGAATGATCTTTTTATAAATCTCTTATTAACTTCTTCAAGAGGTTCATCCCGTGCTGTTATGATTGGGAAATTACCTATAGAACTAACCTGAAATCTGCTTGAAAGAAATTTAAAGTAATCAGGAATTATATGAATTTTCACAGCGTTAATATTACAGGTTCTGATTATCTCTTCAAGTTTTTGTGTAGATTCATTTTGTAAGGCAATAACAACTTCGTTGATGTTTTTTTCATTAATAACTTTTTCTAAATCATTTACACGCCCAATTATATCTGATTCGATTTTATTATCATCAAGAAAACCAATAAAGGAATAACCAAAATCAGGATTATCTATAATAGTCTTTTTGAAGTTTCTGCCAATATCTTCTGCCCCGATTATAATAAGACTTCTTATGCTCTTTCCTTTTTTTCTGAGAACCTGAAGTATTTTTTTAAAGGCAACTGTTCTTAAACTAATTGTTATAAAAAGTAACACTCCAAAAAAGACTATAAAGTTTCTGGTAAATAAATCTTCTTTTGCTAAAAAGATAAATAATACAGCAGCACCAATTTGTATAATAGTGCTCTTTGCAATATTGATTAGTTGAGATGCAATAGATCTTAAGTAAAATTCATCATAAAACTCAGTGATAGCAGCATAAAAGAACCAAAGTATATTCAAGGCTAATAGTAAAATGAACATATAATTTCTATCAATAAGAACGTGATATGGCTGCGCAAGCAAAGCTGCTGCAATAAATGAAATGTTCAGGAGGAACAAATCGGTAATTAATCTTTGATAGTAAATTGATTTTTTATTTACGATCATTTCTTTGCTGAGTTTGAATTGAATAATTAAATTTTTTCATCAACATAATTTTTGATATTTCTTTCAAATATTTCCCTGCTGAACTTTTCGGAATGAGCTCTAACTTCACTATAATTAATAGATTTTTTCATTGTTTCAAAATTCTTAACTGCCTCAACTATTGAATCAACTGTTTGTTCAGGAAACAGAATTCCAGTTTTTTTATCAATAACAGTTTCTATTGTGCCTCCAAAATTACCTGCAATAACAGGTGTTCCGCAAGCCATTGCTTCAACAACAATAATTCCAAAATCTTCTTCAGCGGCAAACACAAATGCCTTTGCTTTTTGCATATGCTCTCTAAGACTTTCAAATTTCTGATAGCCAATAAGACTTATGTTTGCTGTTGTTTTTGCTTTAAGTTTTTCTCTTTCAGGACCGCCTCCAATAACAATAAGTTTTTTATCCGGCATACGAGCAAAAGCATCCATAATCAAATCAATCCTTTTATACGGGACCAATCTTGATGCAGTTAAATAAAAATCTTCTTTTTGTGTTTGAAGAGAAAATTTATTCACATCAACAGGCGGATAAATTACATCAGCATCTCGATTATAAATCCTTTTAATTTTTTTTGCTATATAATTTGAATTTGCAATAAAGTAATTTACATTATCAGCGGATCGCAAATCCCATTTACGCAAATAATTTATAGTTGCTTTGGCTAAAAATCCTCTAATGCCGCGATTCAAATTAGCCTTTGATAAATAATAATCTGCCTCATCCCAGGCATATCTCATTGGTGAATGACAATAACAAATGTGAAGTTGATTTTTTCTTGTTTTTACTCCCTTTGCAACTGAGTGTGAACTTGAGATAATCAAATCGTATTTAGAAAGATCAAATGATTCGATTGCTTTTGGAAAGAGAGGTAGATATTTGCGGTGTTTTTTTTTTGAAAAAGGTAAATGCTGAATGAAAGATGTTTTTGCCTTCTTTCCTTTAAGTATTATTTTTCTTTCCTTATCAGTCAGAAAATCAACAAGAGTAAATACATCTGCCTCCGGCCATATATTTGTGAATGATTCAACTACTTTTTCAGAACCGGCATAATTAACAAGCCATTCGTGTACAATTGCTATTTTCAAAATTGCTTTTTTATAGATTAATTTTTTTTTATCAAAAATAAAGATATTATTGGAAAGAATTTTATTATCAAAAAGTATTTATATTTTTAAGACACAATCAGATTTTTAGAAAATTATTACTTCATATGATTTCAATCGTAACAGTCACATATAATAATTTTAATGAGTTAATTGAAACTCTCAATTCAATTCCTGAATCAGATATTGTCGAATCAGTTGTAATTAATGGTGGTGATTGTAAAAAGACAAAAGATTTCCTTGAAAATTATCCCGGAAAATCAATATCAGAAAAAGATGATGGTATTGCTGATGCTTTTAATAAAAGCATAAAATTATCTTCAGGTGATTACATTATGTTTCTAAACTCTGGAGATATATTGTTATCTGCAGATTACCTTCAAAAAGCAAAATCAATACTTGATAATAATCAGGACATATCATTTGTACATTCTAATATAGTATTTTCTGATCAATTAGGTGTAGATTTGTATATGAAACCACAAATGAAAAATGTTGGATTTGGGATGCCCTACCATCATCAAACAATGATTGTAAGAAAGAAAATATTTGATGAAATCGGGATGTTTAAGACGGAACTTAAATACGCTATGGATTTTGATCTTGTTGTAAGAATGGAGAAAAAGGGATACAAAGGATTTTATATAGATGAAGGTGCTACTGTTAAAATGGATGGAAAAGGTATATCAGTAAGTGAAGAAAGTAACTCAATTAGGGAATGTTTTAAAATTTTAAGAAGTGAAAACTATTTTAATATTAGTAATACAATCGGGTACATTATAAGAATTAGTTTATTTTCTGCAAGAAAGTTACTTGAGTTAACGGGCAGCAAAATTTTATTAAAAAAACTCAAACAAATAAAACATACAACCTAAACAAATTTGTAAAAAAGTCCTCTTAATAATCCTGCAATCCTACCAGAAAAAAACGCAAAAGAAGTTAATGCCTTTTTAAAATTTAATGTAAACAATCCAACAGTAAAGTTTAAAGCAGGTATGGAAAACATTTCAATGAATTCATAAGATACAATCAGTTTTCCTTTCTTAAACAGCCATTTAGCTACAAGTGCACTTTTCCCGAATCCATATTTGAAAGATTTTTCAATTTCTCCCCAAAGTGAACGACTTAATTGAGGTGGATGAAAAATGATAAGTTCGTGGAAAAAATCTATTTTGTTTTTATTGAAGTATGCCTTCCAAACTAAATCAGTTTCTTCACTTGCTCCCCAATATGCCCCAACGCCAAAATCCGGACTGAATCTTTTCAACTCATCAAAAGTGCTTGCTCTTATAATCAAGTTAGATCCCATAATTTTTTTTGTATCAATAAATCCTTTGATTCCACCTTTCATTTTTTGCCTTTTACTGTAATACTGTTTATCTGTTTCGTTGAGATAAACCCCACCGATAAGATCGAGTTCAGGCCTTTTATTTAAAATATTCTGTAGAACAATTGAATAATTTTCATCTGGAAAACCGTCATCATCACAAAAAAAAATATAATTTGTTCCAACTGGAACTTTAATTGAATTTCGTGCTTCAGAAATGGACTTTGTATTTACTCTTGTAACTTCTATTAAAGGATTGAAAATGATTTCATAAGGTAAAATTAAACCTGTTATATTCTGATCAATAAGAAAAATCCTTTGTGGTTTTACCTTCTGAGATATAAGCGCATTTAAACATCTTTCTACAAGCATTTTATCTCGATTGAATGTATTAACAACAGCTATGTAATTCATTTCTTTTTAAATAGTGAAAAAATAATATTTTCATATAATTATATTTGATCTAATCAAAAATATGTTTTTTAGATACATCATAAAAGAACTAATAAAATAAGATTTGAAAATTCCAAAAGTTAAATATTCAATATCTGAGCTTTTCAGCTTTAAAAACTCCTCAAGATCAGAAAAGGCGAAAAAGAACATAATAATTTTGTTTATCCTACAGGTTTTTAACTTCTTTTCAATTATGGCATTAGTTCCTGTTTCAATAAATTATCTGGGAAAAGTTGAATATGGTATCTGGTTAACATTGGCATCAATTCTTAGCTGGTTAATCAATCTTGATTTTGGAATTGGAAACGGATTAAGAAATAAACTTGCTGAATCTTTAGCATTAAATGATCTTAAGTTAGCCCGGATTTATATAAGCACAGCTTATACAGTTTTTGCTATTGGAATTTCAATCGCACTTATATTTTACATATCTGTTCGCGGAATATTTAATTGGGGTGATATACTTAAAGCTCCTTCAGATTATTTTGAGCTATTAAACATTCTTGTTCTTTGGGTAATTATTCTGTCCCTTGTTCAGTTTTTGCTGAAATTATTAACTTCAATTATTAATGCTGATCAAAGACCTGCATTAAACGGACTGTTAAGTCTTTCAATTAATGCTTTAACCTTAGTGATTATATTCTTACTTTCAAAAACAACTGAAAAATCATTTACAACATTTGCAATAGTTTCAAGCTGTGTTCCTGTTTTAGTTTTTTTTATTGCTTCCTCTATTTTATTTAGTGGTCATTACAGAAAAATTGCACCTTCATTTAAATATATTGATTTTAAATATTCATCAGGTCTTGTTAAGCTTGGTATGCAGTTTTTTATTATTCAAATCTCAGGCTTAATAGTTTTTACAACAGATAATGTAATTATTGCACAATTATTCGGTCCTGAACAGGTTGTAATTTACAATGTTGCATATAAATATTTTTATATGATTCCACTTGTCTTTAATGTAATCTTAGCTCCCTTCTGGTCTGCTTTTACTGAAGCTTATGTTAAACAGGAATATGATTGGATAAAAAACTCAATGAAAAAATTGATTATGGCTTGGGCAGTGCTTTCTTTTGCCGCTTTAATAATGGTTATGATTGCAAACATAGTTTATAACATCTGGGTTGGTCCGGAAATACAAGTGCCATTTATCCTTTCAGTCTTTACAGGAATTTTTGTAATAATAGCTAATTGGAATAATATATTTGCATATTTTATAAACGGAGTAGGAAAAATTCGTATTTCATTATACTATTCAATATTTATTGCTCTCTTAAATATACCTTTATCAGTTTTATTGGCTAAATATTTAGGATTAGGTATATCAGGAGTAATACTTGCTACGAATTTTTGTTTAATTATAGGTTCAGTTTGGGCACCGATTCAATATCATAAAATTATTAATAACAAGGCTTCAGGAATTTGGAACAAATAAGTTGCAAAATTTGTAATTCAAAAAGTGAATTAGTATTTACTTCAAAGTGTTTGAAAAAATATGAAGTAAAATATTTTAAATGTAATCATTGTGGATATTTGTTTACTGAAGATCCATTCTGGTTAAATGAAGCTTACGAAAGAAGTATAAATATATCTGATACAGGGTTAATTAGTAGAAATATTTTTTTTTCACAGATTCTATCCGTTCTGATTTATTTCAATTTTAATAAAGATGCTACATTTTTGGATTATGCTGGAGGATATGGTTTATTCACTAGGTTAATGAGAGATATTGGCTTTGATTTTTATTGGTATGATCCCTATACGCAAAATTTATTCGCTAATGGGTTTGAAAAAAAATTAGATAATAATATTAAGTTTGAATTAATAACCGCCTTTGAAGTTTTTGAGCATTTTGAACAACCCAATCAAGAATTGTTAAAGATGTTTAAACTTACCAATACAGTTGTATTTTCAACGGAATTAATTCCGCAAGAAATACCAGATCCTGCATTGTGGTGGTATTATGGATTTGAACATGGTCAGCACATCTCTTTTTATTCATCAAGAACATTTGAATATCTGGCAAATAAATATGATCTCAATTATTACAATACTAATGGTATTCAGTTTCTTACAAAAAAACGCTTAAATAAAAATCAATTAATAGTATTTAAGAAATTACGGAATTTGGGTTTGTTAAGATTTGTAAAGAGTAGGATGAGAAGTAAGACTTTAGAAGATTGGGAAAGGTTAAAGAATAAGCCATAAAAAAGCATTTAATTATATGTTTAAAGTTTATTTGATAAAATTTTATAACGTTCTTAGATTTTTTTTCTATAATATAATAAATATTATAATAAATCTTTCTCCATATCAAATTACTTCAAAAACGCTTTTAATCATTCGACTTGATTCGATTGGGGATTATCTTCTTGTAAGAAATTATTTAAGATTATTTAAATCAAGTAAAAAGTACTGTGATTACAAAATAACTTTGTGCGGGAATATAGTCTGGAAAGATTTAGCAGAAACTTTTGATGCTGATGTTATAGATGATTTCATCTGGTTAGATAGAAAAAAATTTAATAACAACCTATTTTATAAATACAAATTATTAAAACAAATTCATCACAAAGGTTTTGAGGTAGTAATTGATACAACTTTCTCAAGAGAGATTCTATATGGTGATTCAATTGTTAAAACAAGCCGAGCTAAAGAAAGAATAGGAAGTTCCGGTTCACCTGATAGTTATGTAAAATGGAAACGTAATCTTATTTCTAATAGATTTTATACGAAGCTAATTCAGCACTCAACCAACAACCTCTTTGAATTTTATAGGAATAAAGAATTTTTCGGACAAATATTTGAGGAACCTAATAATATTTCTCAACCAAAAATGTTGGTTGAAAACATTCAAATGAAATTGCCTACAAAAAATGATTATATCGTTATTTTTCCAGGCGCACAAGAAAAAAAGAGAATGTGGCCTGAAGAAAATTTTAAAATAATTATAAAAGAAATTCTAAATAAATATAGTTTTGATATAATAATTGCAGGTTCGAATAATGAAAAAGAAATCGCCGAGAGACTTCTTGAGAATTTAAACAAAGAGAGAGTTTTTGATCTGACAGGCAGAACCACATTACCGGAATTAGCTAAACTTATATCTCTATCTAAGCTATTAATTTCGAACGAAACTAGTGCTGTTCATTTTGCTGCTTCCGTTGGGACAAAATTTATTTGCGTTTCAAATGGTAATCACTATGGAAGATTTAATCCTTATCCAAAAGAAATGAATGTAATGGGTAAATATATTTATCCACCGGAAATACAAAATAAAATAAATGATTTTGAAAATCTCTCAAATAAATACCGATTTTATTCAGATCTTGATATTAATTCTATATCTCCAGAGACTGTGATAATCACATTATCTCAAATATTATTAAACGATTTTCTTTAAAAAAATTGTAATTTTATTCTATAATTATTTAATAAGAGATGAAAAAATGTTAATCGGAATTATAGCAAACATTACAAAAGAAAAAGTTCTGGATGTTGTTTCATCTTTTCTAACAAAGCTCAAAAAGAATAATGTTGATTATCTTCTTACCCAATCTCTAACTGAAGAAAATGGTAAACTCAGAATTAAGTTGGACGAAGATTTCGTTATTGATGATAAAGAGGTCTATGAGAAATGCGATGTAATAATATCAATCGGCGGTGATGGAACTATGCTTGCAACAGCTTATAATGCACAGTTTTATGATAAACCTGTGCTTGGGGTTAACCTTGGCAAACTTGGTTTTCTTGCTGAAGTAAATATCGATCAGATTGATAAAGTTATAGAAGATTTAATTATAGGTAATTACAAAATTGAAGAGCGAATTATAATTTCAGGTGATTTTCTTGATTATAAATCAGAAAAGATCTACGCGATAAATGATATAGTTATCGATAAAGGCGGCTGGCCTAAAATGATTGAACTGACTGTTTGGATAGATGGTGAATATGTTACGACACTTTCAGCTGATGGATTAATTATTGCAACACCAATCGGTTCAACCGGATATTCTATATCAGTCGGTGGTCCAATTGTTTCACCCAAAACTGATGTAATTACAATTGCTCCTATTTCACCGCATAGCCTGACCGTCAGACCGTTAGTTCTTCCGGCAAATCAGGAAATATTAATTAAAGCTGATTCATTGCATACAGCAATTCAGGTTAATTGCGATGGACAGAGATCTTATTCCTTTCCTCCGCCGATGGAAATTAAAATCAAGAAAAGCGATAGACCCTTAAAACTCATTCATACTTCATTAACAACTTATTTTGAAACATTACGAAACAAACTTATGTGGGGAATAGATTTAAGAAACAAAAGAAAGTAATAGTACTATGTTAAAATATTTTTTTCTAATTAGTTTAATGTTATTAAATATGAAAAATTTTGCTCAAGATTTTAAGATTGCCGTTGACGAAAAGAATGGCGAACCGCTTATTCTTGGCTACTGCCCTGTCAGTCAAATGAATGATTCAGTTTTCTCAAACACCTGGACAGTAGAATATGAAAACTATCAGCCTGATTTTGAAACAATTGATATGCTCGAAGGTAAACTCAATGATATTGTAATTCAAATTGTTTTCCGTTCTACCTGCAGCGACAGCAGAGAACAACTGCCAAGATTTTTTAAAATTCTTAATGAACTCAATTATAATTTAAATACAATTACTTTAATTGGTGTAAACAGAGAAAAGAAAGGTTTATCCAACGAAGCTGAAGGACTTAACATCGAGTTTGTTCCAACAATTATATTTTATAAAGATGGAAGTGAAATTGGGCGAATTGTTGAAACACCAGCAGAAAGTTTGGAAGAGGATTTGTTAAAAATAGTCTCAGAGAAATGACTAAGAAGTGTCTTCTGAAGAAGTAATGGTTTATTCTGAAATTAATTTACTCTGTCACCCTAAATAGTTTCAAAGGGTGACAGAAATTTAAAATATCAATCTTTGATCCGATGCGATGGACCTCGACTTGATAATTTCAAGGTATATTATATTTAATTATTTACTTCTTCCATTACGGGAAGTTTAATCTTTTTAGGCTTTAATTCTTCTTTCTTTCCCTTACCATTTCCGTTACTTGCATTTTTACCATTCTTTCCATTAAGCTTATTCTTGCTCTTAAAGCCATTTGGATTATTAGCATCAGCGTAATTTTTATAAGTATAAATCTTATGCTGAAAGTTTCTTAAAATTATTCTTTCTTCATCTTTATGTAAAACATAATTTGGAAGTAAAGGAATTTTTCCACCGCCGCCGGGTGCATCAATAACAAAATGCGGAACAGCTAGTCCGCTTGTATGTCCGCGCAATGCCTCAACAATGCTTAATCCAGTTTCAATTGATGTTCTGAAATGATTAGCACCTTTGGTTTCATCAGCCATATACATGTAATATGGTCTGACTCTGATCTTAAGAAGTTTCTGCACTAATTCCTTCATTACCGCAGGATCATCATTCACGCCCTTCATGATAACTGTCTGATTACCCATTGGAATTCCGGCATCAGCCATCATCTGACAGGCTTTGGAACTTTCCGGAGTAATTTCCCAAGGATGATTAAAATGAGTATTACAATAAATCGGATGATACTTCTTTAACATATTAACGAGCTTCGGTGTAATACGATGCGGAAGCACACAAGGCATTCTTGAACCAAGCCGGATTATTTCAATATGAGGAATTTCTCTTAATCTTTGTAATATCTTTTCGAGCATTGCATCAGTCAACATTAACGGATCGCCGCCCGAAAGTATTACATCACGTATTTCGGTGTGCTGCTCAAGATAATTGAACGCACTTTCAAGACCTCTCATCGAAATCTTTTCATAATCTCCCACTTTTCTTTTTCTTGTACAAAAGCGGCAATACAATCCGCATTGACTTGTAACAAGAAACAGTGCACGATCCGGATAGCGATGAGTAATATTTGGTACCGGACTCATTGCATCTTCCATCAGAGGATCTTCAGCTGCATCAAAATCTTCCAGTTCTGTTTTATCAGGAACACATTGACGCCAGATTGGATCTCCCGGATAACGGATTAAGTTAAAATAATATGGATTGATACGAGCCTGGAAAAATTCATCAAGATCTTCTGCCACTTTTTTATCGATCCCGAATTTTTCAACTAGTTGATCGACAGTATGAACACTGTCTCGTACCATTTGCTGCCAAAGTTCCATAACGATTCCTCAGTGATTCTTATTATTAAAATACTTCCCAAAAACCAGCAGGTTGTCACCAACTGAATAAAAATCCTTTATCTCCGAAATAATCGTGTAATTATTTCTAAGATAAAAGTTCTGTGTAGAAGCATAGCTTTCTTTGGAAGAAGTTTCAGCAAGCAGCCATCTGCCGTTATTGTTTCTAACGAACTCTTCAGCATGAGTTAAAAGACTTTTTCCGATTCCTTTGCCTGAGAAAGTTGGATCGGAAACAATCCAATAAAGATCATAAACCCCATCAGTTAATGGTCGTCTTCCAGTACAATGATATCCAATAATCCTGCCATCATTTTCATAAACATAAACATGATAGTCGTCCTGATGAGGATTCATAACAGAAATATTCACAAGTTCCATTGCAACTTTAATTTCTTCTTCATTGAAGTTTGGAATCCTCGACAGCATCTCTTCAATTTCCACTTCGTCAGACCGCTTTATTTTTCGGATCATCATACTTTCTTTGTAATGCAAAATTAGTTATGGTAAATAAAAGTTCACTGTAATTTTTTCCTGAAGCTGCTGCAGCCCTTGCAAAACCGGAGTCGCTGGAAACATCAGGATTTGGATTCACCTCGATCACATACGGTATTCCATCATCAGATAATCTGATATCAACACGTGCATAGTCTCTGCATCCTAAAACATTATAAGCATCAACAGCAATTTCTTTAATCTGTTTTTCTTTTGATTCTTCTATATTAGCCGGACAAACCGGCTTTGTATAATTATAATAAGTACTTCCTTCGATCCATTTACCATCATAGGTTACAATCTTCGGTAAATTTTCCGGTAAGCCGGTAAAATCTATCTCTGATATTGGCAAAGTTTTACCACCAAGTACTGCACAGTTTAATTCTCTTCCAACAATATATTCTTCAACTATCAGTTTCTTATTATAAGTCTCAGTTAAAAAAGTAAAATGCTTTCTTAATTCCCTGTAATTATTTACAACAGAATTTTCCGAAATGCCTATACTTGCATCTTCATCAATAAGTTTTAGAATTAAAGGATAGTTAAGATTAATATCTTTTCTGGTAAACTTCTGATTTGGAGCTAATGTTATTGCTCTCGGAGTTTTTATTCCGTTTGAGTATAAAATTTCTTTCGTTCTTTTTTTATTAAGACAATTACCAAGCGTCTGAGGAACATTTCCTGTGTATTCATACTCCAGCAGTTCGTATAAACCTGCCATACAATATTCGTAGTGAGCAATTCCTTCTACCGATTCAACAAAATTTAAGATTGCATCAGGATTATATTTTGTTATTTCCTGTATTGTCCGGTTAACATCCCTATCAACAGCTAATGAACTGACATCTGAAAAAAATGTTCGGAGATGATTTTCAATTTCCATCATATTTGATGCAAAAGAATGTTCTGATAAATCTTTGCTGTCCGACTTTTCATCTGCAGGCTTGCCGTTATAAATCGGAAATATACTTACAGGCGAATTGTAACAAATTAATATTTTAGCTTTGGTTTTCATGCAATCTATAAAAGATTATATCTCCTGATTCCTGCGGCTAAAACATGATTTATCATATCGTTATACTCAATACCAGCAGCACGGGCAGCTTTAGGATAACTTGAGTTTTCATTCGGATCAGGAATGATTCCGGGCAAAGGATTAATCTCAATAATATTGGGTTCACCATTTTCATCAAGACGCAAATCTATCCTGCTCCAATCCCGGCATCTTAAAACTCTGTAAGTATCAAGACAAACTTTGTTTATCTTTTTTTCAAGTTCTTTTGTGATATCAGCCGGACAATCAAAAACATCAAACTCATTTTCTTTTGTGTCAAGTATCCATTTAGCTTCGTAAGAATACAGATGTACAGTTCCCTCTGGATATTTATCATACCTCATCTCAATTGCAGGCAAGACCGTGGCATCACCATTGTTGCCAAGAATTGCAACTGTAAACTCACGACCGGGTAAAAATTCTTCAACCAATGAAGATTGATTATACTCGGATGTAATCCTTTTAATCTCTCTTTCAAGTTCTGTTTGATTATGAACAAAAGATGAAGCATAAATTCCTTTACCGGAACCTTCGCTGATTGGTTTTACAATCATCGGGAATTTTAAGTTATGATTCTTTGCGTCTTCAACTTTATCGGCTACAAAAAACTTTGCATTAGGAATTTTATAATAACTTAAAATTTCTTTTGTGCGGGCTTTATCGAGACATATTGCTAAAGTAAGTGCATCGGAACCGGTATAAGGTATCTTAAGCATATCAAGCATTGCCGGAATCTGAGCTTCGCGGCTTACGCCATTAGCACCTTCAGCAATATTAAAAACAATATCGGGTTTTATTTCTCTGAATTTATTGTAGGCTTCTTCGTCTGCTTCGATAAGAGAAACATTATTGTAGATTGAGATTGCATCTTTAACTGCATTAATTGTTTCCCACGTGTCCCACTCGGCGTACTGATCAATTTCTGAATTTGATTTTTGTGATGATGAATTAAGGATTGGAGACACTACTGCAGGGAAAGAATCACTTTCAGGTTTAACATTATATGCCAAAGCAACATTCAACTTCTTGTTAAAGAAGGACGATAAAATATTTTTTTCTCCTACAATAATTTTTTCGATAGCAAATATAATGTTTATAAAAATTTTGTCAATAACTCGGCAACTTTGTTTAAAAATATTTTTTAAAGCGTCATCAACAAAAATTATTGTCTTCAGAAAATATTTTTAAATAAATTTTTCTGATAAAAATTTTTGAACGTCGTTTTGAGGCTCTGTTTATCGGTATAAAACTGCTGTGGTTATTTTTAACGTTACGCTATCTTGGCGTAAGAAAGATTTTCGGAGTAATGTTTAATCAGATTTTTCCGGATGACGGCTGAAAAATTTTTTTCTAACTTTGGGTCAACTTCAATTAATTTGAACGCACTTTGCTTCGCTTCAAGGATTAATTCCTGATCTTCAATGATGTTTGTGTACTTCAATTCAGGGAAACCACTTTGTTTTGTTCCGAAGATATCACCGGGTCCGCGGAGTTTTAAATCTATCTCAGAAATTTTAAATCCATCAAGATATTTTACCATCGATTGCAATCTTACAGAAGACTTATACCTTTCAAGTTGTGCTGAAGATAAATATTCCAGCTCAAGTTCGTTTGCATTTTGTTTTGCGGCAATCTCATCCTTTGTTATTAAAATGCAATAACTCTTTTTATTTCCTCTCCCTATTCTGCCGCGTAGCTGATGAAGCTGCGATAATCCAAAACGATGAGCATCATTTATTAAAATTATGTTTGCATCCGGAATGTCAATTCCAACTTCTATTACCGTAGTTGAAACTAAAACATCAAACATCTTTTTCTGAAACATCAGCATCACTTCTTCTTTTTCCTGCCAGCTCATTCTTCCATGAATTAAACCAAGTTTTAGATTTTGCAGGTGATTTTCTTTTAAATCCTCATAAAATGTTGTTGCAGCTTTTAAATCTAACTTTTCTGATTCTTCAACGAGCGGATAAACTAAAAAAGTCTGATAACCTTCTTTGGTTTTATCAACAATGAATTTATAAATCTCAGGCAATTTCTTTTCACCACGTAAAACAGTTTTAATCGGAATACGATTTTTAGGCATTTCATTAATGATTGATAAATCAAGATCGCCGTAAACCGTCATTGAAAGAGTTCGTGGAATTGGCGTAGCACTCATCACCAATACATCCGGTGTTTTGCCTTTGCTTTGTAATGCTGCTCTTTGTTTAACACCAAAACGATGCTGTTCATCTATTACAATTAATCCAAGATTATTAAATTTAACCTGCTCTTCAAAAATTGCGTGAGTTCCAATTATTATGTCTGCTTCCTGCAATTCAATGTCTGAAAGTTTTTTTGTCCGTTCGGATTTCTTTTGTCCACCCAATAGCAAACTTACTTTAACTTCCTTTTTAGGGTTTAACTTATAAAGTTTCTGCATCATAGCAGAAATATTTTTTGCATGCTGATCTGCTAAAATTTCCGTCGGTGCCATAAGTGCCGCTTGAAATCCGTTATCAACAGCAATAAGCATTGATATTAAAGCAACGATAGTTTTTCCGCTTCCAACATCACCTTGTAAAAGTCTGTTCATCGGTTTTTCTGAAAGCATATCGTTTTTAATTTCAGTTAAAACATTTAGCTGGGATTTTGTCAATTCAAACGGAAGCGTTTTAATAAAATCAGAAACAAGGCTAGTTTTTATTTCCATCTTGTTGCCAATGAGTTTTGTCTGATAATTATTTTTTCTGATCGCAACAAGCAGTTCAAGATAAAACATTTCTTCAAACTTGAATCTGTATTTTGCTTTTGTAAATAATTCATTGTTTTCAGGATAATGATAATTTTTAATTGCAGTTACAATATCAACAAGGTTATGTTGTTTAATAATTTCCTGTGGAAGGGTTTCCTCGATTTTATCTGCATATCTATCAACAGCAAAATGAATTATCCTTCTTAAGCTTAAATCCCCAATGTTGCGCTGTTTAAGTTCTTTGGGGATTCTGTAAAACGGAATTATTTTTCCTGTGTTCAAAAAACTTTGTGTTTCTTCTTCTGTAACTTTATCAAAATCTGGATGGATGATTTGCAGCTTGTTGTAATTTATTTCCGGTTTACCTGAGATTGCAAAGTAATCGCCTTCATTAAAGACAGAAAGAAAATATTTTACTCCCTGAAACCAAACACATTCAATAAATCCAGTTGAATCTCTGAACTGAACTTTAAGAATTTCTTTCCTGCCAAGATTCCTTTTTTCTTTATCAACTACTTTTGCAATTATTGTTGCTTCGCCATCATAACCGTTCATTGCATATCCATAAGCACGGGATGCAGTTAAAACAGTTGTGCGGTCTAAATGTCTTGATGGAAAATAAAAGATGAGATCGCGAATAGTATTTATCCCGATTTTAGAAAACGATTCTGCGCGTTTTGGTCCTACCGATTTAATATACTGGACAGATGAATCAAGAATATTTCCTTTATCAGATTTCATTGTCCTAAAAATAGATTATTAGATTTGTAAACTCAAATCGGAAGGCAGGTATATAAATAGAATATTTTTAACAAGCGGCAGGAAACAAAAATCAGGTTAGTTCATTGCAGGGAAAAATACCTTAAATGTTGTTCCTTCGCCAAACTCTGATTCAACTTCAATTTTACCTGAGTAGGAATCAACAATTCGTTTAACTATGGAAAGTCCTAAACCTGTTCCGCTAATATTTTTTGTTTTTTCATTTTTAGCACGGAAGAACTCACCGAACAGTCTTTGTTTGTCTTCAGGTTTTAATCCAATTCCACTGTCTTTTATTTCGGTTATAATATAATTATCCGATTGATAAAGACTGATATTTATTATTCCCTGATCGCGGTTATATTTAATTGCATTACTGATAAGATTTGTAAACAATCTTGATATCTCATCATTATCAGCTTTTATGCAAAGCTCTGATGCATCTTTTTCAAAAATAACCTGAATGCCCTTTTTATTAATATCGAGTTGAAACAGTTCAAGTATGGATGAAATGACTTCGTGCAGACAAACTTTTTTAATTTCGCGGTGAACAGTTTTTAATTCCATTCTTGAAATATCAAGAAGATCATTTACCATTTTAAGCAAACCATCCAATCTAACCATTGAACGGATTTCATATTCCTTCTTTTGTTCTGAAGTAAGTGTTATTGAATCATCATTAAATAATTTTAGAAAACCATAAACAGCCGCTATTGGCGCTTTGAGTTCGTGTGATACCATTGAAACGAATTGAGATTTTACAAATTCAATTTTCTTTAACTCTGTGATATCTTTAAACACAATTACAACTCCTGCTACATTATCTCCCGGATGTCTGACAGCAGAAGCAGTAACTTCAATAAAAAATTCCCTGTTTGGTTTTAGCTCAATCTGAATTGTGTATGATTTATTTTCATTTGAGGTATCGTTCAGGAGTTTATTGTATAACTCAAGTATTTCCGGGCGGAGTTTATCAAGAATATATTCTTCAACGGCGATTCCTGATAGTTCTAAAAATCTTAATGCAGCCGGATTGTAGAGAACAGCAAGTCCTTCCTTATTTATTACCAGAACACCATCAGTAATTGAGTTGATGATTGTATTCAATCTGGTTTTTTCAAACGCAACCTCGAGTAAGCGTTCTTCCCTTTCTCTTCGCCATTTATCAGCTTCAAGATTTACTAATCTTCTCTGATAACCTTCTTTAATATTTGCAATAAGTTCTTCAGGTGAAAAAGGTTTTGGTATATAACTGTGTGCACCAAGCCTGGTTGCTTCAACAGCAGTTTCATAACTTGCATAAGCAGTTGCGATAAAACATACAGTATAAGGAAATTTCTTTCTGATTTTTTTTAATACTTCAAGCCCATCAATATCAGGCATCTTTAAATCAATAACTGCAATATCAAATTCATTTTCAGTTCCAAACTTAATTCCTTCGGTTCCGTTTTCTGCGGTGGTAACTTCATAACCTTCCATTTCAAGCAGTCTCTGCGCACCAATACGAAGACCTTTTTCGTCATCAACAATCAGAACTTTCGGTTTGTAATTATTCATAGGTTACTATTTTAAGTGAACTCAGCCCAAATTCCTCTTTTAGTAAGAGAGGGACTTTTAAATTCTTCTTTCACTTTTTAAGAAAAGGAATTGAAGATGAGTCCAAATTTTTGGTTAAAAGAAAATGTCTGAAAATAAACTATTTAAATTATTGTTTTTATTGCCAACGATTCATTATAAAGAATTCAGACGAAGCAATCTTTATTAGCATTTTTGATTGCTTCTTCCCTATTTCCATCAATATCCGCAATGAACGAGTCTCATTATTTCTTCAATTCATAAAATGCTTCTAACTTCTCAACAAATTCTTCAATAATTACCGGTTTATGAATAAGTGCATCAGCTTTTATCCATTCTCTTTCTTCAGATGTTGATGCTCCGAATTTAAATCCGGTATCATAAGTTGCAGAAGTTAAAATAAATACAGGAATCTTTTTCCCGTGTTCATCATTTTTTATTCTGTAACATAGTACAAAACCCGAATCGTGTTCTTCCATAATCAAGTCAACCACACAGGCATCGGGTTTGGTTTTCTTAAAAACTTCAAAACCTTCTTTTCCGCTGGTTGCAGTAATTACTTCATAACCTTTTGATTCGATTAGTAATTTATTTTGTTCAAGAAGATCAAGATCGTCATCAACTAATAATATTTTTTTTCTGGTATTCATAAAGCTTCTATTCCTTCACTTACTTTTGTTATCTGATGTACCTGACTTTTAGGCAGTACAACACTAAATGTAGTGCCTTTTCCTGTTTCACTTGTAAAAGTGATATTTCCTTTATGCATTTTAATAATTCCGTATGAAATTGCAAGACCAAGACCGGTTCCTTTGCCCATACTTTTTGTTGTAAAGAATGGTATAAATATTTTGCCATAATTTTCTTTTGGTATTCCATTACCGGTATCCGAAAATTCAATTTTAACATTATCCCCGTTTAATGAAAGGGATATTTTTAATTCTCTTTTTCCATCAATATCGCTCATGGCATCACAGGCATTTTTTATAATATTAACAAAAACCTGTTTAAGCTGATCTTCGTCCCCGGTAATGCTGTAATGATTTTCTTCAATATCATACCTGAAACTAATTCCGCGATAAGCAGTATTTATCGCAAACGGTTTTAATGTTTCTTTTAATGTTTCTGCCAGGTCAAATTCTTTTAAGTTCAGTTTGCCCTGCCGTGCAAAGTTTAGAAGATTAGCTACAATATTTTTACATCTGTTTGCTTCTTCAACTATCAATTCAAGATCTTCCGCCTTCTGATCATTATTATAAATTTTTTCAAGATCTCTTTTAAGCATTGATGCATAAAGTAAAATTGCTCCGAGCGGATTATTAATTTCGTGTGCTACACCTGCTGCAAGCTGTCCGATAGACGCAAGTTTTTCTGCAACACGAAGCTGCTCTTCTGTATTGCTTAAGTTATCATAAGCAGTTTTTAATTCATCAAGAAGATAGGGCAGACACATTTCTTTTTCTGCAAGATCTTTTGCAATTGCAACTGCATATTCCCTGCAGGTTGCGTAACCGCAGGCACCACAGTTTAATTCATCTTTAACAGAATATTTTTTTGTCTGTGCTAATATTTCTTTAATCTTTTCTTCAGAAGGATACGGTCTCCTTTGATTATCTAAACCAAAGTTTCTTTTCAGATTTAATTTTCTTGCATTGTAAAGATTGCTCTTCCACACATGCTTATCAACATTGTTAATTTTTTCATCAATGTAGTTAATAACTTTTTCACGCCGCGCATAATAATTAAGCTCTGTATCAATCGCAGGACCGCTGATGCACCCCTCACAAAATAAAATATCAGTAAACTTTGCGTTGATATGATTGTTTGCAATCTCATCAATTATTTCAAGAACTTTTTTCTTGCCTTCAACCACAATTATATCTTTTTCAAGAATATCATCATTTACATCTGTGGTTTTTAACAAGCCGCCTGCAAGCGGATACGCTTTACCCATCATAGCATGCGGTCCATCAAATTCACTTTCTTCTAATTCGTCCGGATTTATTCTGCTGTATTCAAACATTTCTTTCAACTCTGAAAATGTCAGAACTGCATCAATTACTCCTGCAACATCTTCATCTCTTGCTTCGTGCTTTTTAGCAATACAAGGTCCGATAAAAACAATTTTACAATTTACATCTTCAGTTACTTTAAGATATCTGCCGAGTGCAATCATTGGCGAAACTACTTTTGCAAGATAAGGAACGAGTTTAACAAAATACTTTTGAATGTAACTAACAACTGCAGGACAGGCAGAGCTGATTACTGTCTTTTCAGAATCGCTGTTTATCACATCCATATAATCATTTGCAATCAGGTCAGCACCAAAAGCAGTTTCAATTACTTTTGTAAATCCAAGTTTTCTTAAAGCAGACGGAATTTTTCTGTAGTTGTCAGGAAACGATGCCGCAAAAGACGGAGCAACAATAGCAATTGTATTATTACCTGCAATCAAATCATAAGCAATATCAATTTCAGATAAAATCTGTTTTGCATCCTGTGAACAGACTTTTACACAATGCCCGCAGACAATACATCTTTCTTCAATCACCTTTGCCTGTCCGTCAATGACGCGAATAGCCGCAGCAGGACATTCTCTTATACAAGAGTAACATCTCTTACATCTGTCGGTTATCGTTGTAACTATTGCGTAATTCATTATGTAAAATTACTTAATTAAAATCATTTTCTTCGAGCTAATAAAATCACCAGCCTGTATTTTGTAAATGTAAACTCCGCTTGAAAGTTTGCTTGCATCGAAGTTTACTTCATATTTTCCTGCAGTTTTTTCTTCGTTAATAAGTGTTGCTACTACTGCACCAAGTATATCATAAATCCTCAGTGTTACAATACCATCTTGTGGGGTTTGGTAGCGGATTGAAGTACTTGGGTTGAAAGGGTTTGGATAGTTTTGTGAAAGTTCATACAATGTTGGTTTGTCCGCACCATTAAAGTTTCTAACCAATAAGTTTGACTTTTCTAACACTATATCATCTCTCTGTATATCGGATATAAACAAGTTTACTGAATCATTTACAGCAGTTGTAAGTTTTAAGTAATAACTGCCTGATTCAATTCCAAAGCAATCAATTAAATAACTTGGATTTGCATATATCTGAACATTAGATTTATTGTAAGTTATATTATCAAATGTACCAACTACCTGATTTGTTGCTGAATTAACAAGCTCGCACTTAAAATTTACATCAAAAATATCTGTTAGTACTGAATCTGCCAGGGAAGGATTTACAACATAATAATAATTTGAAAAAATCAGTTCGCTTTGCGAATTTAAACTGAATGATTCAGTCCTTGCAAATTCATTAAATTCTTCTACGCTATTAACGGGTAATGTATCTATTCTATTTACAAATCTTATTGCCTGACCATCTAACATAACTTCACCAATGTTAAACAAAAACTCTATATTATTTTTCTCAACTACACCTGATCTGCCATAACTAATATCTATAGTTTCGGTTTCTACCGCTTTTGCCAGAGGTACAAGTGAAAAGTTATTTGTGCACTTGTTCAGCAGGTAAGGTGCGGTAGTAGTATTGTTAAATACCATTACTTCTATATTGCTAAAGTAATCGGCATTGCTAGCCATTGTCTGTATTCCGTTTGATGTAAGATTTGTAATAGTACCATAAGTGCCGTCTGAGTTTCTTTTTACATATTTTGAATACTGACCGTTCATCTCGCTCCAGGTTAATATTGAGCCGTCAGCAGCACTTATGGAATTATTATTTGTGTAGTTTACATTATTACTAAAGCTGCTAAAACCACCCCAGCTTGAACGTAAGCCTGCTTTAACTACAGCAGCGTATCTTCTTAAACCGTCTTCATGCTCTTTTGCAATCACCTTATCCATTGCTGATGTATATATGCCTGTCCAGCTTATAAAAACATAATTATTAGAGCCTGCAATGCTGATATTTGGATTATTGTTTGTTTTAAAACCACTGCCAGTAGAAACATTAATTGCTGCATCATACTGCCAGGGACCTGTGTAACTTTCTGTAACTGCATATTTATACATTATCGAATTCTGACTTTCGTAAACCAAATGAATATGAGCATAACTTTCAACCACAGAAGGATTTATAGAATATAAATTTGTTCCCGGGATTGCTGCTTCATTGCTCCAGTTCCATAAGCCGGTATTTATATTAAACCACTTAGTTCTTTCTTTTAATCCTTCAGTTGAGTTTTTTCTGTATGCAATAAATAATTGAACCTGGTTATATGAGATAACAGGTTTTGCATTA
>Ga0116185_1000766_pt1 | contig 35408 bp, 50 predicted proteins | sample AD_JPNNA7_MetaG_FD_89754 | JGI IMG/M metagenome (GOLD analysis project Ga0116185, IMG submission 89754) | Active sludge microbial communities of municipal wastewater-treating anaerobic digesters from Japan - AD_JPNNA7_MetaG | ecosystem: Engineered > Bioreactor > Anaerobic > Digestate | place...
AGCAAAAAGATTTCCAGAGCACAGCTGAACGAGAAAGCCAAAGAAGCAAAGATGACAGCTGTACAAGCCCAGAAGTTGTTGGAAGGGCTTGGCTTCACAATCTACGAATAACACTTAAAACCCATTGTCGGGAGTTGGCTGTAGAATAAACTCTTAAATAAAACCAAAGGAGATTTGACTATGGCTAGTGATGAGAGAATTTATGTAAGAGTTACCAAGCAGGCTATCGAGAAGCTTGGTGGTGAGTTGGAGATGACAGCAAACGAAGTTATCTTCCATGTTCCGTCCAAGAGGATCGACCCGCTGTTTGTAGAATACCTCAGAGATGAGCTTGACTTCAGTAATTCAGAAGTTGATGAAGTCTATGAGCAAATCACTGACATTTCAATCAAGAAGTTTATTGGCAAAGCAATTAGGAATTCCAGGTAGTTCCTCAGCATTTCCTCGCAATTTCCTTCCTTCAAGGCATCTTGGTTCTGTCCAAGGTGCCTTTCTTTTTTACTTACTTTACTATCCAGATTTTTAATTTAAAGTAAAGGAATTTAGAAAATTTTTTGAAAGAAAAGCTTTGAATTAGACTTTTGGCTTAGTTTAAGTTTTCAGTCGTTGTTTGGTTAAGAATGTTGTTTGGTTAAGAATTCGTGTAATGGTGTAATGTTGTAATGTTGTAATGGTGTAATGTAGTAATGTAGTAAACCAGTAAGCCTGTAATGTTGTAATTTGTGAGTATGTCCCATTTGTTTGTGGACAGCTGTTTTGAAAATTTTTCTTTTTCAAATTTTGTAATTTCTGAATTTCGTTTCTTAGTTTCGTTTGAGTTTTTATTTACTTCTTATTTTATATATAATAATATATTATTATAAGAAAATATTAAATAAATAAGAAAAAATATTAAATGAATAAGGAAATATGAAACAACCAAGAAAGTATAAATTTTGGACTTTCTTGAAAAAATTTTCTTCTTGAAAACAAACAATAGCTGTCAAGTAACAAAACAGCTGTCAAGTAACAAAACGGGTATACTCACGATTTACAGGCTTACAGGCTTACAGGCTTACTACATTACACGATTACACGATTACACCATTACAACAAACTGAAAAAAGGTATTGATTTCTGGACAAAAATATGTTATATTCTTTGTATGGATAAATGAAAAAGAAAATATGCCCGACTCACAGGGGCAATAAAATACTGTGAGCCTCCAAGCCAAACCGATTGGCTTGAGGAAAAGGAGGAAGGAGGAAAAATGAAAAACCTTTTAGTTACAAACAGCTTTCGCAAACTAAAGTCTGTCAAAGTTGCAGAAAACCGTTAAAACTCAATCTGTTGAGAAAAAGACCAGACGCAGAACTGTGTTACAAATGCTGCCGAACTGCGAGACTTATCCACAAGGCGGGGGATAAATGACTGAACAAATGACTGAACAAATGCTCCCTGTTTTCAGGACTAACATAGAAAACCGTCTTATGGCAGTTTTCGCGGTTAACTTGTTTATCGAAAGAGGAGAGAAATTTGCTGTACTTTTTGTTCTGCAATTCCTTGCAGATAAAGTGTACAGAAGAAACTAAAGGAGGCTAAAAAATGAGGCCAGAAAAAGAACAAAGAATATTAAATATATTCTTTGGAATAACGATACCTATCTTGCTGTTGTCGCTTTCCTTTGCCACAGGCTCTGTGTTCATGAAGCAGAGAATACGGGCTGAAATTATGGGAAGCACGAGGACTGCAATAATTTCTCCGACACTTGGAATAACAATCCTTCCGAAGGCTGGAACCTTACTTACGATTCAGAAGCCTGACGAATTGGAAGGAGAATAATGAAGCTGTTCATTTATGCTATATTATTAGTATTCTTGTTTATAAGTTGGTTCTTTATAGCTAAATTTTCAGCTTGGCTCGTAACCTATATCATAAATTGAAGGAGGCAAGAGATGCAAGAATGTCAGAAAAAGGATTATTTAAGAGACAAGTTGTTCCGCCTTGTGAATGGAAATTACTCCAAGATGGAACAAGCAAAGGGACTAATTGCTTTGCATAGTATAGGAATTATTACTTCAAAGCAATTAAGTATGTATGTCAAGACTTTAAAACTAGAAAAGGAGATAGTGAGATGAAAAAGACAAAGGAAAAGAGCAATTCACTGGAAGAAACACGCATGGAGTTGAACAGTTTAAGAAAAGAATACGCTGAATTATCTGACGAATTGTTCAAGATAGTTGGTGAACTAGTTAAGCAGATAAATCAACTCGAAGACCGCAAAAATTTGCTTAACAAGCCTCAGCTTTCACACTCGCAACTTTCTATGATGGCTCATGCAGAAGAAGCCTATAAAAAAGGTAAGAATAACTACCTATCTCGAGAAATACTCCAAGAAAAGTATTATATTAATCCAGAAAGGCATCAACATCTCTGGAGTGAATCAGAAGATGAGCTACTTGAAAGGAATCTCATGGGACTTATCAATGCAGCATCTCTGAAGCACAAGAGGCACAAGTCAGCTATAATGTTCAGAATTTCAAGACTTTTAAGGGATGCAGGTATAGAGCCATGAAACCAAAAGAATTGTTTCGTTCGCTTAGGAGAGCAGAAGTGTCACAGCATAGGTTTCATGACTGCAGCAATTACGATGACTGCCTGGTATTAGCCGCAAAAGGTGCTTGGGAAAGTTTTTCTTGTAAGGAATGTAGTCGGTTTGTTGAATATCAAGAAGATACAAAATTTGGACTTTCTGGGAGGAATTAAGAATGAGCGACGAATTAAGTCCAAAAGACATTCCCTTGATTCCTGGATTCCATCCAGAGTATCTTGGTAACAATGTATATGTTAGGTTTGATGGGTTTGGCTTTGTCCTTTATCTGGACAACGGCGAAGACCCGCATACCCAGATTTATCTCGAACCTGACGTATACCAAAGTCTCACAAACTACGCTGACAAAGTGGCAGAAACAATCAAAGCCCTAAAGGGCTAAAATTAAATGCAGCGAAGCTGCAAAGGAGGCCAAAGATGGCAAATCATCAAGAAGAGTACAAACTGAATAAGGAAACAAAAGGAGCACTGCGGTATGGGACTGGAGACCCAGACAGTCCCTATGGAGACATCTATATTCGGAAGTCGTTGTTCCAAGGAAAGAAACGTCCTCAAGTAATTAAAGTAACTTTTACATTCCCTGAAGATAAGTAACCTAAAGTGGTAGGACGGATGAATCGCTGGCCTAAGAAAAAAATCTATATATTGTGTGGAAGTTTCAAAGGCAATAACAGTGTACGCGTCCTACCTTTTAAAAGACTAAACTAAAGGAGAATTGATATGGACTTTGAATTAAAAAGCACGGGAAACATGACTGTGGAACCGAAAGAAAAACATCCAGCTTGGCCTTGGTTTGAAAGATGGCTCGCACGCTTTCCTAACATTCAAGACAACTGGGTACTTTACTGGAGTGCTTTCTGTGAAGGTTGGAAGGCGAGGGAGAAGGTATGAAAAATAGCGAAGAACCAACTATTACTTATGAAGAATTAGAACTGGTCGAAAAGCTACGCAGAGAAGCCTGTCTCAAATGTCTTAAATGCTGTAAGATATCGTTACTTCCAGTTGACATTCGCGACAAGACTGAACTTGACTTCTATGCAACGAAAGGATTTGAATTCTTTGTCAGCGGAAATAACATTGAGACAGCGAGAGTATTTACTATAATCCACAAAGATTGCAAACATCTGACTAAGCTTGGTTGTAAGATTTACGACAAAAGACCAGATGCGTGCAAATACTATGATGGTCGGGACGACCCAGTTTTAACAAAAGCTTGCTTGTGGTGGAACATAAAGGAAGATAAGACAAACGAGTGGAAACGTAAATTAAACTCAGAAAGGAGATGAGTCTAAATGAATTATAGCCCTGATACAGATTTAAAAGCAATACTTGAAGAACATGAAGGTGATAGACCTTCCAGCCAGCGGCGAGTAGGTATAATGCTTTGCTACCCCTTCGAGGAGAAGCGTTTATTGAAGTGGAATGTTGATGTCTTAATTCAACCCAAACTTGATGGTGAACGCTGCAGGGCGTTAATCTATAACAAGAATGTAACACTCATCAGCAGTGAAGGGAACATTATTAACAGTGTTCCTCATATAAACAAGGCGTTGTTAGAAACTGGGATGGACAAAATTGAGCTTGATGGTGAGCTGTATATTCATGGCTTACCATTTGAAGAAATCCATTCAAGAGTATCAAGAAAAACTAATCTTCATCCAAGGTATGACGAAGTTCAGTATCATATATTCGATTCTGTTTCAAATGAAGCTCAAATTACAAGACTAATTGAGCTTACAAAATACGAGATGAATCCAGATATTCTGCAAATAGTAAGTACTGTCAGAAGCGACAGGGGCGATATTCAGAATATTATGCTTTGGCTTGAACATTATCAGAAACAAGGTTACGAAGGAATTGTCATTCGACATCCGCATGCAACTTATAAGCGAAGTCGTTCTACCTTGATGATGAAATTCAAGCCAAGAAAAAAGGATGCTTATCGTATTGTTGGCTACGTTGAAGAAAAGGATAAATACGGTCATCCTAAAGGAACTCTTGGTGCTGTTATTTGCAGAAGTAATGACGGAAGTCTGTTTAATGTTGGCAGTGGATTCACCGCAGACCAGCGTCAAGATTACTGGCAAAAGCGGGAGGACTTAATCGGTAGAATAGTCATTGTAAAGTATCAGCACCTTACGCCTGGACGTAATGTTCCAAGATTCCCTGTATTTTCAGAGATTAAATAATAATAAAGGAGGTAGAATAATGCCAAGACCACTTGAATCAACAAATCCAAGCATATTGAGGGTTGTGTCCGCAACCAGACGTTGTAATTGCAAGCTTTGTGGAGTGGAAATTCCTATTGGAACAAAAAAGTTTGCATTAGACCACAATGGAGCAAGATTATCATTCTGTATTAGTTGTGTATCAGATGCTTTTTCTAAGCTTAGAAAGGAGTATTAAAATTTCAGGCTATAAAGAATCTGATGAATAGACAGAAAGGAGGAAAATATGACAAAGAAAAAGGATAAGTTGTATGGAAGTCTGGTTCACGCATTAGGCTTGGCTTATGAACAAGCTGCCTATGGCAAGGGGAAAGAGCGTCATGCTAATGACAAGCCATTTGAGGAACAGACTATGATGGTAGCAAACAGGGTTACTGATGGTGGCTTTAGTTGGGGTCAAATCTTCAAAAAGATTCAGGAAATTCCTAACATAAAAGACCCCGACCTTAAACTGGCAGAAATGATAAGTATTATTGTATATGCTGCAGGATGGGTACTATGGTACGAAGAATTTGTAAAGAAAGGACAGAAATATGATGGAAACTTGGATAACAGCAATTGTGTGGCTGATAATAAAAATGCATCAAAAGTGGAGGAATGAATTATGACAGTTCAGGAATATTTTGAACAAGCTCTTCGTATGGAAGAAGGTGATACAATGCTGATTCCTTGTACTAATGAAAACGAACAGCAGACTGTGCGGGTTCGTCTTTATCAATTACGCAAGGCATCGAAGGCATATGAATTACTTATCTCTAAAGAAACTATAGACGGAATTCCCTATGTAACAATCAAGCGTTCATTACAAAGTGGGGCTGTTATTATTAAGCAGTCTGGCACAGTTGTTCCTCTTGCAGAAAAAGTGAAAAAGGAAAACAGAACAGAAACACTTCACCGTATCATAGCTCTTGCTATAAAAGACGGTATGTCTCTTGAAGAAGTACAGGATGAATTGTCTGACGCATTTTCTGCTGATGAAATTAAAGAAGAATATGAAAAAGCTTTAGCTCAATAGGAGAATGTACTATGAACGCACTAAGTATTGATGCTGAAAAAATGGGTAATCTTACTGAAGATGAAATAAAGTTACTTATGCTACTTGGAATCACTATCAAGCAAAAGAAAAAGCCTGAAAGTGTTAAAGTACAAATACCTAAGGAATACGACCTTGTCGTAACTAAAGTTTGTCGTCTGTGCGGTCATAGTGAAGCAAAGTTATATCACATGACAGTTGACTGGACGATGAAAGGCCTTGTTGCTGTTGAAGTTGATAGTGTTAGTGATAACTATCGTGTGAAGAACTATCATATTCGCTGTTGTAGTAATTGTAGAAAGTACCTAAAGACAAAATCTATTGATGAAGTCATTGATATTCTGCTTGAAGAATTAGAAAAAAGGTTTTTATCTTAGGAGGAAATATGAAAATAAAAGTCGATATTACATTCAGTGCAGTAGTCGTAATACCTAAGCTTATAGTGGACAATACACCTGGAGGAGCCGATACTGTCTTGAAGGAAGTAAAGGATAGACTCACAGCTGAAATGGCTATTAAGCATGGTAAAGATGTAAAAGTTGAAGCTAATGTTTTGGAGGAGAAAGATGAGTTATGAGACAGAAATATTTGCGAGGCTTATAACTTTGAAAGAAGGTTGTAGTTATTCTATTCCTGTTGCAGATAAAATTGCACAGACAAAACTTCGCCGAAAATTGCTGGAACTTAAAGACGAATATATGTCTGTTGACCCTGTTTGTGCAGGAAAAATGCTGATTGAACGGGCAATGTCTGATAACAAGAAGAAGCTGTTTGTCAAGGTTACTAAACAAATAGTAACTCCAATGAAAATAATTCACAAGGATGCAAACGGAGTTGTAAGGGAAGTTTCACTGGAAGATGACCCAGATAGACGGCGGCGACTTGATTTAATGGTCAGAGATGGACTTCCCTATGAAGAAGTTGAAGAACTTATGGGAGGATTAACTGATGAGGAAAGGAGAATCTATTATGGGAAATAGGTACAAAGAAATAGCGAGGGGAGTTCAGCGTGCACTCGAGACTGTATATCAAGGACAGGTTGAAAGACATGACACAAAACTGTCTAATGGTATCACAGTTAAGTGCTACAGAATGGGGACTAACATGATAAGGGTGGACATAAATCTTTCAGGTTTACATGATGAAACTAAAAATAATTGTTGACACCTGAGGCGTTTTATGATACACTCTATATGTGGGTTGGAGATTTTCCCCTTGGTTGTAAACAAAGCAGTGGCTTCAAACCCTTAGCGTTAGCGGGGTATCTTAATTATATCAAAGGAGGTAGTATCATGGCTAAGAAGTTGGAGAAAGTTATCACAGGAAACGTATTACAGATTACTGAGGGCACCACCACTGCAGTGCTGAAGTTCAACATTAACGAACTCAGCGACTCAATAAGGTTCAACCTTTCAATGCACGGGTTGTCCCAGAAACTGGGCGACGCAGCTGCAGGTAAGACTGGTGAGGATGCAGTAAAGTCCATCAACGCAGTCTGGGAAGGCTTGAAGAAAGGTGATTGGGCAGTACGTGCACCAGCTGGTGAGAAAGTAAGCAAGAAGTCTATCATCGATGCTATCGGCAACCTCAGCGATGCAGAGCAGAAGAAGGCAAAAGACCTTCTCGCAAAACTCGGACTCAAGATTTAAGAGCGGCTGGTTTGATTCCAGCACTGGGCGATGCGGTGGGCAGGTTCAAGTCCTGTCTGGCGAGTGGACACTGGTGTGTCAGCCAGAAGGTGTAGCCGTGTCGCCCAGAAGGTACAAAAATTGTACTTTCTGACTCAATACAAAAGGAGGAACTTATGTTCCAAGATGAGATGCGAATAGACAACACGATGCGAAAGAACGCCGCACAGTGTAAGCGTAAGTTCCAGCTTGCTAATATCCTTGGAATCCAGGGCACAAAGGGTAGTACGGCTCTGCGTTTCGGTAGTACATGGCACGGCTTTATGGAAGGTTTCTATTCTGGCATAAAAGAGCTGGGATGGGGTCAGCGTGAGCATGCGATGGAAGCTGGAATAATGCGAGGGAAAAGTATATGGGACAGAGAATCTGCTGCATTTATCTACAATGACGATTATAGGACACTCGAGAATTGTGCTACCATGTTCTTGCAATACATGACGCACTTTTCTCATGATGAAGGTCTGTTAGAAGTTGTAGATACAGAGAAAGTATTCGCTGTTGAGCTGACAAAGGATACTGCGTATGAAAGAATGATGTACGGGAAACTCCCTCGCATCATTTTTACTGGAAAGATAGATATGCAAATGAGGTTGGGAGGGAATTTCTGGATAAATGAACACAAGACAACAGGAATGAATCCCAACTTTATTGCAACACGTCTGCACCGTAACACAGCAGTCATTGGTTACAGCTATGCAGCTGAAAGGACATTACAAGAAAAGCCCGAAGGAGTCCTTGTTACTATAGCACAAGCAACAGCAAGGAAAAGTCCCACGACAGGACTGTATGGCAAACTAACTATTGACTTTGCAAGAGCTCCACAAATCTTTAATGACGCCGACATAGAAAAATGGAAACACAGTTTCCTTTCTACGTGCAGGGACATCTTTACTTGCTGGGAAGAAGCATATTTTCCAGCTGAGTTTGACAGATGTTATGACTATAACAAACTGTGTCAGTATTCAAGAATCTGTGAAACTAATATGACTATTCCTATTCATCCAGAAGATGCGTACCAAATAACTGAACGCATTCCAGATTATATAATAAAGCGATGGGATGTCGAAGCAGAGGAGGAGTAAAGGAGATGAAAAATGCTCAGAACGTCTCAATACAAACAGAGTTTTACAAAGTTCTTATCATCGGTTCGCCTGGGACTGGAAAATCTGTTTTTGCCAGCACTTTTCCTACTCCTGGGTTTGTTTTTGATTTTAGCGGTGGTATTGTTCTGTATCGCGGACTCAATTTTGACTACAGTCAGTACGCTATTGCACCGCAAGGTTGGGTTCAGTTTGAATCGGATTTCAGAGAAGTCTCGAAATCTGTTAGCCAAGGCGAATACGAAACTGTAATCTTTGATGACACGACAGGACTTATTGATTTAGCTATGGAACGAGCACTACAACTTGACCCTAAACGAAATGCTGCTGGCGGCCCGCTTTGGAATGTACACTATCAAATGGTAAGAAATCTCATTGAAGGAAAACTTAGACAGTTAATAAGCATGAACTGTAATATCGTAGTCCTTTCACATATGGACGTAGTGAAGGATGACGAGACAGGTGCAATTCTCGAAGTCAAACCTTTGATGACTGGACAATTAGCTATCAGAATGCCAGGTTACTTCGATGAAGTGTACTATACTGCTGTAAGAAAGGAGGGAGATAAAGTAAAATATATGGTTCAGACAATAAGCATTGGCTTGAAAAATGCTCGTAGTCGGTTGTCTGGAAAAGAGGGCTTACTACCCCATTTTGTACCTAACGACTACAATGAGGTCATGGCGTACCTAACGCAACCGACCAAGAAAAAAGCAACGAAATAAACTAACGAAAAGGAGACTGAACATGGCAACAAGACAGAAAAAAGAAGATGAAACAAAGGCAGCAAAGGAGTTTGATGGTGGCAGTTTTGCTGAGGAAGGTGGAGACTTTGGTGCTGACTTTAATATCGAAGGCGACTTCAACGCAGAGGAAGAGTTCAAGCCTACACCACTGGTTCCTTGTGGTAGCTACACTGCAAAAGTAACAGATGTGAAGTTCTCCAGTGAAGACCAGTGCATCATCTGGACTGTTACCCTTGATGGTAACGGTGGCTATATGTCAGATGATGAAACACCTATTGACGGTGCAACTATATCCTACAAGAACTGGCTGCCCAAGCTCGGTGACGAAAATGAGCTGACCAAGTCTGGCAGGATGACAAAACGCCAGGCAAAAATCAATATGCTGAAACAGTTCGGTGATGAGATGAAGATTGATGTCTCAACTCCGAAGGCGATTGTGACAGCGTTGCAGAACGGTGACTGGATAGGGTTGGGCGTCAGAATCACTGTCGGTATGAGAGAGTTCGAGGGGCGGACTTTCAACGACGTCAGCAAAATGGTCGCTGGCTAACAACACCTGCTACGCCGTAAGGCGCACCTGAGCAGGTTACTGAACCGGCGGGGCTGGGTCTCCCACATCTTATCTCCTCCCACGAGTAAGTCAAAACGGGAACCTGGCTCCGCTTCTTAACTGGAGGCAGTATGGTAGATACAGAAAAGTATCGTATGAGCTACAGCATGATAGTAGGTATGGGCGAAGTAGCTTTAAAGAAAGACCTTGCAACTATCGTAGCTTCATTGTCTGAAATGCTCGCAAGATATATTGCACAGAAAAAAGTAGACCTACGAGTCAAGGATGAAGAGTGGGAAAATGCTAAGCTCTTTGTCATGCATCTGTATGTGTTTACTGAAAAGGAACTTTCTGATTTCATACAGGAAGTTTATACCAAAGCATTCTACGATACAGGATACGAAAGGATAAGGTGAACTATGGCATTACTTGAATCTCTTTACCCAGACTTTACTCAAATGTCTGACGAAGAACAACAGATGTTTATTCGCAACTACCGCAACAAAAGAAGAGAAGACTTTGCCGAAGTAACACAATACAGTGTAAACAAAAAAGCAGATGCACTTACAGAGGATGAGAAAGCTTTACTTAAACTTCTGAAGATATCTGTAAAAGACTTAAGGACTCTAAAAAGTCTGAATGGAGGCGACCAAGACGACGATGAAGAGGAGGAAAGTTTAGATGGAATACCAAGATTTGACGATGATTGAAGTAGACCCTAATATTATTAAGGTAAAAGAAGAACTCCCTCGTATAAGGACTGAACTTGGAGAGGTAGAGAAACTACTTGCAAGTTTCGAGCGTTATGGTCAACTACAACCTATTGTAGTCAACAGGAACATGGAGCTTATTGCGGGAGGAAGAAGACTCGCAGCTTGTATACTCGGGAACAGAAAAGCGCTAATTGCTTTTAACGATACCATAGACCCTTTACGTATGAGGGAGTTGGAATTAGAAGAAAATTTACAACGAAAAGCGTTGACTCCTGCTGAAGAACTTTTAGCAATAGATGAAATACACAAGCTTAAACAAAAACTACATGGTGAAAGTACCAGTGGTAGAGAAGGCGGTTGGACTATACAAAAAACAGCTGAAATTGTCGGGCGTAGTAAGCAATCAATATCCGATGACTTACAACTCGCTGAGGCAATTAAACAGTTTCCTTCACTTAAAGAATGTACTACGAAAAGTGAAATAAGAAAAGCTGTAAAGGGAATGACTAAGCTTGTAGAAAGAATGGAAGCAGTTAGTCAGTACGAGAAGAAGATTGAGAGAAGAACTAACAAGCTTTTCTCAGTTGAATGTTGTGATGCTTATGAACATATGAAGAGACAAACAACAAACTCTGTTGACTTATTATTAACTGACCCAATCTATGGTATAAATATAGATAAGATTGCTATGGGTATAGGAGGTGAAACAGGTGGGCTATCAACAGCAGGTTACAAGTATGAAGATACGCCAGAAGAAGCTATTAGACAGTATAAAGCACTCGCGTCAGAATCGGCGAGGTTTTGTAAGACGACGGCTCACGCTATCGTCTTTACCAGCCCAACTAACTTCTGCTTTCTACGAGATGCTTTCAGAACAGCAGGATGGCTCTGCAGCGACAGACCATTTATCTGGATTAAAAACGAAAGTGGACAAAACAACAACCCAGACTATTGGTTTTCAGCTGCATATGAAATTGCACTCTTCGCCCGACGTCCAGATTCGAGACTCGTTGAAGAAGGAAAACCAGACTGGATGCAAGTACCTCCAGTTCTACCTAGTGAAAGGATGCACCAGGCACAGAAACCTGTCCCATTACTTAAAGAGCTCATCGCTCGAACAACATTACCAGGTAGTATTTTATACGACCCATTTATGGGCTCAGGTTCATCCATTATTGCTGGTTTGGATATGAAGATGTTTCCCATTGGCTGTGACATTGCGGAGGAGAGCTATGCAACTACACTGCATAGGCTGAGTGAGTGGGAAAAGGCAAATTGTATTGCGTAAGAAAATCCAAAAATTTTACTTTCTCGGAGGCATACAGTGAATAATCGTGAATACTTTGTTAGTGAATATGATGTAGAAGGTCGCATAAGAGAATTACAAATTGCTGACTCAAATGTAATTTCTCCTGTGCACAAGCTTCAGGTTATGATTTTAACTGTTCTTGTAGACATTAGATGTTTGTTAGAAAAAACTTACTAAAAAGGAGAAGTGTGATGGAGAAGAAACCGTTTAGTGGATTACAGCCTGGTAGACCAATGCAAGCGAACATAAACATAGACGTAAATCAACTTCCAACTTATTCTTGTGATGAATGTAAGGGAGAACAATGGGTTCCTGTTTTTATTATTAAAGGAATATCCAGTATCTTAAGTCCGAATGGAAAAGCTGGATTCATTCATCATCAAAGTGGATTTATGTGTACAGCTTGCGGACACGCAGAATCAGTTCAAAATATTGTCGATGCTTGCAAAGCTAAGTTCGATAAGCCAGATAAACTCGAGGTAATAAGAGGAGGTAAGAAAGAATGATTGTTAATACTGAAGGCCCACAAGATGCCAAGATTTTCTTGGTCGGTGAAGCCCCAGGTAAAGACGAAGACATTATTGGAAAGCCTTTTGTGGGGTACGCAGGTCGTACCCTCAACTGGCTCCTTTCTCAGGCAGGAATTAATAGACCAGAATGTCTTGTTGGAAACATTGCAAGGGAGCGACCACCAGGAAATAAAATTAATTTCTATTTCGAGGACAAGAAGTGTACTATTCCTAAGCCAAAGTTGTATGCTTGGATAGAACAGTTGAAAGAAGAAATAGCAGAGTCAAAGGTTAATGTAGTAGTTGCTTTAGGTGCAACAGCTTTATGGGCACTGACTGGTGAGAAACGTATTAGTACTTTAAGAGGTTATGCACTTGAAAGTACATTAGTCCCAGGAGTAAAGGTAATTCCTACTTACCATCCACAAGCGGTTAACTACGACTGGAAGTTATACTTTCCCACAATACTGGATTTGCGAAAGGCTAAGTTCCATTCGGAGTTCCAAGGACTTACACCAGATAAGACTGTTGTATTACCAGACGTAAAAGTAGAGCAGTTTATTGAATACTGTAAACAATTGTTAGAAATGGACAGTCCAGTTACTACTGACATAGAAACAGTGCAGCCAGGCTGTCATATTAGCATGATTGGTTTTGCTCATAATCCTTGGTTTGCTATGTCAGTAAGGATACTCAATGGTAAGTATCCGTTGCTGTCTGAAAACGAAGAACGGGAGCTGTGGTACTGGATTGGTCGAGTACTTAAAGAAAAACCTATTATAATTCAAAATGCAAGTTACGACTTAGCAGTCATCCTTATGAATCATGGAATTAAGATTTCAAATGTTTATATGGATACGCTTCTTGCTGCACACTGTTGTTTTCCAGAACTTCCACGAGACTTGGGTTTTCTTGCAAGTATTTTGTTGGACGTTCCACCTTGGAAGCATTTAGCAGAGGAAAATAAATCTTTGTATAATGCACTGGATTGTTGCCGAACTCATGGTGTAGCTATGGCATTAGAGAAGGGGATAATAAAAACTGGTGTACGACATACTTTCGAGTTTGAAATGTCAGAGCTTGAACCTGCTATTATGCTACAGATGCAAGGTATTTATGCTGATAAAAATGTACAGCAGGAATTGATTAAGGAGTGCGACTATGAAGTTGAGAAGGCAAGTAGTGAATTGTCTGAGTATTTGAAGAAGAAAGTTGGTACAAGTAAAGACTGCGATATAAACCTTAACTCTCCAAAACAACTCCAGCAGTTACTATATATCGACCTTGGATTACCTGTTCAGTATAAAAGGCGTAAATCTAAAGACGACCCACGTAAGATATCTGCAGATAAAGAAGCATTGAAGAAACTTTCTAAACTTGTTCCTGACAATCCGATATTTAATCTTATTTTGAACGCAAAAAAGTTTGATAAATATAAGCGTTCATTTATAGATATCGAATTAAGTCCTAATAGTACAGTCCATACTTCGTATAATATTACTGGAAAGAAGATGGACAACAAAGATACTGACGACGAAGGGAGAAAATCGTTTGGAAGATGGTCGAGTAGTAAGTCAATTATTCTACCTTACGGTAGCGGTAATCTTCAAAACATACCTGAGTTCGCCCGCAAGATGTATACTGCTCCAGAAGGATACGAGTATATCTGTGCTGACTATGTACAAGCCGAAGCAGTAGTTGTTGCATATCTTATAAATGATATGCGGAGTAAAGTATTATTTCAGAATCGATTCAATGCTCCATATGAAGAAAAAAGTAATTTTGACATTCATAAGTTAACAGCCAGTATGATGTTTGGTATTCCTTTAGAACAAGTAACTAAGGAGCATAGACGTATTGGAAAGACACTGCGTCATGCAGGTAATTATGATGCTGGACCGTTAGCTATAAGTGCAACACTTGGTTGCAGTGTCAAAGACGCCAAAACTCTTAAAGAACTTTATCACAGAACTACACCTCAACTTCGTTTATGGTATCAGCGTATTCAAGACCAATTAAGAAGAGAGCGTACACTTGTGAATTGTTTTGGCAGAGTTCACAGATTTCTTGGTAGACTTGACGAAGCACTGTTCAGAAGTGCGTATGCTTACAATCCACAGTCAACAGTTGGAGACTTAATGAACAGGTCTATTGTCAGAATATACAGAAAATATGGAGATAGAATTTGGATGGTTCTTCAGCTTCATGATGGTCTTTATGTATTATCAAGAAAAGACAGGCGTGCTGAAACTGTAAGCATATTAGTGGAATGTATGCGAGAAAAGATTGCTGCTAATAATGAAACTTTTGAAATTGAGATTGATTTTAAGGCTGGACCAAACTGGAAAGAACTTGAAGAATTCAATCATGAAGAGCTGTTAAGATGAAACACTGGAATCAGTGGAAGGAATTTATAGTAGAAATAATTCCTTTAATTATTACAGCTCTGTTTTTGACTGCAATTGTAGTAATAGAATTAACAGGAGATAAATAACATTGAAGATATTAAACCTAACTAAGCAATATCCATACGTAGTTACTATGGTACTTGTTGTAACTTCTTTTGTTGTGATATTTTTCTTTGGTTTTAAGTGGCTTACAAGTATGTGGTCTTTAATAGGAGTCTATATAAATATACACAAGATGAAAAGTTGCTTTGTTATCTGGGCATTTACTAATGCGTCTTGGGCAGTTATAGACTTTTATCATGGACTACCAGAACAAGGGACGCTATTCACAGTGTACTTTTTGCTTGCAATTTACGGACTGTGGCAATGGCATAAGGAGGGAATTCATGCAGGTAAAGCAGCATCCTCATATAGTGAAAGCAGTAATTAACGATGCTCAACGAAGGCAAGTATTAGAGAATCTTAAATGGAGACTTAGTAAAGTTGCTGAGAGGCGTAGAGATGTTGATGTGTTTCAAGATAGAATTGACCATATAATACTGAGACAGAAACTTGGTAAGCTTAAGTATAAGATATTAATAGAATATACTATACTTATAGTATCTATGACTTTCAACTGGGAAAAGATATATGGCTTGTGTGCTAATACATATACTACATTAGACTTCTCTAATATTACAAATGAACTTGATAGAATAAAAAAGATACTTGTACAAAAAGCAGAGAACCCACAATCTACTAAAGTACAAGGTATATCACTAAGCAGTATATTATGTAGAGACTGGGTCATAACATGAGTAGACCAAGAGAATTAAGTGATTGGCTGGATGCTTATATGGAATATACAAATGAAACTGAACCTGCTACTATATTTCATAAGTGGGTAGGCTTCTCAGCTATTGCGAGTGCACTAAGAAAGAAGACATATTTGAGTCTTGGACGAATAAAAGTCTACGGCAATATGTATATAGTACTTGTTGCTGAGCCAGGTATTGCACGAAAAAGTCAGGCGATTAATTTCGGTCTTCAGATAATGAGTGAGGTACCTGAAATACAAACAAGTGCTGATGCTGTAACTAAAGAGGCATTGCTTCAGGACTTGGAAAACTCTGCACAGCAAGACCAGCTTTTGGACGGAAGTACTTTGACACATTCAAGCTTAAGTATTATATCTAAAGAATTTGAAAGTTTTCTTGGTCAGAAAAAGGAGAATACAAAAATGCTTGTTCTTCTTACTGACTTATTTGATTGTCAAGAACTTCCGTGGAAGTATAGAACAAAGAACTCTGGAAACAATACTATTCCGAGTATTTATCTTAACCTAATGGGAGCAACAACACCAGAAAGTCTTGCAAGTTGTTTACCAAGTACAGCGATTGGTGGCGGACTTACGAGCCGTATACTATTTATTTGGGCTGACCGTCGTGCTAAGAAATGTTCTCGTCCTGAGGAAAGTCCAAGAGTATTAGAATTAAAGAAGAAACTTTCTGCTGATTTATATTCAATATCTAGAATTGTTGGTCAGTATGATTTCTCTAATGAAGAAGGAAAGAAATGGGACGAGTGGTATAACGCATACGAAGAATTAGACCCTGACAGGCTATGTAAAGACCCAGCTTTTAATGGGTGGTATTCAAGAAAACCCATGTGTTTACTTAAGGTAGCACTTGCTTGTGCGGCATCTGAATCTGACAGAAGAATCCTTGAGTGGAGACATATAGAAAGAGCAATGCTGGAAATACAGGAAGTTGAGAAAAGCATGGGAATTGTATTTAAAGCCATCGGTAAGTCATCTGTAACAAGTGAAGTTGATACTGTCATGCAGCTTATTCGTACAAGAAAATATGTAACAGAGAAAGACTTGTTGTCTATGGTATGGAGAGATTTAGACAGTGATAAATTCGACAACGTAATAACCACTGCAATAAGAACTGGTAAAGTTAAACGACAGTTTCGCGGGCCGAACGGTGAAACAGGAGAAATATGGTATGTAGATACTGATTGGCTTACAACTCGTAACAAACGTATATCAGAAGGTACAAAAATTTGACTTTCTGACAAACAACAAATGGAGGGAGATTAAACAGTCTCCCTCCTTTTCTTATTTAATTTAGCGGCCTAATACCCACTGGTGCCGGTGGCGGTGTGATATAGAAAACACCAAACGTTTCCGCTTGAAACGTGGCAGCGGGATTGTCCGACCAGTTAATCGAACTCTCCACGCTGTCTACCCCCACAGTTTTTACTGTTGAAACTCCAAGATACCACCTACCCTCTGGTAATGTCATTGTTGCTTGTGTTGTTGTAACTGTCTTTGAATAAACCTCAGTTCCGCCAGCTTCAGGTTTATAATACAACTTATAACTAATTGTACCTGTTGTTGTCGTAACTGCATCCCATGCAACTGTAACAGTACTCCCCTGTTTCCATGTTGTTGCAAAGCACGGAATTACAAGCAAAGTCCATAGAATGGCACTAAGAATAATTCCGTTAATAATTCCTTTTATTATTCTCATATCTCTTGGAACATCCCACAGAATCATGATTTTACCTCCGATGTATTTCCTGGTTTGCCTACTTTCCAGCCAATATACAGTCCTGCAGCAACTGTAATAGCTGAAAGAACATCAGCTGTTAATCCGAGGTCGACACCAAACTTTCCAGCAATATACTGTGCTATGACAGCTGCTGCACCCACTCCTGCTGCGATGTTTGTTTGTAAATCTTTTGACATTTTTCTATCCTCCTGTTATAAATACTTTAAACCATTTATATAAGCTTATTCCATACTTTTCCCAAAAGAACTTGGCTCCTAAATACTCAAGTCGAACAACAAGACCCATATACTTTCCGCTGTCTTCCATCGTAAGTTCGCCTTCCTTTAAGGAAAGTTGGTCCAGCTCATCAATAGTTTCTTGTACTTCATAAGGAACTATACGTTCATAGTCTCCTGCCGTAATTCCTTTAAGTTGCCCAGATATGTACGGCCAATCTTTCTTTATATTCTGAGCAACTGGTACACCAATAGCTGTTGCCTTAGAAAAGCTTTCCCCAATATTCTGACCGATTTTGGTTGCAGTATAACTGGTAGCACAACTACTAAGGATGAGGCAAATCGCTATCAGTACTGCAACTCTGAGAAAAGTATTCATAGATTTTCACCCTCTCTTTGTAAAAGTTTTGCATTAATAATTCAGGCGGTGTCCATACCTTACCTTCATAGATAACTTTATCATTAACAAGCTTACCTAATAAGGTAAGTTGAATATACTCGCTGCAAATAAGTTCTCTGTCATCTACATCAGGATGAAAAACAGCGAGCTTAAATAGCGTAGTATAATCATACCCTCTGCCCATAAGAGCAATCATTCGTTCGCCTATTTCAGTTCTCTTACTATTCCACTCATCTTTTAACGGATACCACCATACAGTTCCTTCATAATTCTTAAGATGAGTACTAAGTAGAGAGGGAAGAATCCCTCGTGCTGTTGCTTCCGAATGAAATCTTCTCCTCTCTAGTCCTTCATATTCAGATAGTCTTATTACCTGAGAGACATGACCAATCTCACCTTTAGTGAAACAGTCTATAGCTGTATGCAAAATACTTCGTCCATCCCAGCCAATAACATCTCCAGTTTTCATACTATCTTTAACTGCATTATACAGTTCTAGCGACATAAATCCTCCAATCAAATCTGATGTACAAAAAGGTCAATGTCAAACAAAGTACCTGGACAGGTTTTGCTTGAAAATTTTCTGTGTCCATACACACAGAACTTTGGAATATGAAATTCCTTACATAACCATCGTACAAGTTTTAACCCTGCTTCCCACTGACCTTTAGGAGGAGGTTCGACATCAAAGTTACCAACGAAACAGATTCCAAGACTATTACTATTCTGTCCACTTGTATGTGCACCTGGAACATCTGGAGTTCTTCCTATGAGTATTTCATAACTACCTTCTGGACTACCAGGGTCTGTAACATATTCTATACCGAAGTGATATCCTATGTCTGACCATGAACAGTCATTTTTATGGTAGCGTCTGATTGCGTTCCAGCTCACTGTTCCGCTGTCTTTCGTTAACGAGTGATGTAGTATAATCTTACTTGGAATCATTAACTGTAATCCTCCTCCTCTTCGCAAATTAAGAACTTTTTGTGGCCAGCCATAACTCTGTGTTCTCCTTCAAGTCGTGAAAGTCTTATTTCATGTTGGTCAATTTTGTTGAACAGTTTATCCTGATTAGCATCTATTTTCTTTACTGTTCTTGTAGCTAAGAACCCGAGTATATTAGCTATACCAACACCAAGTATTCCAGCTATATAGCTGATAAATCTTACTTCTTCAAAACCTAATGAGCCATTTCCAGTCATAATTCATCTACGATAACGGATATTTTCTTATATAAAGAGCAATTAAGCCCTTCTTTGAATTTCCAGCATTTGTTATCGAAAGTGTCAAGACTGTGTCAAAGCAACAACCAAGTGATGAGGCAATAACTTGTTGTGTAGCAGTTGTATGTCTATTAGCACCTGCACCAATTAATACATCTACACCATCTGAATCAAGAATCTCAATGTCATAGTTATCTGTTGGAGCTGGTGTAAGAGGGTCTGTTACAAAACGAATCAGTTCCCCAGTATACTTGTTTGCTGTAACAGCTGTAGCAGTTCCTGCTGTGTCATCTGAAGTCCACAAGAAAACAATCTTATCAATTCCGACTTTCCACCTATATTCCTGTACTGTACAAACCATTCCAGCCATAACTACAATCTCCTTTTAAATAGAATTTTTACTACTATCTCACCTCCTTTAATTAATCTTCTTCCTTAGTGGCAGGTATTCCTAACAGATAACGGAACTTGCTGTCTCTGTAAATCTTAGGAATATCATCCTCACTAAGTCTGAGAGCTTTGCTAACGGCAGCAGGCATCGGCCCACTGTTAAACCATTTCTTAAAGAATGACGACAACCAGAATTCATCCTCTTTACTCTTAGCTTCAAAAGCTGCTGTTAACATAGGATTTAGTCTTACTTTTATACCACCTTCAAAAGCTATAAATGGAGGATGTATTACATGACCAAGCATATCAGCATCAAACAAAGCAGCTCCTCCAGTTATCATTGTTCCTATTATCATCATTCTTCTCATTAGTTGATAGGCATAAGGTATTCCAAAAACATCTTTTTCAGCCTCAAGTGCATCCTTAATTAGATTCCACTTAAATTCCTGTTCACCTTCTTTAACCATTTTACGTAGACCTTGCAGTTGTTCATAGAACTCTTTTGCTGCAGATTTGATTCCACGCGCACCTCTCCACGCATCAAGAGCACGTTGTTCAGCAATTTTAAATGGTGTTCCTTGAAACATAAACATAGCTCTGATTTTAGGATTCCTGAGCCATGAAGGATTTTGTGCTCCACTAAGAAAATTAGTCTTTAGTATTGTATCATATAAGCCATAGAGAGCTTGTTCTGCTGTCATACCTTTCTTTCCAGCCATTTCTAATGCACCTACAAAACTCATAGCTCTGTCGAAACGTTCTGTGTTATTAATAATAACTCCCGTTGTTTCAGATATTCCTCTACTTATCTTTTCAAACCAGCCTTTTGGTGGTTCATATAAACTGAAGTCTTGTATTATTGCTGAAATATTTCCAGCATGTGTAAACTGTCTATATAATTCAGTCTCCAGTTCTCTTGTCATTTTCTTTCCTGTTAGTTTCTCAGCAGCATTAACAACAGCATCATTTTTATACAGACTAAAAGCATGAGTAATATTTTTAGCACTCATTCCAATACCAAAGTTACTCCAGTTAGCTTCAAGTTTCATAAGGTGTCTGAACCCTGGACTTGGATTAAGACCAAGTAGTCTTGCTGCTTCAAAAGAATATATCTGTCGAGCTAAATCATTAAATGTTGTTCTGTCCTCAGGAAGAAATCCTTTCTGTATTGATTTCATGAAGTCAGCCGGACCTCGCCAGCCAAGTTGTTCAAGTTGCATCATATGCGTATGCCAGCCATGTGGTTTACCCTTCTTCCAGAAATCTATCATTTCGATTCTCTTAAAAATATCAGGTAAATACTCCTGCATTATATATTGAATATCTGGCATCATCTGTTTAGAATTATAATTCCTGTGATACAACCTTGCAAGTGGGAGTATATTTTCAGGGTCAAGAGCAAATTTGCTCAAATCATTTTTCAGTTTTGCATAGTTAGATTCTGGATGCGTAGCGTGATGAATATAAGGTTTTTCAAGAATAGGCTTTTCACCTATGTCTATTAAATACTCAGCAATCTTATCAAAGAATCTACGAAAATGTCCTACTGCTACTTTTTCTTCGTCAGTCATGTGTTTAAGAACCCAAGGGTCATTAGCTGACATACCCTCGCCTTCAAGTGCAAAGGCAATCCTTGAGCTTGGATATTTCTCTGCAAGTCCCTCAGCTATTGCTCGCCACTGTTTATCGAACTCTTCTTTCTTAAAATTAAGTTTCTTCAGTTCAGCCCTTGACGCATCTTGCAACAACATAATCTTTTCTATTTCTCCGTCAAGAACAAGTGCATCTACTTCAGATAATTTTGCTTTTGACTTTTTACCTATCATGCCTTCAATCATCTCTTCCAGTCTTTCAATATTACCTTGATGGAAGCTTACTTTAGAAGCTATTTCATTCATTCCAAGTAACGGCTTCATTGCTTCTGCAACTTCTTTCTGATGCGACTTTCCATCAGGAACATAGAACATAATATCAGACGAAAGTTCAAGTCCCTTCATGGTATGAGCCATTGCAATAGAAGTTCTGTTTGCAATTTCTGGCATAGGGTTTGTTGGAAGCTTATTGCCGTATTTATCTCTTGCGTTATACAAAACTTCTCCAATAACATTAGGAGATAAAAGATTCTGACCAATAATCTTTTTCTTTCTTGTTATCGCTGATAGACCTGGAACTACAGATATTGCATATCCTTTATTACCAAAGTCAAAGGAGCCTTTAACATATGAAGGAACGAAAAGTTTCTTATCTATAATTTCAGAAACTATTCCTTTAAAGTCCTTAACCATTCCTTTTACTAAATTAACATTAGCATTTGTAACAACACCGCTTGGAACATTAGCAGCTTCTGCATCATTAGGAGCAAATGCACTGAGAGAAACAAGTGCACTGGCACCAGCCGTTATAGCTGCCATCATCTTACCCCAACCACCTCCATGCTCATCCAGTAAAGCATTAAGAGCTTCATCATACTCGTCTTGTGAAATCTTTCCTTGACTCATACGAGTATATAAGTCAACAGACTCCCTGTCGAAATCTTTTTTAGTCTTCGTAGTCGTACCTTTAGTTAACTGAGAAGATTCCTCAAGTTCCTTAGCTACGCCTGCTTCAGCAGAATACTTAGGTGGTTTTCCATACAACTTTTCATATCCTTCTCTTAGTGCTTTCATTCGAGCTTCTTTTGCCTTTACTTTAGCTTCTAATTCAGCAACATTTTTAAGTCCTGTTGTTGCTATATCATCAGTTAATGAAAGTGTCTTTACCGCTTCAACAGGTTCATTTACAGTCTTATCTATTATCTCAGTTACAATCTTTTTATCTTCATCGATAACTTTCTCAAATCTACTATTGAATTCCTTGAGCCTTTCTTCAAATACTCTTGTATAAGCATTAGTTATATTAGGACTAAGCTTTTCTATTCTACGAACTGTATCAGGAAGCGAACCACCTTTTGGTCCAGCATATGTAAACATATTAGCTTCAGTAGCACCTTCATCTATTCCTGCAGCTTGTTTCTTAAACCATCTGTACCATGCATCTTCACTTGCATCTCTTGCTGGTTCGTCTTCACCAAACAGTGGACGTCTACCACCAGAAGATACAATTTTTGGACTTTCTGATTCGATAATTTCTGGTTTAATATTCTTTGTTAACGTCTCTGTTTCAGCGACAACAGTTCGTGCTTTGTTAATATCTGAATGCCAATGAGGATTAATTAACGTAGCTTCTGTTGCTGTTCCAGCTTCTTCGTGAAATAACTTACTTGCTTCTATCTCGAACTTCTCTCTTTCTGCATTAAGAGCAACCTGTTGTCTTTTGAAAAGAGATTTACCTATACGAACAGGAATCTTTTCTATAGCTTCATCACTGTAACCAAGCGTACGCAGACTGGCCGAGACTTCAGGTGCATGTGATACTGTACTTTGATTTGCCCAGTTTATTACATTATCAAAGCTCCATTTTGCCGTAGCTTTCTGAACCTCAGAAACAGCCTCATCAGGGTCAAGTCCGCGGTTGATTGCATCCCTAAATATTCTATTTTTAAGCATTTTTTCTTGTTTATCAGCTGAAGACTTAAGCAATTCATCAAAGAACTTATTTGTCTTAATAGCATCAAGTGTACCAAGTACTCTATCTTGAGTAAGAACTTGACCAACAGCTTCTTCCAATGGTATTCCTTCATTTACTTTAGATTCAATTCTTGACAATTGTTCAGTAGAGATTTTTGCTCTTGCTGAACCTGCTTTAGCTGCCGCAGACCCAGGAACATTACGCATAGAAAATTCACTATCAGAAAATAATCGTTCCGTCTGCTTTCTATATTTCTCATCAAAATTAGTAGCGTTAAGAATTTCTTTTATTCCAGGATTTTCAACCATCTCTTTTACTGCATTATTTGCAGAATAACGTGCCTCTCCCCATTTGTTGATTTGCTTAGCTATACCCTTACTTACAGCAGAAAACCCAGCACCACCAGCTACAAATCCAAGAACTTCTTTTGGTAAATCTGGAACTTCTTCCATTCCAGGTGCTTTAGTAACAGCTTGCTTTGTTGCCTCAAAAGCCCAAAATTCAGGAATAGCTGCAAGTGCAGTAAGTCCAAGTCTAAGATAAGGATTCGGTATTGACCTAAAACCAGTTGGTAAATACTTAGCAACTTTCAATGCTGCAGCTCCAACCTTTCCAAGTTTACCTGCCTTATCAACATTTGCAAGACCAAACTTTTCCAGTCCGATTGCTCCTCCAGTAAACATACTTCCCCATGTAGCTGCTTCTGGAATACTTGAAAATTCATCAGTATTGAAATGTGTCTTATTATATTCTTCCTTTTTCCTTTTATACTCATCATATCCAGGCATTGATGCATATTTACTTCCAATTACTGAACCAGTAAATATACTCGAACCAAAACCTGGAAGTCCGAGAAATCCTTTCTCTTTATCCTCTAAATACTTATATGTAGCTACTTTCTTTTCTTCAACATTTCTGTCATACACTTTCTTAATAACTTCAAGTGGATGCAAATCTGGATTTCCCATCATAGCCACTGTTGCTTCATCCATTATCTTAGAACCCATACCTTTACGCGGGTCATCACTTGGTATTAAAGATTCAACTTTTGCAAGCGTAGAACTCATTGCAAGCTTTTCTTTCTTTTTTTCTGGAACGTGTTCTTTCATTAAGTGAGATACAATTCTTTCTACTTTATTTGGGTCAGAAAGATACTGTATCCTTTCTCGTTCAAGCCTTTCTTCATCACTATAAGAAGGAATATTAATATGTGGAAGAGTAGGTTCAAGTGTTTCAGAGGTAAATCTAAAGTTAGCTGCCATTATATCCTCCTATAAGTTTGCTCCAATACGATAAAGAAAATCTCTATTCTTAAGCCATGGTGTACTAAGTGCAGCCTTTGTTAAGGGTCTTGCAACAAGCTTTCCAGATGCACCGCCGCCAATACCTGACATAAGTGCAGGTACATGCTTAATATCTTCTCCCATAATATACTGTCTTAGGTATTCTCCTCCAATACCACCTGCAGCACCGCCAGCAATACCACCAATACCACCAAAGGGAGCACCTACAGCTGCACCAATACCAGCTGTAAGTGCAGGAATTCCATAAGACAACGTAGTAAGAAATCCACTATTCTTAGGTTTAGCTACATTAGCACTTTCTTCTGGCGGAATTATCTTAGGTTCTGGAGGAGATAATTCATCTTTAATTCCAAACAGTTCATTTAAATAACTCGGGCCTTTTCCACCCTTAAGTTTTTCATAACCTTCAAGTCCGTGTTTAATCGCTGAAAGAATGTTCGTCTTATATCCTGCCTCACCAAGCTTGAATTGATTTAGTTTCTTCTGTAAAAATTCAGGTTCAGCTTCAAGTTGCATTTTTGCAAGTCGTTCTTCGATGTCTCCCATTGCAATTTCTTGCTCACCACGTTTCTTCTTTAATGGAAGCATTTCATTGATAGCACTTGCTTGTGCTTCAAATAAAGGTTTATGTGCTTCAATATTAGCCATTCCTACATTAGCAGCTATTTGCGCAGTTCTTTCAGCATTCTCTGCTCTCATTCTTTCTACCATTGCATTAAGGTCACGCTGATATTCACCAGCTTGTTTACCTATCTCAGCTCCGTGAGCAAACTGAGATTCACGCCAATCCCTGTAATCTCTGTCAGTAAATGGGTTATTTGCAAGTGCCATGATACTCTCCTTATCTAGTTTTAGTCTCGTCGTAAGTATGGACGTGACTTTCTGAAAGAGCCCGTGTCGACTTTGTCATATCGTAAGACCTTCCTTCACTATATCCAGCCTGTTCACTTGAGCTTGCACTGTAACTTGAAGTTACGCTGGCATTAACTGCTGCCAATGCAGACGCTGCTAATTGCGCACTTACTTGAGCAATAGTTTTAAACATTTCTACTTGCATGCCATAAGCAAATTTTGCTATTTCTACTTGTACATCAGTAATCTTTAAAGCAACTTCAGCTTTACCAAGTTGAAGCTTTATTCTTGCTTCTACTTCCCTTGACTTTGCATCAACTACTGCAGCCTCAGCTTGAGCCTCAGCTTTATATCCATCCATCAAAGCAACAATAATCTTTCCTAGTGCTTCAACTCGAGTAGCTTCAGCACTAACATCTGTCTTATATCCTTCCATCTGAGCAATGAATACATCAACAACAGCTTTATTCTGCTGAGCAATGACATCGACTATGTTTCTTTGATACTCAGTACAAGTCTTAAATGCTAATTCATAAATAAACTTTTCATTTTCCAGTGCAAGTTCCGCTTGTTTAATAGCAATATCATTGTTTATATCTGTTTCACTTCTTAGAATTTCTGACTGAATCATTGCAAGTCGACCGGCTAAAGCACCTGGTGGAAGTTCCCAGCCTCTTGCTGCAAAGTAATTCATAGCTTCTTCATATGCAGCTAAATTCTTTGCGTCATTCCTGCTTCGCATTCTATCCCAAATTGCTTGTTCAACATCTGCACCAAGACCTGTACCACCCGCAGCAAGTTTTGCTCTAATAGCTGCAATTGTTTCATTGTTTAGCGAATTAAAATCACTTAAAGGAAATTCAAAAACAGGATATTCACGTAATTCTCCCATTACAGGCTTTGTACTTGGAAAATTAAACTCTATGTCAGGCAAATCTGGCTTTGTTACATCAATAGAAAAATCAACAGTGATATCTTCCCATGTAACTGTCGGTACAGTTATTGTAGGAAGTCCAAGTGCTACAATATTTCTTATAGCTTGTAATGCTGTATTAAAAGCTGTATCCGCCTTTGTATCAGCATCAGTCCACTTTGTACCAATAAAATCTCTTGCTGCTTGAGCTTGTGTTGCAATACGTTCTGGAATTGTTTCAGTAATTGTTGCCATTAAGTATCATCCTCCTCTACTATAAATTTTGAGCCGTCTGCAAGCCACCAATCTATCCATTCAGGCGGGCCAACTTCTACTGAACTAAATTCAGTTTGTTTTAGTGCAGCAAATAAATCACCGTAGGCTCTCCATGTTCTACCTGTATTTAAATCTGTCCAGACGTCATGCCAACCAGGATGTGAAGCATCATAAGTCTTAGATATATCTGTATCACCATGTTTGAGTCTATATGTAACAGAAGTTATACCTTCGCATCCAGGTACTTTGTCCGTGCTTGACGGATAACCAGCTGCTGCCCCTTTAAGCCAGCTTACAATTAATAAATTATGTTCTGAGTGTTTTTTAGGTTCATCTGAAGTAGCTTCAGACAAATACTCTTTTGGATATATTCTTGCCATCCAAGGAAAAATATTATTTCCACTCCAAGCTCCACTTGCTCCCCAAGTTCCTGCTCCATTCCAGGTTGCTGTTCCTACTATTTCATCAAACCAGTTTCCTTCATACTTCCCACACATATGAGTTTCGTAAACTATTTCACCTTTACTTGTATCACTATACTCGCTACTATCTGGGTCTTGTACATAAACATGTGCCCCAAAATGACTTTCATTAAACAACGTAAAAGGAAACGTAATATGGTTACAGTCACCACTTCCAAGAACTCCTATATATTCTTCCTTCATTTGAGATGTATACCAGTTAGTTCTATCATACAGATAAGCATGGACATTACAATACCTAGTAACTATATCATTTAATCTGCTTGTAGATACATAAGAATCACTTACGTATTTATCATAGAATAATACATAATTATCTTTATCTACATAAGAAGAAGGATTATACACTGTCCATTCTTGCTTCCAGAAACCAAGCATATATGTACTCTGCCAGCTTATATATCCTTCTATATGTTGTTGTGTATAACCTGGGTCGTTCCATACAGGGTCTCTTTTATTTGCTAAAGTGCACCTAGGTGGAGTAGTAACTCCATAAGGATTTGAAGGAATATATACATATCCATCTGGATGGTCATAAATACCTCCATCATTCACCCAGCATTTTTGTCCTGTTGAACCACTATTCACTGCAGAAATTTCCGGAACTAAGTCCGCTGGAAATTTATAAGTAACATTTTGTGTATTTCCAGTAGTTATTTTTCTGCATATTCCACATGCTAGCCAGTACATACCAACGTATAAAGGAGATGGAACACCAGGCTGTACATCACCAGGACAAGTCCACCCACCATCTTCTACTGAGTATGTTCCAGCCAGATTTGTTGTAGAAATATTTGTTGCAACAAAATCTCCCCATATCGGCTGTCCGAAAGATAATAAGCTGAATTCGTTAAGAAAAGAATCCGCACCTAAATCATCTTTCCCAGCGTCAATCCAACCATCCCAGTCTTGTGGGTCAGGTAATGGACAAGGAGCATAAAGTAATGTCCAATCTTCAGCAACTTTCATTCTTACTATACGTTTCTTCTTTACAACTTCTTCAGGTTTACCTTTAATCTTAGGATAAAAAATCTCAGCAACTTCGACTCCGAAGTTAGAAGAAACCTTGACATACGCGCCAATCTTGTTGTAAATTGTAAGTGAATATTGGTCAAGATTATTAAACGACATTAAGTTACGCAGCTTCATTAACTGCAAGTCAGCTAAATTATGTAGCTTTCTTGCAGCTTCTTCATCACCTCTATACACATAACTTGTAGTCTTAACTAAAGCTGGCACTTCCTTCTCCCCTGAAAAGTGGAAAACTTACTTTATGTCGTCCAATAACTGTTTTAACAACTGGGCCAAGAGCTGTTGCAAGAATTAATAAGTCCATGACGTCAATACTAAAATCAGAACCATCTACATTTTCAACAAGTAATCCAATAAACCTTCCAATATCATCACTGTTAAGGTCAACCTTTACTGTTGATTGGTCAAGTGGACCTGTCAAGTTAATCCTGTACTCAGTCTTCTCATCATTATCACAGATGACTGTAACATCAAGATTACCATGTTGATATCCACTTAATATAACTGACCTTACTTTCTTTTGCTGAGGAATACCCAGGTCAGTAGACGGGACTTGAAAGAAGGCTGTTATTACAATTCCATTATCGGTGTCTCCACTGAGTTCCATAATCCCAGTCTCTCCAGCACCAATAACCTTGTCCCCAAATACAGCCAGACTATTTAAGTCAACACCCATGTACTGGGATGGTGCATCAATTTCTGTGTTCAATGCTATTCCAAGTGTTCTCATCTGACATACCTCAAGACATAGTTTGCAAATCTTCCGCCTACACTCATTCCTCCGTTACCACCGAAGACAGGAAAATTAACATCCCCAGTTACTTGTGGATTACCTATCATCGTACCTGTTCCACTAAACAACGGAAAGTCAGCGTCTCCGTTAGCAACCTTCCCAACTGTCATTGCTGCAACACCATTAAATTTAGGGTGTTTTGCAGCTTGACCAAAAGGATACTGAATTTGCATTGTCCCAGAAAGTCCAAATTTTGGTATTTCTTGAATCGAACTTCGAGCTCCTGCGTATGCAATACCTTTGAAGACAGGAAAGTTTGCCTCACCAGCAAAGCCAAGTCCTGTATATGCAGCAGTCTCAAACAGAGGAAACTGTGCTGAACCCCACATAGTAATATTGTATTGACCTTCTACTGCATCAGCTGTTGTTAAGTCTTCAGTCAATAACTTACCATACGAGGCATTTCCATCTACTACAGTTCCACTAAATAGTGTAGTAGCATCTATAAAATTATAGGAATATGTAACATTAGGAGTTACTATATCTTCTAATACAATATCTTCGTCAATTTCTCCGTAGTATTCTTCTCCAGCAACAAACCCAAATATGTCTGATATACTAACATCTTCAGTCATATCAGCATCTGTTGGCAAACCTGGGTCTGGAGTAAACACTTCTGCTATTGTTGTATCCTCAATCTTGTGCTCAAGTAAGGCATAAGGTGTTGTTGGAGGAGTAAAACTTGACGTCCAAACAGCCTTTCCCTTTATAAGTCTTACTTCATCTAACCAGCCGTTTAATGACCAAGCATAATCTGAATATCTGGAACCAAGTGTCAATACTACAGCAAAATTGTCTATTGTATTTCCAGTTATGTATTCCGTACTTAACTGGTTACCATCAAGAAACATCTTAAAGGAAGAACCGGCTCTTGTAAGTGCCATATGATACCAGGTTCCTGTTGACAGCGAAGAAAAGCTTCTTGTAATCTCAAAAGACTGACTTCCTCGAACACTAAAAATCATCCTATAGGTTCCAGAATTGTTATTTATAAGAAGATTCCACCTGTTACTATCATTAACTCTTTGACCTATAATATGAGCATAATTTCCAGATGTTGGTAACGAAGAAAATCTTACCCACCAATCAATAGTGAAGTCTCCTGTACCTAAATACCAGTCATCACTATCTGCACAGTATACAGCATCACTGACTCCATCAAACAATATCGAAGCACTACCAAACTTTTTCTGTGCAGTATCAATCTGAGCATTGCCATATACTGAAACAGTTCTATGAGTGGGAGATGAATCCTTAATCGTTGTAGATGCATCTGCACCTTCACCATGAAGTAGGAGTTTTACATAAGAATCAACTTCAGTGTCAGTAAAGTCTCCAGAAGATTCATCGTGAGTTGTCAGTGCGTCGGTAATTGTATCTGCTTCAATCCAATAAGCATCTGTTGGAGGTGTAAAACCTTCTGTCCAACGAGCAATACCCTTGGAGATACGAACCTCGTCTACCCAGCCATATAAGTAGTATCCACCAGAAGCACCCCAAGAACCTACATACAAAGCAGAAGCAAGATTAACAAGAGAATCAGCATCAGTACATCCACCTACATCAACACCATCATAGTAAATATTCCAGATACTTCCGTTCCTTACTAAGGCTACATGATGCCAAACTCCCGTTGTTATAGTTATAGCTGAAGAAATAAAACTTATAACAGCAGAACCACTGTTGACAAACTCGTATTTTAGATAATAACTGCCACCTATATTACTAATACGAAAGTTCCAGTGTGTGATTGTACTGACAAACTGAGATACATACATCTGATGACTTCCGGATGATGGAAGGCTTGAATGTCTTACCCACAGGTCAATCGTAAAGTTTCCATCAAAGTGCCAATCATCACTATCTGCAGCATACACGTATCCAGCATTAAATAGTCCAGAAGCAGCACCAAACTTAAATTGTGCGGTATCTATCTGCGCAGATGTACCTCTTGAAGTCAGTGTTCTGTGAGTAGACGAACCATCTCTGAACGTAGTTGCTGCATCAGTACCTTCACAGTGCATTAAAAGTTTAGTATATGTATCAACACCTACTGGCATAGTATCCTCTCAGAAAAGGGAGGGGACTTTCACCCCTCCAGTTTTATGCATCAGCTGCATTAATAGTGATTGTGACTCGAAGAATATCATCATCAACCACTGACTTCGAAGAACCGAACTGGCTTGCACAGTACATAACACCACCACCTGCAGCATCACCTTTAGTGCTTGCGTCTGTTCCACCACCAACTAGTGCACCACCGTAAATAGTCTTAGTAGCATTAATGGTGAACTCAGCCTTATTCGCAGAGTTTGTTAAACTCTTACTTGATGCGGCTGCTTCTACATATTCTGGCCTTGTTGATTCATCATATGCAGTAGATTCTGTAAATACAGGTGTTGCATAAGTTGTACCGGCAGCCGGCGTTGTATTGCTTTCAAAAATTAAAACATACCAAGTTGTGATTTGCGTGCTTGCATGAAACATAATATTAAGCAACGCATTCAGTCCTTCATCTGTACAGATATTCCCGCTCAAGTCAGGTGGAGTAACCATCTGCCATTCATACAATGCTCCACGCTGTTTTCTTCTCCAATGCTCAACTTCCCAGATTGAATATACAAGAAAGTTGTGCTTATTGAAGTTGTTTCTTGTCATCTGAATACCCCATTTATCACCTAGATTAACCTTGTTCATCTTATGCACCCTCCTCTGCCAGTGTTATCCAGAAGCTATCAATAGTAATTGTAGCACCAACTGAAATACTTGTAGAACTGGCATTAAGCTGAGCACCAGAAGTTCCTATTGAACCATCCATTCTGGGATACTGATAACTACTATCCAGCGTACCTGGGTCTGACTCATTTGCATAAAATCTGTACCATCCAGCTGTACCAGCAACAAGACCTGTTCCAGACCATGTACCAGATTCTTTAGCTATTACACCAGATGATGCAAGACCAAACTCCAAACCATTATCTGGAGACCCAGCAGCAAAACTCCCACTTCCTAATGTAATTCGTACAAGCAGTGTTCCAGTTTTCGCTGCATCTGCACTTACTGGTTGTGTCCCGCTGTATATTTCAAGAACACCATCCTTGAAAATATCTCTGAGACTATTACCAACAACTAGAACAATTGTGACTGTTGCACCTGCTGTCTCAGCAGCAAGACTTCCAGTAGCAACTTCTATTATACCTGGAGATACACTCAGAATTGTAAAAATCTTTCCGTTGTTTGCAACACCTGTTCCACTGAAGCCCGTAACAAGAATAGCATCACCGACTGAAAAGCCAGCAGAAACGAACCCGTTTCCAGAATCTGTAAACGAATCATTTCCAGTACCGCCATCAACAGCAGCAATGGTTGTTGCTGTCCTTATGACACTTGTTCTTCGTGAAGGGGCGCCACTAAGAATCAGGTTCCTTAGTTTTGTACTAAATCTGAACGCCATAGTAAATCCTCCTTATTCTTGAAGAAGTACAATATACTTCCCATTATAATAGACCCCTGCACCGTAGAGTGCCGAAGGGTACTTCAATCTTTCTTTTGTAATGCAGTCGGCTTGTCCGTTAGCTCCGCCAACCCAAATTCCGTTCTGTGCCGTCCACAGTACAACCTTTCCAGTCTTAATTGGTCCAGCTACTCTTGCCGCTTCACATTGTACAGCCGTACCAATTACAGGCGGAGAATCGCTGACTTGTTCTCGAGTCATTTGGTCTGGATTATCTCCTTCGAGAAATTCTACACCAAAATCAGTTCCAACATACAAACCATCTGAATCTCTATCAGTTGTACCGTAAGCTGCTTTAATAAATCTAATCTTTCCTTTGAACACCTTAAAGTTTCTTGCAAGGTCGAACCATCCATAAGCAAATGGTTCACTATACCACAAGACATCATCTGCTGCTGCGTATATTCTTCCTTTATAAATCTCAAGCATAGTTATGTTGGCTGGCGGGTCGCTAAACACTCGTGTTGTAGCTGGCCCCACGTAGGTATCGGCTTCCCAATAGTAGGAAACTCCACCTAAAACATAACCAAGCTCTCGACCATTTGCATAGTAGACTCTGTCTTTAACCCTTACATAGTACATTCGCAGATTTGGTGTCAATCCACTTCTTATCCCTGTACGAGTATAATCAGGATTAAGCTGAAATAATGCTGTTCCACTGACAAACAAGCACACATCACCTTCGGCAAAAATACTGTGAGAAGCCCAAGCACCTTTTAGTGTCTGACCAGTGCGTCGACTTATTCTTCCACTTGAATCAATATCTACATTATAAGCAGTGGCAAGGTCAACAACACCTTTTTCTGCATCAAACACTATTCTTACAGGGTCTGCAATTACATTAAGACCATTTGACGCTCTGAGAAATGGGACAGTCTTATAAGCCATCATACACTCCATACTCCGCGTCTCAGATGCCCACGACGCTTCTCAACCCAACCTTTAAGCAATATAAGTGCCTTTACAGCTTCTCCTTCATAATAACTCGTATTAGGTCTTTCACCTTCAAGGCCATCTTCAATTATTGAATAGCCTATTGCTGATGCCTTGTTCACCAATAAACCTCTGTGAAGATAGTCAGGAATAGCTGATGGGGTGTCAGTATTTACTGTTAAAGGAGTTGGTTTATAATATCCAAGACAAATTAACGAAGTTACAGTTGCAGGTATCTTTGCATACCAAAGCGTAGAACCTTCAACTGCTACGTGTTCAATATCTCCTTCCTCTGAAAGGTCAGGATGATTCTCGAGGAGTTCAATAAGACCTCCATCAAGAACAGAAATCTTTCCTTCACTGGTTCCACAATACAACAGTCTTCCATCAAAGTTACCTGTTATAGTTGTGTAGGCCTGTTCAAGTACAGTATCCACAGTGAAGAGAGTTTTAAGTGATGGAAGAGTTGTTTCTTCTGCCACCCACCTATATGCTTCGTTAATATAATCTTGAATAGAAGCCAGCACATCAGCCCGCTGGTCTTTCAAGTTAGTTCTTACTTCATTTACCAACTCACCTAAGTTCATTTGACACCCCATCCAGAAAGTACAAAATTTTGACTTTCTGTGCTTTTATTAGAATCCAGGAACGTCTGTTACAAGCATATGTACACGACATTTACCTGCAGTGTAAGTACCAACATTAGTCAGGTACAGACATACACAAGGAACAGTTGACGCAGCTCCTATAATATAAGCTGGAGCAGGATACAATCCTGTTTTAACAGCATCCTCATAATCTGAACCTGTCGCTGTAGTTACTTCATAATACCCAAGCGTATTCCATGTAACATCAGTACTGGTAATGAACTCATCGTCATCAACTGTAGTAACGTCATCACCAGTTGTCTTATCATTAGTTGCAATAGTACCGACACCAAGTGTACCAGCTGGTGTACCACCTGTAAACTTCTCTGTTACCTGTAACAACACCTGCAGAAAAACAGTCCTTCTGCTTGCCACAGGAAAGCTAAAAAGAATCGCAGCTTTTGCAACTGCATCAACTGCCACAACTTCAGCAGAGGTTAACCAATAAGGATTCTCTAGTACATTCGTCCTTTGGTCTGTCCTTCTGTAATCTATTCCAGTTACCGTAGCCATAGTATATCCTCCTTATAGGATTTATTAAGAAATAAGAACGTACTGAGCAAAGACTTCAAACGTTCCTTCAGTTGTAGCACCACCAGCAGCAACAGTAACTGTGATGCTTCCACTTCCATCTGAGAAATATTTACTTCTGTTAGAAGCAATAGTGTCCTTAATGGAATTTTTAATCCCTGCTACTGTAGGTTCAGCTATATCATTGGTAATAAAGTATGCAGTGTTTGCTGTCTCACCATTACCTGCAAAACCAACTGTAATACTCGGAGCACCGCCAATATAAGCTGTACGAATATTCAGCATTACATCAGTAACAAGGGCATACCGAGGTATCTGAATGACAAAATATGTATCGTCATCAGGTGCAACCATCAGACGAGATGCTGCCATCATATACCTGTCAGAAAACCTATGTCCGAATCTTTCCGTTGCCATCAGTCACCTCCCACTACAGCTTTGTGGCGTAGCTGCGGCCTGTAATTACTCCAAAGTCCTTACCACTAAATCTAGTCTTCTTACAGCCAAAGATTCCACCACCTCTTATCATGACATATCTCTTCGCGTCCTTTTCGTAAGGAACAAAGGCCATAACAGAGGATTTAGATTCACCTGCACCGCCCCAAGCAAAACATGCAGCCTGAGCACCAAGCAGAACGTTGTTATAAACATTTGGATTAGTAGAAGACTTTCTAATACGCTCACTTTTGGAAATCAGCATTCCGTTGTACTCAAACTCAATATTAGGAAGATTAAGTTTCTGAGCACTACGAAGCATATCACCCCATTGACCTGCATTAAAGTTCTGACGTAGCCGGTCAAAAACGTAGTTGTGGAGAATAACCCTGAAATACTTCTTTCCACCAATCAAGAGAGGACGAATCCTGTAACATTCAGTTCCAGTTGGAACTTCTGCTAACTG